>Ga0075021_10002068_pt1 | contig 10412 bp, 7 predicted proteins | sample ColStrG_CSR_2012_FD_72749 | JGI IMG/M metagenome (GOLD analysis project Ga0075021, IMG submission 72749) | Freshwater sediment microbial communities in response to fracking from Pennsylvania, USA - Cold Stream Run_MetaG_CSR_2012 | ecosystem: Environmental > Aquatic > Freshwater > Creek >... | reverse complement strand
TACGGTGCGAAAGCCAAGCTCACTTATCGGCGTGGCTATCCGGTGCTGGTCAATCACGAGCGTGAAACCGAGTTCGCCGCGTCAGTCGCGAGCCAGATTGCCGGTCAGGATAAAGTCGATACGTCGCTGCCGCCGATGATGGGCGCGGAAGATTTCTCATTCATGCTCAACGCGCGGCCGGGCGCCTTCATCTGGGTGGGCAATGGCGACAGCGCAGGGCTGCATCACCCGGCCTACAACTTTAACGACGATGCGATTCCCTTCGGAACGTCGTATTGGGTGAAATTGGTCGAGACGGCGCTGGCCGCGTAGTCAGCCGTTACTGAACCAGTTCACCCGGTTTCGGTGCAGGAGCGGTGCGCGTTGCCTCGGCCATCGTCGTGCTTCGCCGCGTAATCGGCAGCATCTCGGCAACACGAGCCTCCAGGCTGCGCCAATAGGCGAATTCGTTGAGCCGCGTGCGCTCGATCACTGCGAGACCCACGGCTGCAATGAACGGCAGGCTCTGCACAATGAGCACAACGGCAAAGATGTTGATCTCGCGGACTTCCTTGTAGTTCGTCTCGACCAGGACGACGGCGCCAAGGACAAGCAGGCCCGCAAGCACCGCCTCCCAGAAGGCATGGAAGTCAGTCGAACGCCTCATCCCGCCCTTGGAGGTGCGCACGAATGGCAGGTGATCCTTGGTGACACCGAGCCCGACCGCGCGGGCGACCGTCCATTGCACCGACATCGCGGCGAAAACCGATCCGAGCAACTGGCCCAAGCGGGGACGCACGCGCAGTTGATAGAGCGTTGCGAAATGCACAACCGATACGATGAAGCTCACGATGATCGGCGCGGTCAGGATGCGATCGGGCACGGCAATATCGAGGAATGCGACCACCGGTACCCAGATGATATTGAGGATCGCAACCGCGACGCCGATGCTTTCCGCACCGAGCCAGTTGAGCCAGCCGAGGGCGAACTCCCGCTTTTGCTCGCGGGTAAGCCGGCTCCCGCCGGGCAGGAATCGGCGCCAATGCTTCTTGAGAATCTGGAAGCCACCGTAGGCCCAGCGATGCCTCTGCTTTTTATAAGCCTCGAAGCTGTCCGGCAGCAGGCCATGACCATAACGTTTGTTGGTGTAGTGAGCCTGCCAACCAAGTTCGAGCAGCGTGAGGCCAAGATCGGTGTCTTCGCAGATCGTGTCGCTTGACCATCCGCCGGCCGCTTCAAGCGCTGCACGCCGTATAAGGCACATCGTGCCATGCGCGATGATTGCGTTGTTTTCGTTCCGCTGCACCATGCCGATGTCGAAGAAGCCGGCATATTCGCCATTCATGGCGTGATGCAGGACGCTGCGTTCGCCATCGCGGTGATCCTGCGGCGCCTGAACCAGGCCGACGGTCGGATCACGGAACAGCGGGACCAGGTCCTTCAGCCAGTCCTGTTGCACGACATAGTCGGCATCAATAACACCGATGACATCCGCATCGGCGGCCGTATGGACCAGAGCAAGACGCAACGCGCCCGCCTTGAACCCCGCGATGTCGTCGGCACGTACGAATTTAAAGCGCTCACCGAGGGTGCGGCAGTGCTCCTCGATCGGCAGCCATAGCGCCGGATCCGCCGTGTTGTTAATGACCACGATGCATTCGTAGTTCTGATAATTGAGTCGGGCGACTGCATCGAGAGTTTGCTTGAGCATTTCCGGCGGCTCGTTATGGGCCGGAATGTGAATCGAGACTTTTGGCGAGGCCGCATCAGGCACGAGCGCCGGGCTAGCGACCAACCGAAGGGGCTTGCGCCCGAATGCAACGGCCGCGATTTCCTCGATGCGCGCGAGCGCGATCGCAATCAGAGGGATCAGCAACAATATGCCGAGGCAAAGTGCGAACACGGCGCCTGGTACGAAATAATGTCCATTCCAATAACCGAACACAGCCGCGAACCAGGCACCCACGACATTTGCGGCGCCCGTTAGCATGGCGGTTTGCATCAGCGTCACTGTGCTCATCGCCAACAGCGGCAGCGACAACAGCACGCTCACAAGAACGGCGATCGCCGCCAGACGCCAATGATCGGGGTCGGTGATCGGACCGGTCCATTCAAACTTTGGATGGCGCGCGGCGTCGAACAGGCCCCAATAAGGACCGACACCACCTTCGAAGGTCTTCCATGGCTGATCGATCGCTTCGACGATGTTGTAGTCGATGCCGTACGCCTCGGCGCGTGTCACAAAGTCGCGCAGCACGACGGCCTGCTCGATGCGGCCTGGATTGGCAAGGTGCATATTGTAGCCGGCGCTCGGCCAGCCGAACTCGGCGACGACGATGCGCTTGCCGGGATAAGCCTGACGAAGTTTGTCGTAGATCAACACCGCCTGATCGACGGTCTGTGTTTCGGAGAAGCCTTCCCAATAGGGAAGTATGTGTGCGGCGATATAATCAACCGCCGAGACCAGCTCCGGGTGTTCGATCCATACGTGCCAGATTTCACCCGTCGTCACTGGAACGTTGGTTGAGCGCTTCACGCGCTGAATCATCTGGATGAGGTCGCTTGTCTTCTGCTCGCCGCGGAAGATCGTTTCGTTACCGACGATGACCCCGTTGATATTGCTGTGACGCTTGGTGAGGTCGATCACCGAACGGATCTCGCGTTCGTTACGGTCCTGATTTTTGTCGATCCAGGCGCCGGCGGTAACTCGCAGTCCAAATTCGGATGCGATGCCGGGCACAAGTTCTACGCCGCCGGTCGCGGAATAGGTGCGGACCGCGCGCGTCAGAGGCGCCAGCGTTTTGAGATCGGCCCGAATTTGTGCGGCGGCGGCCTTGCCGCCGGAATCCGGATGTGCCGAACCTTCAAACGGTGCGTAGGAAACGCTCGCGAGCTGGCCGTCGAAGTTGGGGGCGCGAACATTATCGCGCATTAATGCCCACAACCCGGCATGCACGCACGCCACGAGGGCGACCACGGCAGCTACGGTGCGCATAGAACTCAAAACCAAGTGGGGCTGGATGGCAGACCCTCGAACCCGTCCCCTGGGCTCAGCCGAAACTCCGTCTGCGAGGATGCAGCGTAGCGCGGCGTTAGGTAGATATTCAAGTAACTACACGACATGGCAAATCCTAGGCGCCGGCATGGCGCCTTAATAATTTTCGTTAATGGAAACGCGCGCTAGCGCTGGGTTGTTCCGCCGGAAGTTGCGGCTGGGGGCGGCTGGACCGAGGCTTCCGCCGGGGTGGGCTCCAGGCCGGGATTAACCCAACAAGCATGTACCCGCCCGTTAAGGGTCTCCTGGGCCTTGGGATCGATGTTTCCCTGCCGGACCAGGCAGCGGAAGGTGGCCTGGATATGGGCGCCGGGGCAGCCGAAGCGGTCGTAAAGGTCGAGGTGGCGAAAGGCTGTATCGAGATCATCCCGCCATAGGAGGGTAACCACGCGGCGGCCGAGCCAGACGCACTCCGGATTGCCGGCCGCGCCGGTCAGGAGCCGGGTAGCCTCGGCGATCTCGTCGATCTTTTTCTGGCCTTCCTTGACCGTATCGGCGGTTTGTTTTTGCGGCTCCGGGGGCTTGCCGTTGCCACCGCTTTGCGCGAAGGCGGCCGGAACGGTGAGACCTAAGCCTGCTACGCAACACAGCACGGCAACAGACTGACGCAACCTGAGAGAAATCCTCATTGTCCCCGTCGGATGTTTGGTCTTGGCCCCTGCGCCCGTCCCTGAACCCGTTTGTGCGACTGGATTGGGACGCTAATACGGCAGTGTTTCACCTGGTATATCCGCCCTTCGGCGTCGTACGGAATTTGCGGCAAGAGAACTTGGCCCCAACCGCGGAATTTTGTCCAGCGTATCCGCATGACTTGCTTAAGGACCGCCAGCTTGGCAGGGGCGGTGCCGCGCGATAAGCCGGTCGCCGCCTATTGACGTTCCGATTGGGTTTCCCGATGCGCCACGCTTTCGTCTGCCTCGCCCTGACAGCGGTCGCTATAGCCGGTGTTTGGACCTGGCTTGGCGGTCCGGTGCTTCTGATGCCATCCCAGTTCGGACGTGGCGAAAAGCTTTATTGCGTTTCCTACACGCCATTCCGGGGCACCCAGACGCCGCTCGATCCGTCCGTCACGATTCCGGCCGCCCAGATTGAAGACGATCTCAAGCGTCTCGCTCAGGTCACGGATTGCGTCCGCACATATTCGGTCGATTTTGGGCTCGATCAGATAGCGGGCATTGCGGCTAAACATGGCCTGAAGGTCATGCAGGGCCTATGGCTGTCGAACAGCCTGATCAAAAACCAGTATCAGATTGAGACAGCGGTCGCGCGCGCCAACAAATACCCCGGCACTGTTCGTTCCGTGGTGGTCGGTAACGAGGTGCTGTTGCGCGGCGATATGACCGCAGCCGACCTCGCCAACACGATCCGCGCGGTCAAAGCGCGTGTGCACGTGCCGGTGACCTATGCCGATGTCTGGGAGTTCTGGCTCCGCAACACCGACGTGGCGAACGCCGCCGATATCATCACGATACATATTCTGCCTTATTGGGAAGATTTACCGATTCCCGCCGGCGATGCCGTTGCGCACGTGGAAGCCATCCGCCGTCAGGTGGTTGCCGCATTTCCCGGCAAAGAGGTGCTGATCGGAGAAGTCGGATGGCCGAGTGCAGGGCGCATGCGCGAAGGTGCACTACCATCGCCGGCAAACCAGGCGCGCGTCGTCCAGGATGTGCTTGCTCTGAGCAAGCGCCAGAATTTCAACGTGAACATCATCGAGGCCTTCGATGAACCGTGGAAGCGCGCGCTCGAAGGAACGGTCGGCGGCCATTGGGGGCTCTTCAACGCTGCCTCACGCACGCCAAAATTTACCGGAGCGCAGGCGGTATCCAATCATCCGCTCTGGCTTTGGCAGGGCGCTGGCGGAATCCTGTTCGCAGTCATCGTGTTCGGCGCGGCAATAAGCGTTCGCACGAAAGATACTCCGCTATCATTCTGGGTTGCGGTCGGTGTGAATGCATTCGTCGGCGGAGTCCTGATCGGCTGGACAATTGTGAATGTTCCAATTGAAAGTCTCGGGCTTAGCGGTTGGTCACGGTCGCTGGCGCTCGCAGCAGTAGCTATGACCGCTCCAGTTGTGCTGAGCGTAGCGATCATGTGTTCGACTCCCGTTCCGGCATTCTTTCGCCTGTTCGGACCCAAAGAATACCGGGAGCAGAACTCGCTCGCGTTTTCGGCCGGAGTAATTCTTGTGATCACGATGCTGATGGCCTTTGTGATTGCGCTCGGACTGGTGTTCGATCCGCGCTACCGGGATTTTCCATTCGCGCCGCTTACGGCGGCGGTCATACCGTTTTTGGTCCACGGGTTCATGGTCGCGCGAGCAAAGGGCGTCCGTCCGGCGGCGGAAACTGCAGGCACAGCGGTACTTGCACTTTCGGTCGGTTACATCGTGTTCAATGAAGGCTTCGCCAATTGGCAGTCGCTGTGGCTGTGCGCAGTCTTGGCCGCGCTTGCTTTCAATCTGTCTCGGGTGCGCGACGTGCCAGGCTGATGACCAGCAGGCCGGCGGCCAGCGAGGACAGGCCCACGTTGTAGAGTACGACGCCGCTGCACGCCGCAGCGAGCGCAACAGCAAAAAGCAGGAGTGATGGACGTAATAGATTGAGCGCAGCGACTATCAAGGCGAACCATCCAAAAACTGAATATGTAAAAAGCGCAATAGTGACCTGACGCGTGACGCACAGCCACGTGTCCAATCCGGCCTGGCAGGCGAGCCCGACTGTCGATTGTTCGACGGCAAGATAGCGCATGTAGAGCGCATAGCCGATCGAACAGAAGCCGACGATCAACAGCCAATTCGTCGCGCGCGCGTTGGGCAGAAACAATCTCATGTGATCAGTATGCCGCTGCACCGATGCGGCGACAATCATGGCTGGGTGACTTGCTCGCCGTCGAATTTGACCGCTTTGCAGGCCGTCCGGGCGGCGGTGAAATGGGTGCACAAACCGGCGGCCGCAACGCTGTTCGGCAAGGGACCGACCACCAGGCGATAGCCTGTGCTGGCGGGACGAGGATCGCGAACGGCAAGCGGGTACATCCCGCTCAGCAGCGGTCCGAAATTGGCTTTCACCGTGGTCCAACGCTGGCGAATGTTGTCCACGGTAGCGCCACCGCCGAGATCCAGCCCGAACTCGCTTTGTTTGGTAGGCAGCGAGTCAGCATCGGCCGCTGGCGCAGCCGCAACGCGAGCCTGCTGCGGTGGAACCGATTGCGTGGTCGCTGTGTCAACTTTTGGCGGCGGCGCGGCGGCAGCAATCGACCCCGTGATTGTGGCGGTTGTCACACTACCAGCGACCGGATTCGATGGTACGGATGGCGTTGCGGCTGGGCCGCCAGCAGCCGGCGGCGTTGCTTTGGCGGTGAGGGCGGCCGTAGTCGCAGCCGCTTGCGCAGCTGCTTGTTTTTTCACCGTGCCGGTCAGGTCGTCGATACTGCTCTCGAGCAGCGCGATGCGTCCTGCCAGCCGATCGCGTTCAACGATCAGCGCGCGTACCTGCGCGGCCAGAAGCTGCGTTTCGGATTCCAGCTGTGAGACGCGCGGCGGCATACGCGCGATCGCGGACGAGTCGTTGATAGCGAAGATGCGCCGCAGGCGTTCGTTGGCGGTCTCGGTTTGGGTTGTAATCGCAAGAATGATCAGGGCGACGGCAGTGAGGCCACCCCAACCGCATAGCCACAAAAGCGAGCCAAGTTCGCGGCGGCGTCCGCGAGGGTCGCGCAAGTCGGATTCCAGCGGCGTCTGTGCGATCGCCATGGGCTCCTCGATGGGCGAATCATTGAAAACATTAGCAGAATCCGGCAAACCTCGCTTTCACCCTGGTTGGAAAGGTTTTTTGCGTCGGCCTTTTGCCCGTCGGCCGGCTGAGTTATGGGATGCGGCGAACCCCGGGAAAACCTGAGCCCCGTCCAAATGCCTGGTCGAACATGCCTTGCGATCGTACTCGCGGCCGGCGAAGGCACGCGCATGCAGTCGCGTGTGCCGAAAGTTTTGCACCGGCTTGGTGGTTGTTCGTTGCTCGCCCATGTGATGAGGGCGGCGAGAGCTGCGGGTGCAAACGAATTGGTGGTGGTCGTGGGGCCCGGCCAAGAAACGGTAGCGGCAGAGGCACGCGATTACGCACCCAAGGTGCAGATCGTCGAGCAAAGCGAGCGCCTCGGGACTGCGCATGCTGTCCTATCTGCCCGCGAGGCGATCGCGCGCGGTGTCGACGATGTCCTGGTCATGTTTGGTGATACCCCACTGGTGCAGGCCGAGACGCTTTCGAAATTGCGTGACGCTCTTGCCCAGGGTACGGCCGTCGCAGTTCTCGGTTTCACGCCGGCCAATCCTGAGGGCTATGGTCGGCTCGTCATGCGGGGCCGCGAACTAACGGCTATCCGTGAGGAGCGTGACGCTAGCCCCGAAGAGCGCAAGATCGGCCTTTGCAACGGGGGCCTGATGGCGCTTGCTGGCGAGCAAGCTCTCGCCATCCTTGCTCGTATCGGGAATACGAACGCCAAAGGCGAATATTATCTCACCGACGCAATTGCCATTGCCCGTGATATGGGCTTGAAGGCAGTGGCGATCGAAACCTCGGAGGACGACGTGCGCGGCATCAACACCAAGGTGCAGCTCGCTGAAGCCGAAGCCGTGCTGCAACGGCGGTTGCGCATGGCGGCGCTTGAGGCCGGCGTCACCATGACCGCACCGGAGACGGTGTATTTGTCCGCCGATACCAAATTCGGAAAGGATGTGACGATCGAGCCGAACGTGGTGATCGGTCCAGGCGTCACGATTGAGGACGGCGCGACGATCCGTTCATTTTCGCACCTTGAAGGTGCGCGCGTCGGAAAAGGCGCGCGGGTCGGGCCATTCGCACGGCTGCGGCCCGGCACGGACCTCGGCAAGGACGTGCACATCGGCAATTTCGTCGAGGTGAAGGAGGCCAAGATCGAGGCAGGTGCCAAAGTCAATCATCTTGCTTACATCGGCGATGCGCGCGTAGGCGAGGGTGCCAATGTCGGCGCCGGCACCATCACCTGCAATTACGACGGCGTCGCAAAGCACCGCACAGATATCGGCAAGGGTGCCTTCATCGGTTCGAATTCCGCGCTGGTCGCGCCGGTCAAGATCGGTGACGGCGCCTACATCGGCACCGGAACTGTAGTAACCAAGGATGTGCCTGCCGGAGCTCTGGCAATCGCGCGCGCCAAACAGACGATTAAGGAAGGCTGGGCAAAACGCTTGCGGCAGGTGAAAGCCTTGGGCAAGAACCTGTCCGGAAAGAAGCCGAAAAAGTAGTCCTGAGGGCCGGCGCGCCAAAGCGACTCTGTCACACGCCGAAATGCGTTGTGATTTCCTTGCGGCTGCTGGCGACGGCTAAATCATAAGTGATGGGCAAAGGGGCCATCCGGACGGATGTGCGGGATCGTCGGAATTTTAGGAAGCAAGCCGGTTGCCGGCCAGCTGGTCGATGCGCTCAAGCGCCTCGAATACCGCGGCTACGACTCCGCGGGCGTCGCCACGCTCGATCATGGCGTGCTCGGCCGTCGACGCGCCGAAGGCAAGCTTCGCGCGCTCGAGACGCGTCTCGAGCGAGAGCCCCTCGGCGGTACAATTGGCATTGGCCATACGCGTTGGGCGACGCATGGTAGACCGACCGAGGACAACGCTCATCCGCACGCAACCGACCTCGTCGCAGTGGTGCATAACGGGATCATCGAGAATTTTCGTGAGTTGCGCGAGCGGCTGACAAAAGGCGGCTGTAAATTCGTCAGCGACACAGATACCGAAGCAGTCGCACATCTGGTCACGCAGGAAATGAAGAGCGGCAAGGCACCGGCCGATGCGGTGGCCGCCGCGCTTAAGCAATTGCGTGGCGCGTTCGCGCTCGCCTTTCTTTTCACCGGCAAGGACGATCTGCTAATCGGGGCACGCAAGGGTTCGCCGCTCGCCGTGGGTTACGGAAAGGGCGAGATGTATCTCGGTTCCGATGCGATCGCGCTGGCGCCGTTTACGAACACCATCAGTTATCTCGAAGATGGCGACTGGGCCGTGCTCACCCGCAAGGGCGTCGAAATCCACGACGATCAAGGGCGCGAGGTAGAGCGGCCGATCGTGAAATCAACGGCTTCGGCACAATTGGTCGACAAGGGCAACCACAAACATTTCATGGCCAAGGAAATCCATGAGCAGCCCGAAGTGGTCGGCCACACTCTTGCTCACTACATCGACATGGTGAACGAGCGCGTGGCGTTGCCGGTGAAACTCCCTTTCGACTGGAAAAAACTGAAACGACTCTCAATCTCGGCGTGCGGCACCGCCTTTTATGCGGGACTGGTGGCGAAATACTGGTTCGAGCGCTTCGCAAAGCTGCCGGTCGAGATCGATATCGCTTCGGAATTCCGCTATCGCGGCGCGCCGCTCGAGCCGGGCGACCTCGCCATCTTCATCTCGCAATCCGGCGAAACCGCCGACACGCTTGCGACGCTGCGCTATGCAAAGGAAAACAAGCAACACGTTCTTTCCGTGGTCAATGTGCCGACATCGACGATCGCACGTGAAAGCGACGTGGTGATGCCGACGCTGGCCGGTCCTGAGATCGGCGTTGCGTCCACCAAGGCGTTCACCTGCCAGCTCGCGGTGCTTGCATGTCTTGCGCTCGCGGCCGGGCGCGCGCGGGGCGAACTCAACGATGCCGATGAGCAAAACCTTGTCCGCGCACTGATCGAAACGCCGAGGCTGATGGCCGCTGCCCTTGCGCTTGAGCCCCAGATAGAGAAACTCGCGCAAAATCTCGCGAAGGCGCGCGACGTACTTTATCTCGGCCGGGGGACGAGCTTTCCGATTGCTCTGGAGGGCGCACTCAAACTCAAAGAAATCTCTTACATCCACGCCGAAGGCTACGCGGCCGGCGAGCTCAAGCATGGGCCGATCGCGCTGATTGACGAGACCATGCCAGTGATCGTGATTGCGCCCCACGACCGCGTGTTCGAGAAGACGGTCTCAAACATGCAGGAGGTCGCCGCGCGGGGTGGTAAGATTATCCTTGTCACCGACCCTCAGGGTGCCAAGGAGGCTACAATCGAGTCCATGGAGACGTTGTCGCTGCCGGATATGGCCTCAACGGTAACGCCGTTGGTCTATGCCATTCCGGTCCAGCTGATCGCCTATCATACTGCTGCCGCCATCGGCACCGACGTCGACCAGCCGCGCAACCTCGCGAAATCGGTCACGGTGGAATAAACTAACCTCATGTCACAAATCCAAGAGAAGACGGGCGAAGCATTGGTCACCGATGTGGCGAGGGTCGTCCCCCAGACCAGCGTCGCCAGCCGCCTCCGCAATTATTTCCTCACCGGCCTGGTGGTCGCCGGCCCGCTGGCAATTACCGTCTGG
>Ga0075021_10002067_pt1 | contig 10413 bp, 14 predicted proteins | sample ColStrG_CSR_2012_FD_72749 | JGI IMG/M metagenome (GOLD analysis project Ga0075021, IMG submission 72749) | Freshwater sediment microbial communities in response to fracking from Pennsylvania, USA - Cold Stream Run_MetaG_CSR_2012 | ecosystem: Environmental > Aquatic > Freshwater > Creek >... | reverse complement strand
AACGACCGCGCGCACCGGATGCCCGTCGGCGAGGCCTCGTCGCGTGTTGCGCCTCCACGGCGAGCTTGGACGCCTTGGCTTCGGACAGCGTCGCGTTTGCCCACAGCTCGTCGAGAACGTCGAGCTTGAGATCGCGGCGCAGCGATTCCTCGATCACTGCGCTGTCCGACACGCCGGTACGGGCTGCGCGAATCTTGACCCACTTCAGAACGTCTTCGTCGATCGTGAGCGTCGTACGTACCTTGGACACAAGCGCATCTTACCATCACGATGCGGTGATGCGACGATGAGGACCGTCAATCGGCGTTCACGGTCTCATCCTTCTCCTCAGGCAGCTCGAGCCCGCGCAGCCACTGCCGGCCCTTGTCACCGAACAGTTCAGAGACCGGCGGGCGGCCCTTCAGGCTGGCGCATCAAGACGGCATGGATCTCGTTCTTGACCCTGGAGCGGGCGCGCACCAGCTGCTCGCGGCGGGCGCGGCGCCGACGCATGCGACAGGTCCATTCCGGAGGCACCCACATCGCCTCAAGCTCGCCGGTCCACAGCAGCTTCGCCAGCGTGCGCGCGTCGAGGCGGTCGGTCTTCGCACGCGCCTGCGAGATGCCCGTGTCTCCCGAGTACGTGGTCGACACCTGGTGTGAGGCGTACGCGTGGCAGCTCTCGCCGAAGACGTGGATGCACTACCGACAACTACTGAACAAGCACATCCTGCCGTCGCTCCGTCCGCGCGATCAGGCCTGCGGAGAGCGCGCGCTGGCGGTTGGAGCGGCTCGCCGGCGGGGCATGGCCGCCGGACTGACCTACTGAAGGACTTCGTCCGCGAACTCGCCGAACGCGCGTAGGTACGCCTCTACATCGCTCGCGCTCGTCTGCGCCGAGACCGCCGGGCCGGCCCACCAGCCGAAGTCCCACACGCCACGGTTCGCGAGGTACACGCGCTGCAGGTGGCGGACGGCAGGGAGGTCGAAGGCGCCGGCGTCGCGGTTGTTGCGCGGCTGGCGAGCGCAGAACCTGTATCCGGCGCGGTTGCCGACGTGATAGACGTCCCATGCGCGACCATGGCGCTTAAACGTCGCCCTGATCCCGTCAGCGAGCTCGCCGGCGAGCCCCTCCATCCGCTCGTGCGTGGCCGGAGTCCAGAGATGCTCCAGCGCGGCCCGCAACGCCGCCATCGACAGAGCGTTCCCCCACAGGGTGCCGCCGGTCGCCGGCTCGTCGACGGCCTCGCCGGTCACCTCGTATGGGTGATCGGCGGCTAGCAGATCACACGCCGCCTGGCGCATTCCGTAGGCGCCGATCGGGATGCCGCCCGCGATCGACTTGCCGAGGACCAGGAAGTCCGGCTCCAACCCGTAACGTCGCGTCATGCCGCCGTAGCCCATCGGCGCCGTCTGGGTCTCATCGATCAGGAGCAGCACACCCGCCTCTCGCGTCAGGCGTCGCAAGCCGTCGTGGAACCCTGCCTCAGGCAGGACCAGGCCGCTGTTGGTGAGCAGTGGTTCGGCGATCGCGATAGCGATGTCGCCCCCCGCGAGCACGCGGGCGACCGCATCCAGATCGTTCCAGTCGACGATCACGCTGCGGGCGATGTCGTGTTCGCTGATTCCCGCGTACTCCGGCACCGGCCCTGCGTCGCCCTCAACCGCCAGCAGTTCGGCGAGGTGCCCCTGATACTTGCCCTCGAACATGAGCACGCGCTCTCTCCCGGTCAGAACCCGGGCGATGCGGATCACGTCGGTGTTCGCCTGGGTCGAGCTGAGGCTGTACTGCCAATAGGGGCAGGCCGAATCGGCGGGCGAGTTCCTCCGACGCCACGACCGAGTCCTCCGTGGGCAAGGTGAAGTTGAAGCCACGCGCGATGCGGGCACAGGCCGCCTCGACGACGGCCGGATAAGCGTGGCCGCCCGACGCCGCCGTGATGCCGAGGCTGAAGTCGACGTACTCGTTTCCATCCACATCCTGGAAGCGTGCGCCGTCAGCGCCATCGATGAACATCGGCGGGTGATCCCAAAGAAAGGTCATCCAGGTCATCGGTACCCCTGCCGGCATCGTTCGCATACCACGCTCGATCAACGCCCGGGATCGCGGGTGAGCCACGGCATACCGCTCGTCCTCGCGGAGCTTCACTTCGCTTACGCGCTTGAGATCGACGGCTGCGACGGCATCCAGCGGGGCGTCCATTGGCGGACGCGAGTCTAACTTCGCCCGCACTGGAGCTGGCAGTGATCCCGCTCCGGCACTGCGAACCCAGATGGTGGTTGGATCGAGCAGGTCCCCCTGCCTTGAGTGACACGTGGCGCAGCTCGATCCGCGCCGAGCTGGCCGACCAAGACCGCCTCGATTCAAGAGGGGAGCCGCACGGCGGGGATCGCGCCTTTAGTGCATGCGCAGCTGTTGCCGCGCCAGCTCTGGCGTCCGGCTAGAACGCAGGCGACGGCGATCAACAGACCAACGGCTGGGTCAAGCCACCAGATCTCTAGCTTCGTGTTTGCAACGAGACTGACGAGCACTCCGGCGGCGAGCCCGGCGCAAAGCAGGTTCTGCATGCCCTCGCCTTTGGTGGCGGGCGATCCCAGGCGTTCACCGATCCGCTGTTTGGCGATCCCGAGTCCCGGGCAGATCATGAGTGTTCCGGTGGTCAGGATGATCCCGACGATGCTCGTCTCGGCGTGGTGTTCGCCGATCAGCGCGCGCAGCGATTCGATCGCGACATAGGGAGCCAGGAGGAAGAAGCTGATCGCAACCCATTTCTGCGCGCGCCGCTCGGAGGTAGTCGACAGAGTTCGTGAGCCGGTGAACCGCCACACCACGATCACGCTCGCTATCCCTTCGATCGCGCTGTCCAGCCCGAACCCAACGAGCGCGATCGAACCGGCGACAAACCCAGAGACGACGCCGATCGTCCCCTCGAGCGTGAGCCATGCCAGCGACGCCCAGGCTAGCCGCTTTGCAAGCCTGGCCAGGCGCAGCCACTCCTGGGATGGTTGTGCGCTCCGGGAGATCGGGAGTTCGGCTAGTTCCACGGGCTAGCCCAGACGCCCAGCTTGGGCTACCCGGCACAGCTCGAACGAGAGGTCGAGGGCCGTCTGTGCGTTCTCGGGCCCGCTGACCTGCAGGCGGAGGTCCTTGCCGTCGCGGTCCAGTTGCAACTGCAGGAACGGGCAGCAGGCGCTCTCGCGGGTGATGAACTCGCTTGCGAGTTGCGTCAGTTCCGGCGACGCGGCGAGCGTCAGCGCGTACCCAGAGGTCAAGCGCTCGGGTGCGGCGGCGGCGTTGGACGCGAGTGCGGCCAGGAGGCGCACGATCTCGGTGACCTCCTCCGAGGAGCCGGTGCATCCGACCGGGGAGTTTCGCCAAGCGCCGATGGCCGCGCCCGTGGCGCAATCGACTGCTGCCTCCGTAGCCACGAGCCCCGTTCCGTCTTGTTTCTCGCTCACCGCTCTGTCCCCTTGACCGCGTTCATCAGGGAAGCTAGGCGCTAAAGTCGGCTTGAGGTCAAGTGATGTGTCCCACCGAGCCAACGCTAACGATTGGGGAGGTTGCCCGGCGCGCTGGGCTGCGGGTCTCGGCGATCCGCTACTACGAGAGCATCGGCGTGCTCCCGACGCCGAACAGGGTGAGCGGGCAGCGCCGCTATGACGCGGGCGTCTTCAAGCGGCTCGCGATCGTCGATGTTGCGCGGCGCGCCGGTCTCAGCCTCGAGGAGGCACGCACGCTCCTCGATGGGTTTTCCCCCAAGACACCGCCAGGCGCTCGCTGGCAGGCACTCGCTCAGCGCAAGCTTCCGGAGATCGAGGTGTTGATCCAGAGGGCTACCGAGATGAAGCGTTTGTTGGAAATCGGAACTCAGTGCCGGTGCGTCAGCTTCGACGAATGCGACCTTGGCGAGTTCGCGCGGGTGAAGCCACGCGCGGCGAGTCGATCGGCCGTTGGGCCGGAGCAGCAGTCTCTAGGCTTCGTCTCGGTCGATCCTGTTAGGGGAGTCAGCGCATGACGTATGTGATCGCGGAGCCGTGTATCGGAGTCAAGGACTATTCGTGCGTGGAGGTCTGCCCGGTCGATTGCATCCACCCCACTCGGGACGAGGCTGGGTTCGATCAGGCGCCCCAGCTTTACATCGATCCCGAGGAGTGCATCGACTGCGACGCCTGCGTCGAGGCGTGTCCGGTCGACGCGATTTTCCCCGAGGACCTGCTTCCGGAGGAGTGGCAGAACTTCATCCAGATCAATGCCGACTACTACAAGAGGTGACGGTCGCTTCGCGATCGCCACGCCTGGTTTGGTCATGAGGGCATGTCACGGGCGGCTGTGCCGCACAGCAGGCTTGCTGAGAGCGCGAGAATGAATCCTGTGCTCGACACCCGCTGGCGACCGCTGCGTGATCTGCGCGTGTCGGTCACCGACCGCTGCAACTTCCGCTGCACCTACTGCATGCCCAAGGAGATCTTCGGACGCGACTTCGCGTTCCTGCCGCGCGGGGAGCTGCTCACCTTCGAGGAGATTACGCGCTTGGCGCGTGCGTTCGCGCACGAGGGCGTCTCCAAGATCCGGCTAACGGGCGGCGAGCCGCTCTTGCGCCGCGATGTCGAGCAGTTGGTCGCGATGCTTGCCGGCATCGAGGGACTCACGGACATCGCGCTGACCACCAACGGCTCCGCCCTTGCCGCCAACGCCGAGAAGCTTAGAAACGCGGGGCTCAGGCGTGTCACCGTCAGCCTCGACGCACTCGACGACGCGACGTTCGCGGCGATGAATGACGTCGGCTTCCCAGTCGCGCGGGTGCTTGCCGGGATCGACGCCGCCGCCGCCGCCGGGCTTGCGCCGGTGAAGATCAACATGGTCGTAAAACGTGGCGTCAACGACGACCGCGTCACTGAGATGGCGGAGCATTTCCGCGGTACCCCCCACGTCCTGCGGTTGATTGAGTTCATGGATGTCGGCACGACCAACGGCTGGCGCATGGATGACGTCGTCTCGGCTACCGAAATGCTCGCCGCGGTCAACCAACGCTGGCCGCTCGAACCGCTCGAACCGAGCTATCCCGGCGAGGTCGCGACGCGCTACCGATACCGTGACGGCGCAGGCGAAATCGGGATCATCGCGTCGGTCACGCAGCCCTTCTGCGGAGCCTGCACAAGAGCGCGACTGTCAGCCGACGGCAAGCTCTACACCTGCCTGTTCGCGCTGAATGGCCACGATCTCCGCGCCGCCCTCCGCGGCGGCGCAAGCGACGACGAGCTCACAGCGCGTGTCCGCTCGATCTGGAGCGACCGGGCCGACCGCTACTCGGAGCTCCGGCGCGCAAACACCGAGCCGCACGCGAAGGTCGAGATGTCATACATCGGCGGCTGAGCCGACTCTCCCCCTCGGGGCAGGAGCAGACCGCCACGCGGGGCTGGCGCCGGCGCTGCTGATCGGTCAAGGAGGGTGCCGTACGCTGACGGCGTGGAGGGGTCAGCGATGAGCCGCGCCCGCATCCAGTCACACGACAAGCTCCTGCGGCGTGGACTGATGCTGGAGTACGTGACGCTGTCCTGGAACGTTGTCGGGGCGGTGATCCTGTTGGCGGCGGCGGTCGCCTCTGCCTCCGTCGCGCTGGCCGGGTTCGGCGTTGACTCGCTCATAGAGATTGTCGCCTCAGCTGTCGTCGTCTGGCAGCTGAAAGGTGAGGAAGGTTCGGAACGCGAGCGACTAGCTCTACGCATCATCGCAATCGCGTTCGTGCTGCTGGCCGTCTACATCGTGCTTCAGAGCGCCGTCACGCTCATCTCACAATCGCGTCCCGGCCGCTCGACGCTCGGCATCGCGTGGCTCGCCGCAACCGTCATCACGATGTTCGCGCTGGCCGCGGGAAAGCGAGACACGGGCGGGAAGCTCGGCAACCCCGTCCTACAAACGGAGTCACGCGTGACCGTGATCGACGGCGCCCTCGCGGCGGCGATACTCGCGGGTGTGGTGCTCAACGCCGCCGCCGGCTGGTGGTGGGCGGACCCACTGTCCGCCCTCGTGATCGTCGTCTACGGCCTGCGCGAGGCGCGTCATGCCTGGGCTCAGGCAGGCTGATGACCCGGGAGTGTCTGCGGCCAACGGCGGTCGCGTTTGACTTCATACCGTATCGCCTCCGCCCCGATCTTCACCGCCTAGAGCGCCACGTGGTCGGTGCTGGCATCAGCGAGCGTTGCCCTGACATCGTCGAGCTGGTCGTTGCCGTGGGGTAGGGCGACGGTTGCGGCCTCGGCGGGCGTGATGTCGGGATACAGGGTTCGGATGGTCACTACAGCGACGACGCCGCCAACAGCTTGAGCGATGATGAACGCGGGCACGGAGGCCGGGGCGATTCCGGCGAACGTGTTGGAGAACATCCGGCCGATCGTGATCGCGGGGTTGGCAAAGCTGGTGGAGCTCGTGAAGAAGTAGGCGGCGCCGATGTACGCGCCAACCGCGGCAGGAATTGCTCTGGCTCGGCGTGTGCGAGCCAGAGCAAAGATCACCAGCATCAGCCCGAGCGTCGCGATGATCTCGGAGAGAAAGTGAGCGGGGCTGGCGCGGTGGTGGGTCGAGATGCTGATGGCGCTCAGGGCGAACATCGCGTTGGCTGTGACCGCACCGAGAATGCAACCGAGCACCTGTACGGGCATGTAGGCGAGCGCATCGCGCCGGCTGATTCCTCCGAAGCTGGCGTCGACGAATGAGACCACTGGGTTGAAGTGCCCGCCGGAAACGGGTCCGAACATGAGGATGATCGCGAACAGCCCGGCCGCGGTCGCCGCGGCGTTCTCCAGCAGCTCGAGGCCAGTGTCGCCTGGGGAGAGTCGTTGCGCTGCGATCCCGGAGCCGATCACGACGGCCGCAAGGAAGGCTGACCCGAGCAGCTCAGCGAGCATGCGACGAGCCAGCGGGGGCGTAGCGCTCATTGGCGGCGACCTTCTCAGACGGCTGTGAGGAGCTTGGCGGCGAACTCGCGCGCCGACCGCTGCCGAGCTGACCGGTTTGATGCCGGGCTCACGTGCGGCCCCCGGGTGTGCTGCCTCCAGTGCCCGCGCGGGCGGGCTCGAGTTGCTCGATGAGCTGCTCGACGCGTCGGCGGATCTCGTCGCGGACCGCGCGCACCCCGTCGAGTTCCATGCCGGCAGGATCGGGGATCTCCCAATCCTCGTAGCGCTTGCCGGGATAGATCGGGCACGCGTCCCCGCACCCCATCGTCACCACAACATCGGCCGCGCGCACGACCTCGTCCGTCAACGGCTTGGGGAACTCCTGCGTGATGTCAATCCCGATCTCGGACATCGCTGCGGCGACCGCAGGCAGGATCTGCTCGCCCGGCTGCGAGCCGGCGGAACGGACCGAAACCATGCCGTTGGAGAGGCGGTGCGTGAGTGCTGCCGCGATCTGGCTTCGGCCGGCATTGTGGACGCACACGAACAGCGCCCCGGGCATCGTCTTCTCGATCTGACCCCCCGCCTGCGCCGTCGCGACCAGCCGCTCGCGCGCGAACCGCTCTGTGAGGAGCGGCAAAAAACTCGTGATCCTCGCAGTGGAACTCAACATCTCGTAGGACTCCTCGACGAACCGTCTCACCGTCTCCATTGAGAACGTCCCTTCGAACTGCGAGGCAAGGTCGCGGATCGCGCCGTCAAGCGCCAGCCGCGCCAACATCATCTCCCGGTCATCCATGATCGCGCCTCCTTCAGTCAACCTGCCCAAGCCTACCCATTGACAGACGTAACTTCAATCGATATATGTATATCGATGAGCATCGATTTGGAACTTACCCCCAAACAGAAGCGCCCGCCCGGCGCACCCTGCTGCGAGCCAGTGGTCTACCCCGACATCGAGCGCGATGAGGCGATCCGGATGGCGTCGGTCGCGAAGGCGCTCGGTGACCCAATTCGCCTGCAGCTTGTGGACGTGCTGCGCAAGCACGCCGGGAAGGTGTGCGTCTGCGAACTCGTCCCGCTGTTCGAAGTCGCGCAACCCACCGTTTCGCATCACCTGAAGGTGCTGCGCGAGGCTGGCATTGTCGGCTCCGAGCGAGAAGGGCTCTGGGCCTACTACTACGTGATCCCCGATGCATTGAAGGAGATGTCCACATGGCTGAGCTAACCGACATCCGTGAGACCGTCCGACAGAAGTACGCCGAGGCTGCCGAGGCGGCTGCCCGCGGGGAGTTCAAGCAGGCGCGCGCAATCGAGTCCGAGTCGGGCTGCTGCGGCTCTGACGAGTTGTACTGCTGCAGCCCTGCGGATGAGACCGGCGTGTTCGGATCCGCGCTGTACGACGAGGCGCGAGTCGAGCAGCTGCCCGACGACGCGGTGATGGCCTCCCTTGGGTGCGGCGTGCCTACCGCCGTCGCCGAGCTATCTGAGGGGGAAACCGTCCTCGACCTCGGTTCGGGCGCCGGCGCCGATGTACTCATCTCCGCGCGCCGGGTCGCTCCGACCGGCAAGGCGATCGGCCTAGACATGACGGATGAGATGCTCGAGCTTGCACGACGCAACGCCGCCGAAGCCGGAGTCGACAACGTCGAGTTCGTCAAGGGATACCTCGAAGACATGCCGCTCCCGGATGAGAGCGTCGATGTCGTGATCTCGAACTGCGTGATCAACCTCTCCGGCGACAAACCCAAGGTGATCGCTGAAGCCGCACGGGTGCTCAAGCCCGGTGGACGGTTCGCTGTCTCCGACGTGGTCGCCGACCCCGACATGGACGATGCCACACGCTACGACATGGCCGCATGGACCGGCTGCATCGCCGGAGCGCTCACGGAGAGCGAGTTCCGCCAGGCGCTCGCTGCGGCCGGGCTCGAGAACATCGAGATCGACGAAACCCACCGGGTCCACGAACACGCCGCCGCCGCGATCATCCAAGCGCGGAAGCCCGAGTAACTCGCTTCGGGTGCGGGCTGGCTATTGGGCCGGTGCTTCCTCCGCTATCGGTGCGAACATGGCCGCATGACCTCATGGCAGGACGTCGAACTGGCGGCGCCGGAGTTCGCGCAGCGCGTTCGTGCGCTGTTCGATGCTCACAGACACAAGACGATCGCCACCGTGAGGGCAGACGGCTCGCCGCGGATCTCCGGGATCGAGGCAGCGTTCGAGGACGGCGAGCTTGTCTTTGGCTCGATGGCGAACGCACGAAAGGGCGCTGATCTCCGTCGGGACCCGCGGTTCGCCCTGCACAGCGCCACGATCGATCCGGTCGAGGGCTCGGAGGCGCAGTGGCCCGGAGAGGCGAAGGTCTCGGGAAGCGCAATCGCCGATGGACCGACCACCGACGCAGCCGCCGGTGATCGGTTTCGTGCTGACATCGCTGAGGTTGTCCACACCCACCTCAGCGAGCAGGCCGCGGCGCTGGTCGTGGAGTGGTGGACCCCGACGCGGGGCATGCGGAGGATCGAGCGCGAATGATCCGCGGCGGAACCCGTTCGGGCGGCTACGTGCGTACACCGACGTCGAGGGCGATGCGAACGGCTCAGTGTCCGGCGTGCGTGGACTGTCGGATCGCGACCTTCCGGAGGGCCGCCATGAGCGGTGAGACCTCGATCTGCGGGCAGGCCCCGTCGGCCGACCCCGAGTACGCCGAGCCGCTGGTGCGAGGCGGGATCGACGCGATCTCAGTCAAGATCGACGCCGTCGACCGGACGCGCCGGCTGATCGCCGCCGCGGAGCCGCGGCTGCTGCTCGACAACGCGCGCGGCCGACCGGCGGGCAGCGTGCGCATACGCCAGGAGAGACCATGGCCCGAGCCGCCGCCAGGCGATTCACCGACCGGCGTGCCGCCGGACGCGAGCTAGGCCGCCGGCTGAACGCCGCCGCGATCGAGGACCCCGTCGTGCTCGGGCTCGCGCGCGGTGGGATGCCGGTTGCGCACGAGATCGCCGCGGCGCTGGACGCGCCACTCGACGTGCTCGTCGCGCGGAAGATCGGTGCCCCCGGCAACCCGGAGCTCGGGATCGGGGCGGTCGCCGAGGGCGGCGTGCGGGTGCTCGACTACGAGTCGGTGCGCCACCTGCTCATCTCGTCCGAGGAGCTCGAGACCTCGATCAAACGGGCCACCGCCGAGGTGCTCGCGCGCGTGCAGCGCTACCGGGGCGCCCGTCCGCGGCGTCAGGCCCGCGGGCGTACGGCGATCGTCGTCGACGACGGCCTGGCGACCGGGGGCACGGCGCGTGCAGCGTTGTCCGCCGTTCGCGCTGAGGAGCCGAAACGGCTGATACTGGCCGTGCCGGTTGGCGCCCGCGAAACCGTGCTCGCGCTCGCGCGCGAGGCCGACGAGGTCGTTTGCCTGCTGCAGCCTGACCCGATGTGGGCGGTCGGGCTCTGGTATGAGCACTTCGAGCCGACCAGCGACCGCGAGATCGCCGAGCTGCTCGCCGAGGCCACGGATCGAGCCGAGCACGACTCGCCGATCGC
>Ga0075021_10002066_pt1 | contig 10414 bp, 11 predicted proteins | sample ColStrG_CSR_2012_FD_72749 | JGI IMG/M metagenome (GOLD analysis project Ga0075021, IMG submission 72749) | Freshwater sediment microbial communities in response to fracking from Pennsylvania, USA - Cold Stream Run_MetaG_CSR_2012 | ecosystem: Environmental > Aquatic > Freshwater > Creek >... | reverse complement strand
CATCGAACCGCTCTTCGCCGCACCGTTTCACCCTGTCGTGCCGTACGAGTGGGACCGCTATGTGCCGTAACCGGAGGCGCTCGTGCGACTAGGCCTGATGATCGGCTCCGACAAGGAGCGGGCACGCGCTGACCGTCTGGCCGGATTACTCGCCGACGGCCAGGCCGCCGAAGACGCCGGCTTCACCTCGTTTTGGATTCCACAGGTTCCCGGCTATCTCGACGCCATGACCGCGATCGCCCTGCTCGGGCAGGTCACCGACCGCATCGAAATCGGCACCGCCGTGTTGCCAATTCAGACGCGTCATCCGGTCACGCTGGCGCAGCAGGCGTTAACGACTCAATTGGCATGCGGCGGCCGGTTCGCGCTGGGACTGGGTCCGTCGCACGATTGGATCGTGGACGGTCAACTGGGTCTCTCGTACGATCGCCCGGTGCGCTTGGTGCGCAACTACCTCGAGGTGCTCGGCGCCGCGTTCTCCGGGCCGGGACCCGTCGACGTCGAGAACGACAGCTACCGCGTGCATAGCCCGTTCGACGTCGCCGAACCCATGCCGATGCCCGTCCTGTTGGCAGCGCTCGGGCCGACCATGTTGCGCATCGCCGGCGAGCAAGCGAATGGAACCATCCTCTGGATGGCTGACGAGCGCGCGATCCATGACCACGTTGCACCCCGGATCAATTCAGCCGCAACCGATGCCGGACGGCCGACGCCGCGCATCGTCGCCGGCGTTCCCGTCACGCTGTGTTCCAACGGCGACGTCGACGACGCACGGGCGTACGCGAGCGATGTGCTCGGGCACGCCCACTTCTCGCCGAATTACGTGCGCCTGCTGGAGCACGGCGACGCGGCGGACGTCGGAGACACCATGGCCGCCGGGGACGAGCAAGCGGTCTTGGCCCGACTGCTTCGCTACCGCGACGCCGGGGTCACCGACCTCGCCGTTCGCATCGTGCCGCTGGGAGCCGACGCCAGCGCCCGCACGGAGTCACGAACGCGGACCCAGAAATTCCTCGCCTCGCTCTGCCCGGAGCTCTGAACAGCGGACTCTCAGGGGTGCTCCGGCTGGACACCGAATGTGTTTACGGCCATCGCCAACAAGAGGTAGCCGCCGATCGTGAAGACCAGATCCATCCGCTGTTCGTCGGTGAAGACTTGGCCCAGTTCCGCCCAGGTCGCGTCCGAGACTGTGTAGGAGGCGGTGAGGTCATCGACGGCGTGGACCACCACCTGGTCGTGGGGATCGGGGCAGTTGCCGGATTCGATGCCGCTGATGTCCTCCGGACTCAGGCCGGCCCGCGCGGCGATCGGGAGGTGGTGCGACCACAGGTAGTCGGAGTTGCCGCGGAGCACCGCGCGCAGCAGCGCGACTTCCCGTATCCGGGGTGAGAGTGTCGAGTTCATCAGCAAGTAGGTGTTGAAGGGCAGATAGGCAGCGGTCAGGTCCGGGTGGCGGACCATGGTCGCCAACACGTTGCCGGCACCGTTGGGGTTGGCGCGATCGGGAGGTATCAAGGAGGCCAACGATGCGCGGGCGCCGTCGTCCCATTCCTGGGCAGGCAGCGGTGTCAGCCGTAGCGGGTGCCGGTCGCTCATTACTGGATCGGTTCGTCGCCGAGCACGGTGGTGCGCAGCATTTCCCGCGCCGAGCCGGGGTCGTAGGGGGCGGCCCGGTGCAGGACTCCGCGGTTATCCCAGATGACGGTGTCGCCGATAGACCAGGTGTGGCTGTAGACCTTGTCGCGCACGGTGGCGCGATCGAGTAGCTCGTCCAGCAGGGCGCGGCCCTCATCGAGATCCATGCCGACCACATAATCGGCCGAGGCACCCAACACCAGTGACTTGCGGCCGCTGCGGTGCGTCCACACCAGTGGGTGCTCGTGGGTACGCCGGGATCGCCAGCGCTGCACCTGATCTGGACTGGCGTCCGGGTGCGCGCGCCGCTGGGAGGCTTCCAGCGAGTGCACGACGCGCAGCGAGCCGAAGCGGTCTTTCTCCTCTTCGGTAATTGCCTCATAGGCGGCATACGAACTGGCGAATTCGGTTTCGCCGCCCCTCTCCGCGACCTGCAATGCCGATAGAACGGTGGCCTTCTGAGGATATTCCTCCCCTAGGGGTGTGCAGCCGTCGATGTGCCAGTCAAAGGTTCCCTTCAAGTAATCGGCGGAGGAATTTTTGGACTTGTCCAGGGTGACCGGGTAAATGCCGGCGACGGGGTGGTGCCCGTCGGAGGAGTGATCGATCTCACCGAGCCGGCGGCAGAAGGCGACTTGGGCCTGCGGGTCCAGTTGCAGGCCCCGAAAGACCAGAACTCCGTTGTCCTCCAACGCATCCAAGACGGCCCCGCCGACCGGGTCGTTGGATGCCAGCGAGGCCGGGTCGAGGCCGGCGACCTCGACGCCGACGGAATCGGTGAGCTTGGTGATGCTGAGCAGACTCATGGCCTGGCCTTTCTGCCGAACATGGATGGTGCGAATGTGTTGAGCACCGAGATCAGGGAAACGGCTCGCCGGTGCGGATCATGACTGCGTCGGCGGCGTCTACCGGCGCGGGTTGGTGCATGATCTCCACCGCCATCGCGACCATGATCAGCGAATAGATCATGTGCAACAGGTTCAGCGCGTCGTCGGGCAAGCTGTCGAGGCTGAACTTGTCGCAGTAATCGATGGCCTCCTCCAGACGCGGGAAGAACGCATCGTAGAACTCCCGCAGCTCGGGCATCGCGGAGGTGACCCGGACGTTCCATCGTTCGGTCTCGGTTGCCAGACACCATGTTTGGGCGTACTTCTCCAGTTCGGCGAACGCGCTGGGCAATAACGTTTCTGGCATGGTCACACTCCCGCCGGAGCGGTTTCGCGCTGGTATTCAGCGACCCAGTCGACGGCCACCTTGTGTAGATGCCGCACCAGGATCTCCTGGTCGTTTAGCGGAAAGTCGTCGACAATGCCGTATTCCAGTGCTGCCTGGGTGCCGCCGAGCATGCCGGCGTCTTGTAGCGCGAACTCTTTCAGCACTACCGAGGCGACCTCGTGTTCGATGCGCTCACGAACACTGCCGGCGGGATGGAAGAAGGTGTAGGCCTCGAAACGGTGGGTGTTGGGCGAGGTGGGCCAGTACCGGTAGAGCAGATACCAGCCACCGTAGATCAGGATTTCGATGTTCGGGAAGATCTGGAAGTTGCTGATCCCCCAAGGCTCGATACCGCCCGGATTCAGCCCGGCCGGCAGTTCGCCGATGTCGGGGGTGCGCCACGGTCCGACCAGCCCACTCTTGGTAACCCGCTCGATGGGGTACATGTACTCCGGCGCCAGCAGCCAGCGGCGTGTTCCCGCTGTCGATACCAACCGATGCGGCCCGTCGATTTGGAAGTGCCCGCAGGTGAATCCGGCACCGGAATCACGCACCTCGGATGGCACCTGTTGTGAGTGCAGCGACGGCACGTGGTAATACTCCTGGAACGCGTCGGCGAAGATTTTCCAGTTGCTGTTGTTGTGGGCGACCCATTCATAGCGTTCGGTCAGCTTGCCGAACGGGTAGTCGTCCAGGGCGGTGATCATCGGGCCCAAGAACTCGCGCAGGCCCTGGCGCGGCTCGTCATCGAAGTTGATGAAAATGAAACCGTTCCACAGATCGCAATGCACGGGCCGCAAGCCGTATTCGGCCGTGTCGAGGTCGAAGAACTCCGATTCCTGTTGCACGAATTTTAGGGTGCCATCAAGGTCGTAGCGCCAGGCGTGGTACTTGCAGGTGAACTGTCGGCAGTTACCGCGGGTCTCCTCGGCGGGAAAGTCGTTCCACACCAGCTTGTTTCCCCGGTGCCGGCAGACGTTGTAGAAAGCCCGAATCTGTTCGTCTCGGCCTTTGACCAGGATCACCGAGGCTCCGACGACTTCGATCTCCTTGGTCAGGTAGCTGCCGATGCGGGGCAGTTCCTCCACCCGGGCGACATTGAGCCAGGCGCGTTTGAAGACCGCCTCGCGTTCGAGCTCGTAAAACGCTCGAGACGTCGAATCCCTGAATGACACAGGGCCGGTTCCCAGTTCGGGGTAATGCTCCGTCCAGGAACCCTCCGCTGGCCTACCTGATCGAGTCATGCGGGTCTCCTTTCACATCACCGCTCCGCCGTTGACGCCCAATGTCTGGCCGGTGATGAATCCGGCCTCGTCCGAACACAGGAACCCCACCGCCGCGGCGATGTCGGCACCAGTACCGAGACGGCCCACCGGGATGTTGCTGGCGATCTGTTCGTTGGAACCCAGGTATCCAGCGGCTTGCCCCTGGTGCTGCATCGGGGTCTCGATGCCCGACGGCGGGATGTTGTTGACCGTGATCCCGTGTGCGGCGTATTCGCGGGCCAGCGACTTGGTCAACGTCATCACCCCTCCCTTGGAGGCGGCGTAATGGGCGGCGAACGGTGACCCGCGCTGGGCGCTGGACGACGAGATCATCACGATTCTGCCCCAATTCGCGTCCAGCATGTCGGGCAGCACGACCTGGCAGCAGTGAAACGTTCCCGTCAGGTTGACATCGATGATCCGCGCCCAGGATTCAATGCTGATGTCGGTGAAGGGCGAAAAGTCGAAGAGCCCGGCACTGGTCACCAGAACTGTTATCGGGCCCAGCTCGCTGCGAATTTTGGCGAAAGCGTTCTCGACGGCAGGGCGGTCGGTGACGTCGGCGCCTACTCCGATGGCGGTGACGCCGACGGCGCGAAGATCATCGGCGACACGTTGCGCCGCTTCCTCGTGGACGTCGAGAACGGCAACCTTGAGCCCGCGCCGGCCCAATTCGTGGCAGGTCGCCTCACCCATGCCCGAAGCGCCGCCGGTCACGACCGCTACCCTGCTCATCGACTGCGCTCCATTGCGGTTGGCCTCCTGTTGGCGTTCATTCGTAGACCACCCGCACGGCGCGGCTGGTCGGCAGAGCCTGACAGGTCAGCACCCAGCCATCGTCCACCTCATCCTGCTCAAGCGCGTCGTTGTTGATCATCCGGGCGCTGCCCTGCGTCAGACGGGCCATGCACGTTCCGCAGGAACCGATTTCGCATGACGAAGGCGCACTCAGGCCGGCCATCCGGGCGGTCTGCAACAAGGTATCGCCCGGCGCATAGGGCACCGTGATCTTGCGCTTTTCCAGCTCGATGGTCACCTCCTCGGTGACCGCTTCGCCGGCATCGGTCGACGGTCCGACCGGCAATTCGGCCACCTCGAAGTGCTCCAAGTGGACCCGATCGGTCGGCACGCATACTGTTCGCAGGGTGGCCTGCACAATGTCCATGAACGGGCCCGGACCGCAGATGTAGTACTCGGCGGAGTCAGCGTTCTTTGCGTGCGCGATGAAGGCTTCGATCTGCGCGGGCGTCACGAACCCGCTTTCATCGTCGAGATGATGCTGCAAGACGAAGCGTTCCGAATGAACATCTTTCAAGGATGCCAATGGCTCGTCGAAGATCACCGAGTCGCGGCCGCGGTTAGCATAGAATAGCCGGGCTGCGCGAGTCGTCGACTCCAATGCCGAGCGCAGCAACGAGAACACCGGCGTGATGCCGCTGCCGCCGGCGAACGCAACAAGTTCGCAGTCCGTGTCCCTCAGGACGAATCGTCCCTGAGGCGGTAAGGCGTGAATCTCATTGCCTGGCGCCGCTGTGTCGTTCAGCCAGTTCGACACCACGCCGTCGCGGTCACGCTTGACGGTGATGCGCAGGTCCTCGTCCGGTGTCGGTGCGGACGACATCGAATAGCATCGCCGATGTTCTTGCCCGTTGACGCAAACCAGCAGGGTCAGGAATTGCCCAGCCTGGTAGCCGAAGTGCCGCACGCTCGATTCCGGGACATCAAGAACGATCGAGACGGCATCGCTTGTTTCGCGGACCACGCGCTTGACACGTAACGGCACAAAGTCCGGGCGAGCGTCAGGTGTCGACATGGTCATCGAACAGCTCATGGCCGGTGCCCTTTTCCACCACGCGGCCCAGCAATTCGCGCAGAGTCCGCTGCTCTTCGGCGTTCAACACGCCGAACACCTTCTCGTGCGCAGCAATCGCTTCGTTGACCACCGTCCCCGCGACATCACGGCCTTCGCCAGTGAGGTAGGCCCGCAGAATGCGTCCGTGTTGGGGGTCCTGCTTTCGTTCCACCAGGCCGCGGCGTTCGAGCGCGGTGAGAGCGAGCTGAACTCCTTGCGGGCTGATCAACAGTCGTCGGGCGAGTTCGGCGCCGGACAGGCCGGGCTCGTTGGTGAGTTGGCGCAGCACGCCGATCTGGGCCGTGCTGACGCCGTGACTGCTCACCGCTTCGTTGACGGTGGTCAGTGAAAAGTAGAAGGCCTGCTTGAGCAGCCAGAGGATGTTATCGGTGAGTTCCACGCCCGCCTCCACGTCAACCGCTCATTCTCGTTCCGAGGCCGATGTCTTGTAAATCTGCCCGCCCTTCATGACGAAGGAGACGTCGAGCGTGGCGCCGATGTCCTGGGACGGATCGCCGGGCACGGCGATGATGTCGGCGAGGTAGCCGGGCGCAAGGCGGCCCAGCTCGTCATCGGCCTCGATGAGTTCCGCGCCCACCACGGTCGCGGCCCGGATCGCCTGCATGGGAGTCATGCCACGGTCCACCAGCGCGACGATTTCTTTGGCGTTCTGGCCGTGCGGGATCGCCGGTGCGTCACTGCCGCAGGCGATGCGCACTCCGGCGGCAATCGCCTTGGGCAGCATTGCCTTGGCGCGCGGGAAGACGTCCTCCGCCTTCTTCCGCAGTTCCGGCGCGATCCGCTCGATCGCCATCGCCTCGGTCAAATAGGTGGTGGAGACCAGGAAGGTGCCGTGATCGACCATCATCTGGATCGTGTCGTCGGTAGCCAGGAAGCCGTGCTCAATGCAGTCGATCCCGGCGCGAATACAGGCCCGGATCGCGGAGTCACCGACGGCGTGCGCGGCGACCCGCACACCGGCGCGGTGGGCTTCGTCGGCGATCGCGGCGAACTCCGCGTCGGAGTACTGCTGGGCACCTGGGCCTGTGCTGTGCGACATGACACCGCCCGACGCCGACACCTTGATCAGCTTGGCGCCGTGGCGAATCTGATACCGGACGCAGGCGATCACGTCGGGCACACCGTTGGCGATGCCCTCGGCGACGGACAGCGGCATGATCCCGGGGGCGAGCCGCTGGAACACGGTCGGGTCCAAATGCCCGCCGTAGGGAGTGACGGCGTGCCCCGCCGGGTAAATGCGCGGGCCGACGTGCCAGCCCTGATCGATTGCGCGCTGCAGCGCAACATCGAGTAAGTAGCCGCCGGTCTTCACCATCAGCCCGAGGTTGCGCACGGTGGTGAAGCCGGCTTCCAGCGTGGTGCGCGCATTGACCGCCCCGCGCAGTGTGCGATACGCCGGATCGTCTTGAACGCCGTGCATCGGCGACGGTAGACCCTCGGGCCCACCGGGACCGCCGATGAGCAGGTTGAGTTCCATGTCCATCAGGCCCGGCAACAGCGTGACGTCCCCGAGATCGATGACGGTCGCCGGATCCGGCAGCGGCCCTGCCGGATTAACCGCGCTGATGCGCTCGCCGTCGACGACCAGCACTGCCGGCGAGCGAACCTGGCCCGTGTCGACGTCGGCCCACCGCGTGGCCCGCAGGACGGTCGGCTGGGTCACGGAACGGGCTCGGACACGCAGTCCAGGGTGGACGCCCCTGAGTCGGGCACCCGGGGCTGCTTCCAGCACTCCACCGGAAATGACACCATGATCATCGAATACAGCAAGTGCATGAGGTTCTCGACATCTTCGGGCAGGTCGTCGAGGGGGAACTTGTCACAGTAGACGAGGGCCTCCTCGGCGCGCGCCGTGATCGCGTCGTAAAAGGCCTTCATTTCGGTCATCGAACTCGCCAGCCTCTTGGCGTAGCGCTGCGGTTCGCTGGGCAGGCACCACGCGGTGAACTGTTCCAGATCGGCGAATTCGCTTGGCAGCAAGGCCGACACAGCGCTCACACTCCCGCCTTGGTTGCCTTGGTCGTGCGGCGATACTCGTCGATCCAGGCTGCGGTCTCCTTGTGCAGGTGACGGATCAGGATCTCCTGGTCGTTGAGGACGAACCGGTCGAGCACCCGCGATTCGATCATCGTCTGGGTCGCCTCCAACGTATTGGCGTCCTGCAGCCCGTACTCCTTGAAGGACACCGCCGCGAGTTCCTGGGCGACACGCTCGCGTGGGGTCCGTGGCTGCGGGAAGTAGAGCGTGCCCTCGAAGATGTGGGTGTTATAGGAAGTCGGCCAGTAGTGATAAGTCAGGTACCAGCCCTGACCCCAGAACAGAATGACGAAGTTGGGGAACAGCTGGAATGAGTCCAGTCCCCACGGATCACATTTCGCAGGGTTTAGCCCCGCGGGCATCTCGCCCAAATCGGGTTTGTCCCAAGGCCCGAACAGTCCGCTCTGGCAGATGTCCTCGATGGGCTTGCGCATCTCGTCCGCCATCTCCCAGGCGCGAATGCCCGACGTGCTGACCAGCCGGTGCGGGCCTTCCAGACGGTAGTGCGGAGCCTCGAAACCGGCCTCCGCGGCCGCCTTCGAATAGGCGGTCGGCGACTGGCTGGCGTGCAAGATCGGCGCGTGATAGAACTCCTGGAAAGCGTCCATGTAGAGCTTCCAGTTCGCGTTCACCTCCGACCGGTAGTAAAAACGCGAGGTCAGCTCCCCGAACGGGTACCCCTCCAGATCGGTGATCATCGGCCCGAGGAACTCGCGCAAGGATTGCTGCGGCTCCTCGGCGAAGTTGACGAAAACAAAACCTTCCCAGATGTCGCAGTTCACCGACACCAGCCCGTAGTTGCTCTTGTCGAGGTCGAAGAACTCCTCCTCCTGCTGCACGAAAGTAAGGTTGCCGTCCAGGTCATAACGCCAGGCGTGGTACTTGCAGGTGAACTGGCGGCACACACCACTGGTCTCCTCCTGCGGCATGTCGTTCCACACCAGCTTGTTGCCGCGATGGCGGCAGACGTTGTGATACGCCTTGATCTCCCCGGATGCCGTGCGCACCAGGATGATCGAGGTGTTGACGGCCTTGAGCTCCTTGGTGAAGTAGCTGCCCTTGCGCGGAAGCTGTTCGACCCGGCCCACATTGAGCCAGGCACGTTTGAAAATCGCTTGGCGCTCCAGCTCGAAGACCTCCGGGCTGATGGAGTCCTCGTAGGACACCGGATCAGTACCCAGTTCTGGGTAATGCTGAGTCCAGCTGCCTTCCGGCGGCTTGGGGAATCGAGGCACGATCGCTCCTGTCCGTTCCGATCTCGCACGGACCCTGGGCCTAGGGATGGCGCGGAATAGCTAAGCAGCCACCGTATTCAGGCCTTTTACAAGATCCGTATGACTCCGTCGAGCCGACGGTATATGGTCAAAGTCTTAATCACAAGTAGTTGATATTGCGAGAATGGGACTCGATGCTGCAGGCACACGGGAAAGTCTTCGAAGTCATCTCACCGCACACCGGGGAATCCATCGCCGAAGTCGCTGCCGCCGGGCCGGCCGACGTGGACCTGGCCGTGAATGCCGCACGCAAGGCCTTCGACTCCGGCCCTTGGGGTCGCACCGAGCCCGCGGAACGCGTCGCGGCCATCCAGCGACTCGCCGACGTCTATGACAAACGACGCGCAGAGATGGCCGAAACCATCACCGCCGAGATCGGCGCGCCCATCACCTTCGCCCAGCGCGCCCAGGTCGGCCTGCCCGCGATGATGATGCGCGCATTTTGCGACCTGGCACAACGGCACCAGTGGCAAGAGACCCGGGCCGGTTTCTTCGGCGCCGATGTGCACGTCCGCAAGGAGCCGGTTGGCGTCGTCGCCGCGATCGTGCCGTGGAACATGCCGCAGTTCCTCATCGTCACCAAACTGGTGCCCGCACTGCTCGCCGGCTGCACGGTAGTGCTCAAGCCCGCCGCCGAATCCCCTCTGGATTCACTTCTTTTGGCCGAGATGCTCGACCAGATCGACCTGCCCCCCGGTGTGGTCAGCGTGCTACCCGGCGACGGCACCGTCGGTGAACTGCTGGTAAGCCACCCCGCCGTCGACAAGGTGTCGTTCACCGGCTCGACGGCCGCGGGTCGGGCGGTCGCGGCGGCATGCGCGCCCAATCTCACCAAGGTCAGCCTCGAACTCGGCGGGAAGTCGGCCGCCATCGTCCTCGATGACGCAGCACCAGAGAAGGTAGCCGTCGGGGTGCGATCGGCCAGCCTGTCCAACAGCGGCCAGATCTGCAATGCGTTGACGCGTGTCCTGGTGCCCGAGGGGCGCCACGACGAGTACGTCGACGCGCTCGCTGCCGAAATGACCGCCCTACGGGTGGGCGATCCGAGCGATCCCGAAACCCAGGTCGGCCCCCTGGTCTCCCAACGCCAACAGCAGCGCGTCCGCGACTACATC
>Ga0075021_10002065_pt1 | contig 10415 bp, 8 predicted proteins | sample ColStrG_CSR_2012_FD_72749 | JGI IMG/M metagenome (GOLD analysis project Ga0075021, IMG submission 72749) | Freshwater sediment microbial communities in response to fracking from Pennsylvania, USA - Cold Stream Run_MetaG_CSR_2012 | ecosystem: Environmental > Aquatic > Freshwater > Creek >... | reverse complement strand
CGCTGTACACCATCATCGCGCCCCTCGCGATCCTGCCCCTCGTCGCGGTGGCGCTGGTGACGGACGCGGGCCTCGCAGGCCTCACCACCAACAAGGGCCCCCACGGCCTCAGCGAGATCCTGGTGGCCTATACGACCTCGATGGCCAACAACGGGCAGAACTTCGCGGGCCTGAGCGCCAACACCCCCTTCTACAACGTCACGACCGCGCTGGCGATGGTGGCCGGTCGCTTCGGCCTGGCGATCCCGGCGCTCGCACTCGCCGGCCGGTTTGCCCGACAGCCGAGCAAGCCGGTCACCGCCGGGACGCTGCCCACCGACACCCCGCTCTTCGCCGGACTCACGATCGCGACCGTCCTGATCGTGGGCGCCCTGAGCTACCTGCCGGTGCTGGCCCTCGGCCCCCTCGTCGACCACCTCGGTCTGCGGTAGGAAACGCTCGGCGGCGTTCACCCCGCGTCCCGGGCCCCGGCCAGTCCCTCCAGCGTCGACAGGCGGACGCGCAGCTTCCCGATCTCCTCCTCGGCGAGCCGTCCGGCGCAGCCCGCGACGACCTGCCGTCCCCGCTCGGCGAGGGTCATTCGAACCGCGCGCTCCGGGATCGTCGTGGCGAGGTCGCCCAAGGCCCGCAGCATCCGCAGGCTCACCGCGACGTCGCCCGTCGCGTAGAGGCGGATCTGGTCGAATGCCGCGTCCACGAGCCGATCGAAGCCCGGCCACGGAATAGCGACGCGGAGGAGACCCGGTGGATCGTAGCGCAGGGATTCCGGCTCCTCCCGGGCGGCGAAGCGGATCAGGATGCGACTCAACTGGTCCACGCAGTTGATGGCGGTGCTGGGGTCGTTCACCGCGGGGGAGATCGCGCGCAGCGCGATGTCGACGATCTGCAAGATCCCGAACTCCACGTCCTGCTGGAGCGTCCGGGTCGGGCCGAGGTCGAAGGCCCCGCGCAACGCGGCGCAACGGTCGGGAGACAGTCGCTCTCCCTTCGACGCCAGCAGCAGCGGAACTCCGGCCGGGACGAAGTGCCCGACGCGCCGAACGATGCGGACGACCACGCCGTAGGACTTCGCCAGGAACACGAGACGGTCGATGTCGATGAAGCGGACGTAGCCGGAGACGTCGCTCGAGACCGCGCCCTCGCGATCGCCCGGCACGAGCAGGTGGGCTTCCGGCGGCCGGCGATGGCGCCGAGGCTCCGGCATGAGCCCGTCGATGATCGCCTCGGTTTCGGTGGCGATCTTTTCCACGATGTGACTGACGCTGATCGCCTGCGAGATGTGATGGATGAAGAAGAGCAGCCACGCGACGCAGGCCAGCGCGAGCAGCATCGCCCCGAGGACGGTCAGCACGGGCGCGAAGGGCTGCGGAACCGAGCGCGCGGCCGGGAGCGCAGCCACGCAGTACAGGAAGGTGCCGAGGAAGATGCCGAGCGTCTGCTGGGTCACCCGATCGCGCGCAAAGCTGACGATGATACGAGGAGAAAATTGCATCGACGCGAGCGTGAGGGTCATCAACAGGATGGCGAAGACGATCGAGACCACCGTCATCATCGAGGCCGCGATCGCCGCGAGGACGACCTGAGCCGCCTGGGGGTCGGCGTGCGAGGGGAACAAGACCTTGGGCGCCCAGGCGCCGAGAGGTGGGATCGCTTCTTCCAGTGCGGAGAGGAGCGCGCCCGCACATCCGAGCACCAACGCGATGATGAGCGGGCGGACCAGGAAGCCGCCGCGCAGGCTGTACATCACGTGGCGGAAGGATATGAACAGTCGCTGGTTCAGCATCGTGGAAGACCTGGATCGACGGCCCGGATCGCGGCGGCGCTCGGAGCCGCTCCCGCGCTCGTGCGCGAGGGCATGAATGAGCCCGCGGCGAGCTAGAAGAACGAGTAGTACAGCGCCGCGGTCATGGTGTCCTGGGCGTGCGAGGTCGGGGTCAGCCCGTGGTTCTGGAGACTGAAAGCCCGGCGGCTCGCCTCGTCGTGGCGATACTCCAGACGCCCGACCAGGCTGCGCCAGATCTTGTACTCGATGGTCGCGGTGAGGCTCACCAAATCCACGTTGTGCCCCGGGGTAACCGTCTCGCTGCTCCGGACCCCCTGGGGATCGCTGAAGTACTCGGCGCGCAGGACGGTGCGGAGAGCCTTCATCCAGTCGTAGGCCACGTAGCCGGCGATGCCGCCCCAGCGGGAGTCGTTGTCGGTGCGCGTCCCCAGCGCGACCAGCGCGGGATCGTTCTGCTCCCCCGCGAAGTCGAAATTGGCCGCGAGCGTGAGCTTGTCGATGCCGGTGTAGAGAATCGTGGTGTCCACGATCCAGCGACTATTGACCCCATCGCGCATCTGGCTCCGGTTCTGCTCGGGCCCGACGTGGAAGCTCGTGGTGATCGAGAACTTGTCGGACGGGGTGAACGCGACCTGCCCGATGGCCCGGAGGTAGCCGTTGTTGTTGTCGGCGTTGTCCCACCCGTTGGTGAAGCCCAGGGTGACGGTGAGCCACTTGGCGAACGGATAGGTGGCCAGGGCGCCGGTGTGCGTGTACGGGGTGCCGAGCGTGTAGAGGAAGTCGCGGGAGAAGTTCAGGTTCTTCGGGCTCTCGTAGCCCTCGTAGCCGATGAGGGTCGCCCACTTGCCCGCCTTCAGGGTGAGGCCGTTGCCCACCGGGACCAGGAAGGACGCGTAGGCCTCCGGCAGGTCGAACTTCTCGGTGTTCCTGAAGAACGGCCCCTGGTCGTCGCGGTCACGAAAGATCCCGAGGGAGTGGTTCTTCTGGGAGTCGAGGCCGGCGGTGACCACCACCCCGTAGCCGAGGCGATAGCGCTCCGACGGGTCCTTCTTCAGGCTGAGCTCGGCCGCGTTGAACGTGTAGCCGTTGTCGTGGTCGTAGAAGCGCAGCTCGTTGACGTCGCCGCGCCCGGTGGTCCGCAGGTTCCACACGAGGCTGTTCTCGATGTAGCTGTAGAGCATCAGCTCCTCAAGGTAGCTCTTGGCCTCGCCCTCCGGGGTGGCGGGCCGGCCGAGCAGGTCGGCCACCGACTGCTGGGCCTGGGCTCCCCCGGGCCCCAGCAAGAGGAGCCAGAGACTCAGTGCGAGGCCGCCGAGCAGTGTTCCGGCCCGAAGGGTCACGGAGCCTACTTCTCGTCGAGGGCGAGATTCAGGGCGAGGACGTTGACGCGAGGCTCACCGAGAAGGCCCAGGAAGCGGCCCTCGGTGTGCCGGTCGACGAGGGCGCGCACCGCATCCGGAGAGAGCTTGCGCTCCCGCGCCACCCGCGAGACCTGATAGAGCGCGGCCGCCGGGCTGATGTGGGGATCGAGCCCGCTCCCGGAGCCGGTCACCAGGTCCACCGGCACCGGCGCGGCGTTGCCCGGATCCGCCGCCCGCAGCGCCTCCACGCGCCCCCGGACCGCCTTGACCAGATCCGGGTTGGTCGGGCTCAGGTTCGAGCCGGACGACGACGCGGCGTTGTAGCCGAACGGGCTCGTGGCCGAGGGACGCCCCCAGAAGTACCTCGGCTCGTCGAACGGCTGGCCGATGAGGGCCGAGCCCACCACCTTGCCGTCCTTCACGATCAGGCTGCCGTTGGCCTGGAATGGAAAGATCACCTGGGCGATCCCGGTCACCACCAGCGGATAGACGACCCCGGTAATCAGGGTGAACAGGATGAGAGTCATCAGGGCCGGTCGCAGTTGGGCGATCATCGCGGGCCTCCACTCACACGAGCTTCAGGGCGACCAGGATCATGTCGATGATCTTGATGCCCGGGAACGGGATGAGGATGCCCCCCACCCCGTAGATCCACAGATGGCGCCGCAGCACCGCGGCGGCCCCGATCGAGCGATAGCGCACGCCCTTGAGGGCGAGCGGGATCAGGGCCACGATGATCAGCGCGTTGAAGATGACCGCGGAGAGGATGGCGCTCTCGGGGGTGGCCAGGCCCATGATGTTCAGCGCGCCGAGCGCGGGATAGGTGGACGCGAACGCGGCCGGGATGATCGCGAAGTACTTGGCCACGTCGTTGGCGATGCTGAAGGTGGTGAGCGCGCCACGGGTCATGAGCATCTGCTTGCCGGTCTCGACCACCTCGAGGAGCTTGGTGGGGTTGGAGTCGAGATCGATCATGTTGCCCGCTTCCTTGGCCGCCTGGGTGCCGGTGTTCATGGCCACCGCCACGTCGGCCTGCGCGAGCGCGGGCGCGTCGTTGGTCCCGTCGCCGGTCATCGCCACCAGCCGGCCCTGCGCCTGCACGTCGCGGATGAGCTTGAGCTTGGCCTCCGGGGTGGCCTGGGCGAGGAAGTCGTCCACCCCCGCCTCCGCGCTGATCGCGGCGGCGGTCAGGGCGTTGTCCCCGGTGATCATGATGGTCTTGATGCCCATCCGGCGGAGCTGGGCGAAGCGCTCCCGGATCCCGCCCTTGACGATGTCCTTGAGGTGGATGACGCCCAGCACCTTGCTCCCGTCGCAGACCACGAGCGGCGTGGCGCCCCCCTTGGCGACGGTGTCCACGCCCAGGCGGACCTCCTCGGGAAAGTGGCCGCCGAGCTTCTTGACGTGGGCCTCGATGGCGTCGGCCGCGCCCTTGCGGACCTGCCGGCCGTTGAGATTCACCCCGCTCATGCGGGTCTGGGCGGTGAACGGCACGAAGGTCGCGCCGAGCTTCTCGATCTCCCGCTCACGAATCTGGTACTTCTCCTTGGCCAGGACCACGATGCTGCGACCCTCGGGCGTCTCGTCCGCGAGCGAGGCGAGCTGGGCCGCGTCGGCGAGCGCGCCCTCCGTCACCCCCGCGGCGGGGATGAAGGCGGTCGCCTGCCGATTGCCGAGGGTGATGGTGCCGGTCTTGTCGAGCAGCAGCACGTCGACGTCGCCGGCCGCCTCGACCGCGCGACCGGACATGGCGATCACGTTCTTCTGGATCATCCGGTCCATGCCCGCGATGCCGATGGCGGACAGCAGGGCGCCGATGGTGGTGGGAATCAGGCACACGAGCAGGGCCACCAGCACGGTGACCGTGACCGGCGTGCCCTGTCCCGCGGCCCCGACGCTATAGAGCGAGTAGGGCAGCAGGGTGGCGGTGGCCAGCAGGAAGACGATGGTCAGCGCGGCCAGCAGGATGTCCAGCGCGATCTCGTTCGGGGTCTTCTGGCGCTTCGCGCCCTCGACCAGCGCGATCATCCGGTCCAGGAAGGCCTCGCCGGGATTGGCGGTGACCTCGACCACGATCCAGTCCGACAGCGCCTGGGTCCCACCGGTGACCGAGCTGCGGTCCCCGCCCGCCTCGCGGATCACCGGCGCGCTCTCCCCGGTGATCGCGGCCTCGTTGACCGAGGCGATGCCCTCCACGATCGTCCCGTCGGCCGGGATGAAGTCGCCCGCCTCGACCAGCACCCGATCGCCCTTGCGAAGGGCGGACGCCGCCACCGCGTCGAAGTCGCGTGCCCCCGACCGCGTGAGACGCTTGGCCTGCAGGTCGCGGCGCGCGTTCCGCAGGGAGGCGGCCTGCGCCTTGCCGCGCCCCTCGGCCATGGCCTCCGCGAAATTGGCGAAGAGCACCGTGAACCAGAGCCACACCGACACCCAGAAGATGAACCACGGCGGGGCCTCGCCCTTGCCGACCACCGCCTGCACCCACAGCAGGCTCGTGAGGATGGAGCCCACGTAGACGACGAACATCACCGGATTGCGGACCTGCCGCTTGAAGGTCAGCTTCCGGAAGGAATCGACGATCGCCTGCTTGACGATCGCGCTCTCGAAGAGCGAGCGGGCACGCACCGCGGTGGTGGCCATGTCGGGAGACTCCCTACTTTGCCGCGATCAAGGTGAGATGCTCGACGATCGGCCCCAGGGCCAGAGCCGGCACGAACGTCAGCGCGCCGACCAGGATCACCACCCCGACCAGGAGCCCCACGAAGAGCGGGGTGGCGGTGGGCAGCGTGCCGGGGCCGGCCGGCACCGTCTTCTTCCGGGCGAGGGATCCCGCGATGGCCAGGACCGGGATCGCCAGCCAGTAGCGGCCGAAGAGCATGCAGAGGCCGAGCGCGGTGTTGTAGAACGGGGTGTTCGCGGAGAGCCCGGCGAAGGCGCTGCCGTTGTTGTTGGAGGCCGAGGAGAACGCGTAGAGGATCTCGCTGAACCCGTGGATGCCCGGATTCGCGATTCCGGCCTTGCCCGCCGTCGTGACCACCGCGACCGCGGTGCCGACCAGGACCAGCGTAGGCGTGATCAGGATGACCAGAGAGGCCATCTTCATCTCGTAGGCCTCGATCTTCTTGCCGAGGTACTCTGGCGTCCGCCCCACCATGAGGCCCGCCACGAAGACCGCGACGATGGCGAACATGAGCATGCCGTAGAGGCCCGAGCCCACCCCGCCGTACACGACCTCGCCGAGCTGGATCAGCCACATCGGCACGAGGCCGCCGAGCGGAGTGAACGAGTCGTGCATGGCGTTGACCGAGCCGTTCGAGGCCGAGGTGGTGGCGGTGGCCCAGATCGCGGAGCTGGCGATGCCGAAGCGGGTCTCCTTGCCCTCCATGTTGCCGCCCGGCTGGAGCGCGCTCGCGGTGTGATCCACGCCCTGCTTCACGAAGACCGCGCCGTGCTGCTCGGCCAGGTAGCACGTCCCGAGCAGCACCACGAAGATGACGGTCATGGCGGCCAGCACCGTCCAGCCCTGGCGAGTATCGCCGACCATCACCCCGAAGGTGTAGCAGAGGGCGGCCGCGATCAGCAGGATCGACAGCATCTCCAGGAAGTTCGCCAGCGGGGTCGGGTTCTCGAGAGGATGGGCCGAGTTGGCGTTGAAGAAACCGCCGCCGTTGGTGCCGAGCTGCTTGATGGCGATCTGGGAGGCGGCGGGGCCCACCGCGATCACATGCTCGGTGAGCTTGGACTTCTTGGTGGTGGGCTGCCCCTTCGCGTCGAGGACGGGCTTGCCGTCCTTGTCGGTCACCGGCTCGTCGTATTCGCTCGTCTGGAGCACCGTCGCCTTGGGATAGGCGCCGAAGGTCTGGACCACGCCCTGCGACACGAGGGCCAGGGCGAGGATCACCGACAGCGGCAGCAGGATGTAGAGCGTGGTCCGGGTCAGGTCGACCCAGAAGTTGCCGACGGTCTCGACCGAGCGGCGGGCGAACCCGCGGATCAGCGCCACCATGGTCGCCATCCCGGAGGCGGCGGAGACGAAGTTCTGCACCGTCAGGGCGAGCATCTGGCTGAGGTAGCTCATCGTCGACTCGCCACCGTAGCCCTGCCAGTTCGTGTTCGTGGCGAAGCTCACCGCGGTGTTGAACGACGAGTCCGGCGAGACGCCGGCCATGCCCTGCGGGTTCAGGGGCAGGACGCCCTGCGCCCGCTGGAGGAAATAAACCGCGAGCAGTCCCAGGAAGTTGAAGGCGAGCATCGCGACCGCGTAGGTCTTCCAGCCCATCTCCTCGCGGGCCCGGATCCCGCCCGCCCGGTAGATGAGGCGCTCCAGCCAGCCGAAGGCACCGTCCAGCGCGAGCCGGCGCCCCTCGTACACGCGCGCCATGTAGGCCCCGAGCGGCTTGGCGAGGACGAGCAGCGCCACCACGTAGAAGACGAGCTGGACGATCGCGTTCGTGGTCATTGAAAGAGCTCCGGCTTCAGCAGAGCCAGCACCAGGTAGACCAGCAGTCCCAGGGACACCACCGCGCCGACGACGTAGAGCAAGGGCATGGATGCCTCCTAGAGACGCTCACACAGCCGGACGAGGAGCCACGACAGCCAGAAGAACGCGACCGTCACGCCGAGGTAGAGAATGTCTGTCATCTCCGGGTCTCCTTCTCGCCTCTTTCCGAACCACCCTTCCAACCTGAAATCCTAGCCGCCCGGTCATAAGGCCGGCCTTAAGAACAGGCCGCCCCGCATCAAGGCGGCATCAAAGAGGATGCACGCGCCCGGCGTCCGGTCCGGAGCGGCGTCTCTGCTCAGGCGCCGATGAAGGCAGGAACCGGACACGCCCGGATGACCGCGCGCGTGACCGAGGTGCCGAAGAGATCACGAAGGGGATGGTGGCCCTGGGCGCCCATCACCAGCAGGCGGGGGCGGGCGCGGCGAAGCTGCTCCAGGAGGACGTCGGCGGGCGGCGTCGCCGAAGCGATGGGGTGCAGCCGATGCAGGGCCCCCTGGGCGGTCAGGTACTCCCCCGCCAGGTTGACCAGCGCCTCGGCCTCGGCGCCGTCGCGGTGGATGGTCACGACCTCGATGGCCTCGCCGGCGGCCAGCCCGAGCAACTGGAACGTCTGGAGCGTGCGCGCCGCCTCTCGTCCACCCCCGTAGGCCAGGAAGACGCCCTGCCCCTCCGGGACCGAACGGGGAACGACCACCACCGGCCGAGAGCTACCGCGCAGGACCCGGGCGAGCGTCTCGTCGGGCTGCTCCTGAGTCTCGAAGTGGAAGTGGGTCTCTCGTCCGAGGATGACCACGTCACAGCGCTGAGCCTCGCGCAGGATGCGGTCGGCCGGGTCGCCGATGTCCTCGAGCACCTCGACGGCAACCCGGGCCGCCTGGCCACGCGCGCGAAAGTCAGCGAGGAAATCCGCCACGCGCCGCTGCGCATCGGCCAGCCTGGCCTCGTCGCGGGCCTTCTTGTAGGCGCCGGCCCCGAGGGGGACCGGCTCCGCTCGCTGGATGGTGGGTGCGTCGAGGATACCGAGACCAAGCAAGCGGGCGCCATACCGGCGGGCCCAGTCGATGGCGAGATCGGCCGCGGTTTCGCTGTAAGCCGAGCCATCGAGCGCAACGAGCGCCGATCGAAGCATGGTCGGGCCCCCCTGTGGTAAAGCTAGGCCGGGCCCGGGTAAAGGCGTCGTCAAGATTCGTCTTTACAGTTCGTTGATCTGTCGTGGCTCCTCTTTGACGTCGTCCTGATGGGTTCCGCCCTTCTACTGGGAGACATGCTCCCCATCCGCGAGCTGATGCGGCACGAGATCGCGTCGGTCTCCCCGGACGCCCCGGTCCGCCGGGTGGTCGAGATCATGGTGGACAGGGGAGTCGAAGAGGTGCTGGTGGTCGACGGGCGGGGCCGCGTGGTCGGGTCGGTCGGCGATGACCGGCTGTCGCCGGCCCCCACGCGAGCCGGAGTTATGCTGAGGCGCGTGTTCCCGGTGGATCCCGCCACCTCCGCGACGTCGGCGGTCCGGCTCTTCGACGAGTACGGGGTGGGTGTCATGCCGGTCGTCGATCACGGGGTCCTGATCGGCGTGGTCTTCCGCGGCGATCTCATCAAGCGCCTGCTGCTCCCCTACGCGTTCACCGCCCAGCGCGGACGTAGCGAAGAACGTCGGCCGTGAGTTGAACGGGCCGCTCGTTCCGTCGTAGGCTGGCGCCGGGCCGACCCATGAACACCGAGCGTCGACCGGATCCGGACGAGCTGCTGGCGCGTGTCAAGGAGGCGGAAACCCGCCAGGCACGCGGCAAGCTCAAAATCTTCTTCGGCGCCGCCGCCGGGGTGGGCAAGACCTACGCGATGCTCGAGGCCGCCCGCGAGCAGCGGGGACAAGGCGTCGACGTGGTCGTCGGCTGGGTCGAGACGCACGGGCGCGGCGAGACCGAAGCGCTCCTGGGAGGCCTCGAGATCTTGCCCCGCCGCGCGGTGGAATATCGCGGCACCGCGCTCAAGGAGTTCGACCTGGACGCGGCCCTCGCGCGCCGCCCCGCGCTCATGCTCGTCGACGAGCTTGCCCACAGCAACGCGCCCGGCTCGCGTCACGCCAAGCGCTGGCAGGACGTGCTCGAGCTGCTCGACGCGGGCATCAACGTCTACTCCGCGATGAACGTTCAGCACGTCGAGAGCCTGAACGACGTGGTGGCGAAGATCACCGGGGTGATCGTGCGGGAGACGGTGCCGGACTCCATCTTCGAGCACACCGATGAGGTCGAGCTGATCGACCTGCCCCCCGACGATCTCCTGCACCGGCTGCGGGACGGCAAGATCTACATTCCGGAGCAGGCCCGCGAGGCGATCGAGAACTTCTTCCGCAAGGGCAACCTGATCGCGCTGCGGGAGCTGGCGCTCCGGGTGACCGCGCAGCACGTGGACGCCGAGATGCGCCACTACATGCGCGACCACGCGATCCGGCAGACGTGGCCGGTGCGGGAGCGCCTGCTCGTGTGCATCGGGCCGAGCCCGTCCTCGATCCGCCTGGTGCGGGCGGCCAAACGCATGGCCGAGGGCCTCGGCGCGGAGTGGATCGTGGCCTACGTGGAAACCCCGTCGCAGGTCCGCCTGCCGCAGGAGGCGCGGGACCGCGTGGCCCAGACCATGCGCCTCGCCGAGCAGCTCGGAGCCGAGATCCACACCTTGACCGGGCAGCGGATGAGCGACGAGCTCCTCGCCTTCGCCCGAGCGCGCAACGTCAGCAAGCTCGTGGTCGGGAAGCCCGAGCGGCCGCTCTGGA
>Ga0075021_10002064_pt1 | contig 10416 bp, 6 predicted proteins | sample ColStrG_CSR_2012_FD_72749 | JGI IMG/M metagenome (GOLD analysis project Ga0075021, IMG submission 72749) | Freshwater sediment microbial communities in response to fracking from Pennsylvania, USA - Cold Stream Run_MetaG_CSR_2012 | ecosystem: Environmental > Aquatic > Freshwater > Creek >... | reverse complement strand
GCATCGCACGGAGGCAAGCCTCCAAGCGAAAACAGGCCGGATACATGGCTGCACCCGAACGCTTCGCAAAGAAGTCAGATTTTTCCCTTGCACCGCGGGCGCCGTCCATACATGGCCCACATGCGACCTGTCGGCAGGTCCGCGTCATGTCCGCCGTCGGGGGCGAAGCGGAAAAGATTTGCTCGCTCTGAGCCTTACCGGGTGTGGCCCCACCCGGACGAGGCGTACGGCGCAAACAATGTGCGGTCACTGAGGTGAACCGGAAAAGAATGGTCAGTGTCAGCCTTACCAGTTTTGATCCCGAGCTGACTAACGCTGGCGAAAGACGCCGTTCAGAGATAACGCGCACAGCTGATGCGTATCGCCGTGTCGGTGGCAAACACGCCAGGTTCCGAACGCAAATCGGCTACCAGAACGCGAATTGACTCGGAATGCCGGCAGCATACCATAGGAAAACTCCTTTTGGGAGGGACTGCCATGCGTCCGCGAAGCCTTCGCTCGACGATCTCCATGCTCGGCATCGGTACGGCGGTGCTATACGCAGCGCACTTCGCGCTCATGGCGAAAGCCGCCTCTGCGCCGCGGTTCCACCTTGAGGAAGCAACAATTGCCGACGTACACCGTGCGATCAGGGCTAAAGAGATCACCGCAGAGCAACTCGTCCAACTCTATTTCAAGCGCATTGAGGCTTATAGCGGCACCTGCGTTAAAGGCGAAGTTGACCCGGCAACCGGCCTCATGCTCGGCGAAATCACCCCGATCGAGAACGCCGGCCAGGTGAACGCATACATAACGCTCAACATCCGCGGCAAGCGCTCGAAGACTGACCCCGCTGACAATGACCCGAAGATGCTCGACGCCCTCGAAACGGCGCGGGCGCAGGACGAGTATTTTGCCCGAGCCGGAAATTTCGTCGGGCCGCTACACGGGATCCCAATCGCCGTAAAGGACAACTACGACACCATCGATATGCGCACGACGGCCGGCGCCGTCGCCGATTATGCCAACGACAAGCCGCCAAAGGATGCCACCATGGTGGCAAAACTGCGCGCGGCCGGCGCGATCATCCTCGGCAAGACCAATCTCGACGAATACGCGCCGGCTGGCATCGGCCGCAGCACGCTCGGCGGCCAGACCTGCAATCCCTATGACACCAGGCGCACCACGGGCGGCTCCAGCGCCGGCTCGGCGGCGGCCGTCGCCGCGAACCTCACGATGTGCGGACTTGGCACCGATACTACAGGCTCGGTCCGCTATCCCTCCTCTGAGAACGCGCTGGTCGGCGTGGTGGCAACGCAGGGGCTCATCAGCCGCGCCGGGATCGTGCCGCTGACATTCTCGCGCGACCGCGGCGGTCCGATGTGCCGCACCGTTGAGGACACTGCGGCCATGCTCGAAGTGCTCACAGGCGATGATCCGCGGGACGCCATCACGGCTGTCGCGCACGGGAGGCAGCCGGTCGCCTATTCGAATTACACCGGCCGCAAGTCGTTGGCCGGCAGGCGGCTCGGCGTGGTGCGCGACTTCATGATTGAGGCGACTATTGCCGACCGCGAGAACATCCGTATCGGCAACGAAGCGTTTGCCGACATGAAAAGTCTCGGCGCGACCATCGTCGATCCGGTCGATTTCAGCGGCGCCATTGCCGAGATCATGACCGCCTATGAGCCAAGCTTCTTCACCCAGAGTTTTCCGGCGGCCATCCCCCCCGGAGCAAGGCAGATCGACCGGCTAGCGGCAATCGCCGCCGATCCGAAACTGTTGCCCGGCGGCGCGCGCGGCGTCAATTTGCGGATGCTTGCAGCAATGAACCCCCGCAGCGAAGCGAGATACGCGCTCGATCTCTATTTCAAGGAGCGCGGCGACAAGAAATTCCGTGGCGTCGAGGACCTCTATGCCACCAGGGCTTTCGCCGGCGAAAACGACTGGTTGACTAGCGCGCTCGGCGCTAAGACGGAAATACTCGATACGCCGGACAGTGTCAGCCACACGCTGCGCATCACAAACCTGCAGCGCATTCTTTACAAGGTAATGGCGGACAACAATCTCGACGCACTTGTCTATGTCTATACCACGATTCCGGCGCCGCTCGTCTATCCGAGCCGGGTCGCTGACGTGTATAACGCCCGGCTCGAGCCGCGCATCCTGAAGGCGGGAACGAAGATGTCGGACCCCGATTTGGTGCCGGGCGAACCGAGTCTCAAAACCGATCTCGACACCTTTCGCAGCGGCGGCGGCAGCTTTGCGGTAAACTTGAGCCCGGTGAGCGGCTTTCCGGCCATTGTGGTGCCGGCCGGATTCACGCGTGTGGTTTATGACCGCGTGCCGGATCCCAGTGATCCGAACGGCAGCCGGCTGGATGTCGCCAAGCCCGATCAGATTCCCGTCGCAATGGAATTCCTCGGACGGTCGTTCGATGAGGCGCTGTTGTTCGAGATCGCCTCGGCCTACGAAGCGGGCACCAAGCATCGCCGGCCGCCGAAGGGATTTGGCCCGCTCGCGGCCGAGCCGTAGGGAAACCTGCATCACTACGTTACGACCGCTCTTGGCAGGAACCTGCGGTTCACCGCAGCGCGGCGACAGGTCGGCTATCAGAGGAGAACCCGACATTGGGCGGCAGAGCCAATACCGCCGCCCCTTACACGAGGCGGACTCGGGCAAGCCAACCAGTGGCGCTACGTTGCCGCTTGCGCCCTGGCAATCTCCTCAGCCGTGTAGCGATAGATGCGAAATACCTGGTTGGTTTGTATTTTCGGCGGTCCCGCGAAGTATGGATTGACGTATTCCCAGACGACGTCGCCCTCAGCGGTGACCTCGAAGAACCGGCCGAACCAACCCTCGACGATGAGGGTGTTCCCGTTGGGCAGTCGCCGAGCGTTAGATATCCTAGGGCTGAAGAAATTCGACGGTATGGATTCCTGAAAGTTCCATACGATATTTTTCGTTGCCGGGTCGATCTCGAGCACGCGCGAGAATGGAAATGTTTGGTCCAGTCGGTGTGGCCCGTTGTCAAAAAGCATTATGTGGCCGTTTGGTAACATATATGGAGCGTGCTGCCCAGACAAAGGAGGTGCGCCGAGCTTCCAGAAAATGTCTCCTGTCTGGCGATTAATCATTATGACGGTCGAGATGTTTCGAAAGCTGAGAAGTACGTTTCCATCGGGCATCTCAGAAAGTCCGTTGCCGAGAGTCCAGGCGTTACGGTCGTCCTGGGCAGCCGTTATGCCGTCTTTGACAGGGTCAAGGTGTTCCCAAGCCCGCCACTCCCACACAATTTTCCCATCAATCGTCATCTCGACAAGGTAATCGCCAATCATCTTGCCATCATCGTACTCAGTGCCGGGACGGCCACCGCTGACCTTGGTGACAAGATCATCCGGAATCGGCTTCTTGCAGATGAGAAGCACGTTGCCGTTCTTAAGTCGGATGCCATCGTGAGTGTGGTCGGGATGATGCACCTCCCACAGGACCCGCCCCTTCCAATCCACTTCCAGCGCGGCGCCACCTTTGTAGTCCGCCCGGCCGATGAGGCTCGCGTTAGGAATCTTGCCATTATAGAACATGGTTCCACGTTCGGTGAGATAGCCGTAGAGACCTGGCGGGTAGGGCATTTCCCAGGTGTGGACGACATTTCCCTGTATATCTATGAGGTAGACGGTCTTGTTTGTATTGCCGCTTGGAGCAAACAGGGTGAACCCCGGGAATGCGCGGGCTGGATCGTAGCCACGGAAGCCGACACCGCGGCGTCTTATCGTGACCGGTTCAATTCCCGCCTGTGGAGTCAAGCCCGCCGCCGGCTGGGCGACTGCGTCGCCCGCAAGCTCGGTGGCGCCTCCGCCTAAAATGCTTAATCCTCCAGATGCTCCAGCTAATCGAATAAGACCTCGTCGTGTCAGCTTCGCTTTCATCGTTGGGCCTCCCCGCTGGTGCGTCAACCCCATGAGGGTCTCGCTGGCAGCTCTCGTACAAACCTACACGAAAGTCCTCTGCGCCGGGAAGGGACTCTGGCGGGCGGAATGGCGGGGGATTGGCACTACTCGATGGCCGGTTCTAGCACCAACCTGCCGCGCCCGCCGTTCGCCGGCCTTGCCGGGGACGCTCGCCGCCGGCGAATTGGGCCAGCGGCCAGTCGTCCTCGAAAAGACGAGCACGCTGGGCGGCGGCACGGTCAATTCCTAGGAAGGTATTTTTGCTAGCTTGCCGGGCATCTGAATCGCATCGATCAATCGACAAATCATGGTGTGACATAATTCAGCGATAAACCACCAATGTCCCCTTGATGACTGTATAGCTTTTGACAATTTTCTTGCGAGTGAGGGAATTTCTGGCTGATCTCACTACTGTTAGCTAGAATTTGGCCGTTCAATTCGTTCTGGGAGAACTGCCATGTCCGCTAGTCCAGCGTCATTGCGACGCCAGCCGACCGTTGATCCCCATGCGCTGCCATCCCAGTGTCCTTATTGCGACCAGCCGATCCCGGATGGGCAAGCCGACGAGATTCGGCATCGCATCGAAGCCAAAGAGCGCGGCCAGGCTGAGAAGCTGTCGGCGGACATTCGGCAGGAATTGGCACGGGAGAAGGCCCAGGGGGAGGCGGCAGTCCGGGAAAGGATCGCCATGCTGGAGGCGGCCAACGCCGCTCTGCGGGAAGCCACCAATGAACGGGTCGCAGCAGCCGAGCAGCAGACCCGGGCCGCCGTGAGCCAGTACGAGGCTCTCGCGGCGGACCAGGAGCAGATCCTTGCCCAGCGGCTCCAGGACCAGGCCGGACGGATCGAACGCGAAAAGCAGGAAGCCGTGAATGTGGTGAATGCAAAGCACTTTGAAGAAACCCAGCGGGTCACAGGCAAGCTCGATGACCTAGCCCGCCAGCTTGAACGGAAAACCGCCAATGAATTGGGGGAGGGGGCTGAGATCGATCTGTTCGAGAGCCTCAAACAAGAATTCGAAGGCGACCAGATCAAGCGCGTCAGCAAGGGCGCGGCCGGTGCCGACATCATCCATGACGTGGTGCACGGCGGCAAAGTCTGCGGCCGGATCGTTTACGATGCCAAGAACCGGAACGCTTGGCGCAACGAGTATTTCGCCAAACTCCGGCAAGATCAGATCACCGCGAAGGCTGAGCACGCGATCTTGTCCAGCCTCAAGTTTCCGGCCGAGGCACGCCAGCTTCATGTCCAGGATGGCGTGATCATCGCCAACCCGGCTCGCGTGTTGGCCTTGGTTCAGATGCTCCGCAGACACATCGTGCAAATCCACACGCTGCGCCTCAGCAACGTCGAACGGGACAGCAAGACCGATGACCTGTACGAGTTCATCAGGTCGGAACGGTGCTCCCAGCTGTTCGCTCGGCTCGACGGCCATGCCGGAAACCTGCTCAAGATACAAGCGCAGGAAAGGAAGGCGCATGACGCGACCTGGAAGCGTCAGGGAACGGTGTACCGCGCCATCCAGAAGGATGGCGCAGAGCTGTCAGGGGAAATTGGCCGCATTATCGGCACGCAAGACGAATCGGACTGAGCCCCAGTGTGGCGTATGCGGTGCGTTGGCATTCCTCCATAGTGGCGAGTACGACGAGGAAATCGGCAAGAAGGAGGCCCCACCTGCTCCAAATTGGCTTCGACATTGAGCTCGCTACTATCGAGATCCTTTCCAAATGGAGGGGCCGATTGGAGCGACACGTCCTCCTGACCGACTTGTTCGCCGCCCTCAAAAAGCAGGTACCGTCGTCGCTTTCGGCAGTCCCAGTGGCCAAAAGCACTGGCGGGGCCGATGCTTGCGTGCGATTGGCGCGAACGTGGCGCAATAGCCGGGACGTTCGAGACAGCTAACCTCCATGAGAGGTCCCCCGGCTCTGCCGGGGTGGCAGTAGAAGTTTGACAATTACGGCAGTCGTCCATCGATGAAACTTCCGACTCGTGAGCCACCACGCACACGAAGGGAGTTTCACGATGGACGGAAACGAAAACTAGGACGCCGCAGCAATAGCCGCAATATCGCGCGAAGCGCCACCAACAAGGCGGCGCTTCGGAAATTGGGATGGTCTGTTCGAGGCAGTTGAGCGAGAATGGCCCCTGAAGTTAGGGAGGGTGGCGCCTGAGATAGCCGCTTTGAGCGGCTCACCTCCTAAAGCCCCCGGCTCTGCCGGGGGATATTTACCGGGGCGCCCTCTGAGGAGCTGAAGGGCGGGCGGAATGACGGCTTTTTCTTCCATGCGGAATCGCCATCCAAGCCGCATTTCCATTGCGCTCGGTCTGCGCCCGCCAGAACCGAGCGATTGCAGCGATTGATTGGATTGGCGAAAGAAGATTGGCGGATCGGCCGTGGATAAGCACCGAAGGGGGTTGCTTGTTACCGCACGAGCCGACGTCAGCCACTTTACGATCCAACGTGTGAGCTGATTCGGATTGCACGATTAAGAGGGGCAAAAATTAATGTCGCTCTTTAAATGCCGCAAATGCGGTTGCGCCGAGGATACGGCGCTTTGTCACTATTGGTCTGCCCGCCTTCGGGAAACCGAACTATTATGCTCGGCCTGTGATCCTACAGTCGGTAAGTGGCATGGTGAGTTCCCGCGTGAACCCTACGAGGTGCGCCACCGACGAGAGATTGAGCGTTGGCTAGAACTGCCGTGGATACAACATCATCCTGATAGCGGTGCAACTCGGGCGCTCGGCATGAACGCACGGGGCGACGGCCCCGGATAGGCGGCAGTTCAACTAGTGGGCTCCCTGGCCGATGAGGGCAATGGAGTCGGATTGCTGCGCAGTGCCGTAACTAACGACCGTCTCCTCCCAAGTCCGACCCAAAATCCTTTGACATCATCATCCATGAGCCGTCCGCTAATCCGGTATCTGCATGCGATTTCCATCGAGCATTGCAATCAAAACCTCCTCTGCGACTAACTCTACCCAATCGCTGTTGATCCCGTTTAGTGGAACCGAGGACGGAAAAACGGTACCTTTCGCCGTAGTGGTGGCGACAACTTGGTCTTCCTTCAACTCAAATCGAAGTTTCGCCAATGACCTCAGATTCCCGCTCCTACGAACGTCGTAGACAGCACTGCCCGTATTCTGCGCCGGGGTAGATGAAATTAGCAGCGGTGACCCGCGACGTGCGAAATCCTCGCTCACGCTTCTGATCGACTGATTGATTGTAGGGAACGCCGCGCTCGCCCATGTCTCTAATTTTTCGTTGGTCCGTCGCTCCTGGCCGCGACGTTTTTCTTCATCCTCGGCTGCCTGTTTGCAAGATTGGGCTTCGCGCTCTTGAAATCGTTTGATGGCAGCATCTCGCTTTGGATTTTCTGGATCACTCATCGCTCCATGCTTCCCATTGGACCTATTGCTTGATCCTCCCGTTTGCTAGCTTGAGGAGTAGCATGACGAATTTCCGCTCCGACACCTCGCCGGTCTGTGGGTAAGGCATGAAGGTCGTCCTGCCCTGTGCGATCCACCCAAATGGTCGCTGTGCCAGCTAGCTAGCGGCAGTACTGCATTCCACAACAAACAATTGTCACCATTGTTCGCGCACACTCATCTATCAGATAGTTGCGTTGTGTCACGCATTATTATTTCTGGGTTCCCTCGGAAGAGAAATATCTCTCCCGTGACGCAAACCTGCTTCTCTCGTAGCGAAAGTTCTGGCGCTCCGAATTTCCTTCAGTCGCTTCCAAGGATGACCGCCGAAAAGACTTGATTCGGGTATGACTTGCCGAGGTTCAGGAAGGTCGGCGCAGCCATGGCCTGCGCCGCGTAAGTCGCGGAGGCGACTAGGCCGCACGGCCGTGGCGGAGGTTTCGTCCGGCGATCCGAAGTGCGGCGTCGATGCCCCGGGAGCCGGAGCCGTTCGTCTCTCGCGCTTGCTGTTGGAGGCGCGTCACCGCGACAATATGTTTGGACATAGTTAACGCATGAAGCGTGTGCGCGAAGCGGCAGGCCGTGCAAAAATTACCTACGAGAAATCAAAATGTTTTCCGGTACCTACAACAATCCGCGCCGACAGAATTCAGCGCAGCCGATCAGAATCAGCGCCATCGCGTTGATGAGATTCGACGCACTGATACGCAATCAGCCGCCTTGCGGCGTTCGAACGTCCCATTTTGGACCCTTTCTTCTGCCTCGGTGGTGCGCACAAAAAAAATCGACAGAGGAGACGGCAATGAATCGATCTGCGATCTACATCGCGACCTTCGCTGGAGCGCTGCTTGGCGCGCTTACCCATGCGGTACCCGCACAGAGTGCTGATTTCTATGGCGAGCCCTATGGGGCATCACCATACCAAAACGACTACCGGCATGCGCCGGGTCCCTACTATCAAGGAGCCGCGTACCGTTCGAATTGCTGCGGTTCGAATTGCTCTCCATGTGGTTGCTCTCCATGTGGTCCGAGTTGCTCTCCTTGCGGCTGCGGACAATGCGGCTGCACTTGGCAATGCGGCGTGACCCGCAATCACGTGATCGAACGCCACGTCGTGGAGCGCAACTTCTATGAGCGTCGCTACGCCGTGGGTGTGCAGAATCCTTGTTGTTCATACGGATACGGGGAACCGCAATGGCGCGGCTCTCCAGTCCCCTCCAGATACGAAGAATGGCGACCTGGGTATCGTGGCGTTGGCGTCCGGTGGGAGTCACCTTATGGTCCGTATGGTTATGCAGAGCCGCACAATGGCTACGGCTATCCTGAATAGGTGGATTGCGCGCCGTCGCGTTACCGCTAGCGCGCCAACAAATAAAACGCGATGTTTGTCGAATGGGAGAGGTGGCAGTGGCTAAGGTTCAGAGTGCCCGACGTGGTGTGAAGCGATTTGTTTCCAGGAGAGTGCGCAATCGCAGGACCGTCAGCCAAATGACGGACTTCAAGATGAGCAGTTGGTACCAGAAAGCTGCTCTTTCGATCAGCGCCGCTCCGAGCGTAGCGCAACGATCTGGATGAGAACGGGTTCGCGGCTTTTGTCCGCTACTGCTTTGTTCGGCTAGACCTTGGCTATCTTGTGGCGAGCCGTTTGGTCCGGCTGGTCGGTTCCATGCGTTGGGCGTGGCCGTCCTGCAGTACTAGCGAAACAGCGCCTCCGTCCGGGCGCAGGCCAGTGGTCGCGCGGCAAGGGTCTTGATTCCCAGAGTCAAGAAGCGTTGCGTTGTTGCCGTCTTGGTCTGTGGCGTCGGCGCCAATTGAGAATTTTGCAATATTTTCGGCGATGACGTTAGTTGTTTGCATTGCCGATTGGCTCAGGCGAGCATACTCAGTGATCTCGCGCTGGACCCGTGCTCCTTCGGTGTGCAGCAAATTGCGCAACGTCTGCAATTCAACGACTAACCGGTTTATTTCCTGTACCGACGAGCCAGCAACTCGGTTGATCAGTGAGCCAATACTATCGGCCGCAACTTCGCTTTCGGCTTGTGGACTTCGGAGCCCTTCTGGGACAGATGCGTGTATTTTCTCCGCGGGTTCCGTGTTCGCCGGCAGCTCAACAGACTCCTGTAGTTGAACCAATGTCATGATCAGCCCCCAGGGCGGAGACGTTTGTGGTTCGATTGGCGACCTTGATGATGAAATATCGTATCCCCGAATGGTTAATTTTTCGTATTGTTGAAGTTCGCCGGTGAGAAATGCGGATAGGGGAGGATCCTTGGATTAGCGCGCTTGACCCCGTCTAAAATCTGCAGCCCGACGCTTTGGGCTCGGTTGTGCCGGAGGATAAATTAGCCGGGTCCCCCTCTAATCGCTCGATGGACGAATTGCTGGGTTTGAACATGCTGTTCAGGTTTAGGCAAGCCAAAGCAGGTGCTCGGGCTGGGCGGTTTCGTTTCGAGGCAAAGTGGAGCGCTTCGAGTTAGCTGCTGAGTTCCTCGCCCGCGCATAATTCGTTAACCACGCGAGGTTAGTATTCCGTTTACTTATTATTTTCACCATCACCTGGTGGCGCGAGCGGGCGGACCGGTATGCGAGTATTGCTGATCGAAGATGATGGCGCTGTAGCTCGATCAATCGAGCTGATGCTTAAATCCGAGAGCATTAATGTCTACACGACGGATTTGGGCGAAGAGGGCGTCGATCTCGGCAAGCTGTATGATTACGACATCATCCTCCTGGATTTGAACCTGCCCGACATATCAGGATTCGAGGTTGTCCGCATTTTGCGCGTTTCCAAAGTGAGAACTCCGATCTTGATTCTTTCCGGTCTTGCTGGAATTGAGAACAAGTGTAAAGGTCTCGGTATTGGTGCCGATGACTACATGACCAAGCCCTTTCACAAGGACGAATTGGTCGCACGCATCCAAGCGATTGTGCGCCGATCTCAGGGGCATGCCCAATCTGTCATACAAATCGGCGGCCTTGTCCTCCACCTCGATAGCAAGAGGGCCGAGATCAACGGCGCTCGCGTGCACCTGACCGTCAAAGAGTACAAGATGCTGGA
>Ga0075021_10002063_pt1 | contig 10419 bp, 6 predicted proteins | sample ColStrG_CSR_2012_FD_72749 | JGI IMG/M metagenome (GOLD analysis project Ga0075021, IMG submission 72749) | Freshwater sediment microbial communities in response to fracking from Pennsylvania, USA - Cold Stream Run_MetaG_CSR_2012 | ecosystem: Environmental > Aquatic > Freshwater > Creek >... | reverse complement strand
CGCTGACCGCGGCCTTTACGTCGTCATTCATCGGCTCGCTGTTTGCCGTTCTGCTCATAACGTTCTTGGCGCCGGGCATCGCATCATTCGCGCTCCGGTTCGGGCCGCCTGAATTCTTCGCCGTCTACTTGCTGACCTTCTGCTCATTCGTTGGGCTGGGCCGCGAAGCAAAGCACAAAACCATCATCTCGATGGCTCTCGGGCTGCTGCTCGCCGGCGTCGGCATGGACACCGTGTCCGGCCAGCTGCGCATGACCTTCGGCTTCAGCGACCTGCTGCGCGGCATCAACTTCCTGGTGGCGGTGATCGGCCTGTTCGGTATCAGCGAAATCCTGCTCACCATGGAAGAGAGGCTGGCGCTGCGCGGCCATGCGGCGCGGATCAGCCTGCGCGTGCTGTGGAATGTGTGGAAGGATATGCCGCGCTATTGGGTGACGCTACTGCGGTCCTCCGTCATTGGGGCATGGCTGGGGATTACGCCGGGCGGCGCAATTGCCGCATCGTTCATGGGCTACAACCTTGCCAAGCGTTTCTCCAAGGATCCCGAAAGCTTTGGCAAGGGCCGCATTGAAGGCGTGTTTGCGCCGGAAACGGCGGCGCATGCTTCCGGGACGGCGGCGTTGCTTCCAATGCTGGCGTTGGGAATTCCCGGCTCCGGGACAGCCGCCATCCTGCTCGGTGGACTGATGGTGTGGGGGCTCAATCCCGGGCCGCTGCTGTTTGTCGAGCACAAGGACTTCGTCTGGGGCCTTATCGCCTCGATGTATCTCGGCAATATCGTCGGCTTGGTGATTGTGCTCACGACCGTGCCCATTTTCGCCGCGGTGCTGCGCGTCCCCTTCGCCGCCATTGCGCCGATGATCGTGGTGTCCTGCGCGATCGGCGCCTACGCCATCCAGAATGCGATGTTCGACATCTGGTTGATGTTGGTGTTCGGCGTGATTGGCTATGTGTTCAAAAAGGTCGGGATTCCACTCGCGCCATTCACACTCGCCCTGGTCCTGGGCAGCCGTGCTGAAGACGCTTTCCGTCTGTCGATGATCGGATCCGGCGGCGATATGCGTGTGTTCTGGGCGAATCCGCTGGTCGGCTCCATAACCACGCTCGCCATTGTGCTGCTGTTTTGGTCGCCGATCGCCAAACTCATCGGTCGTGTCAGCGGAATGGTTCAGCCGGCAAAACGAACAACCTGATCAGCCGATCTTATTCCGCCGGGCCGGGTTGGGTTGCTGGGCCGCGACGTGCTGGCGCCGTTCGTCGCACCGTCGGTATCGTCAGCCGCGCCAGTGTCGGGATCACCAACAGGCTGCAAATCGGCGACAAAAGCATGCCGCCAACGATCACAGAGGCGAGTGGCTGCTGTACCTGCGAGCCAATGCCGGTAGATATCGCAGCGGGCACCAGGCCGATACACGCGGAAAAGCCGGTCATGAAGATCTGACGCATGCGCGCCTGCGCGGCGCCGATGATGGCCTCGTCCTTGCCAAATCCTTCATCCAGCCGCCGGCGAATATAGGAGACGAGCAATATGCCATCCATTGCCGACACGCCGAACAGAGAGATGAATCCGACCGCAGCTGAGACGCTGGCGTTCAGGCCGAAGAAATACAGCCCGAGAATTCCACCGCACGCGGCGAATGGAATGGCGGACAGTGCCAGCAGGCTGTCGCGCACGGAATTGAACAGGCTGTAAAGCAGCATCATGATCAGCAGGAGGCTGAGCGGTATAATGACAGCGAGCCGCTTTTTCGCCTCGACCAGGGCGCCGAATTCGCCCGACCATTCCATCCGATAGCCTTCTTTCAGCTCCACATTTTTGGCGATGCGCCGTTGCGCATCGGCGACGGTCGATCCGAGATCTCGGCCGCGCACGCTGTATTTGATCGGCACGAAGCGTTCGGTGTTTTGCCGGTAGATATAGGCCGCGCCGGTTTCCAGCCGCACTTCCGCAACGTCTCCGAGCGCAATGTAGGCGGTCGGCGATTTCGGATCGGAATTCGGCAGGGCCACGGGGACTGAGCGGATGGCGTCGACATTGTCACGGTATTGTGGGGCGAGCCGCACGGTCAGCGGGAAGTTCATCTCGCCATCGTAGACGCGGGTGACTTCCTGTCCGCCGATCGCTGCCTGAACTACAGTATTCATATCGCTGACGGTGATGCCGTAGCGCGCCGCCTTGGCGCGATCGACTTGGATCACCAGGTTTGGCTGGCCGAGCAGATTGAATGCGCCTGCCTCGGCCACGCCCGGAACCTTCGCGAGCTCGTTCTGGACCGCCTTGGACAAACGCTCGAGCTCCGCCAGATCGCGGCCGAAGATCTTGACTGAGTTTTCGCCCTTCACTCCCGAAACGGCTTCCTCGATGTTGTCCTGGATGTATTGCGAGAAGTTGAAGTCGATGCCGATAAACTCGCTTTCCAGCCGCGCCGCCATCTCCTTGACAAGCTTTGGTTTGGTGAGGCCGTTAGGCCATTCCTCAAACGGCTTAAGGGGCACGAAAAATTCGGCGACGAATGATCCGTCCGGATCGGTGGCATCTTCGCCACGGCCTTGCTCTGAGACGACCGTACGGACCGGCGGATAGCTGGCGATCACGCCACGGATCTTGTTCACGGTTTCACGACCGGCTTCGAGAGTAATCGTGGGCGGAAGCAAAGCGCGGATCCAGAGGTTTCCCTCTTCCAGCTTGGGCAGGAACTCGGTGCCGAGCCGCACCCCTAGTCCACCGCAGACCACAAGGAACGTGAAGGCTATCATCGCTGCGATGCGCGCATTTTTTACCGCAAGAATGAGGACGGGCTCGTAGATGCTGCGGATGCCGCGAACGATAAACGTTTCGATCTCATCGACCCTGTCGGGCAGCAGCAGCGAGGACATCACGGGGGTCACCGTAAAGGTCGCGATCACCGCACCGAGCAGCGCATAGGCGTAGGTCCGCGACATCGGCCCGAAGATCTGGCCTTCGACGCCTTGCATGGTGAAGAGCGGGATGAACGCCGCAATAGTGATGACAACCGAGAAGAAGATCGGCTTGTCCACTTCCACAGCCGCCGCCAAAATCCGGTGCAGCCGGTCACCGCGGCTTGCGTCGGTAGGATGGCGTGTCGTGTGATGCGCGAGATGGCGGAAAATATTTTCCACCATGATGACGGTGCCGTCGACGATTATTCCGAGGTCGATCGCACCGACCGATAGCAGATTGGCTGAATCTCCGCGCAGCACCGTAATGATGACAGCTAGAAATAGCGCCACCGGAATTGTCGCGGCCACGATCAATGCGCAGCGTAAATTACCCAGAAATGCCCATTGAATGAGAAAAATCAGGGCAATGCCAAACAGCATATTGTGCATCACCGTGCGCACGGTGATGGCAACCAGATCGCCGCGATCGTAGTACGTCTCGATCCTGACGCCCGGTGGCAGGCTGCCGTCGGTATTGATGCGTTCGATGGCCGCGCGCACGCGTGTGACCACGTCCATCGTGCGCTCAAGTTTTTGCATCAGGACGATGCCGAACAGGATGTCGTCCTGCTCGTCGCGGCCTGCAATGCCGAGGCGCGGCGTAAAGCCGATCTGATTGTGTGCGATGTCCGATAGCACAACAGGCAATCCGCCCTGCTGGCTCACCACGATATTGTTGATGTCGCTGATCGAGCCAAGCGCGCCGACGCCGCGTACGTTGACCGATTGTTCGCCGACAGCGATCGTGCGGCCGCCGACATTGGCGTTGCTGGTGGAAATCGCATTGATGATCTGCGGCAATGTCAGCCCATGGGCCCGCATGCGATCGAGGTCGATTTCGGCCTGGTACTCCTTGGTTTTGCCGCCCAATGGCGAGATATCCGCGACGCCTGGAACGATGCGCAATTTTCGTTCGACCACCCAATCCTGGATGGTCTTGAGCTGGATCAGCTCCATGCCGGGCGGACCTTTGAGCTGATAGCGCAGGATTTCGCTGATGCCGCCCGCCGGAGAAATCACCGGCGTTACCGTGGCTGGCAGCGTGGCGTCCTTCAGGCGGTTGGTGACCTGCTGGCGGACGAAATTGTAGTCGCGGCCATACTCGAATTGCAGGCGGATAAAGCCGAGCGCGAACACCGTGTTCGAACGGATGTAAGTCAGCCCGGGGGTGCTGGCGACCGCGATTTCCAGCGGAATTGTAACGTAGCGTTCGACTTCCTCGGGCGACTGGCCGGGATATTGCGCGATGATTTCGATAATCGGCGGTGCGGGGTCGGGATAGGCCTCTACGTTGAGTACGGTAAATGCAACACCGCCGACGCCAATAAATGCTGCGAAGGCAACCAGCGCAAGCGGTCGCCGTGACAGGCAGAACGACATCAGACTTCGTAACATGGATGCTTCAGCTTCCCGCCGCGGCGCGGTCGACGAACAGGCTGCCTTTGCTCACGACCGTTTCGCCAGTGCGCAGGCCCTCGATCACCTGAATCATCTGTCCATTCGAGAGGCCGGTCTTGATGTCTCGTCGCTCGACCGATTTGTCCTCGCGAGCGACCCAAACATGAGCGACCTTGCCGTCGTAGATGATCGCCTCTTGCGGCACTGCCGGCGAATTGTCCCCTTCACCTGTGAGGATGGTCACGCTCGCGAACATTTCGGGGCGGAGCAGATGTTGCGAATTGTCGATCGTCGCTCGAACCATGAGCCGGCGCGTTCCGGTATCGAGCGAGGTGGCGACATAGGAAATGTTCGCCGGAAATACGCGGTTCGGATAAGCGAGAACCGTGAAGCGCACCGCTTGGCCCACATGCACACTTGGCGCATCAGATTCGCGCACATAGGCGATCAACCATACGGTTGACAGATCGCCGATGACGAAAGTCGGGTCGCTTGCGCTGGTGTTCTGGGACGAGGTGTTGATGTATTGCCCGGGGCCGACCTTGCGCTGGATCACAGTGCCAGCGATGGGCGAATAGATCGTCACCTGCGGGCTAACTGCGCCGGTATCACCAAATTTCGTGATTTCTTCGTCAGTCATGCCGAGGATGCGCAAGCGATTACGCGTCACTTCGAGCGAAGTTTGGGCGGAGCGTACGTCGTTTTCGACGGCGCGGGTTGTCGCTTGCGACGTTTGTAGATCGCGCAGAGGGCCGGCGCGCGAGTCATAAAGCGTCTTGTTCTGTTGTTCGACGATCTTGGCGAGCTCGAGCGCTGACTTCGCTTTATTCAAGTTGGAGATTGCAGTGATAAAATCATTTTGCGCCTGCACCATATCGGGCGCTTCAACCGAAAAAAGCGGTTGGCCGGCCTTCACCATGTCGCCGGGCTTGGCAAGCAACTTTATCACGCGACCCGAATAGGGCGAGAACACCAGCGTCGAGCGGTCTTCGTCGACCGCGATTTTTCCCTCGGTCAAATGTTCGGTGCGGAACACGACGTCGGTGACCGGCACCGTGGTCAGCGAGGCCCACTGTTTCGGCGTCGGAAAGTACAGGGCGCCTTCGCGGTGGGCCTGGGTCGACGTTTCCGCCTCGCCAGCCTTGTTCGCGTCGGGCGCGCGCGTGGTCGCGGCCACGGCAAGCCATGTACCAATGATCAATGCGGCGGCTGCGATAACGCCATTGCGGGCGTTGATCGCCGGCTGGAGCTTGAGCTGCCCCACGATCGCCCCGACAATCCGATCCAAGGCTTGGCCTTTCGATAATCCCCCAATTAATCAGCCTTATACCGCAGGCAACTGACAGCGGTGTTACTACGGCATAAACATTTCAAGCCGCTGAAAGCCCCTTGAAAACGTGGTTTACGGCGTTGCACCCGAAAGCTGCACGCACGCGGCCCGTGCCACCGTTAGGTATCCGATCCTACACTCTCTGTTAAGAATCATTTGCAACTGGGATTTTCGTGGATATCGTTGCGATGAGAGGGCCGTCGTAAAGGTAACCAGCTCGCGGGGGCATAAGCTGACCGCTGCAGCAGAGAAAAAGCGAGTGCTCGTAGCTTCAACCGATGAAGAAGTATCTTTTCCCGCTCATTGGCATTTTGGTCTTCGGGTCCACGGCACTCGAGCCAACCGCCACGCAGGCGCAGACAGGCGCCTATGATTGGCGCGGCTTTTATGTGGGCGGCCACGTTGGCTACGGCCGCGCAAACGGAGACATCTCTGTTCAGGATCCGGGCCCGATCAACACAAGTCCTTCGTTGGGCAGTCTCTTTGGCGGTCTTCAATTTGGATACAACTACGTATTTCCTTCGCGTATTCTGATTGGCGCGGAAGCCGACATTTCGTTCCCCAATTCCTATCTATCGGATGCCCAAGTGTGGACTGGAACGACACCGCGCAGCATCCTCGCCGAACAGCTCGACTACATTGCCACGCTCCGCGCCCGCTTCGGCTACGCGTTCGACAGGACGCTACTCTACGCGACCGGGGGATTTGCTGCATCCAGCGGGCATTTCGTCCGCACCGATCCGACATCGGGCAACGATGAGGTCCACCCCGGCATGCGCTACGGCTGGACCGTGGGTGGCGGTGTTGAATACGCCTTTCAGCAGAATTGGAACGCGCGCCTTGAATATCTTTACAGCCGGTTCGGAACGACCAGTGTGATGTTCATGAACGGCGCTCAATACGCCTCCAGCTTCGATACGCATATCGTTCGGCTCGGGTTGAATCGAAAATTGGGCGATTCCGGATCAGGTGCCACAAAAACAAATGACGACGCCAATTTGAGCGATAGCGACCGTTGGGAAATCCACGGCCAAACGACTTACATCCAGCAGGGCTATCCGCGGTTTCATGCGCTCTACACCGGTGAGAACAGTCTACCGCCGTGGCCACAGAGCAAGGAAACCTTTACGGCGAGTGCGTTTCTCGGGCTGCGACTTTGGCAAGGTGGCGAGCTTTATTACAACCCGGAACTGTTTCAAGGTTTCGGCCTGAGCAGCACGGTGGGGGCTGCGGGCTTTCCAAACGGTGAGGCACAGAAATCGGATTTCATTTATCCGCACTACAACACATCACGGCTGTTCCTGCGCCAGACCTTCGGTTTTGGCGGCGAACAGGAGACGATCGAGAGTGCGTACGGCCAAATGGCCGCAAAAAAAGATATTTCGCGGCTGACCATCCAGGTCGGCAAGTTCGCCGTGCATGATGTATTCGACAACAACGCCTACGCGCAGGATTCGCGGGCGGATTTCTTTAACTGGTCCATCTGGGCCGCCGGCGCGTTCGACTACGCAGCCGACAAAGTCGGTTTGACCTATGGTGTGGTGGCCGATTTCAACCAGAAGAATTGGGCGCTACGGGCCGGATATTTCTTGGTAGGCGACAAGCCTAACTCAAACGATTTCGACAGCCAGGTGTTCAGACGGGGCGGCTATGTCGCCGAACTTGAAACCAGGTATTCGTTGTTTTCGCAGCCCGGAAAACTTCGCATCATCGGATGGATGAACGAATACTTTGCCGGCAATTATCGCGATGCGATCAATTATTCCGCCGCCACAGGCATCGACCCGACAACGGCAATCACGCTGCTGAGGCAAGGTCAAACGAAATACGGGTATGTGTTCAACCTCGAGCAGGCGATCAATGATGAGGTCGGAATGTTCGCGCGCTGGAGCTGGAACAATGGCAAGACGGAAATTACGGCGTTCACCGATATCGATTCCAGCCTCTCATTTGGGACTTCAATAAAAGGAAATTCATGGGGACGACCCAATGACAAGGTCGGGATCGGCTATGCGATCAATGGCATCTCGAAAGATCATCGCGATTATCTCGCAGCAGGTGGGTTGGGAATTCTCATCGGTGACGGCCAGCTCAATTATCACAACGAAAAAATTCTTGAAAGCTTCTATGCCTTGGGCCTGTCAAAGGACGTGACGCTGACGTTCGACTATCAATACATGGTGAACCCCGCTTACAACGCCGACCGCGGACCGATCTCGTTTTTCTCAGGACGATTGCACGCAGAATTCTGATCACCTTCGAACGCGAAAGAGCAGACCCGCCCGGACGGGGACATGACCGGGCGGGTCGTCTAGATCGGCGCGAGGATGGACGGGGCAGGCGCCGATCCCAGCCGGCAAAATCAGTAGTCGCAGACGCGGATGATGCGCACATTGCCCCAGCGGTCGTAGCGCTCAACCAAACGGCAGTCGCGATAGCCGGGGGTTACGTACACAGGGCCGGCATAACCGTTGGAAACGGCAGCCGCGCCGATCAGTGCGCCGGCGGCAATACCGATGCCGACGCCGGTGCCCCAGTGAGAATGAGCTTGGGCGGTCCCGCTGGTGATGGCGAGGGTACCCGCGAGTGTGAGCGCGGTCAGGGTGGCTGTGGTGATCTTGGACTTGGTCATGGCGGTCTCCATTCGGTTAAAATTCGGACGGCCTGCAGCGGCCGCGTATGCATGGGTCGCACCGGCCGCGGAAAAGGTTCAAATGCGTTGTGACGGACGGTTGCCCCGCCCTGCCGGGCAATGACAAAGTGAGAAAATGGTCAGAATCCCAGCATTTTTAGTGGTTTTTGCCGTTGTTGCGGCGGCCCATGCGGCCCAAGCGCAGCAACCGGATAGGGTGCGGTTTGGCACCAATTGGGTGGCGGAGGCCGAGCACGGCGGCTTCTACCAGGCGCTCGCCGACGGCACCTATAAGAAGTACGGGCTCGACGTGACCATCGTGCCGGGCGGGCCGAATGTGAACAACCGCATCCTGCTTCCTGTCGGCAAGCTCGACTTCTTCATGAGCGCCAACTCACTGCAATCCTTCGACGCGGTCGCGCAGAATATTCCGACCATCGCGGTGGCCGCGAGCTTCCAGAAAGATCCGCAGGTGTTTGTCGCACATCCGGACGTGACGAAGTTCGATGACCTGAAGACGCGTACGCTGTTCGTATCCAAGGAAGGCATGGTGAGCTATTTCCAGTGGCTGAAATCTGATTTTGGCTTCAATGAGTCGAAAGTGAAGCCCTACACCTTTAATGCGCAGCCATTTCTTGCCGACAAGGATTCTGCGATGCAAGGTTATGTTACTTCGGAGCCGTTCGCGGTCGAGCGACAGGGCCAATTCAAGCCGGCAGTGTTTCTGCTCGCTGACCATGGCTTCGACGCTTATTCGACGCTGATCGAAACACGGCGCGCATTGGCCGAGAAGCGGCCAGATCTTGTGCAACGGTTTGTCGATGCATCAGCGATCGGCTGGTATCACTACATTTACGGTGACAGCCGGCCGGGAAATGAACTCATCAAAAAACAGAATCCGGAAATGACTGATGCGTTGTTGTCGTATTCCATCGCGAAAATGAAAGAATACGGCATCGTCGACTCCGGCGATTCCATCAAGCTCGGAATTGGCGCCATGACCGAGACCCATTGGAAGAGCTTCTTCGACAAGATGGTGCGCGCCGGCGTGGTCAAGCCGAACATCGACTACAGGCGCGCCTATACGCTGCAATTCGTCAACAAAGGCGTTGGTGTCGATCTGCGGCCGAAGAACTGACAGCACTTCGCGTTAGCCACTCACTCCGCTGGAACGGCGGACGTGCGAAATGCCTTTGCAGTCTGCTCCCGTCGCACGACCAGCCAGCCGAACAGCAACATCGCGGCCAATACGGTGAACGATCCTATGATCGCAAACGGCACGCCGATGTCATGGCCTGTATGAACAAGGCCGACTCCGATCGTCAGTATCACCGTGCCAATGATCCACGCGCTGACCTGGACGAGCGCGGTTCGACTGCGGTCGATAGCCGGATGCAGGTGATAGAACAAGCCGAACAAGAACAAAGATACCCATCCGAGCAGGTTGAGGTGAGCATGGGCCGGCATAGCCGAGTGGTCTTGCGATATCGCCATGATGATTCCCCAGATCATGCCTGCGACCACCATCAGAACGGCGACCGGGAAACTCAATGACGATGCCTTCATATCTGCTCTCCAATAACTGTTCGCAGGCCTTGCGGCCTATTAATTCGATGCACAAGTGTGTGTAACGAAATTATTGCTAGGCGTCAATATGGGAGTACAATAGTGTGCAATGATTCGGAAACGCCGATACACCCTCAAACGACGGGCGGAAAACCAGGCGGAAACCCGCCGCCGCATCGTCGAAGCGACTGTTGATCTGCACGCCGAGCTAGGGCCGGCGCATACGAGCATCACCGCCGTTGCCGAGCGGGCCGGCGTGCAGCGGCACACCGTCTATGCTCATTTCCCGACAGAACGCGAACTGGGCCTTGCCTGCTCGGGGCTGGCACTTGAACGTGATCCTCTGCCCGATGATCGCGCCTGGCGGGCGATGAGCGACCCTGATCAGCGGCTGCGGCGCGGCCTCAACGAAATTTACGCTTGGTATGCCCGCAACGCCGACCTTGCCAACTGTGTTATGCGCGACGCCGAGATTGACCCGCTAACCCGCGACATCGTGCGGTTGCGGATTGGTTCACGCATGGACGCATTT
>Ga0075021_10002060_pt1 | contig 10434 bp, 10 predicted proteins | sample ColStrG_CSR_2012_FD_72749 | JGI IMG/M metagenome (GOLD analysis project Ga0075021, IMG submission 72749) | Freshwater sediment microbial communities in response to fracking from Pennsylvania, USA - Cold Stream Run_MetaG_CSR_2012 | ecosystem: Environmental > Aquatic > Freshwater > Creek >... | reverse complement strand
TCTCCGCGCTCATCGCGTCTCCGATCAGCTCATGACCTCGGTGCCGCGCACATGGGGGAAGGCCGCACGCTGGCCACCATCCACGATGAGGGTCTGACCGGTCATGAACCCGGCCAGGTCGGATGCAAGGAAGACGAGTGGCCCCGCGATCTCTTCGGGCAAGCCGAACCGGCCCAACGGGGCGCCGTCGGCCTGCGCGTGCGTGTCGGGGTTCACACCCTGCTCGTCGAACTGAGCCTTCACGCGAGGTGTCGCGATCATGTCGGGCGCGACCGCATTGATGCGGATCCCGTGCGGACCCCACTCCTGCGCCATCGTGCGCACCAGATCCATCAACCCGGCTTTCGCTGCGCCGTACGCGGCATGGCTGGGCGCACCATAGAACCCGCTCACCGACGCGACCACCGAGATCCGTCCGCCAGTGCCCTGGTCGACCATGCGGCGCGCCGCTGCGCGACTGACATAGAGATGCTGGGTCAAGTTGAGTGCGATGTCGGTCTGCCACGTGTCGTCTTCGAGGTCGAAGAGCGGTCCCCACGTTGACGAACCACCGACCATGTTGATGACCACTTCCAAGCCGCCATGGAACGCTGCCGCTTCGGCGACGAGGGTCTCTGCCTGCGCCCGATCGGTGACGTCCGCGGTGAGGGCTGTTGCCTTCACGCCGATCGACTCGACCTCGGCGGCGACGTCGCGTGCGCGCCCGAGGTCGAGATCGGCCACCGCGACATTCGCTCCCGCCCGTGCAAGCAGGAGCGCACTCGCTCGGCCGATCCCGAAGCCGCCGCCGACCACGAGCGCGGGCTTCCCGCGCAGGCCGAACAGATCGCTTGCGTCACTCACGATTTCCCCCAATCAGTCCATCACAACGCCCGGTAACCTACTGCGGCAAGGTCGTCGGTTGCCGCGGCCGGCATCTAAAGGCGCATGATCCAGCCGCCATCCACACTGATCGTCTGACCCGTGATCCACGCGCCGGAGTCGGACACCAGGAGAACGAGCGTGCCGACGAGGTCCTCGGGCGGGCCCTCGACGTGCGTCTTGAGCGGCACGAACCCCTGTACGTGATCGCGCATCGGGCCGGCGGGGAGCGACTTGAGCCCGGCCTCGTCGAGGATGAGTCCCGGTGCGATGCCGTTCACGTTGATACCGTCAGCGCCCAACTGGTTGGCGAGGTTCGCCGTGAGTGAGTGCAGCGCGTACTTGCTGATCCCGTAGACCCCGCCGGGAATGAACGCGCCGGCCGACGCGATGTTCACGATCTTGCCGCCGCCCCGCTCGCGCATCACCGGAATCACTGCTTGCGAACACACGAGAGGCCCCTTGACGTTCACCGCCATGACCCGATCCCACCAGTCGAGGGGGAAGTCGACGAGACCATTGGGCGGGATCTCTGCCATCAACGCCGCGCCGTTGATCAGGATGTCGACCCCGCCGAACTCGTCAGTCGCGCGTGCGACCACGGCCTTCGCCGATTCGAGGTCGGTGACGTCGAGCGCGGCACCGACCACCGAGAGGCCATCCTTCGAGAGCGCAGCGGCCTGATTGTTGGCCTTCGCCTCGTCGAGGTCTGCGAGCAGGACGGATGCCCCTCGGAGCGCGAGCTCACGCCCGAACACCGAACCGATGCCGCCGGCACCGCCGGTGATGATCGCAACCTTGCCGCTCAAGACAGTTTCCACAGTTCCACTTCCTGTTCGTGACGCCCAATGCGGACGCCCGGGGTTGGCATGAAGGTCACTCGCCGAGACGCGGGAGCGCCGGCGCTACATGCGGCGCGCAATATTGCACCGATTGCTTCGGTGCGCCATGCTCGTGCCATGACTGACTTGGACAGGACATCCCAGGGAGCAATTGTCATCACCGGTGCCGCCGGCGGCATGGGGACAGCGTGCGTCGCGGCGTTCCAGCAACAAGGGCCGATGATCTTGTCCGACATCGACGAAGAGCGCCTGGAAGAAACAGCGACCGGCTTCAAGGCCTTTGGTGCCGATGCCACGCCGCTCAAGGTCGACGTCTCGAGCCCTGACGATGTCGCGAGACTCGCCAGCTTGGTGGCGACAGCAGGAGGCCTGCGCACCCTGGTGCACACCGCGGGTATTTCGCCCACGATGGCCGACCCCGCCAAGGTGCTCGAGGTCGATCTGGCGGGCACCGCCCGCCTCACGCAAGCGCTCCTCCCGCTTGCGGGAACCGGCACGGCCGTGGTCTGCATCGCGTCGATCGGCGGTCAGATGGGAACCCCGTCCGACGCGGTGCGTGAGGCGCTGGCCGATCCGCTCGGCCCGGACCTGGCGGGACGCGTCGAGCGGGCGCTGGGAGCCCCGTTGGATGCCGGCACTGCCTATGCGCTGGCAAAGCGTGGCGTGATCGACCTGTGTGAACGCGAGGCGAGTGCCTGGGGTGCCCGCGGTGCTCGCATCGTGTCGATCTCCCCGGGTCTCATCGACACTCCGATGGGGCGTCTCGAAGCGGAGGAGAACGAGGGGATGGCGTTTATGATCGGTCTCACTCCAGTGACTCGCGGCAGCAGAAACCTGCCCGGGAGCGTCGGCGACATCGCGGAAGCCGCCGCGTTCCTGGCCAGTCCGGCGGCGGGCTTCGTGAGTGGGTGCGACCTGAGGGTCGACGGCGGCCTCGTGGCCGCGATGCGTTATGAGCCGGGCCTGCTCGGTTGACGGTGACGGCCGACGGGTCGGAGCGCGGTTCCCACGCGAACCGCGCCGCTCAGCGAACGAGCGCGAGTGCCCGCTCGGCGAGGGCAGGGATTCGTTCGGCGTAGTCGGGGCGGTCCTCGTCGCCGTTTGGGGCGCGCCGCTGGCGTTCGGCGAGTTGCGCGAGAACGACCGCCGTCTTCCAACAGGCGAAGGCCTCGTACCAGTCGAGGAGCTCGACATCGATGCCCAGGGCGGCGGCGTAACGACCGACCGCCTCGTCTCGCGGGCCGATCCCGATGGCCGCCTCGCGTCCCGACGGTTGGCCATCGGTGTCGTACGAGTAGCCGAGAAGCGTGCCCAGGTCGGCGAGTGGATCGCCCAGCGTCGCCATGTCCCAGTCGAACATCGCGGTCACGTGGTCGGGATCGGCCGGATCGAACTGGCAGTTGTCGAGCTTCAGGTCATTGTGCAGGATCGACACGCGCACGGGCGCCGGCATCGTGCGCTCGAGCCGTTCCTTCACGTCTCGCATGGCGAGCGGAGGATCGTCGGGCGCAACGAGTTCCCAGCGGCGCTGCCAACCGGACACCTGACGCGCCATGAAACCGTCGGGCTTGCCGAGATCGGCAAGCCCAGCCTCTGCGGGATCGACGCAGTGCAGCTCTGCCATCGAGTCGACCAGTGCGAGGAAGACCCTACGGCCCGCGTCCGTGTGAGATGCCATCGACGCGGGGATCTGGTCTCGAATCACGATCCCCAGACGCTGCTCCATCACGAAGAAGGGCGCGCCGATGATCGACTCGTCATCGCTGAACAGGAAGGCTCGGGGGGCTTTCGGAAAGCTGCGCCAGAGCTGCGCGAGCACGCGGTACTCGCGCTTCATGTCGTGGGCGCCCGGCGCGATCGGGCCGAAGGGCGGCCGTCGGAGCACCAGGGCCGACTCGCCGAACCGGAGGAGGTACGTGAGGTTGGCGTGCCCGCCCGAGAACTGCAGCACGTCCATGGGCTCGGCCGGGAGCTCGAGGTGGTCGCGAAGGTGCGACTCCAGGGCCGCCCAGTCGAGCTCCTGGCCGGCACGGACGGAGACCGCGTCGTCATGCATGGTTGCCGCTCCAATGGGATGAGGGTGAGGTCACGACCGAGCCCGGACGTGGGTCGACGGAAGGGTGGGGACTAGCTCATCTGGCGGTACGCGCCGCCGTCGACGCGCACCATCACGCCGGTCACATACCGGGAAGCGTCACTGGCGAGCCACAACGCGGTCCCGACGAAGTCGGCCGGTGTCCCGATGCGACCGAGGGGGATGTTCCGGGTCACGCTCTCGCGCATCTCGTCATCCCAGGACTCGGCGATGTCGGTGAGTACGGATCCCGGCAGGATCGCATTGGAGCGAACCGTCGGGCCGTAGCCTTCGGCGATCGCGATCGTGAGCGCATTGAGTCCCGCCTTCGCACAGGCGTAGACGATGTCGCGGCTCCCGGGCCGCAGTGATCCGATCGTCCCGACGTTGATGATCGACCCGCCGGATTGCGCAGCCATGCGCGCGCCGATCGACACGGCGAGTCGGAACGGGCCCTTGAGGTTCACTCCCTGGACCTTGTCGTAGTACTGCTCGGTGATGTCGGTGAGGCTGTCGTACAGCGGAGACATGCCGGCGTTGTTCACCAGCACATCGCAGCGGCCGAACTCCGAGTAGACCCGCTCGACGAGATCGTCGCACTGGCCCCAATCGGCCACGTGGCAGCCGACGGCCAGAGCCCGGCGACCGGTTGTCGCCCGGACTTCGGCCGCCGCGCGCTCGCAGGCATCGACCTTGCGACTCGCGATGACCACGTCGGCGCCGGCCTCGGCGAGTCCCTGGACCACGGTCCGGCCGATCCCACGGCTCCCGCCGGTGACGATCGCCACCTTGTCGCTGAGATCGAAGGAGGGGATGACGCTCATCGGCTGACTCCGCCACTGCTCGTGAAGGTCGATGGGATGCTGTTGCGCGGCCGACGGCTCTGCGGGTGCGAGTGTATCGTCATAATGTACGTTGCCCTCCGGGCGATGAGGACCGACGTCGGAGGCCTCGGCGAGAGCGGAGCTTGAGGGTTCCCGCCGGATCGGAGTCCGCCGGAATGGAGTCGGATCGTGGAACTGCGCCAAGTCATGCGAACGACGCCGTCGACCAGGGAGTTCACCGACGAGTCGGTGCCCGACGAGGTCGTGGCGCAGATCCTGGAGGTCGCGCGCTTCGCTCCGAACGGTGGCAATCGCCAGACGTGGCACGTCATCCTGCTCAAGGACGCCGAGATCCGGCGCCGTATCCGCGAGCTCTATGTCCTCTGCTGGCGCGAATACATGGCGCACGTGAACGCGGGGCTGGTCGCGTTCGCGCCGGTCGATCATGGTCAGTGGACCGGGCCGGCGCTCGATCTCGACGAAGCGCGCGCAACCCCCGCGCCGATGGCGTTTGCCGATCACCTCGATGACGTGCCGGTGCTGCTCCTCATCGTCGTGGAACTCGCCGGCCTGGCGGTCATGGACAACGGCCTCGACCGACAGAGCATCATCGGCGGCGCGTCGGTCTACCCGTTCGTGCAGAACATCCTGCTCGCCGCGCGGGATGCCGGGCTCGGTGGTGTGCTCACCACGGTGCTGGCGCGCGAAGAACCTGCCGTCAAGGCGCTGCTCGACATCCCGGATGGACATGCGCTCGCGGGCCTGTTGGCACTGGGCCATCCCGCGAAGTCGATCACGACGCTGCGCCGAGCGGCCGTGGAGGACTTCACCACGATCGACCGATTCGACGGTCCGACCCTGAAGACGACGCAATGAACCAGCTGAGGTTCGACGGCCGAGTTGCTGTCGTCACCGGCGCCGGCCGGGGCCTTGGCCGCGAGCACGCCCTGCAGCTTGGTGCGCGCGGCGCAGCAGTGCTGGTGAACGACCTTGGTGGTGCGCCCGACATGACTGGCGCGGATCACGGGCCCGCCGAGTCCGTCGTCAGTGAGATCAACGCCGCCGGCGGTGTGGCCGCCGCGAACTTCGACAGTGTCGCGACTTCAGACGGCGCGCATGCGATCGTCGCCGCCGCTCACGAGCGGTGGGGACGCGTCGACATCGTGATCAACAACGCGGGTGGGAGCATCGGGCCCACGACCATCGACCAATTGCAGGAGGCGGACCTGCGCCGCATGGTCGACACCCATCTGCTCGGCGCCTTCTTCGTGCTCGGTGCCGCGTGGCCCATCATGGTCCAGCAACACTACGGGCGAGTGCTCAACACCGCATCAGCGGCTGCCTTCGGTATCTCGGGCATGTACCCGTACTCCGCGGTCAAGGCCGGGCTCCTCGGGTTGACCCGGGCGCTCGCGATCGACGGAGCCGCGCACGGCGTGAAGGTCAATGCGCTGATGCCGCTCGCGTACACACGGTTGGCCGCGAACGTCCCGCTGCCCGAAGTGCGAGAGTGGATGGAACGAACGTTTCGCACTCCTCAGGTGTCGGCAGTTGCCGTGGCGATGGTCCACGAGGACGTGCCGTTCAGCGGCGAGATCGTTTCGGCAGGAGGAGGGCGCGCGGCGAAAGTGTTCTTCGGCGGAGTGCCGGGGTTCCGTGACGCGGATCTCACTCCGGAGCTGGTGCTCGAACAGGTCGATGCGGTCATGGACACGACTGCGTCCGTCGTCATCCATGACGGTGCTGACGAGTTGCAGTTCCTCGCCGACGACGCGCCGCCCGAGAGCGAGAGCTGGCTCCAAGACCCGACGTGACAGCTCGTGCAGCCCGTCTCCTCAGTCGAGCGGGATGTAGACGTTCTTGTGCTGCACGAACTCCTCGATGCCGGCGCGTCCGCCTTCCTTGCCGAACCCGCTGATCTTCGTCCCGCCGAACGGCGCGGATGCCGTCATGGGCGGGAACGCGTTGACGCCGACCCACCCTGCCTCGAGATCGTCCGCGACGGTGTGGGCGCGCTTCAGATCCTTCGTGTGCACGTATGCGGCGAGACCGAAGCGGGTGTCGTTGGCGAGCGCGACGGCCTCCGCCTCGTCGTGGAAACGGATGACGCTCAGGACCGGGCCGAACACCTCTTCCTGGGCGATCGGGCTGCTGTTGTCGACGTCGACGAACACCGTCGGCTGCACGAAGTAGCCGCCGGCGAGCTCGCCGCCGAGGCGCGTACCGCCAGTGAGCAGGCGCCCCGTGCCCGTGGTCTGCGCATCCTCGATGTAGCCCATGATCCGTGTGCACGCCGATTCGCTGATGACCGGACCCATGTCGTTCGCAGGATCGAGTGGGTCGCCGATGGTCGGAGATTCGGCGACTGCACGGACACGGTCGATCACGTCGTCGTACACGGAATCCTGTACGAGCAGTCGGGTGGGGTACAGGCATCCCTGGCCTGCGCTCGCCACCGTTGCCATGAACGCGCCCATGTGCGCGGCGCGCTCGAGATCGGCGTCGGCGAACACAATGTTGGCCGATTTCCCGCCGAGTTCGAGCAGCACCGGTGTGACCGACTCCGCCGCCACAGTCATCACCCGCTTCGCGACCTCGGGCCCGCCCGTGAACGACACCTTGTGCACATCGGGATGGCGGATGATCGCCTCACCGGCAACGGGCCCGCCCGGAAGGACACTGAGCACGCCGTCAGGCAGCCCGGCCTCCTGGCAGATCTGGGCGAGACGCATCGTCGCGAACGGCCCGAACTCCGGTGACTTCAGGATCACGCAGTTGCCGGCCGCGAAGGCCGGAGCGAGCTTCTTTGCGGCGGTGATGAGTGGCGCGTTCCACGGGATCAGCGCGCCGACGACGCCGTAGGGCTCGTACTTGACGTAGTCGAGCGACCGACCCGGGTAGGAGTGCACCAACTCGCCCGCGAACTTGTCGGCCCAACCGGCGTAGTAGTCGAAGTTGTCCACCGCGGCGCGCGTGCTGGCTCGGGAGATGGGCGCGCCGGACTCCAGGGCGATGATCGTGCGGATCTCGTCGTTGGCCGCTTCGAGCAGTCGGGCGATTCGGTGGAGGATTTCCCGACGCTTGTCCGCGGTGAGCCGCTTCCAGGCCGGGAAGGCCAACCGCGCGGCGCGCACCGCCTGCTCGACCTCTTCCTCGCCGGCGACGGGGAATTCGGCCAGGACCTGTCCGGTCGTGGGATCGATCCGCGCCATGGTGCCGAGGCTCGACTTCGTGATCGGTTCGCCCGCGATGTACAGGGCCGCTTCGGGCAGGGTCGCGGCGGCGGTGTCGTGACTCGACGTGATGGTCATTGAAGTCTCCAAGTTCTCCGGGTGGTCATGCCCGTTGCGCGGCGAGGGCGTCTTCGACGATGCGCTGTCCGAGCAACGTCGTCATACCGTCGTAGCCCGGGTTCATCAGGGTTTGCGATCTTGCCTCACGGAAGTAGCGGCCCAAGGGGTACTTGCTCGCGATGGTGCTCCCGCCGCAGATCTCGAAGGCGCGCGACGTGACGTCGAGCACGGTACGCATGGCCACCGCGCGTGCGCGACCGCCGACCTGACGGTGCACGGCACTGTCGAAATCCCGGTCGAGTTCCCAACCGGCGCGCAGGGCCATCGTGTAGGCCGCGTCGACCATGGTGGTGAACTCGCCGATCTTCTGCTGGATGGCTGGCTGTTGCGCGTGACGTTCGCCGTTCGGGCCGATCACCTTTCGCACCGCGTAGTCCGTCGCGAACGCCAGCGCCGCGCGCGCGAGCCCGCTGTAGATGCTGGCGTATCCGACATTCAGACCCTGGAGGCACCCGCGGGTGAAGATGTTGTCGCCAGGAGTTCCCAGGCGGTGATCCCGAGGGACGCGGATCTGGTCGAAGGTCACGGCGGGACTCACGGTGGCTCGCATGCCGAGCACGTCCCAGTCGTCGCTGATCGTGACGCCCGGATCCGAGGTCGGCACGATCACCGAGCAGATGTCGTCGATCGTCACATCACCCACCCGATCCGGAGCGACGACGAGGAGCTCGGCGTATCTCGCGACGCCGGCGAGTGTGCAGAAGAACTTTGCGCCGTCGACCAGATAGCCGTCGTCGACCTCCGTGATGGTCGTTCCGAGCAGGAATCGTCCCTGCGTGAGGCCGGCTCCCGGCTCGGATCCCCAGCCGCCCACCAGTGCAGACTCCTCGATCACCCGGGCGAACCATTCCTCGCGCTGGTCCGGGGTTCCGAGCACGGCGATGTTGAACATCGCGAAGTTGTGCATGTTGAGCGCAGTGGTGGTTGCCGATGCGCCCTGTGCCAACTCGTGCATCACGAGTGCGTAGGTATTGAGGTCGCGGTCGAGTCCCCATCCGCCGTACTCCGCGGGAATCAGCATGGTGTGGTAGCCGTGCTCCCTGAGCGCGGCGAAGTCGTCGACCGGGTGAGTCGACTCGGCGTCGTAGCGGGCCGCATTGGGAGCGAGGACGTCGCGGGCCAACTGGCGAGCGTGTGCCATCCGCTCCTGCTGACGATCGCTCGGCTCGAAATCCACGGACACTCCCGGGCAGCGGGACCTCACGTTGCCGGAGGTACGTTGTGAAGAGCACAATGTACGCCGAGAGAGCGCGCGCAGCCAGATGGGGCACAGCCCCCTGGGTTCCACGGAGCAGAGGACCTTCACATGTTCGACCTGAGCGATCGTGTCGCGCTCGTCACCGGAGCGGGACAGAACGTCGGTTCCGGTATCGCCCGGCTCCTCGCTGCCCAAGGGGCGGCGGTCGCGGTGAACGATGTCGTCGCCGAGCGTGCCGAAGCCACGGTCGCCGAGATCGAGGCCGCCGGCGGTCGGGCCATTGCCGCTCCGTTCGACGTGACCGAGTACGACGCGGTGGTCGGCGCCGTCGACGAGATCGTGGCGTCACTCGGACCGATCGACATCCTCGTCAACAACGCGGGCAATGGTGGCGCGCGCACGATGGCCATGCGGGCATTCCGCGACAGCGATCCGGCGAGGTGGGACGGCCCGATACGCGTGAACCTCTACGGGGCGATGTACTGCAGCCGGGCAGTGATCAACGGCATGTGCGAGCGCGGCTGGGGCCGGATCGTCACCATCTCGTCCCTCGCAGGGACACGTGGCGTTGCCCTCGGGCTCACCCCGTACAGCGCAGGCAAGGGTGGCGGTATCTCCTTCATGCGCAGCCTTGCGCTCGAGGTCGCAGGCTCTGGCGTGACGGCGAACACCATCGCGCTCGGGTTCATGGGCGTCCCCGACGCCGAACTCTCGGCGCAACTGGGTCGTGAGATCCCGGTGGGTCGCCAGGGCACCCCGGAGGACGTCGGCGCTGCGTGCGTCTGGCTCGTCTCCGACGAAGGGGGCTGGGTCACGGGCCAGACGATCGAGATGAACGGCGGCGTGGCCACCAGTTGACTCGACCGTCCGGCCTCCGCTCGGACCGGACCAGTCGAGTCACTGCTGCGGACCGTCAGCCGCGCGACCCGTCGACGATCGAGGTGGTGACCGCCGCCGTCGGCGTGAAATCACTTGCGATACCGAAGGCTTCGCGCCCGTTGTCGTCGACAATGCGCTTTGCGGTGTCCTGCGGGATGTCAGTACGGCTCATGATCAGCGTGTGCGCGAGCGGGTCGGTGCCCCGGTCGTTGTGGCAGAAGTCGGTGCCGGTGATGAGACGACGATCGCCGAGCTTGCTCGTGAGGTACGGCAAGTCCTCGTCGGTCTCACACGCGACATAGAGGTTGTGCTCCTCCATGATCTCCGCGGCGTTCTTCGGTGTGATCACGATCGACGTGCCCTTGTCGGTGTCGACGTACGCCGCAGGGTTCGACACGGAGGT
>Ga0075021_10002059_pt1 | contig 10439 bp, 7 predicted proteins | sample ColStrG_CSR_2012_FD_72749 | JGI IMG/M metagenome (GOLD analysis project Ga0075021, IMG submission 72749) | Freshwater sediment microbial communities in response to fracking from Pennsylvania, USA - Cold Stream Run_MetaG_CSR_2012 | ecosystem: Environmental > Aquatic > Freshwater > Creek >... | reverse complement strand
GCCTTTTCCCAAGCATCCGCGGTGAAAATTTCCTGGACATCGGTCAACACCGCGCCATCGAAACGCCCGCGCGCTACGGTCAGCGTGAAACCGCGTTCGCCACTTTTGGGATAAGAGACGTATACCAATTTATTCTGCGCGAACCGTGGGTGAACGGCGACGAAGTGCAGCGCCCCACCATCGCCGCCGGGGGCCGGGGCACTGGCAGGCGTGGGTGAGGTCCACACTACTTTGGGATCGAGTACACCGTCGCGGATCACGCGGAGCCGGCCGTTTTGTTCGGTGACCAACAACGTGCGGCCGTCGGGCAGGAAGGCCAGGCTCCAGGGATGCACCAGTCCGCTGGCGACTGGAACCACACGAATCTTGCCGCCGCGCACATCCAACACTTGAGGGGCCACTGGGGGGCCAGTGACAGGCGGCGGCGCCTGCTGAGAGAACACCGGAATTGCGAGTAAGAATGTAAACGAGAACACGCGTTGATGAGAAGCCATATTTGCATCAAATGCGATAGATTTTTGCGATTTCGCTCAAGTCGCCAGTGGACCTATTGGCGTGAGCTTGCAGATCCAGCCGCCAACTCCTGGGCACGCGCCCCTGCCAGGATGCCCGTCATGCCATAATTGCCCTCGTGGCAGGCGTATTCGTAAACCGGTTTCGAAGAGCGCTGCAAGGGGACCATCATGCTCCATGGCTTGGTCCAGGTCCCCGGGTCGTCGATCGTGATTTCATATTTCAGCGTATCCGCGGCGGTGCGCGAGAAACGCTCGGTCACACGCAGCTTTTCGCTAGAGATCCCCATGAAGCTCTTAGGTTTGTAATTGGTCGTATCCACCACTAGCGTGTCGCCTTCCCAATGGCCGCGCGAATCCCCAAGCCATTGGTGGATTGACGACGGGGCATGGGGGCCCGCGCCGAGCGGAATCATCCGCGTGTCGTGAATCATCTCAGTCATGAATACGACCGCGGAAGGAGTCTGCCGGATCTGATAGTAGCTTTGGTATCCCGCGATCAATTGCGGCGACCCGTACGTGATGCAACGCTCTGCCAGGGTCCGGTCTTCTGGTCCGTGGGGCAGACGCTTGAGGGCCGCGCCATTGGCTTCACGCACCATTGTTCCCTCCGGCGTCATTGGAGGCAGCCGCCCGTCGCGCGGCTCCGTGATGAGTGAGGTTCGATTATCAAAAACCCGCTCCACCGTCCAGACCGAACTGTAGTTGCCGGTTTGGGTGTCGGTGCTTTTGAACCCCGATTTGGTTCCGTTGACGTTGGCTAGGGCGTTTCTAAATGCCTCGTCGCCGAACGCCGCGTCTCCTTCGCCGTTAAAGAGCTCGGCCGCCTTCCTCTTCATGGCCGCGACTTCAGCATCGGTCAGGAATTCGCGGCCAGCCAATTCCGGTGGCCGCTCTAGCGGTGTGGCGATGTTGTTAGCCCAAAAACCCTCCAGGTCAGGATGGCCGTCAGCGGCGCGAGGTGCGGTCCAACTCTGCTTCACTATTTTGGTTTTAGCCGAGGCCCTGTCCGGCGACACTTGCCCTTGCGCGAGTGAAACCACCGCTGTGAGGCCAATTGCGAAAGTGAGGCATCGCTGGCTCATAATTTCTCCTAATATCCTGGCGAGTAATCGAGCCAAGTATACTCCCGGCGAGCCTTCCGCGCCACCGTAAGGCCGGCTTGGCAATCGATCAAACCAATGACAATTTTTTCTGGTATTATTGGCCCGCATGCTTCGTCAAACGATCGCGCGCATTTCCGCGGCGCTTGTGTTTTTGTTGTTCGCGTGGGCCGCCTACACGCAAAATCAATCATCCGCGCTGGCCCTGAAGAGCGTTGCGCCCAACCTTTACATGATTGAAGGCGATGGCGGCAATGTGGCGGTCTATGTAACCGGCGATGGCGTTGTGTTGGTGGACGATAAATACGAGCGCGACCACGACGCGATTGTGGACGCGGTGGCCGGGCTGACCAATCAGCCGATTAAGTATGTGATTAACACGCATTATCATGCCGATCACAGCGGCGGCAATAAATGGTTTTCGAGGATGAATCTGCAGATTATCTCCACCGCGCAATCGCGGATGAACATTGTCAACAGGGTGCCGGGTAACGACGCAAACCCATTCGCGCAACCGGCGAACTTGGTGTTTACTGATCAGCAGTCGGTTTTCCTGGGCGGCAAGGAAGTGCGAGCGAAGTTTTTTGGCCGGGGCCACACCAATGGCGACGCCTTCGTCTATTTCCCAGAGGTACGTGTGGTGCACACCGGGGACGACATGGCCGGCGCCAATCCGTACATCGATTATCCGGGCGGCGGCAGCCTGCGCGAGTACACCGACACGGTCGACCAGGCGATGAAGGAATTGCCGTTCGAAACCGTGATTCCAGGCCACGGACCCGTCACCAACAGGGCCGGGCTGCAAGACTATCGCAACAACGCGGCTAAAATCCGCGACCAGGTGAGCGCCCTGGTGAAGGGCGGCAAATCGCAAGAGGAAGTTGCGGCCTTCATGGAGAAGGAATACGGATGGCGCCGCCCCAACAGTCTGCAGCAACTGTGGAGCGTTCCGGGTTTTATGATCGAATTCAAATAGTGCTCCGTTCGCGTTATGATTTGTGAACGCCACAGGTCCAATAGTTTACGGGCGCAACAGGGCTTGGTAAGGAGATAACGAAATGGCTGAAGAAGCGCCCGCGCTTCAGGCGAATCCAGCGCCCTTAGGGCTGGCCGGATTTGGATTGACCACCGTTGTTTTAAGCTCCATCAATGCCGGCTTGCTGACGGGAGACGCTCCCACGCTCACCGCCGTTGTGGTGCCCTTGGCATTCGCGTACGGAGGCGTGGGCCAGATCGTCGCCGGCGTGCTGGAGTACAAGAACGGAAATACCTTCGGAACGCTCGCCTTCACTTCGTATGGGTTGTTCTGGTGGTGGTATGCGTTCCTGCTATGGACCGTCGGAGCGGGCTGGATCAAGCCGCCGGCCGCGAATGCCGTCGGGCTTACGCTCCTAATGTGGGGTGTGTTTACTCTGTACATGTGGATTCCAACCTTTCGCCTTAATTTCTGTTTGTGGACGATATTCCTGTTTCTGTGGATCACCTTCTTCCTCCTTGCGGGCGGCGATCTCGGTATGGGTCCGGGTTGGCGCGTTGCGGGGGGCTGGCTTGGCCTTGTTACCGGGTTGGACGCTCTCTATCTGTCGTTCGCCGAAGTGACCAACGCGACGTGGCGTAAAGCCGTGTTTCCAGTGGGTCGGCCGGTCCTGCGCGGATAATCGTGTTGAGAAAGTGCGAGCCTATGTTTCAGATGGACAGGAAGTCAGCCGTGATCGGCTTGTCGAGCATCGTGTTCGCCGCTGGAATTGGCGGCGTGGCTGTGGCCCAGAACGCTGCGGTACCCACACCTCCACTCACATGGGCTCCTGCTCCCAGTACCGTGATCAATCCATCGAAAAACACCGATCTGGATGGATGGAAATCCTACAAGGGCAGATTTCCCAAGCCCTCGATTGACGAACATCTCGAAGATCCTGTACTCAAGGGCGCGATCGACATTCACGCGCATTTTGGCCCGGATTCCTATGATCGGCAGTGGGATGCTTTCGAGATCGCGAAAGTTGCGCATGAACGCGGCATGCGCGGACTGGTGCTGAAGAACCACTGGAGCGAATCCGCGGGCCTGGCCTACCTGGTGCGCAAATATGACAACGTTGGCGCGCTGGAAGTCTTCGGCGGGCTCGCCCTGAACGCAACGGTGGGCGGGATCAGCCCACAAGCGGTTCGCTATTTCGCCGAGGTTGAAGGTCACTATGCCAAGGTCGTGTGGATGCCGACTCACGATTCGGAACACGAAGTTCGGTATCTCCAGCAAAACCGGCCCTATGTGATCGTTTCCCAAGGCGGCGTGCTGTTGCCATCGGTCCTCACGGTTCTTGATCTGATTGCGCAGTATAACTTGACACTGGCAACCGGGCACGTCTCGCCACGGGAGATGATCCAGATTGTGACGGAGGCCAAAAAGCGTGGCATCGATCGCATCATCATCACCCATCCGGGCCTGGGGCCGATGTTCACCGATCCGACGATCGCCCAGCTAAAAGAGGTGACAGCGAAGGGGGCCTATGCCGAAGTCGTGGCCTCCCAACTACTCGGCAAGAGCCGCGATGAAACGGTCAAGGTGATGAAGACCATCGGCGCGGTGCATTGCATCGTTTCGAGCGACAGCGGCCTGGTCGGATCGCGCGGTCACACCGATGCGCTGGTCCTTTCGGCGCGCGTGCTGCGTCAGGCAGGCTTCAGCGAGGAGGATCTCAACCGTATGTTCAAGGCGAATCCAGCGAAGGTGCTGGGACTGCCGGCGCAGTAACGGTTTGCTCGCACCGCAAAGCGAGCATGAAACATATTGGTAAGATCAGGATTTCCAAGACACGGCGTAGTCCGCGAGCGGAGCCAGACCCAATACGAGGTGCAACATGAGGAAGCTTGTCCTGCCAGGCGGTGTTGGCTATGTGAAACGCATTGTTATTGCCGGGTGCCTGCTTGCGGGCGTGCTGGTGGTAGCGCAAGCACCGCTGGCGGAGCGGCCCTTCAAGATCATCGAGCTCGATCCGGCTCTCCGCGAAATTGTTGCGGCGGACGCGAAGCTTGAAACGCTGGGGGATCATTTTGGTTTGACCGAAGGGCCGGTGTGGGTGCAGCACGGGGATGACGGATATTTGCTGTTCAGCGATAACGCCGGTAACGAGATTTACAAGTGGTCGCCGCGCGCACCGCTTTCGGTGTTCTTGCCGAACAGCGGCTACACCGGTAACGACCCGAACAACGCCGGGGCGCAAACCGTAACAGGCGGCGGGGTTGCGATTGTGCTGATCGGCTCCAACGGATTGACGCTCGATGAGCAAGGCCGGCTGATCGTCACGGCGATGACCGACCGCACAGTGGTGCGCCTGGAAAAGGACGGTACGCGAACGCTACTCGCGGACCGCTACCAAGGCAAGCGCTTTAACGGCCCAAACGATATCGTGGGCAAATCCGACGGCGCCATCTATTTCACCGATACTGTCTGGGGCCTGCGTGGGGCGGAGAAGAGCCCCGGCCGCGAACTGCCCTACAGCGGATTTTTTCTGATTAAAGACGGCAAGGTCACGCTGCTCGGGGGTGACAAAGATAATCCGGGCAATGCACCGAATGGAATCGCACTGTCACCGGATGAAAAACATTTGTATGTGACCGCGGGCCCATCGAAGACCATGCGCTACGATGTGCTGCCCGACGACACGGTGGACAATCCTGTGAAGTTTCTGGACGGCGGCAACGACGGCATCAAGGTGGACCTGAAAGGCAACGTGTACTCGATCGTGCGCAATGAGATTTGGATTACCTCGCTCGAGGGCAAGCGCCTTGGAACGTTACAGCTGCCGCAAATTGCAACCGAACCCAGGCCAAGAATTGTCGGCACGAACCTCGCATTCGGTGATGCCGATAGCAAGACGCTCTACATCACCGCATGCACGCATCTATTTCGGATTCGGCTAAAGGTCGCGGGCGTTCGGCCAGGTCCCCAGCGTTGATACCACCAATTGGCTCCCGCGCCCAGGCAACTTGGCTTGTGACCGCAATCGGCCCGTTTACACACGATTTAACCTGCAGGATAAATGATGAAGGGGGGCCCGTTACCTGATCGTATCCCAGACGACTGGGAGCAGGGGATTTGGAAACTGCCCGAGAAGCGCTCGCTTCAATTTGAGGGCAATTCGCGGCATCCTAGTCGCAGACAACGCGTGCCGCCACGGCATCGCGCTTGGCGCGCATTAGGTCGCGGGCCGCGTCATCAAGCAGAATGCCGCCTTCGGTGTGACTCTGTTGAGCCTCGGAAATGCCCACGCTCAACGAGATCAGATCGGCACCAAAAACAGAGAGTCCCGCTTCACGGACCGCCTGCTGCAACATGGGGAGCCGCGCGGATGCTGCCTGCGCGGAGAACCCCGGAAGCACCACGGCAAAATCGTCTCCCGCCATCCGGGCAAGATAGCCATCTCCAAAAGCGGCGCTCAGCTTATGAGCGATGGCCTGCAGCAAGCGGTCCCCAGCCGCGTTGCCGTATTGGCTATTGACGCTGCGGAAGCGATCCAGATCGCCGAGCAGGACCGAAACCGGTAGCCCCTCCTCACGGCAGCGAGCCATTTCCTGCTGCAGGTGAAGAAACAGGTTGCGCGCTCTTGGAAGGCCTGTCAGCTGGTCCCGGTCGGGGCTGTCATTGGTTAGGGCGGTATTTCCCCTTTCGATCACAACTGCGACCCGCGCCGCAATGGCTTCCAGACAGCGAATGTGGTCCTTTGTGAATGCGTCTTTGGCTGCTGCGTAGAGCGTTAGTACTCCCGCGAGGTGCCCGCCGCAGTCAACCGGCACTGACGCAGCGGAACGTAAGTTACTGAACTTGGTGGCGTCGGAAAGATATCCGGACTCGACGGCTGGATTGCCGTTCACAATGGGTTTGCGGTTTTCGGCCACCCAGCCGGACAGCCCCTGTCCCACGGGAATCTGCAACGAAGAAAAGTGTTTTTCTTCCTCGCCGATGACGCAAATTGGATGCAATGCCCGATCCTTCAATAAATAAGCGGCAAAACACGCGTGGGGAACAATATCACGCAGGCGCATGGCAGTCAGCGCCAGCGTCTCCTCCAAGCGCAGTGTAGGACCCACTTCCTGAATGCGCTCAAGTAACGCCCAGTAGTCCTCTTGCTTCGCGGCAAAATCGCTGTTCGAGCCGTCCCTGAGGCTGGGTGCTGGGGGCGCCACGCTACTCTCAAAACCGGCCGCGGGAGCCAGTCCCCGCTCCACCTTCAAATCGAGCGAGAGTTTTGACGCTCCATGCGCCGTTTTCGCCTTGGCCATCTGTTCGAATTCAATGTGGTGGCGATCCAGGATCTCGACGATTCTGGGATCGAACGCTTTTCCGGACTCGTTGCGAACCACGTCCATGGCCTGTTCAAGTGGCAATGCACGTCTGTATTGGCGGTCGCTGGCCAGCGCATCCAGACAATCTACCGCCGCTATTACGCGTGCTCCGATCGGAATCTGCTCCTCTTTCAGCCCATCCGGATAACCTGAACCATCCCATTTTTCGTGATGGGAACGAACGATCGGTACCACAGGATAGGGGAATTGAACCGTTTCCAGAATTTCGGCGCCCACCACCGGATGAATTTTCATCTTCTCGAATTCTTCTGGAGTGAGACGGCCGGGTTTGTTGATGATATGTTCGGGAACGGCGAGCTTGCCAATGTCATGCAGCAGGGAGGCAGCCCGGATGGCTTCCAAATCCGTTTCTCCAAGCCCAAGCCTGCGGCCCACCTCGAGAGCATAAACCTGGACCCGCCCCAAATGTTCATGAGTTGTTGCGTCCTTGCATTCTATGGCCAATGCCAGGGATTCGATGGTACGAACGTGCAGGGCCGCCATCTGCTCGACATGGCGGCTGTGCGACTCGACGCGTTCGATTTGTGCTTGATAGGCACGATAGATGACGTAGACTGCTGGTAGTGACAGAAGAGCGGTTTGCCAGCCTGCGGCGCGGCTCAGAACATGGAACAGCGCCACTACAATGGCTGCCGCAAGGTAATAAGGGAAGTACCAGGCAAAACTCCTCAATGTGGGCCAAAGCCGATTCGATTGAGTGAGGCAGACAATACCGGCAATCAACAGGTTGTTGATGAGGAACAAAATGCCAGTGGAGAGAGCCACGCGTGTGGTGAACTCCAAATCCAATTGTCGAATCCACGGCGAATCGAAGGCCAAAGCCGCGGCGCCAGCACTCAACGCCAGAGCGCTTGAGCTGAAGATAACCTGGATCGGTTGTGGGCGCACCTTTGGCCGCCAGCACGTTTGGATGATTCCACCGAGTAGCGACACCGCTACGGCTTGGCTAAACCCGAGTTCTATGGACGCCAATAGTTGAAAAAAGAAAGTCACAGATAACGTGGCTTCGGAGCCCGGCAACCGTACCTTCAGTCCCGCGGCAAACCCGGCAACCGCGAGGTAGAAAGCGAAGCGGTACAGGTCGGGGCTGGGCCAGATCATCCCGGCGTAAACGAGAGCACAAGCTCCAAGAAATAAGGTGCCCGCGATGTAAGCCTTCGCGGCGGCCGAGAACTGCATGGCGCGTGAATCTGCGAGTGCCGGCATATGGTCGCTTTAAGGCCCAGCGCCCACCGCATAGCTTGGCTAGGTGGGCCCTCTTGAAATTGATCGGCAGAAGCGTCAACGACTTGAGGTGACAAAGTGGCCGTCACCCGCGACAGGCTGGCTCAACGGCAATACCAGAAACCCTTTCGAATCAGCTATTTTTAATGGCAATCCAAGTGCAATCGCTAGTCCCGTATGACCAGACTTCCAGTACCTTCATCGCTAGCTTTAGTACTTACGTTCGTGTTGTCCGGGTTTGCTGTGGCGGCAAATCCGAAACTGGCACACGACCTGGATACCTCTAATTCGAATGCCAGAGTGAACGTCATCGTTAAGGTAAAGGCCGGGGCCAACGAGCGTGCACTCAATAGAATGAAAGGCCGCGGCGCGACGCATCTGTCGCGGCTGGATCTCATTGACGCCCACCTGATGAACGTGAAGGCCAGCGACCTTGAAAACCTGGCAAACGACGAAGATATTGAATTCATCGCGCCTGACCGGCAAGTCACGCACACGGCTTATGCCGGCGGCCCGGACTATGGCTGGATGGTGACCGAGGGCCTCACGTCAACGTATGGGACTCTCGCCTACGATGGCACCGGAATCGGAATCGCCATGCTCGACACCGGAACCGACGGCTGGGCCGATCTGAACAACAGCTCCAGCGTAAGCCGCGTAGTCTACAAGAAGGATTTCACGGGTGCCAACAAACCCGAAGATCTTCATGGCCACGGCAGCATGGTGGCGGGGATTTTGGCGGGAAACGGTTACCATTCGAACCGTTCCAACGGCACTTACTGGATTCGTGGCTACGCTCCGAACGCCAACATCCTCAACCTGAAAGTGCTCAGCAATACCGGCGTGGGCTCGGATAGCTACGTGATTGCGGCCATTACGCAAGCGATCTCGCTCAAATCCACGTATAACATTCGCGTCATGAATATCTCGCTGGGACGCCCCATCGCGTCCAGCTATGCTACCGATCCCCTTTGCCTGGCGGTGAAACAAGCCTGGGACGCAGGCATCGTGGTCGTTGTGGCGGCTGGAAATAGTGGCCGTGACAACAGTAAGGGCACCAACGGATACGGCACCGTCACTTCTCCGGGCAATAGTCCCTACGTAATCACTGTCGGCGCATACAACACCTCCGCGACGCTCCCCACCGGCGACGACAAAATGACCAGCTACAGCTCCAAGGGGCCTACCAACATAGATCACATTGCGAAGCCTGACCTGGTCGCGCCCGGGAACCGGGTTCTGTCGATCCTCAATGCGAAGTCCTATCTGGATGCCACCTATCCGAATAATCTGGTCCCGATGACTGCGTATACGTCGAGTACCTCCACCAGCGATACGAGCTATTTCCAACTGAGTGGCACTAGTTTTGCGGCCCCGGCCGTAGCCGGCGCGGCTGCTCTCTTGATCCAAAAAACGCCCGGCCTCACGCCCGATCAAGTCAAGGCCCGCTTGCTGAAGACCGCCACCCGCCTTCCCACCGTCACCACATCCGCCGTGGACGCCGTCACCAAGGTTCAGTATCTGACTCAGAACGATCTGTTCACCGTGGGCGCGGGGCTGTTGAACGTGCCCGCCGCGCTCGCATCCACCGATCTGTTGACCGGTTCGGCGGTGTCGCCCACGGCGGTCTACAACGCCTCCGCCAACAATGTGACCTTGCAATTTCCGACAGGTAGTGGCGTTGTCTGGGGTACGGGAGTGGTGTGGGGAACCGGAGTCGTTTGGGGCACCGGTGTCGTGTGGGGAACGGGCGTGGTTTGGGGCACGAACGTCGTGGGAAGTACGGGAGTGGTCTGGGGCACGGGTGTGGTGTGGGGCACAGGCAGCGATGCCATCGAGGCCGAAACCGTTTCTATCAATGGCGAAGACTAACGGAATTGTTCGAATACCGCCCTTGGTCTTACTCTTTTGCAGATGGATTTCAGCGGCCATCTTGACTTTGACCGGCTGCCTAACGTAAAGCCTTCAATGGCGAACCGACCAGCATTCGAGTGGAAACCGTTCGTCCCGATGAAACCGAGAAGTTGACGGGTATCAAACCGCGCTGAGATTCGTCAAATGCCGGAACCCTGTAAGCTCATGGTGATCAAACGACTGCCGTTTACTTTCAACATGGTTTTGACCGCGCACAATCGCCACGAAATCCGCGCGATGGCCAAGTTGGCGGCAAGGCCGGGGTTTGCGTTTTGGCCACCTGATGCCGACGCCGGAGACAGTCTCACGGGGGATGGACCTTTCT
>Ga0075021_10002055_pt1 | contig 10456 bp, 5 predicted proteins | sample ColStrG_CSR_2012_FD_72749 | JGI IMG/M metagenome (GOLD analysis project Ga0075021, IMG submission 72749) | Freshwater sediment microbial communities in response to fracking from Pennsylvania, USA - Cold Stream Run_MetaG_CSR_2012 | ecosystem: Environmental > Aquatic > Freshwater > Creek >... | reverse complement strand
TGTTGGTAATGCCGAACAGCTTCGATAGGCGGTTCGTTACCGGCGAAGTCACGGCCGCGCCCAGCAATGAATTCGCGCCCGATTGCAGCGCATTGACATCGTTGGTCCGCAGACCGGCGGCGGAGCTTGCGGAGTCGGGCGCACGCCCCACCGCCAGCAGCGCTATGATCTCGCGCGGCTGCAACGGAGGGTCCGACCGGTAGGCGATGTTCAGCTTGCTAAAGGTCCCCGAAATCGTAATATCCACCGTGACGCCGCGCGCGCGCGTCTCCAGATCCAGGTCGAGCGCCGGTTCAATCTTCACCGCATTGGCAAACGAGATTTCGCCGCGGTTGATGGTGTAGCGCTCGCCGAACGCTTGGATGTCGCCTTGATTGGCGGCCAAGCTCCCCAGCAGAATCGGATGGTCCGGCGTGCCGCGCAGCCGCACGTTGATCTCGGCCTCCACGTCGCGGCTGAGAGACGTGCTTAGCTGCATGTTGGGCGCGCTCTCAATCATGACGTCCAGATGAAGGCCGGTGAGAAAATCGTTCTCGCTCGCGGGCGCGGCGCCGCTCGCCCCCAGGCCGGCCAGCAGGTTGCCCACGTCGGTGTTGGGATTGAATACCACGCGCGCAACGGTGAGGGTGCCCGAGAGCAGGCTGCTCGAACTCGTGCCGCTCAGCCGCAACCTGGAACTGGCCGTCACGCTGATGCTGCCCGCATAGCGTACGCGCACATTTTCGGCTGCTCCTTCCAAGTGATAGACCAGCGGAACACCGCCGCCAAAGCTGACAAAGCCGCCCAGCGTGAGTTCGCCGCCGCCCGATCTGGCCGTCATTTTCTGCAGCGTGGCGCGGTTGCGGTTAAAGGTAACCGTGCCGTTCACCGCGCTCAAGCCGTTCGGCAAGTTCTCCAAGAAGAACGATCCGTTACTGATGGCAAGCGTGCCGTTCACCGAGGGATCGTCCAGCGTGCCGCCAATCGCAGCCGAAATGATGGAAAGACCGGACGAATCCACGTTCGGGTCGAACAGATGGAAGACCTGCAGATTGACAGAGCCGGAAACCCTCACATCCATGGGCTTGCGGTCTCGATAGGGTATCGTGCCGCTCACCCCCAGGCTGGTGTTGTCGCCTTCAATGCGGAAGCTGCGAAAAGCCGCCAAGCCGTTGGTGGCTTCTATGACGATAGGGCCGGCGTTGTGCAAGGAGATTTCCGGCCCAGTGTTTTTACCAAAGGCGTTTGGGTTGAGTTGCGATGAAAGCTTCAGTTGATCGGCCCGCAACGTCGCGCGCATCTGATCGGGCTTCTGCAACAGCCCTTCCAACCGGACCTTGGCCGCCAGCGATCCATTGAACAGAGGCGGCTCTTCCACGCCGGTCAGCGCATAGATCGAGGCCACCGTTACCTGGTCGAAATCGATTTCGGCGTTAGCCTTGTTGTCGCCCGTGAGTTCAACCATCGCCGTCCCGTGCAACGGGTTCTTCAGCAGATCGCCGGCGATAACGGCATCCAGATTCTGTCCGCGGGTGGTGCTGCGCAGCGAGATGTTCCCGTAAGGCACCTTGTTCAGCGTGATGTTGCGCAAGTCGATCGTTCCGTTCGCGCCGGCGGGTTCAACCTTCCCCGGCGAGACGTGCGCCGACGCTTCGAGATGGACCTCGGTGAGGGCGTTCAATGCGGGCCGATACTTGTGCACGGTTGAAAGGCCGGCCAGAGGGAATCCGTTGCTATCCACCTTGATGCGGGCCAGGCCGTTCGTCCAGGTATCGGGCCGGTGCAAATAATTAGCGGTGAAGCGCAAGACCGCTGCGCCGGAAACAACCCGCCCATTGCCGATTCGAAGCTGATCGCCGGCCAAATCCGCGTCGAATTGAACCTGATTGAGCCGCTCGCCGTAAGCGCCGAGGCTATCGCTCGCAATGTGCGCGCTCCCTTCCGGATGGCCAAGGGTGCCACGCAACTCGAGCGATCCCGAGGCGATTCCCTGGATGGCCGGCAGATCAGCATTTGGAAATTGCGCCTGCATCTTGGCGATGTTCACGGCGCGCAATGCGACGGCGGCGCGGACCGGTGAATCGGCATTCACCGTCCAATGGTCGAGGCCCAAAAGGCCAGTTCCGTTGACGCGCATGTCGCCTTGCCGGGCGTCCAGCGAAGTGAAATCGACGCCGTTGCCGCTCACGCTGAAGGTCGATTTCACCTCGTCTATAGGCTGCCCGAGCAGGCGCGCGTCCGACACTTCAAGCTGTCCTTCGAATTTGGGGCCGCTCAATAGATTGCCAACCGTCCCAGCGAAGTGCGCCAGTCCGTTTTCGAGCAAAACGGGCCATGCATCCGGTGGCGTTTGTAGGCCGACGAGGCTCAGTACCGGTCTCAAGTCTTCCAGGTTGCTACTGTCTATGACCAACTGGCTTTGCCCGCGCGGCGAGCCGGAAAACGCCAAGCTGGAGTGCGGAAAGTTGAGGTGCGACTGGCCAAAGTCAACAGCATTGGACTTTTGCAGGTAACTCAACTGCACCGCGCCCGACACTGGGATGCCGGCGGCGATCGGGGTAATCACCAAATCGGCCTGGGCGGCAAAATCATTGGCCTTCGCGTCAAGCGTCGCGGTTGCCCGCACTCGGCCGCCGGCTGTTCCTTGCCACGCGAGGGGCTTGTTGGTGAAGAACGAGCCCGCTTCACGCAACGTCAGTTCGCTGAGATTGCCTTCGAGCGATAAGCTGCGATAGTTCTTCAGCGTAGCTTCGCCCACCAACTTCGCGCCGCGCGCCGTGGCGGTAAGGCGCCGCAAGGTCAAGCCCGCTTTTGTGGCGGCCACGTCCGCGCCCGCGTTGATGCTCTTCAGCGTGAGTGCTTGCGAGTAGTAGCCGGTTTGGTCCGCGCTGGCTTTCCCGTTGAAAGACCAGCCGTTCTTTTCGTCGTATCGCCCAACGCCGCGTAGCGCGATCTTGCCTCCCCGCACTTTGGTTAGCTTGATTAGCGGCGCTACTTCGTTTAGCGGCGCGCCGGCGTCAAGCTGGAAATCCGCTCTGGGATGGGCGAAATTTTCAAGCGTGCCGCTACCGGAAATCTTCGCTTCCGCGCCCGCGAGGGTGGCCCTCTGTAGAATGATGCGATCTTTGCCCAGCGCCGCCTGCGCGCTCAAACTCATGGGTGCTTGTTGGACGCCCCGCCATCCCAAATCCACTTGCCGCGAAGTGAGCGTCATCTCGTAACGGGGGCCGGCCGTCTGGTATTTGACGGTCAGCTCGACGCCGTCGCCGCGAACGTTCAGTGGGATGCGTCGATCGCTCACCGTCAGCAAACCGTCGTCGATCTCGCCGTGGTTCAGCTTGAGCGCGAAAAGCTCCTCCAGCGGCTTCGTGGAGTTCTTCCGCGCCAGAGGCGGTGTGGGGAGATTGGTCGAGCCATCGGCCGCGACAAGCAGGTTCACTTGCGGGCGCTTTAAGACTATGGAGGACACGTCGGCCGATCGTTCGAGCAGGGAAATGACCCGAACCTCCACGCGCACCGCCGCAACGCGCAACAGCGGGGCGGCGCCCAGCGGCTCCGTGCCATGAAGGACAAAGCCCTGAAGATCGCCCGTGAGCTTGCGCCAATCGTAATCGAAGCCGGCAATCTCAACCCTGCCGCCGGTGGCGTTTTCCACTTGCGCGACAATACGCCGTCGCACCTGATCGCGAAACCAGGCGGATTGCAAAACCCAAACGAACGCCACCGCCAGCACGCAAAAAAGCGCAGCGGCGATAGCGACGGCTTTCCAGAACGTTTTGCGGTTGAATGTCATACTATTCGAGCGTCTTATCGAAGTAGACCAAGGCCACCTGTTTGCGGCTCTCTGAAAGCCAAGTGTTGAGCGCGGCGTCGGTACGCTCTTCCACCAACAGCGCGCGCAGCGGTTCACGCGAAGCCTCAAGAGTAGGCGGTTCGCCGCTGTGCGTCTGCTTCCACGAGTTCACTTGGCGTTGATAGGCGGCCTCGACATCGGCATCTGAAACGGAGGCATCGGGACGGAAACGGTATTCGATAAAGCGCAACTCGGTCAGTTGCAGCTCCAGGTGCGGGCGCAGAGTTTCGGTTGTAAGGTTGAAACTCCGCAGAGTCTTCTGGAACTCGGCGGAGCCGCCATTCGATTCCACGATTTGCTCGAGGTACTTGTCGACATCGCCGGCCGCGGGCAACGGATAGCGGCTCAATTCCATTTCCAGCCTGATCAGAAGCTGCTGCACCAAGCGGTCGGCGGCGGCACGCCGTTCCTCCAAATCGCGCATTACCGGTTTGTGATTGAGCATGGCCGTGGTGCGCAATTCCTCATCGAGTTGAAGCTGAGTGATGATCTGGCTGCCGACGGCCACGGCAAGGCGGTCGATGATTTCACCGTGGGCGGGAAGGAGGAGGCATACGACGAGGCTCAACAAACGCATCAGAAAGCCTGGCCTAGCGAAAAATGAAATTGGAAACCGTTGATTTTCTGCACGACGGACGGCAAAACCTTACCATCGAGGATATCCTGCACCGTGCCCTTCAAACCGTAAAAGCGCGGGGCATTGGGGCTGAACGAAAGGTCGATACGGAAGGGGCCGATAGGCGTCCGGTAGCGCAGGCCAAAGCCAACGGATTGAACCGTGTAGTCAAAGTCACTGAGGTTGTGCTGGCGAAAACGAAGGCTAAAATTGCCGATGGAACTGTAGACGTTGCCGGCATCATGAAAGATCACCCCGCCTAAACTATCGCGATACAAGGGGAAGCGCAGTTCAAAGGTATTGGCGAAAAGCGCATTGCCACCGATGGGGAAGCCGGTGGTTAGATCGCGCGGACCGGCCTGAAAATCCGGGAAGGCGCGCAGCGATGTGGAGCCGCCCGAATAGATGCGCTCGGCGAGCGGGATGTCATTATTGTCGCCGGTGATTTGATTCTTACCGCCCGTGCGCTGAATGAGGCCGAGCTGAGTGCTGCGCGCAAAGACGATATCGCGGCGAAAGAGATGGTAAGTGGAGTTGCGAAAGAGACCGCGCGCAAAGTGAGTCTGCGTGCCCAGAAAGCCCGGGGCGTAACTGAGATCGAGCGTGCTGTAAATGCCGTGGTGCGCGTCGGTGGGATCGTCGCGCTTGTCCTGGATCACAGTGAAATTGGCGGTGCCGGCGGTTTCCGGCTGCGAAAGAATGGGCACGCTGCCCTGAATAATCTTCAGATTGGAGAGGGAAACGTTGCGATAGCCGAGGCGGTATTGAAAGGTATAAGCGCGCGAAATGCGCTGCGAAAGCTGTATGGAGCCTTCGCGGCGGTGGGCCGTATAGGTGCGAATGTCGTTGGCATTCTCGACAAGAACCGAAGCGATGAAACTCAGCTTCTCGTTGGAAACGAATTGCGGAATGAAGTACGTAAGAGCGGCACGCTGCTGAATGGTGGATACGGCGGTTTGCAGGCCCACGGTCTGGCCCAAACCAAACAGATTGATGCGGCTTACGCCGACGGCGAGGCGCGGCGCGAAACCGGTGCTGCCGGCGGGATTTTCCAAGCTGGTCACGCCGCCGCCAATGCGCGCGAGTTGCGCGCCGAAACCAAAGGTCACCGAATAGTGGCGCGCTTCATCGACATCGTACAGGATGTATTTATCGGCTTCGTCGCCGGCAGGGTTCTGAATGGCGGTGTTGACGCGCGCGAAGATGCCCAGATTGTAGAGGCGGCGCTGGCTGTCGATTTCCTTGGACAGTGAGACGGGCTCGCCGCCTTTCAGTTCCATGCGGTCAAAAACCAGGCGGGGTTTGGTTGTTTCCAAGCCGGTAATGAGCACGTTCCGCACATATTGACGAGAACCTGGCTTGATGACGTAACGGAGGTTAACGTGCTGCGGCTCGGCAGCGGGCGTAACGTAGTAATCGAAGGTAGCGTTGAGGTAGCCTCGGCCGTAGTAATAATTGAGAAGATTCTCGCGGTCGAAGGCGACGCTGGCATCGCTGAAAACCTGGTTGTTCGAGGATGCCAGCATACCTTCGAGGGATTTTTGGTCCGAATCGGCCGCGCCTTCCAGGGTCAGCTCCGAGACGAGCCACTGGCGGCCCTCCACAATTTGAATGAAAACGGCCAAATGATTTGAGCCGCCGCGAAAATCGTCTTCTATGCGCGACGTTACCTTAACGTCGCGGAAGCCGTTGGACATGTAGAGGCTTTGAATGGCCTGCACGTCCTGGCGCAAATACCCTTCATTGAAACGGCCATACGGGAAGCGCGGCAAGCGGGCCGGCTCCACCTGCAGGCGCTCGCGAATCGTATCTTCGGAGAAGTAATGGTTGCCCGCGATACCTAGATAGACCATTTTGTGGCGGCTGCCACGGTCGATCTGGTAGGTGACGATCCGTTCGCTCGCGTCTTTTCCGTCGGTCATCGAGTGAGTTACCTCCGCCTCGAAATACCCCTCGGATTGCATGTACTGTTCCAGATTGTGATCGCCCTCCGTCAGCAAGTCGGAGTCGATGGAATGCTCCTGAAACATGGGAATGATCTCGCTCAATTTGCCTTGGCCGATGTGCGCGCCGTCTACCCGGATGGCGATGCGCGGCCCTTCTTTAATCTGAATGTAGGGCTGGACGGTGTTGGAGTCTTCGTGGTAATCGAGACGGGTAAGCGATACCTTCGATTCCAAGAGGCTGTGATTATCGTAGTAACGCCGCACGTTTTCCACGCCGCCACGCACGCGCGAGTTGGTAGCGGGCTGCCAGCCAAGGCCGAAGAAACCGTAAAGGCGTTTCCAATGGGTGGCGCGAATAATGCTGCTCTCCGAGCGCTGCCTGTTGCCGCTAATATCCGGTTTTTCCAGGCGGGCGCGCTTGCCGGGATCGACATTGAACGTAACGTGGGCCTGTTCGTATTCGGGCTCGTATTGAACTTCGGCCTTGACATCGGCGTTGTAAAAACCGTTTTGGCGCAGCAGAATCTGCATCGATTCGATGGCCTGATTCTTGTCGGCGGGCGAGTAAAGAGTGCCGGAGCGAAGCTTTGCGATGCCGATCAACTGGCTCTCATTGGGAGGCTGCTTGGCGCCCAGAACTTCAATTCTGCCGATAAAATAAGCGCGTTGCGTGACAAAGCGCAGAGCGATGCCGGCGCCTTCCTCGCGGGCATCCACCGCCAGATCCGCATAGCGGCCCGACGAGTAAAGGCGCTGCAGGGCGGCCCGCAAATCGCGCTCGTGAAAGATGGACCCGGCGCGAAAGGGCACGCGCCTTGCGAGATCTTCCTTCGCCAAGGGCTGGTCTTCAGGCTCAAACTCCAGCCTCACAATGGTGCGGCCTTCATACTTCAGCGCCTCTTGCAACAGAGACGTGTTCGCTTGTTGCGCGAAGAGGGGGAGCCAGGCGGCGATTGCTAGGATCGTCGTATATGACAGCGACCGAACGGGAACGGTACTCGCGGCAAATCCTGTTCCCGGCGGTTGGCGCGAAAGGCCAAGAGCGCATTGGGCAAGCGGCGGTTTGTATTGTCGGCTGCGGCGCACTAGGAAGCTTTCAAGCTGAGGCTCTGGCGCGCGCCGGCATAGGGCGGCTGCGGTTGATTGACCGCGACTACGTTGACTACACGAATCTGCAAAGACAGTGGCTGTATGACGAGTCCGACGCTCAAACCGAGTCCCCCAAAGCCATTGCGGCCGCTCGACGATTGCAACAAGTAAATTCCCACGTTCAGATTGAGGCGCTTGTCAAGGATATGACGCCTTCCAACGCCGAAGAATTAGCAACCAATTTTGACATTATTCTAGACGGCACAGACAATTTTGAAACGCGCTATCTCATCAATGATCTTAGCGTCAAATCGAAAATGCCCTGGGTGTACGGCGCGGCGGTGGGCAGCTACGGCGTGGTGATGCCCATCGTGCCGGAAAAAGGGCCGTGTCTGGCTTGTGTATATCCCGAGCCGCCGGGGGGAGCGCAGCCGACTTGCGACGTAGATGGCGTGCTTTCCTCGGTGACGGCGTCGGTGGCGGCGTTGCAGGTGGCGATGGCGTTGCGGTTGATTGTCGGGTGGGGCGATTTTGCGGCGTTTATTCATACGATGGACGTTTGGGAAGGCACGGCGAAGCGAGTGGCGGCCGGGCCGCGCGATGCGGACTGTCGAGTTTGCGGGGCGCGCGAGTTCCAGTATTTGGATGGACGGAAGCGGACGCCGGTGAGTTTGTGCGGACGGAACGCGGTGCAGTTGCATGAGAATGCGCGGCCATTGGACTTACAGGTATTGGCGGCGCACTTGCGGCCGCTGGGGACGGTAAGGGTGAATGAGTTTGCGCTGCGGTTATCGGTGCCGAAGTATGATGTGACGTTTTTCCCGGATGGAAGAGCGATTGTGAAGGGAACGACGGATGTGGGGGTAGCGCGGAGTGTGTATGCGCGGTTGGTGGGGGGGTGAACGACCCGCCCGCCTCAATTACGGCGGATGCCGGCGGCGGCAATGGTACAACCCCTAAAACCGCGCTCAACTAAAATCATCTCTTTCAATGACCTGTACGTGTGCGCCGCCGAACTAATTTAGTTTGTCCAGAGCAGCGGAGTCCCGTCGAGCCAGCCGACCAATATGCAAGGGATCTCGCCGATTTGCGTTCCCCATGGGGCGACGCTTTCAGCATCCTTTTGCGTGCGGGTATTATGGTGGGTCATGAATGCCGCGCGGAGGCTCTGCGTCTGCTTGAGAGGCAGAGCAGATCTTGCGCCAACAAGATCGTCGTCTGTTGGCCGCTGCCGTTTTACGACGGCGCGGTGAACTGGAAGGCGCCGCTGGCGCCGATCGAATCGAAGCTGCCGATGCCTTTATGAAGTCAGAGAACATCCTTCGGCCCGACCGGATGACCGCGATGATCCTGCCCGGTGACTGGCTCCGATCTCAATGCTCAACCGGGCTATAAATTCTCTGTAGCCGCCAAAGACGGCGGAACTGCCGGATCGGGGTTGGATACCCTTTTAATCACAATCACAGGTCCGAAGGGCCGACACTCTTAAGTACACAGTCACGCCAAGCGGTGCGTCATTTCTATCCGACCCACGCTCGCGAACACCGGAAACACCGGCGGAATATCGTATGCCTTGTTCGTGTCGATTCCGTTGGACGTTAGCGACATGGACACCGCGACGATTGGAACGCCCGCCGTTGGGGTGACTCGACTGGAGGCTTGCTTTTCTTCGGCCAGATGTAGCAGTTTCAACTTCATTCATCGAATGGGCCGACGACGCCAGCGGTCTTTATGATCTGGCTGTCGGCAACTCGCTCATTGGCTTCTCGTTCGTGTCGTTGCGCGAGATTGCCACCCCAATTACGTTCGCATTGAATGGCTCCGCCAAACTCAGCCCAGCCAAACAACCCTCGTCGAGCGTCCCAGAACCTTCAACGTTGCCGCTGTGTGTGGTCTACTTCGCTTTGGTAGTCGTCTTCGTCTCACTCCACCTCACAATCCCGATCCCCGCAAAAATAACCCCCATCGCCAGCGCCGCCCGCAACCCAAACTCCTCCCGAAAAAACACCCAGCCCAAAAACACCGCCACAATCGGATTCACAAAATAGTAAATCGAGACAATCGCCACCGGCAGATGCTTCACCGTGTAGATAAACGCGCTGTATCCCACGATCGATCCGAAAACTACCAAATATGCCAACGCCAGCAGCGGGCGCGTCCCCACCACGGGCGGCATTTTTTCAAACCTGAGCGCCAGCGCCGCACAGACAATTCCCGTCGCCAGTTGTTGCACCGCGCCGCTCACAAACGGCGGCGCTTGCGAATGCACGCGTTTCTGCAGCAGCGATCCCAGCGTCCAACCCGCCGCGCTGATCTGTATGAGCAAGAACCCCGTCAGCGTCTTGCCGCTCAAGCCTTCACGCCTCGCCACCGGATAAATCAGGAACGCCACACCCATCATCCCAATCAGCAGGCCACCCATCGTCCCCGCCAACGGCTTCTTGCCATGGGGGAGGAACGCGTCTATGCCCACCATCCAGAACGGCGCGGTCGTATAGAACAGCGCGGCCGATCCGCTGGGGATGTAAAGCTCTGCCAGCGCCAGAAAACCGTTCCCGGCGCCGATGCAAATCACCCCGCATAGCGCCGTCAGCCACAATTCGCGGCCGCGCGGAAGCGGGATTCCCGCAAGCATCGCCGCCACCAGTAGAATGCCGCCCGAAATCAGGTAGCGCATGCCAATCAAATAGCCCGGTGGCAGAGTCTCCAGGCCGATGCGAATGCTCAGATAAGTCGTGCCCCAGAAAATGCATACGGCCACGAGCGCTACGTAAGCTAGGCGCTGCGATTTACGCGTTGTTGTCAAGATTCTTTTGTGGATTCCAATTGCGGCTTCGGATCGAGTTTCTCTATGGTAACGTTCGCGATCCGGTTGCGGTCCATTTTGCCGATGGTGAACCGCCGTCCGCCATATTCCACGCGTTCATTCTCTTTGGGAATATGGCCGAATTGGAAGAGCAGAAAGCCCGCCAG
>Ga0075021_10002054_pt1 | contig 10457 bp, 15 predicted proteins | sample ColStrG_CSR_2012_FD_72749 | JGI IMG/M metagenome (GOLD analysis project Ga0075021, IMG submission 72749) | Freshwater sediment microbial communities in response to fracking from Pennsylvania, USA - Cold Stream Run_MetaG_CSR_2012 | ecosystem: Environmental > Aquatic > Freshwater > Creek >... | reverse complement strand
GACCCGAACGGGCGGCGCACCGCAACCGAGAAGAAGTTGACCACCAACTAGCCGACCGACGAAGAGGCCGGCGGGCGGCCGCCTCGTGTGAACGCCTCGTGTGAACGCACGGGAGGAAGGAAACCATGCAGGACGCGAAGCTCGTGATGCCGAACCGCATCGACCTCGTCGAGGCCGAGCGGGTCGAGAGCGAGATGCAGCGCGAGTTCACGGAGATCACCGCGCTCGCAATCGAGGCGCGCGACCTCGGGCGCGCCGCGGCGGAACTCGACATCCGTGTGCGCGAACAGCGGGTCGATCCCGAGACCGCGCTCTGGATGTACGTGCGGCTCCGCACGTTCCTCGTCGCGCTGCGGGACGAAGCCGAAGCCGAGGCCGCGATGATCGTGGAGGTCGCGCGCCGCGACGCGGAGCGGATCCGGCGGGGTGGGAGCCCACTGCGCATCTCGTTTGCCGGGGCGCTGGGCGCCCGTCCCGCCCGTCCCGAACCCGAGCCGGCGATCCGCTGGGCGCCGGCCCCCGCGCTGGCTGCGGCGCCGGTGGTGACGATCGATCTGGTCGCACTCGAGCAGTCCGAAACGCCGATACCGAGCGCGCCTGCCGCGGCGACGACGGTGCCGGGGATCTCACTCCACGATCCCCTGGTGGGCATGCCCGCACCCGGATCGTCGGACGACCTGGACGCGCTCGACGACTCGCGCGGCGACGCGGACCGCGAACAGTCGGAGACCGACACCGAGTTCTGGGCCACGGTCGATGCGCAGCCCTGGTGGCGCCGCCGCAAGAAGATCGTGTCGTCGGCGGTCGTGCTCCAGGCGGCCGCGGGGCTGACCGCCGCGGTGGCGGTGGCGATCCACTTCGCCTGAGCGCCCCACCTGGGTGTCTCCCGGCGCGTCGTTCGCCCATTCGTTGCCTGGGGTTTCCGTTTGCTGGGTGCAGAGGTCGGTCGTCGGCAACTTCCCGTTCACCTGCCGTCGTTACTGTCGCCAGCCAGTCGTTGCGGGAGCGGGGCACGAAGCACATGGCACGGTTGGTGATCGTCGGGGACCGGGAGCGGCCGCGGGTCGCGGAACTCCTCATGAGCGAGGGGTTGGAGGTCGAGGGTTGCAAGCCCGACATCGACCTCGTACTCGGCATCGTCCAGAGTTTCGGCCCGGACGTCGTGCTCTTCGAAGTCGCCGGTCTGAACCGCTCGATCCTGCACCTGTGCGGAGCCATCCAGAACGCCACTGCTGCGCCGATCGCGTTCCTCCTCGAACGCGGCGTCGAGCGCGACGTCCTGGATGCCTACGCCGGTGGGGCACACACCGTCGTCTGCGAACCGGTCGGGGCTCACGAGTTGGTGGCGCGTGTGCGCGCCGTGCTGCGACGCGCGCCGGCGCGCAACGAACCGGGACCCGACGTGATCGTCGTCGGTCCGGTCGTGCTGGATCGGGGACGGCGCCAGGTGACCGTGGGCGGCACGGTCGTCGCCATGCCGCGCAAGGAATTCGACATCGCCGAGCTCCTGATGTGCCGGGCGGGCACCGTCGTCTCGCGGAACCAACTCGTGCGGGAGCTCTGGGGCTCCGCGCGCGACACGAAGACCCTCGACGTACAGGTCGGCCGGCTGCGGGCCAAGCTGCTCGCCGCCGAGGGACGGCAGCGCATCATCACGGTCCGGGGTCTCGGGTACCGCTTCGCCACCGACCAGGACCTCGACCTCGTCGCCGAGGACCCGCAACCGGTGAACGCCACACCGGCGCCGGCCTGATCCGATGCGGCAACTGCAGCGTGTTCGCCCGCGCCCCGGCGCGCTCTGCGCGTTCGTGGTGCTCTGCGCGCTGATCGTGGGGAACGCGACGGTGGCCGGCGCGCAGGCGACATCATCCGAACCCGCTCCGACGACGAGCACCCCTCCCGCCGCGGCGGCCGACTCGGGGCTCGATCCCGCCGCCGTCAAGGTCGCGATCGACCTCACCCGCACCCGCGACAACCTCGATGCCACGGACCGGGCGATCGCCGTCGCCGAGGCGAAGCTCACGTCGGCGCAGACCGGCTCCGAGCTCGCCGCGAGTGAGGTCGTCGCGAACCAACGGCAGCTCGAGCTGGTGAAGGGCCGGTTGCGGCTGCGCGCCGTGACTGCGTACACGCGGGGCGCGTCGGGGAACGAGGCGCTGCTCGACGTCGGGTCGACGGCAGAGCTGCACTCGGCGCAGCACTATGTGAACTCGGCGCTGCTCGTCGACGACAAGGAGTTGCAGTCGCTCGACGATCTCGAGCGGCGGCTCGAGTCCGTGCGCGACGAGCGGCTTCGGCAGCTCGAGGAACTGCACCGGACGAAGGCGGGACTCGACGCCGACCGGGAGACGCTCGGTCAGCTGCAGGACCGGGAGCAGGCGCTGCTCGACAAGTGGGGCGCGGTGCCGGTGATGGGGGAGGCGTGGCTCACTCCGACGCAGCTCGCCGACTGGTACCGCTCCACTGGGGCGACGCCATCGCTCGCGGCCGGAGCCACCATCGACGACGTCGCCCGGCTGTACGTGATCGAGGGCCGCTCCGAGGGCGTTCGCGGCGACCTCGCCTTCGCGCAGGCGATCATCGAGACCGGCTCGTTCAAGGTGGCCGCGGGGAACAACTACTCGGGGATCGGCGTGTGCGACAGCTGCACCGGTGGCTACGGCTTCCCTACCCCCATGGACGGTATCCGGGCGCAGATCCAGCTGCTGCGGAACTACGCGGATCCCGACAGCCGGGCGTCGAATCTCGCGAACCCGCCGTCGCCAGCCCTCTACGGCACCGACCCGGCGAAGGCGGCCGCCACCTACGACTCGTTCTTCCTCAAGGGCAAGGCGCCCTTGTGGAACGTCATGGGCAACGGCAACTGGGCAACCGACCCCACGTACGCGCGCAAGGTCATCGAACTGTTCGCACGGTTCGTCGCCTATGCCGCTGCGCACCCCGCGTGACCCGCCCCGGATTCCGTGAAGCCAACGTTCACTGGGTGTTCAAGTCGTCGCTACTTGGCTCCCGTACATTCGAGAAGGCATGGAGGCGAACGTGGTGAACGAAACGGTCGGCACTGCGGTGCAGGGGTACTCCCGCGCCGAGGTTGATGATTTCCTGCGAGCGGCCGCGTCGGAGCGCGCCCGGCTGGAGTCGGAGATCTCCGACGCGCGCTCGCGTATCGGCCGGGCCCGCTCGGCGATCGGGATGCATCGGGTGATGGTCGCGATGCTGCTCGAGACCCAGCGCGAGCTCACCGAGATGCGCGCCCGCGCCGACGCCGACGCCGACGCCATTCTCGCCCAGGCCGAGCGCGACGCGGCGATGATCCTCGCCGGTACGGTGCCCGTGCGCGGGCGATCGTCGGATGCGGCCACCGACGCCAGACCGCCCACGCCGGCGACCGCCCCACCCGGCGAGATCGACCTCGGCGGTGCCGTACCGGCGCCGACGAAGGGGTCGACGGCCGTCGATGAGTCCGCGGTCCCGGAATCGGGCCGCGACGAGTACTTCGACTTCCTGCGTGGCGCGCTCGCCGACGAGAGCCCGCTCGGTCCCGGCACGGAGTAGGGATCGATGTCGCCGTCAAGACTCAGCCTGCCCCAACAGCTCGACATCGTGCCGGCGTCCGAGGTGGGATCCATCCTCGAACAGACCGATCGGGATTTCGTCGAACTCGAGCGGGTCCATGGAGAGACGCGAGCCGAAGCCGAGGAGGCCGAGGCACTTGCGGCAGCCGAAGGCGTCGACCCGAAGTCGTCGACCTGGACGATGGTGCGCCTGCAGCGATTCCTCGACGGGCTCCGCGAGGAGGCGACGCGCGACGCGAGCGCGACCGTCGAGGTCGCACAGCAGCGGGCGCGCGTCCGCGTCGAGGAAGCCCGCGAGGAGGCCGAACGTCGTCGCTTGGGCTACGACCCCGATCCTCTCGTGCCGCCGATCCGCCTCACCGAAGCCCCGGCCGCTCCCCTGGAGCCGCAGACTCCCGTGGCGCCGGTGGTCGCGCCCCGTGTACCAGTGGTCGAGACCCCCGTCGTCGCACCGCTGGTCACCGCACCCGAGCCGACGCGCCCGCCGCTGGCGATCGACGGCAGCACCTTCGTGACCCGTCCGGCGTCGTCGACGCCGACCGGCACCCAGCAGCCGGGGAACGAGACGACCAACCATCGCGGCGCGGTGGTGTCCGGTGCCGCGGTGGCCGGAGTGGCGGGCGGCGCGTTGCTCCTCGCATCGCCGGCGCAGGTTGCGCCCGCGCCCGTCGCCGGGTCGGCTGTCACCGGGTCGGACGTCGTCACGGCGGCACCGAACGCAGAGGCACCGTCGTTCGTCGACGAGCAGTTCTGGACTCCCGTGCCCCCGGCGGCCGCCACCGCTGCGACCGCAGCCGCACTCGACGTCGCCGCGGTGACCGGCTCGGCCGGCCCGGTCGGCCCGGCGGTGGCCCCCGATGTCGACACCAAGCAGGGTCGGCGGGCGCGTCACCAGCAGGAGAAGGCGGCCAAGGCAGTCGAGCAGGAAGCCGCCAAGGCGGCCGAGCCGGCAAAGGAGGGCTTCCTGCACCGGATCCCGGTCACGGCCATCCTCGAGGTGCTCGCGGTTCTGCTGATCCTCGTCTTCATCCTGTTGCGGCTGAGCTGACACCGGCCGGCTCGCCCGTGGACGGGACGCGGGTGTCCGTCGGGGCCGTGGCCCTCGCGGTCCTCCTGACCGTGGGTGCCGGCGTGGCCGTTTCCCGTGGTCTCGCGCACGACGACACGCTGTGGCTCCTGGCCGGGGCCGCGGTCTTCGCCCCCGTCGTGGTGGCCTCCACCCATCGCGCGGCCGGGGCCGTCCAGGAGAATCGCCGGACGGCCGGCGCGGCCGCGTGCGCCGGGCTCGCGATCCTCTTCATCGTGGTGATCGTCGTCGTCGAACCGTTGTGGGGCAGCACGCGGGGCGCCAATGGTCCGGCCCTCGTCATCGGTGCCTCCGATCCGAGCGCGCACGTGTATCTCCATGGCACGCCCGGAGGAGTTGAGCTCAACCGCAAACGGGATCCCGACCCGCTGGTCGCGAACACTCCGTACCGTTTCTCGTGCCAGGTGAAGCTCTCGGACGGCAGCCGCTGGCTCCGCCTCGCGGACGCGAATCGCTGGGCGCCCGCGGCCGTCCTGCTGACGAACACCGGGCGTCCGGCCCCCGAGTTCCCGACCTGTTGAGGTGGCGGACGACGCCCCTCGAGGGTCCTCAGGCGCCCGGCGCCTGCGTCTCGTTCTTCTTGCGCAGGCGCTCGGCCATCACGCTCATCACCTGCAGGGCGAACGTCGGATGGTTGGCGACGAGGTGCTCGAAGCGCCGACGGTCGATGACCGCGAGCTGCGTGTCCTGCTGCGCGACCGCGTCGGCGCTCCGGGGACTGTGATCGACGAGCGCCATCTCACCGACGATGCCACCCGGGCCGATGCGCTCGATGAGCGATCCGTGCTTCACGATCGCGATCTCGCCGCTGATGACGCCGAACATGTGCTCACCGGCGTCGCCGTCACGGAACACCGCAGTGCCGGTGGGCACGTCGAGCGGGTGCTGGTCGTGCTTGAACAGGTTGATCTCGGTGCTCACTGCGATACCTCAGGACGCATCTTCGCGGGGGAGTCGTTCGTCGAGCGCGGCCTCGATGCGTTCGTGCAACACCGGGATGTCGGCGGCGAGCTTGGCGAAGTCGGCGCCGAACATCGCGTACACCGTGGAGTCCGTGGTCGCGGTCACGGTCGCGGTCCGTCGCCGCGTGCGGAAGATCGCGGCCTCACCGAAGAAGTCGCCGGGTCCGAACTCGGCGAGCACCTCGCCGTTGCGGGTGCACTCGGCCCCGCCCGTGCCGATCACGAAGAAGAAGTACCCGGTGCCGCCCTCGGAGCTGAGGTGCTCGCCGGGATGGGCCGGGCGCGCCTCGAGCTTGTCGCCGATCGCGGCGAGTTGCTCGTCGGCGAGGTCGGCGAACAGGGGGACGTTGCGGATCTTCTCGATCTCGACGGACACGGTCACGCTCCGGTCATCGTGGGCGAGGGGATCGTACGGCGACGCAGTGGTGGCGACCGCCGAGTTCAGCCGAACTTCACCCGTTGTTTCCCGCGGTGACGCCCAGGATCGCGGCACTGACTGCGTCGGCCGCGCCGGTCAGCGGGGCCCGCACGATGCTCATGAGCGGCGTGACGGCGACGTAACCGGCCTGCACGAGGGAGGCGTCGGTGCCGGGCGCGGCTTCACCCCCGCCGCTGACGTCGAGGCGGATGTCGGTGCCGGCGAGCTCGGCCGACGCGACCCACACCTCACCGTGGGCGGCGAGCTCCGCCTCCCGTACGCCGAGGATTGCGTCGGGGAGCCGGTTGGGCACGTTCACGTTCAGGATCCGGGTGATCTCGCCGGGCTGCGCGACCCACTCCACCGCGGCGGCGGCGTACGCCGCGGCGGTCTCCCACCGGTAGTCGCCCGTCTCGCTCCATTCGAGGCTCACCGCGATGCCGGGGACGCCGAAGCTGGCTGCAGTGAGCGTCGCGCCGACGGTGCCCGAGTGCAGGGTGAGGTGCCCGGTGTTGGCGCCGGGGTTGATGCCCGAGGCGACGAGATCGGGAAGCGGCCCGAACGCGCCGAGGCAGGTGACGAGCGCGGCGGCGCCGGGCGGCGCGTCGATCGCGTGGACGGGTACGCCCGGGAGCTCGGGCCACTCGGTGGTGACGACCGGTTGGGGACCGACGTTGTAGAGCTTGCCGACGGCGGCACCCGACCCGCTGCGGTCGTCGGTGGGTGCGACCACGAACACCTCGTGCCCGTCGCGTACGAGTGCGTTGGCGAGCGCCCGGATCCCGGGGGAGCCCACACCGTCGTCGTTGGTGACCAGAATACGCATCGAGGGGCCCTTCGGGGTTCGCTGGGGAGGCTAGTGGCGCGGCGGCTCAGCTCCGGAGGTTGGCGCCCTCGCGGGCTTTGCAGACCCGCGTGGTTTCGTAGGTGTCGAGATGGGTGCAGAGGGTGTCGAGCGCCCGGTCGGTGGCCAAACCCGGATCGCCCACGAGCGCGCCGAGTGCGGCGGCGACGCCCGCCTTCTCGGCGCCGACGCGCCAGGCGTCAGGGCTTGCACACGCCCGGAAGGAAGCCCGCGCGATCTTGGCGTCGATGTTCGGATGCTGTGCGTCGAGGGAGTGGAGATGTTCACGCAGACGATGGACCGACTGCGCGCACGACGCCCGCGTCGCGGCCGTTGCCGCGCCGCTCGATCGCTCGCCCGCCCGGAGCAGCCCGACGAGGAGCACGATCAGGCCGAGCCCGATCGCCACCATCATCCACAACGTGCGCGGTCGCATTTCCACGACGTCACCATGCGCGACGGAGATGACGCCCTCCCGAACGGAGGATGAACGGGGGGTGCCGACCGGGTGGAGATTCAGGCGCAGCACGCCCCGGTGCCGTCGCCGGTGACGGTCAGGGCCATCTCCTCGGCGTCGCCGGTCTTCACGTACCACTCCCACCTCGCGCCGTCGGGGTCGGTGACCCACGTCTCGGTCTTGGTGGCGTAGCAACACACCGTGTCGTCGACGCCGGTGGTGGCGAGTCCCTCGTCGGCGAGGCGCGTCTCCGCGGCGACGACCTCGTCGCCGGTCTCGGTCTCCACGCCGAGGTGGTTGAGCGTGCCGCCCTCGGGCGCCTCGATGAGCACGAGCTTGAGCGGCGGCTCGGCGATCTCGAAGTTCGCGTAGCCGGGCTTGCGCTTCGCGACGGGGGTGGCGAACAGCTTGCTGTAGAAGTCGACCGCGGCGTCGACGTCGGTGACGTTGAGGGCGAGCTGGATGCGGGACATCAGTCCTCCGGAAACATTGACGAGTATCGATGGATCACGATAGCATCACATCGATGGCTGTCAATACGAAATCTCCCGCCGCCCGCGCCGAGCCGGTGTGTTGTCCCAACGTCACCAGTGCGGTGCTCGACGAGCAGGCCGCGGTGGAGCTCTCCGACGCGCTCAAGGTGCTTGCCGATCCCGCGCGCCTCCGCCTGTTGTCCTTGGTCGCCGCGTCCGAGAGCGGCGAGGCGTGCGCGTGTGATCTGGTCGGTCCGCTCGACCGCTCGCAGCCGACCGTGTCGCACCACTTGTCGATGCTGGTCGACGCGGGCTTCCTCGTACGCGAGAAGCGCGGGCGCTGGGCCTGGTACCGCGTCGACGAGACGCGCCTGCGCGATCTCTGCGGGTTGCTCTGTCCCTGAGGCTGCGTGACTCAGGCAGGTAGCAGGTCGGCGAGCAGCGCCTGCACGCGCCGGTCGATCTCGTCCCGGATCGGGCGCACCGCCTCCACACCCTGGCCGGCGGGGTCGTCGAGCTTCCAGTCCTCGTAGCGCTTGCCCGGGTAGAACGGGCAGGCGTCGCCGCAACCCATCGTGATCACCACGTCGGATGCCTGCACCGCGGCGTCCTCGAGCTTCTTGGGACGCGCGCCGTGCGCGCGCAGGTCGATGCCGACTTCCGCCATCGCCTCCACGACCGCGGGGTTCACGTCGTCGACGGGTGCGGAACCGGCGGAACGCACCACGACTCGCTCGCCGCCGTAGTACATCAGGTACGCCGCGGCCATCTGGGAGCGGCCCGCGTTGTGCACGCAGACGAACAGCACTTCAGGACGCGAGTCAGACACGGGGGTGCTCCTCGTGCACGTGCGGGTAGAAGAAGCGGATCAGGCCGAACGCGATGACCATGCCGACGAGCTGCATCACGATGAACATCGGTGCCGACGAGGGTGCGATGCCGGCGAAGGTGTCGGAGAGCGTGCGGGCGATGGTGACCGCGGGATTCGCAAAACTGGTCGACGACGTGAACCAGTACGCGCCGGCGATCCACGCGCCGACCGCGAACGGTACGGCACTGGCGCGGCCGCTGCGTACGCATCCGTTGATCACCAGGAGCAGGCCGACGGTCGCAACGATCTCCGACACCCAGAGTGCTCCCGACGAACGGTGCTTCGTGGAGAGGTCGATCGCGGGCAGTTCGAACATCACGTTGGCGAGCATCGCACCGAGGCATCCACCGATGATCTGCGCGACCACGTAGAGGCCGGTGTCGCGCGTGGTCACCGTGCCGAGCATGCGGTCGGTGATGGTCACCAGCGGGTTGAAGTGCGCGCCCGACACCGCGCCGAACATCAGGATCAGGCCGACGAGTGCGCCCGCGGTCGCGAACGCGTTCTCGAACAGCTGCAGGCCGATGTCGCCGGGCGACAGGCGCGACGCCATGATCCCCGAGCCGATGACCGCGACGATCAGGAACGCGGTGCCCAGCGCCTCGGCGCCGAGGCGCCGGGCGAGGTCGAGCCGCAGTGCACCGGTACCGGTTTCCGCCGCGAGGGCGAGCGCGTCATCGGCGACGGGCAGCGCTTCGCTCACGGGTTCATCAGGCGACACGGTCGATCCATTCGGTGAGTTCCGCGACGACGGCGTCGAAGGCGGCGCGGGTGGGCGTGGGCACCGGGTCGGGCACCGACCAGTGCAGTCGCGACGGTGCGGGTCCCAGTTCCTCGTGGGCGCGGTCGCACACGGTCACGACGAGCGCGCCCCGGGTGTCGCGTTCGCGGAGCCGCCGGGGTTGGGCGGCGCCGAGATCGAGGCCGGCGCGCCGGGCCGCGGCGACCGCGCCCGGGTGCACCGCAGTGCCGGGGTGCGTGCCCGCCGATGCGGCTGGTCCTTCGGTGCGCGCGGTCCACAGCGCGGCGGCGAGTTGGCTGCGGGCCGAGTTGGCGGTGCAGACGAACATCACCCGTGCCGGTGGTCGCACGGGTGGAGGGTCCACCATTGCGAGCGCCGCAGGGAGCAGGTGCACGTAGCGACGGCGACCGTCGCCGCTCGACTGCGACCGCCCGATCAGTCCGGCCGCCTCGAGCACGTCGAGGTGGTGGGCGAGCAGATTGGATTCGAGGGCGAACCGCTCGCGCAACTCCAGGGGCGCTCGGTCCGAGCGCACCAGGTCGTCGACGATCGCGAGCCTCACGGGATCACCGAGCGCCGCGTGGCGCCGGGCGCGGACCTCGACGGGTGTGAGCTCGATCGGGGTGAACTCGATGGGGGTTGGGTGCGTCGCCATTGGGAGCACCCTATTGACTCAATAGAAGTTGAGTCAACTCTGGGCGAGTGATCAGCCTTCGGGGGGCGGGAGGTAGGTCGCCGCGTGTACGTCGGCGTCCTGCACGTGCAACACCCAGATCGACGCCTTCTCGACCCGGTCGCCCTGCAGCTCGATCCCCTGCGACGCGTAGTGGTGCATCAGGTCGCCGAGTACGTCGCCGTGGCTGCAGAGCGCGATGTCTTCGTCGAGGTGCTGCGAGACGAGCCGCAGTGCATCGTGCAGCCCTGCGCCCTCGGCCAGCGCGTCGGTCAGTTCGATCTCCAGGCCGAGTTTCTGCGCGGCGGGCTGCAGCGTCTGCGCACACCGCACGAAGGGGCTCGAGAACAGGCGG
>Ga0075021_10002053_pt1 | contig 10463 bp, 4 predicted proteins | sample ColStrG_CSR_2012_FD_72749 | JGI IMG/M metagenome (GOLD analysis project Ga0075021, IMG submission 72749) | Freshwater sediment microbial communities in response to fracking from Pennsylvania, USA - Cold Stream Run_MetaG_CSR_2012 | ecosystem: Environmental > Aquatic > Freshwater > Creek >... | reverse complement strand
ATCCAGCGCGTGATCCCGCCGGGCACTTGCAGTCCGAGCGGGCCATAAGGAAGCAGCCAGAAAATGTCGCTCGGGTTCAGCACCGCTCCATACTGCGGCTCGATCCAGTCTTTGGGAGCGTGAGCGATTCGAAATGGCGCCATGCACAAGGATTTGTGACGCATGGGCCACGTCATTTCGCAGCCCGGATGGAAGGCATCGGCGAGGCAACCTTCCAGCGACGCGCGGTCGAGCGCGTCCGCCCGTTCCGTCAGAGGAACGTCGTCGAGATTCTGAAACGGTGCTCGCTTCGGATCGTAGTCGGCATCGAAGTCACCTTCCGCCCACTGCTTCAGAAAATGCAACTGAGTGCCGGTGAGGGCCGAATTCTGGCGCGGCGTTTCGGCGGAGGGAAGGTTCATGGCGTCGCCATACAGCCATGGCCACGGCTTCGGAGACCATGAATCCCAGATATCGTTGCGGAATTGGTTCGCGATGCTTCGGCGCATCCCAACTTCGTCAGCGCGGTTCTGGCTCAGCCTCGATAGCCAGTCATCTGTCGCATAGTTGTTCGGCCCCCCCCAGCCGAACGCCGCAGCAAAGCCGGCGTTGACCCATTGCAGCCGCGAGAGCCGCTCGAAAATCGGGCGGATGTCGGTGTTGAACGAAGGACGAGTTGGCTTGGCCAACTGTTCCGCGTAGATCGCCGTGTCGCGCATCAAGTCCCACATTGTGCGGACTGATTTCTGCCTCGGCGCATAATTTGGAGGCGTGACCACCACCCAGGCGGGATCTACCTCGAGTGTTTTTCCCTGATACCGAACCGTGGCCGTGACCGGCCCGTCCGAAGTGTCGTCGTACCAGCCCTCATTGTTGGCAAAAGTAACCGCCGGACTTCCGTCGTACGAAGCCGCCTTTCCCCGGCCGCCGAACACCACGAGCCTTCCCCGCTCGTCGGTGCGAATCTCTCCCAGGTAAACCGGTATGCCCATGAACGTGCCAGTGTCGAAGGTATGGCTCGAACCGCTGTGGATGTTTGCTCCCGTGATTTCGCGCGGGCCGGGATCGATCGCAAGGCGGCCGCGATCGGCAACTGTAATGTTGCGCAGGTAGGAATGCGGCGCTGAATCTGCCTCCGGAATATCCAGCGCGATCTGAAACTGATACCACGCCGCCTTCTTGTTCGCGAGATGGACATTCCAGACGATCTCGGCATCGGCTTGCGTGAGTTCGGCCACAACCTTGCCTTGTGCATTCAGTCCATAGATACGAAACCGGACCGCCTGCCGCTTCAAAGCTCCACTGGCGTCGCGGTAAAACCCGGGCGGCTGTGGCAATGGGTCTACGACTTCCGGCGCCAGAAAATATTCTTCGGGACAGTTGCCGACCCGGGCCACCCCAATCGACGGATGAATGGCGGCCCGCACGATAGCGTTGGACTGCTTTCCGGAAGCTGAGCTTGGGGTGGTAGACGCAGAGGGAGTGCTCGCAGGGTTCATTCGCTCTCCTGTCGAAACCAGAGTGTACCCTACGCAATCGCGCTTCCCAAGAACGGTTGGCAACCCGGCAGTTTCTTCGCAAGTCCGGGCGTTCCCTAATGATCAGGCCCACGTGCCGGCCGCGTCGCAGTGGAGCGGTCCTGCCAGTGGCTTACTTAGAGACTCTTAGCATGACCACACCGTGCTCCGGGACCTCGGCCGTAAACGAGCCCTTGATCGCGCCGAGATCCTTGTGGTCCAGCAGATCCCGCAACGTGGCCGATGGCTGCGCGCCGATCAGCTTGGCCTCGAGCGTCATTTTGAACGCCGCTTCCGTGCGATTGAACAACCCTACTGCCTGGCCTCCGTGGGCAAGGGGTTTCACCCAGATTTCCAGCGCCCCCTCTTCCCAAACCCGGTGACCCTGCACTGCCTTGGGATCCTGATTGACAGCGATCACTTCTGAGTTGGTGAGGAGTTCCTTCGTCTCAGCCGACATGGTTCGCAGGTCGTTTCCCGCCAGCAAGGGAGCGGCCAGGATTGCCCACAGCGCCATGTGAGTGCGGTATTCGTTCCGATTCATCCCGCCGTTGCCGACCTCCAGCATGTCCGGATCGTTCCAGTGTCCGGGGCCCGCAAATTTCTCCAGGCCGTTTTGCGAGAACCCGATCACGGCCATGCGATCGTACGTGTCGTTAATGTCCCCCGTCGTGCGCCACAAATTTCCCGTCGTGGGTCCCCAGCGCCAGGGCGCCTTCACGCCCCAGTTGCAAATGCTGAATACGATCGGCCGTCCCGACTGCGCGAGCGCGTCACGAAACTTCGCGTACTGCACCACCGGATCCAATCCCTCCGCGAAACACCAGTCGATCTTCACGTAGTCGACGCCCCACGAAGCGTAGGTCTTCGCGTCCTGGAATTCGTGTTCGTAACTGCCGGGGCGCTTTTGGCAGGTCATGCGGCCGGCGTCGGTGTATATGCCGAGCCTCAACCCTTTGTCGTGAACGTAGTCCGCCACCGCTTTGATGCCGTTGGGAAATCGCTCCGCATCTGCAACAATAGTGCCGTCCTCCGCGCGACTCACCTGCCAGCAGTCGTCGATGTTCACGTACTGATAGCCCGCAGCCTTCATGCCGCTGCTGACGACAGCGTCCGCAATCTCGCGGATCAGTTTGTCGCTGACGTCGCAGCCGAACTTGTTCCAGCTATTCCAGCCCATTGGCGGAGTGCTGGCGAGCGTGGCCGAAGGTCCGCTACCGGTCTGTGCCGCGGCTACTCCGCACATGACAACTGCGATGGACAGCAACGACAGCGGGTGAATTTTAGAACGGAGGTTCATCATGCTGGCTCCATTTCGGGTGCTCAGTTTTGCCGAGTCATTTCGTAACGGTTTGCGTCCGGTATTCTAGAGGGTTCCAGACAATTGTTCGAAATGCGCGTCGCTCAAAAGCGATCATAGTAAACCGGAGGCAGGCCTGCCCAGATCTAATACGCAAATTCACTCCTCCGTCGGGCGACTGGGAAATACGGGCTTTTCTTGACAACTCTGCATCGGCATTGTACAACTCTGAGCGCTGCGGGTTAAGCGTTTGCGTATGCGCGTAAATCGGCCAAGCCCGCCACCCTTGCTTCCGGGGTAACTTTCGGCGCAACCAACCCGCAAAGCCGCACTCCCGCACAAATGGAAAAACGAGGTCGGACCATGAATCGCTCGCTCCCGCCAACCTTGCTGCCGGCGCTGGTATTTGCTCTTGTCGGTGCCGCCGTTGCTCAATCCAGCTACAGCCTCTCTTCTCCCGACAAGCGAATTGAAATCGTGGTCCGGCCCGGCGAGCGATTGAAGTACGACGTTCTGCTTGACGGCAAGGTGCTGCTTCAGAATTCCACTTTCTCCCTCAATGTCGATCACAACACACTGGGTCTGAATCCCAGAATCGTAAGTGCGAAACAGCGCAGCTACGACCAGACCATCGAGCCGGTTGTGCGGCAAAAGTTCGCGAAGATTCGCGAGAACTACAACGAACTGAGGCTGGAAATCGAAGGCGGCCTGGGCGTCACGTTTCGTGCGTACGATGAGGGAGCAGCCTACCGCCTGGAAACTGCGTTGCCGCAGCCGGAAGTGAAGGTGTTCGGCGAAGAGGTTGCGTTCCGGTTTCCCAGCGATTTCACGGTCTACTACCCGCAGGAAGACAGCATGTTTTCGCACAACGAGCGTGTGTATCTTCCGCGCAAACTGTCTGAGGTCCCAACCGATTCCTTGGCAACCATGCCCGTCATCGTGGATGCGGGCGGAGCGAAGGTTGCGATTGCGGAGTCCGACATCGAAGAATACCCAGGACTCTGGTTCCACGGAACCAGCGGCAGCGCGCTCCTGGGGGTCTTTCCTCACTATCCCCTCAAGGAAGAGCTGCTGCAGGACCGCAATTTCCGGGTCAAGGAATCGGCCGACTACATTGCCGTAACGCGCGGCACGCGCACGTTTCCCTGGCGGCTCATGGGCATCGCCGCCAAAGACGGCGATCTGCTCACCAACCAGCTCGTGTGGCTGCTGGAGAAGCCCTCTCAGCTTCAAGATACCTCCTGGATCAAGCCCGGCAAAGTCGCTTGGGACTGGTGGAATTTCAACAACGTGTACGGCGTCGATTTCAAGGCGGGCATCAACACTGACACTTATAAATACTACGTTGATTTTGCGGCTAAGTACGGCATCGAGTACGTGATTCTGGACGAAGGCTGGTACAAACTCGGGAACGTGCTCGACGTCGCCCCAGAAATCAACATGGCGGAACTGACGTCGTATGCTAAGCAGAAGAATGTCGGCATCATTCTCTGGGTTGTTTGGAAAACGCTCGACGATCAACTTATACCCGCGCTCGATCAGTTTCAAAAGTGGGGAGTCAAGGGCATTAAGGTTGACTTCATGCAACGCGACGACCAGCTCGTGATCGGTTTCTTTCACAAAGTGAGCCGCGAAGCCGCCCAGCGCCACATGCTCGTCGACTTCCATGGCGCGCAACGCTCGGCCACTATGACCAGAACCTGGCCCAATCTCATCAGCAACGAAGGCGTTCGCGGCAACGAGTGGAGCAAGTGGAGCGCCGACGCCAATCCCAAGCATAACGTCACGCTGCCCTTCACTCGCATGTTCCTCGGCCCCATGGACTACACTCCGGGTGCAATGTTGAATGCAACCCGCAGCACGTTCGCCGAAATCCACGAACGTCCCATGGCTTTGGGGACGCGCTGCCAGCAACTCGCCATGTACGTCGTGTTTGAAAGCCCCCTGCAAATGCTGTCGGACAGCCCTTCCAACTACCTTCGCGAGCCCGAAGCCATGGAATTTCTAGCGGCTGTGCCCAGCGTTTGGGACGAAACTAAAGTGCTCGACGCGCGCATTGCCGAATACGTGGCGGTCGCCCGCCGTCGGGGCCCGGACTGGTATGTGGGCGCCATGACCGACTGGACACCGCGGGCACTGGAACTCGACTTCGCGTTCCTACCCGACGGCAGCTTTTGGGCGGACGTCTATCAGGACGGAGTCAACGCCGACCGTTTTGCAGGCGACTACAAGAAGGTTAGGATGCAAGTGACCCGTCACACTAAACTCAAGATCCAATTGGCGGCTGGCGGCGGCTGGGCGGCGAGAATTCGTCCTTGAGGCTCCAGTTGCCGAACCTCTGCGCAAGAAACCGAGGAGAACTATGGACCGACGAAAATTTATCAAGGCCACAAGCACGCTGATCGCCGGCGCCGCCGTTGCGCCGCAGACTTTCGCGGACACTGCCACGCCGTCCGCCATGAACTCACGGGGACGCATGGTTCTTCCCATGAACCGCAACTGGCGTTATAGCCGCACGTTCGTGGAAGCTGCCCACGCGAAGGACTTCGACGACTCGCAACTCGATCGCGTGGTCATTCCGCACACTAACGTCCCTCTGCCGTGGCACAGTTTCGACGAGAACCGGTCTCAGTTCGTCTCCACCTATCGCCGCCATTTCAAGCTCCCGCGGGAAGCTCGTGGCCGCCGTGTGTTCGTCGACTTTGAAGGCGTAATGACCGCCTCCACCGTGTGGCTCAACGGTATGCCACTGGGAGAATACAAAGGAGGCTACACTCCGTTCTCGTTCGACCTGACGCCCCACCTCGACTTCGATGGCGATAACGCTCTTACCGTCGATGTTGATTCCACTGAGCGCCCCGACATTCCGCCCTTTGGTTACGAGATCGACTACCTAACTTTTGGCGGCATCTACCGCGAAGTCTCCTTGCGAATCGTCTCGTCCACGTTCATCGAGAACATTTTCGCCAAACCGCAAGCCGTTCTCAGCGGCCATCCAAGCCTCGATGTCGATTGCTTTCTCCAGCATCTGGAGCCATCTCGCGGCCCGATGACCCTCGAGGTCGATCTGCGCGAAGGGGATCGCGTTCTCGCCAAGGCTAGCCAGCGCATCCCCGCCACACCCGCTGCCAGCGACGCCGTCGTGCATTCCGTCCATCTCGACAACTTGGGTCCCATCAAGCTGTGGGACTTGGAGCACCCGCATCTGTACACCGTCCATGTCCGCCTGCTCGACGGCGCAAACATATTGGATGAAGACACCCGCACTACCGGATTTCGCGAAGCGCAGTTCACCGATCACGGATTCGAGCTCAACGGCCACGTCATCAAGCTGCGAGGCCTTGATCGTCATCAAACCTTTCCCTTTGTCGGCCAGGCGATGCCCGCTCGTGTCCAACGAAGGGACGCGCAAGTCCTCCGCCAGAGTCTCAAGTGCAACATCGTCCGCACCTCTCACTATCCCCAATCCCGTCACTTCCTCGATGCTTGCGACGAACTCGGTCTTCTCGTGCTTGAGGAAATCCCCGGCTGGCAGCACATCGGCGACGAAGCATGGAAGCAGCTCTCCATCGACAATGTAAGCCGCATGATTCGCCGCGACTGGAACCATCCTTCCATCGTTCTATGGGGCGTCCGCATCAACGAATCCAAGGACGACCACGGCTTCTATACGCGCACCAACGCCCTCGCGCACAAGCTCGATTCCACCCGCCAAACTGGAGGCATACGCTACTTCCAGGAGTCGGAGTTTCTTGAAGACGTGTTCACCATGAACGACTTCGGGTTCCCGCTGAAACCGCCGAGTCGGCCGCGCTACCTGAATACTGAATTTGTAGGTCACACCTTCCCGACCAAAACGATTGACAACGTGGAACGTCTAACCGAGCACACTCTGCGCCATGCCCGCATTCACAACCAGCTTGCTTCCGACCCGCAGTATGCGGGAGGCATTGGCTGGTGCGCCTTTGACTACAACACTCACGGCGACTTCGGCTCCGGCGACCGCATTTGTTATCACGGCGTCACCGACATTTTTCGCGAACCGAAACCGGCCGCTGGCTTCTACAGATCGCAGTGCGATCCAGCCGACGAAATCGTGCTCGCGCCCGCATTCCACTGGGCTCGCGGCGACGAGTCCGTCGGATTCTCAACCGCCGTGGTCTGCTCCAACTGCGACCATCTCAAGTTCTACATTGCCGATAAGCTCATCGCGGAAGTAGACCCAGACCGGGCCCAGTTCGCGCACCTGCGCTATCCGCCCTTCAGCGTGAAACTTGGCGAACTCTTCCATGGTTGGGGAGACCTGCGGATCGAAGGCTACATCCAAGGCAAACAGGTAATCGTGAAAAACTACTCAGGGAAGGGAGTCGACCAGAAATTTGTGCTTCTGCCCGACGACCTCAAGCTGTCAGCGGATGGAGCCGACTCGACCCGCGTCGTCCTTCGAGTCACTGATGAATTCGGCGCCGTTCGCCCATTTGCCAACGACGCCATTCCCCTGAAGATCGAAGGCCCCGCGGAAATCGTGGGCGACAATCCCTTCGCCTTGGTCGGCGGCACCGGAGCAATTTGGATCCGCGCCAAAGAAGAAACCGGAATCGCCCGGCTCACCGCCGTTCATCCGCAGCTGGGCACGCAAAAAATTGAATTCGAAGTCACTCCAGCGGCAGGAGAACTCGCGTAAGGCGGATGCCCGTTCGAACTTAAGTATTGGCGGTGGAAAGCTAGCAATCGCTCCTAACCTACTTCTTCGCCCCAGTGTTCCAGCGTCTTTTTGACAACGACCATGAACTGATCGGCGAGAGCGCCGTCGATGATGCGGTGGTCGTAGCCAAGCGTGAGATGGACTACGGAGCGGATGGCGATCGAGTCCGCACCATCCTTGTCGGTGATCACCATGGGCTGCTTCGTGATGCCCCCGACGCCCATGATGGCCACGTTGGGCTGGTTGATGATGGGCAGTCCGAACACGGCGCCGAATTGGCCCGGATTCGTGATCGTAAAGGTTGCGCCTTCGACATCGGTGGGCATGAGCTTCTTCGAGCGGGCGCGCTCGCCCAGATCGGTGATGCTGCGCTGCAATCCGAGGAAGTTGAGTTCGTCGGCGCTCTTCAACACTGGGACGATGAGTCCCCAGTCGAGGGCGACCGCGATGCCGGCATTCACGTGCCGGTGGTAGCGGACGTTGTCGCCTTCGAGAGACGCGTTCACGGCTGGATACTGCTGCAGAGCAATGATGGCCGCGCGCACGAAGAATGGCATGAAAGTAAGGCGCGCGCCGTGCCGCTGCTCAAAGCTGTTCTTGAGCTTGTTGCGCAAATTCACAATGCGGGTCATATCCACTTCGAACATGCAATGGACGTGCGCGCTCGTGCGCCGCGACTCGATCATGCGCTGCGCAATAATTTTGCGCATCTGCGACATGGGAACCAGGCCGCCGGGTATGGCCGCCGATGCGGGCGCCGGACGAGTTGCCGGCGCTGCCGACGGAGAGGGAGCGGCCCCACGGCGCTCGACGTGGTCGAGAACGTCCTGCTTGGTCACGCGTCCGCCAGTGCCTGTGCCGCTGATTTTTGCCAGATCCACACCGTGCTCCCGGGCCAGCTTGCGGACTAGCGGGGACGAGCGCACGTCAGAGTTGTCATCTTCTTCCACAACGGGAGGCGCGGACGCAGGGGCTGGAGGCGCTTCCGTCTTCGCAGCCGCGGGCGCTGCAGCAACCGGAGCGGCCGCCTTGGCAGGTGCTGATGCCGAAGCGCCGCCGCCGTCGCCAATCACCCCAACGACCGTGTTGACCTGCACAGTGTTTCCCTCAGAGACCTTGATTTCCTGAAGCACACCGCTGGCCGGGGCTGGAATTTCGGCGTCCACCTTGTCGGTGGAGATTTCGAACAACGGCTCGTCGCGCTGGACTTTGTCCCCGGCCTTCTTCAGCCACTTGGTGATGGTTCCTTCAAAAATCGATTCTCCCATTTGGGGCATTACGACGTCAGTCGGCATGGTTCCTCTTTCCAATGAAGCCCGCACGCACGCACAGCCACGTGAGAGCAAACCCAATATTATAGCGAAGCCGACAGCAGTAGGTCCGGCCCCCCTCGTCCGGCGAGACAAACGCCACGCACCCCGATACTCTCCCTCCAAACCTTGTCATACTGAGCGAGGGGGGGACTTCACGAAGTGAAGTTCCTGCGGAGTCGAAGCACCTCTGCGTTGTTCTCCGCACCGAGGGTGAATGTCGATCTGAGCACGGTGAAAGGCTTGGAGACTGTACTACACCTTGCCCCATCCTGGAGTGCCATTGAAACAATTTATCGCTCCAAGGGGAACATCCCGCAGGCCTTCCTGCGCGGCGTCGGCTTACCGGACAACTTCATAGCCTTTATGCATTCCCCAGTGGGAACCGCCCTAGCCTGGATTATTCACGAAGTCTCTTTTTGCAGCCAGACACAACTGAAAACCTATCGCGGCACGTATCGTTTTCGGGCTATGCGGGCAAGATCCGCCTAAAAACCAGATGAGACCTCAGTCATCCCCGTGGGCGGCAACCTCCGACTGTTTGATACCGTTCGCGGGCGATGGCGCCCGCGCCACGTTGATTTCCTGGTCTTTAGTATTTGCAAACTGACTGGACCTCGCCGGCGAAGCAACAATCCCTCCCATTGCAACTGCGAGACGTTGGTTGCTACCACATTGAGTACGAACTCAAGCCGCAATCAATTCCAACAAGCAACTAAAGTGACGGTAACGAACGGAATGGGGGGCGGGTGTAGAATTGACGCCGCAGGTTCGCTATGCAAGCTAATGCCCGGCGGGTTTGCGCGGCGTGAACGGACGGCCCCGTAGCTCAATTGGATAGAGCATCAGACTTCGGATCTGAGGGTTGGGGGTTCGACTCCCTCCGGGGTCGCCATCTAGCGTCGATACGAGTCGCAACCTGCGCCGCTGATCCCGAATACACCGTCTAGCCCGCATTATGCATGTATCTGAAGACAAGTAAAACCTCATCTGCTACCAACATGTTGTTGAGACAGTGTTTGAGGCAGCAAACGAGGCGTGTCTGACGATAGCACAACACAGTGTTTATTGTTCCCAGGAATTTTTCGCAAGGCTGTAGTGGCCCAGTTAGATCAGCGCGAGGGGAGTTCCGACGGTGGAGCTCTGCTGCTGAAGGGCGCCGATCGGCACTATGGATTGGTGGCCGGTGCCGCGCTGTTACGGCCCGGCAACGTGACGGCAGCGGTGGGAGCGGTCGCCATGCTGCGGCGTTTGGTGGGGATGATTCGTCTCTATCTTCCTGGGGTGCAGATTCGTGTTCGCCTGGACGGTGGTTTCGCGCATCCTGCCGTGCTGGAGTTTCTGGGCGCCCAGCCCAAACTCGAATATGTGGTCGCGATGGCCAAAAATGCAGTGTTGAAGCGTGTCGCCGAAAATAGGAATGCGGCGAGCGCGCCAGCTCTCGCGGCGCAGCGGGAAGACCAAACATATTTATGGGGAAGTCCAGTACAAGGCCGGGGAGTGGCCACGCCTGCGCCGTATCATCATCAAAGCCGAGGTCGTTCGTGCCGCCGACAAAGACCCCAAAAACAGTCCCCGTTTTGTCATCACCAACCTGCAACAAAGTCCGCAGTGGATTTACGAACGCGTTTACTGTCAACGCGGCGACATCG
>Ga0075021_10002051_pt1 | contig 10469 bp, 6 predicted proteins | sample ColStrG_CSR_2012_FD_72749 | JGI IMG/M metagenome (GOLD analysis project Ga0075021, IMG submission 72749) | Freshwater sediment microbial communities in response to fracking from Pennsylvania, USA - Cold Stream Run_MetaG_CSR_2012 | ecosystem: Environmental > Aquatic > Freshwater > Creek >... | reverse complement strand
GACGCCCCAGTCGATCCCGATGCAACGCCCCGTCGCAGGTAGCGGCTCCCGTTGGGGGCGGGCCACCACGAACGAGCACCACCACCGGCCCAGCGCGTCCTGATAGATACGCACACTCGACGGCGCAGCGGGCAACTCCCGCGACCACACCGGCCGTACCACGATCCCGCCGGCCAGCTTCACCACCGGTCCGTCCAGAACGAAGCCGCGCAGCGAGTAGTTCAGGGTCGGGACCGACCGGTGCTTGGACTTGAACTTCGGCATCCCCCGCCGCGCCCGCGGCGACAGCTTGCTGTCCATACGGTCCTTGAGCGCTTTGGCGCGGGCGCGGCCAAAATCGCGGATCGTCTGTTGCTGAGCCACACTGGACCCACCCGAGAGCCACTCATGCTCGGCGCGCCACCCGGTCAGCCGTTTATCCAGGTGCGCTGGCCCGCATTGCACCTTCACACCGGTCTCAACCGATTCACCGCGTGCGGCGTTGGAGGCTTCAACGCACTGATTCCACACCCACCGGCAGCGATCCCACTCCGCCAGCAACAACTGCTGCGCGGTCCCCGAAATCCCTAGCCGGTAGGTGTAACGCACCCTGGCGGGCTCGGTGGACGAACTGATAGCGGCAACGCTAGCGCCGGGCACCGACAACTCAGCCACACCAGCGGCCCTGTCAGGCTCGGTGCCAATCCTCAGCACTTGTAGCGGCGGCAAGAACCGAACTCGAGCCCAGCCGACGCGCGGTACACACGCGGCACTGCACCTGGTGCACGCCACGAAGTGGCGGCGCCCGGTATGCACCGGGGAGATACTCACCGGCTGCGCGCACCTCATGATCGACACGTGCTCGAACCCGGGCGTGCAGCTGCGCGAGTCCGACGGCGAGACCGATCACGTCCACCTGTTTGTGCAAAACCCGCCCAACATCGCAGTAACGACGCCGGTCAACCCGCTCAACGGTGTCTCATCTCGCAAGCTGCGCCAGCAATACCCTGACTAGGTCCGCAAGTACCCATGGAGCACGTATTTCCAGTCGCCGTCGTATCTTGCGCCTTCTGTTGCGGCACACCACCGTCGATCGTCAAGCAATACTCCGAACAGCAAAACCATCCAGACTCGAGCGGCCCGCTCCCCGGCTGCACACAAGGGATCCGTGAACGACCAGGCTTCCGACGAAGAAGGTCCGGTGAATGTGATGTGGTCGGACAGCGTCTCGGGGGCGACCACGTCGGAAAACGGGTCGAGTGCCGTCGTGCTGGGCAGGTAAGAGCTGTTACTTCGGGTTGCGGGCCAGCACGCGCACACGTCAACCGCGGCCTTTATTGGCCCGAAATAGGCCCGGATCTAGCTGAAGTTGCGAATGCCGTCCCATTCCACCAGCGTCCAGCCGGTCATCGGGTTACCGGTCACCACTACCCGGCCAGCGTTCGACAAGGGATGGCTGGTCAGCAGCGTGTCCTTGACGTTCTTCGCGTTCATCAGCGTCCAGACCATAATCGCGGTGCCCTGGGAGAACACGGCCGGCTTGGTGTGGCCGCTGTCGTAGATCTTCCGGATGGCACCGCTGAACTGGTTGTTGAACTGTTTCCCGCTGATCGACCCGGGGATGCTGTCTTGGGCATCGCCGTTGATCCAGTCGACCGGCGCCACCATGTAGGTCGAGTTGGCCATCGTCTCGGGTTTGCCGTTGTACCAGCCGGCATTGAGTGACTGCAAGCCGTCGAGGACTTCGACCTGCTTACCGAGTTCGCTGGCCAGTGGCCCGGCAGTCTGCTGGGCTTCGGCCGTGGCGGACGAGTAGATGCTGTCGATGTCCCTGTGGGAAACCTGGTTTACCAGCTGCTGAGCCTGCACTTTGCCGTCGGGGGTCAGGCTGGGCCCGGGTATGTCGGTGTCGATGACCCCGTCCGCGTTCGCCTGGGACTGTGCGTTTCGGACGAAGGTCAGGGTGATGCTGCGTGCCTGCGGTGATCCGCCGCAGGCACCGACGATTACCGTTGCGGCGAGCACCGCCGCGCCTTTCCAGATCATGCTGCGGTTGGCCATGGCGATAGCTTGCCCCGCCGACCGTATCGGTGGGAAGGGTTTGCGATGGTTGAGTAGCAAAACGCCCCGAAACGGCGTGAATTTGGTATCGAGAGGAGACTCAGATGGCGATTGACCCGAGTGCGATCGGTGCGGCGACCGAGCCGATGTTGTTCGAATGGACCGACCGGGACACCCTGCTGTACGCCCTCGGTGTCGGCGCCGGGCTCAACGATCTGTCTTTCACCACCGAGAACAGCCACGACATCCCCCAGCAGGTGCTGCCTACCTACGCCGTGATCTGTTGCCCGGCGTTCGGGGCCGCCGCCAAGATCGGAACGTTCAACTGGGCCTTGCTGTTACACGGTTCCCAGACCATTCGGCTGCATGCCCCGCTGCCGGCCGCGGGCAAGCTCTCGGTGGTCACCGAGGTGGCTGACCTGCAGGACAAGGGCGAGGGCAAGAACGCGATCGTCGTGCTGCGCGGACGCGGCTCGGATCCGGAATCCGGGACGCTGATGGCCGAGACGTTGACCACGCTGGTCATTCGCCAGGCGGGCGGATTCGGGGGAGTGCCGGGAGAGCGGCCCACAGCACCGGAGTTTCCCGATCGCGAGCCCGACGCCCGGGTCGCCCTCCCGACCCGGGAGGATCAGGCGCTGACCTACCGGCTTTCCGGTGACCGCAACCCGCTGCACAGCGACCCGTGGTTCGCCAAGGAGATGGCCGGGTTCCCCAAGCCGATCCTGCATGGGCTGTGCACCTATGGTGTGGCGGGCAGGGCGCTGGTCGCCGAGCTGGGCAACGATGTCGCCGCCAACATAAGCTCGATCGCCTCGCGGTTCACCTCACCGGTGTTTCCCGGGGAGACGTTAACCACGCTGATCTGGCGGACCGCGCCGGGCAAGGCGGTCTTTCGCACCGTTGTGGACGGAGCCGACGACGCCGACCCCAGGGTGGTACTGGACGATGGGGTGGTGGAGTTCGTCAAGGGCTAACTTGGTTCAAGCGTTCGGTAGTAGTGCAGATATGCGAGCGCCGGTGCGACGATGAACGTGAGCACGATCAGGACGATCGAAAAGTAGTTGGCGCTGCCCTGCGCGGTGCGGAAGATGGTCCGGTAGTCGAAGGACACGGCCAGCACCACCGAGATCGCGACCGCCGCGATCGGCAATACCTTGTCGATTAATGGATTCCGCCGCACTGACGCGTGATCTCCGGCTCGGTCCCGCGCCAATGCGATCACAGCGATCGGCACGATGATGAACTGGACGAATCGCGCGATCACCGCGAGGCCGGTCAGATTCACAGTGTCGAAGCGCAGCGCCAGCGGGAACGCCAACGTTAACGACGCGGTGACGCCGAAAGCAAGCATCGGGACGCCGAATCGGTTTTTGTCGGACAGGTGTTTCGGCAGGATCCCATTGTCCGACAACGCCGTCCACAACTGCGGAGCGCCAAACGATCCGGACACGTTGATGCCGAACATCGATACCAAGGCTCCGACGATGACGATCGTCCGGAAGACATCGTTCTCGATGGCCGCCGCCAGCATCACCGGGTGATCGGATCTGACGACCTTGTCCGCTGCGAGCAGCATTGCCACCACGACGGCCACAACGTAGACGGCGCCGACGCTGAGGACCGCTAATGGTATGGCCCTTGGCAGGTTCCGTTCCGGTTCGTCCATTTCCTCGGCGGCGTTGGCGACCGACTCGAAGCCGGTGAAGGCGTATAAGGCGGCCATTGTTCCAAGTATCAAACCCGCCATGGCGCCGTGGCTTACCACGATGACTCCGAACAACGCGTACGGCGCTGGCTGGTACACACCCGCCGAACCTGAAGTCCCGTAGTTGTTGACGTGTTGTGTGACGATGATCCAGAGCCCGCCGGCGATGAACACCGCGAGCGCGAGCAGCTTGCCCACGGTTGAGACTCCGTTCGCCCAGCTGATCACCCGGTTGCCGAACATGTTGATAGCCAGGAGCACTCCGATGAAGGCGACGAACGTTAGCGTCTTCACGCTGACGAGTTCAGTGTCCTGGGCCCACGGCTTATCGGGGAAGACCACTTTCAACAGGGTCGAGACGAAGAAGGTGGCCAGCACGCCCCATGCGATCGACGCGGTGATCGCATGGGTGACACCGACATAGATGCCGATGCGCTCCCCGAACGCGGCCGTCGTGTATGCGTAGGCGGCCCCGTTGGTCTTGACGTACCTGGCAGCCGTGGCGAAGACCAACGCCATGACGCCCGTGAATAGGCCGGCCAGAACGAAAGCCAGAGGCGCGTTCGGCCCGGCGAGCGTGATCACCGTGCCGGGAGTCAGAAAGATACCCGCTCCGATTATCCCATTGATCCCGAGCATGACGACGCTCCAGAAGCCAAGCTTGCTGATCGCAGGTGCTCCCATCCGCGGATCGCCGGCCGCTGGGCTATTTCGCACGCGCGTCACTTAATTGACGCGCAAGTCGGTCGGTGAACTCGGCGGCCTGTGCGGGGCTGTCGAGGGCGAACAGCGCGGCCGTTGCCCGGTCGCCATCGTCGTTGTGCCGCACCAGGATCGGAATACCGGCGTCACGCACCGCGTCGAACGCGTCCTCGTCGGTGATGTCGTCGCCGAGATAGATGGGCACCAGGGGAGCCGAGGGGGCTTGCCGCAAGTGGTCCATCACCCAGCGAAGTGTCTTCCCTTTGTCCCAGTCGATATCGGGGCGCAGTTCGATGACTTCGCGACCAGTGGTCACCCTAAGCGCATCGCGCTGACCCGCCGCGCGCACCGCCGCCGCCACCTCACCAACGCGGTCACGAGCCGCATTTCGGTAGTGCGCCGCAACACCAAACCGCTTGTGCTCCACCATAACACCGGGAATCGAACCGAGTCGCTCGCGGAGTTGAGCGGCCGCCTCTTCCAGAATCGGGATGGCCGCCGCCGCGGCGTCGTTCTGGTGGTGTTTTCCGTCGGGCGCGGTCAGCTCAAAACCATGGCTGCCGGCATACCAGATACCCGGTAGGCCGACACGCTTTGTCACATCGGCGAGATCGCGGCCAGACAACACAGCGACCGGACACTGCGAGGCTAACTTCTGTAACGCCTCGGCCGCGCCGGCGACGGGCCTGGCCGCGTCGGGGTCGTCGACGATGTCGGACAGCGTGCCGTCGAAGTCGAAGAACACTGCAGGCGGCCGGCCGAACAGGCCGTCGGCTCGGCGCAGGGCCTGCAACGCATCGGGAAGCTGCGACATCCGCAGGTCCCCGGTCCGGACGGCGACTTCACTCAGGTGGGCGACCACCGTGTCGGCGCCGAGGCTCAGATATTCATGCTGCCCGGTCCGGTCGACGCCGATCACCAAAGCGAATCCACCGTCGCGCGCGGCAGCGACGGCCGCCGCGTCCTGCGTGACGACGGCGCACCGGCCCGGCCGGACCCCCGCGCGATCTGCTGCGCCGATCGGATCCGTTGATGAAAAATCCGCTGAGCCGATACCGGATTCCTGCAACCGCGCGACCAGTGGTGTCGGGTCGACTTCGGTGTCGAAGAGCACCGCGTCATGGCGGCGCGGGTCGATGGTGACCGGCTCCAACTTGCGCACGACCAACCTTCTCACGGTGGTCTTGCGGCGGCGCGGGGCGCCGAGGTTTGGTCAGTGTCAGGCTCGTTCTGGCGCCGATGCCCGCACTTGTTGGGCCCGGTTGGGAAATGCCCGGGACGAACGCTTGCGGCGGTGGTCTTTGCTGAAGAGCAGAATCGAGTCTTGGCTGAGCGCCACCAGCCGCGCCATCTCCCGCTCGATGCCGGCGGCAAGCTGGCCGATGTCGGCCGCCGCGTCGTAGCCGGCGGTGATGCCGAATACCAGTTCGTCGCCGTAACTCAGTACCGCGACTCCGGTGCTCAGCGCCAGCGCGGTCGGCGGGATCGGCAGTACCCGTTCCAGCCGCCGGCCCATCACCCGCAATTGTTGGCGCGGCCCGGGCGCATTGGTCGCCAACGTCACGATTCCGCGTTGCGGCAGCCGGGTCAGCAGCGCAATCGCTTTTCCGCGCAACATAAGTGGCAGGCAGTTGATCGCGGACTCCAAAATGCCGGATTGATGCTGATCGTTCTGCCCGGCCTCCACCCGGTTATGCACCGTCCGCAGTCGCTGGACCGGGTCGTCATGTTCGACAGGCAGGTAGGGCAGCATGGCCGAGGCACGATTGTCGGCTCGCACCATGGTGCGTAGTGAGTCCGCCCGCGGTTGTTCGCCCCGGCTTAGCAGAACCTTGCGGAAGCCTTCCGTAATCGCTGCAAGCGCTACGTCGTTGGCGGTGACACCGAACTTGCGGCACACACTGTCGACTGCGTCAATGGGCACTCGCACCGTGCTGTAGCGCCGCTTGGTGGCGACCGGGTCGATTGACGGGGTCCACGCCGCGGGCCAGACCGCGCCGGAGAGTGTGCCGGCAACCTCGGAAAACCGCCACAGGGCGCCAGACCAACTTGGCTTCCGCGTGGGGGACGAAACCTGCTTCGTGCCAGTATGTGTCGCGAACGTATCGGTGTTGGCGTCGTCGCACAGCCTGGTCAGGATTTGGGCGGCCGAGGTGCCCTCGGCCAGGCAGTGGTGGATCTTCATCAAGATCGCCCATCGGTTGCCCTTCAGGCCTTCGATGACCCAGCACTCCCAGAGCGGGCGGTCTAGCTCGAGTGGGCGCTCCAGCGCATGGGCCACCGCCCGGAACAGTCCAGCGTCGTCACCCGGCCGGGGAATCGCGACTCGGTGCAGGTGCTGGGTGAGGTTGAATCCCGGGTAATCGATCCATTCCTGGGCAGTGTCGGCGGGGTGCGTCCGCAGCAACTGAGTGCACCGAGGGATCGACTGAATCCGTTCTGCCAGAAGTATTTTAAGCAGATCAAAATCTGGCACGGCGCCGTCGACAATTGCGACCGCGGCGATCGCCAGGCTCGCATGCTGATGCGGGTCTTGAGCTTTGAGGTAAGTCGTATCCAATGTCTTCAGCTGTGCCATGCCAGTACCCGCCGTCATTTTTTTGGCCCTGTACCAGTATCTGCGCAGCGAGGACATCGCGGTAGGTCCCACGGTGTTAAGAACGCGTTTTGAAGTTGAAGATGCGTTTAACAACTATTACCCGAATCGAACATTAGTTCGATAGAATGCGTTAGTGGGTTGGTTTAATGGACCGCCGAGCTGGGCGGAAATGGAGCGGATACTCGACGGCAAGCCGCGCCATGCCGGCGGTCCGGCTGCGGCCGAGCCTCCTGAGGACGTTCCCTGGTCGCGCAAGCGCGGGAAGTATCAGCCGCCGGATCCAAGAGCAGAAGAAGCCCGGACGGCCCGCTCCTCCGTCGCATATGCCGAGCTGCATGCGCATTCGGCCTACAGCTTTCTCGACGGGGCCAGCACGCCGGAGGAGCTGGTGGAGGAAGCCGCTCGGCTGGATCTGCGTGCTCTCGCACTGACCGACCATAACGGCCTGTACGGCGCGGTGCGGTTCGCCGAAGCGGCCGCCGAGCTTGATGTGCGCACGGTATTCGGCGCCGAGTTGTCGCTGGGATCTTCGCTGGGATCTATCGCCCGCACCGAGCAGCCGGACCCGCCCGGTCCGCATCTGTTGGTGCTGGCCCGCGGCCCGGAAGGCTACCGACGGCTATCGCGACAACTGGCCGCGGCGCATCTGGCCGGCGGTGAGAAGGGCAAGCTGCGCTACGACTTCGATGCGCTGACCGAGGCGGCGGGTGGGCATTGGCACATCCTCACTGGATGCCGGAAAGGTGCGGTTCGCCAAGCACTCTCCGATGGCGGTCTGGAATCGGCGGAGCAGGCGCTGGCCGACCTGGTGGACCGGTTCACCGCTAGCCGGGTCAGCATCGAGTTAACCCATCATGGTCAGCCGCTCGACGACGAACGCAACGCGGCGCTGGCCGGGTTGGCGCCGCGCTTCGGTGTCGGCGTCGTCGCCACCACCGGAGCGCATTTCGCCCATCCGTCGCGCGCCCGGCTGGCGATGGCGATGGGCGCTGTCCGGGCTCGGCAGTCCCTGGATTCTGCGGCCGGATGGCTGGCTCCACTGGGTGGCTCACACCTACGGTCCGGTGCGGAGATGGCCCGGCTGTTCGCCCAACGGCCCGACGTGGTGACCGCCGCCGCCGAACTCGGCGAGCAGTGCGCTTTCGGGCTGGCCCTCATCGCTCCGCAGCTGCCGCCGTTCGACGTACCAGACGGACACACCGAGGACAGCTGGCTGCGGCGGTTGGTCATGGCCGGCGCGGGCGACCGTTACGGGCCGGCCGAGGGCGCTCCGCGCGCATACTCCCAAATCGAGCACGAGTTGAAAGTCATTACACAACTGAGATTTCCGGGTTACTTCCTGGTGGTGCACGACATCGCCCGGTTTTGCCGGGAGAACAACATCTTGTGTCAGGGCAGGGGATCGGCGGCCAATTCCGCGGTCTGTTATGCCCTGGGCGTCACCGCGGTCGATCCGGTGGCCAACGAGTTGTTGTTCGAGCGCTTTTTATCACCCGCCCGCGACGGGCCACCCGATATCGATATGGACATCGAGTCGGACCAGCGCGAAAAGGTCATCCAGTATGTCTACGACAAATACGGTCGCGACTACGCCGCTCAGGTCGCCAATGTCATCACCTACCGGGGCCGGATCGCGGTGCGCGACATGGCTCGGGCTCTGGGCTTCTCGCAGGGTCAGCAGGATGCGTGGAGCAAGCAGATCAGTCACTGGAACGAGGCTGACCCGAGCGGGCTGGAAGGCATTCCTGAACAGGTGATCGACCTGGCGAACCAGATTCGGAATCTGCCACGACATATGGGAATTCACTCCGGCGGCATGGTGATTTGCGACCGTCCGATCGCCGACGTTTGTCCCGTGGAGTGGGCACGCATGAAGAACCGCAGCGTCCTGCAATGGGACAAAGACGACTGCGCGGCCATCGGTTTGGTGAAGTTCGACCTTCTCGGGTTGGGCATGCTCTCGGCGCTGCACTATGCGAAAGACCTATTAGCCGAGCACAAAGGCATCGACGTGGACCTGGCCAGGCTGGATCTCTCCGAGCCCGCGGTGTACGAGATGCTGTCGCGCGCCGATTCCGTCGGCGTGTTTCAGGTGGAGTCGCGCGCGCAGATGGCCACTTTGCCCAGACTCAAGCCACGGGTGTTCTACGACCTGGTGGTGGAAGTCGCGTTGATCCGTCCCGGGCCCATTCAGGGCGGGTCGGTGCATCCCTACATTCGTCGGCGCAACGGCCTGGACCCGGTCGTATACCACCACCCATCCATGGAACCGGCCTTGCGAAAGACGCTGGGAGTACCGCTTTTCCAGGAGCAGCTGATGCAGCTCGCGGTCGACTGCGCCGGTTTCTCGGCCGCCGAGGCCGACCAGCTCCGGCGGGCCATGGGGTCCAAGCGTTCGACCGAACGCATGCAACGGCTGCGCGGCCGGTTCTATGACGGCATGCGCGCGCTGCATGGCGCCACCGACGAGGTGATCGATCAGATCTACGAAAAGCTGGAGGCGTTCGCCAATTTCGGGTTCCCGGAAAGCCATGCGCTCAGCTTCGCGTCGCTGGTGTTCTACTCGTCGTGGTTCAAGCTGCACCATCCGGCGGCGTTCTGTGCGGCGCTGCTGCGCGCACAGCCGATGGGCTTTTATTCACCGCAGTCGCTGGTGGCCGATGCACGCAGGCATGGCGTGCTGGTGCACGGGCCGGACACCAACGCCAGCCTGGCGCGCGCCACCCTGGAGAACGCGGGGATGGAGGTTCGCCTCGGTCTGGGCGCCGTTCGCCATATCGGCGACGACCTCGCCGAGCGGCTTGTCGAGGAGCGAACGGCCAACGGCCCGTTCGTCTCCCTGCTGGGCCTGACCACCCGGCTCCAGCTCTCCGTGCCGCAAACCGAGGCGCTGGCGACGGCAGGAGCGCTGGGCTGCTTCGGGATGTCCCGGCGGGAGGCGCTGTGGGCGGCGGGGGCCGCGGCCACCCAACGGCCGGACCGGCTACCGGGTGTGGGGTCGTCGTCGCACATCCCGGAGTTGCCGGGGATGAGTGAGCTGGAACTGGCCGCCGCCGACGTGTGGGCCACCGGTGTCTCGCCGGACAGCTACCCGACGCAGTTCCTTCGGGCGGACCTGGATGCGATGGGGGTGTTGCCCGCCGACGTGCTACTGACGGTGCCCGACGGCGACCGCGTGCTGATCGCCGGGGCGGTGACCCATCGGCAGCGGCCCGCGACTGCCCAGGGTGTGACGTTTATCAACCTCGAGGACGAGACGGGGATGGTCAACGTGCTTTGTACGCCGGGGGTGTGGGCGCGGCATCGCAAGCTGGCGCACACGGCGCCGGCGCTGCTGGTCCGCGGTCAGGTCCAGAACGCAAGCGGGGCGATCACTGTGGTGGCCGAACGATTGGGCCGCATCAGCTTGGCCGTCGGATC
>Ga0075021_10002050_pt1 | contig 10472 bp, 8 predicted proteins | sample ColStrG_CSR_2012_FD_72749 | JGI IMG/M metagenome (GOLD analysis project Ga0075021, IMG submission 72749) | Freshwater sediment microbial communities in response to fracking from Pennsylvania, USA - Cold Stream Run_MetaG_CSR_2012 | ecosystem: Environmental > Aquatic > Freshwater > Creek >... | reverse complement strand
TGAATTGTGTTCTCAACCGTCTTAGAAGTCAAAGACGAGCTGGTTTCAATACTTATAATGATTGATTATGGAATTGCGCCAGCTGCGATACCTCGTCGCGCTTGCAGAGGAGCGCAACTTCACCCGCGCCGCGGCGCGCGAGCACGTCGCGCAGCCGGCGCTCTCGCAGCAGATCCGGCGCCTCGAGGACGAGGTCGGCCTTGCGCTGGCGCAGCGCACGACCCGCTCCGTGTCGATCACCGAGGCGGGCGAGATGCTCGTCACGCGTGCCCGATTGATCCTCGCGGAGCTCGATTCCGCTCGCTCCGAGCTCGACGGGCTGCGTGGGATCCAGAGGGGACATGTGGCGGTCGGCGCGATGCACACGATGGGGCCGATCGACATCACGATGGCGCTCGCGACCTTCCACCAGCGCCATCCGGAGGTGGAGCTGTCGGTGCGGGAGCAGTCAAGCGAGGAGCTCGCCGAGATGCTGCGCTACGACGAACTCGATCTCGCGTTCCTGTCGGTCACCGAGCGAATCGAGAGCCGGGGCCTCGAGCTGAGGCAGTTGATCGACGAGGAGCTGGTCGTCGTGCTGTCGCCCGACCACAGGCTCGCGGCGACCGGCCACGTCGAGATGCGTGAGCTCGCTGGCGAGGAATTCATCAGCTACCACGAGGGTGCGCGCCTGCGTGAGCTGCTGCTCGCGGCCGCACGGCAGGCGGGCTTCGAACCGAAGATCAAGCTCGAGTCCAACGAGAGCCGCCGGATCCGCCGTCTGGTCTCACGCGGCATGGGGGTCGCAATCCTTCCACGGTCAGACGCCGAGATCCCCGGTGCCGAGATCACGGTCGCGACGTTGAGCAGGCCGGCGCTTCGACGTGACATCACGCTGGCGTGGCGCGCCGACCGACGTCACCCCCCAGCCGCCCGCGCGTTCATCGAGCTCGCGTGGGAGACGCTCGGGCCCAGCGACTGCTGATCTCCAGACGGGCCCGCTTGCGCCGGCGCCGCTGCGAGCGCAATCTCAGCCAGGCGCTCGGGGTGCTGGGCCGCGAGCATGTGTCCGCCGCCGGCGAGGACGATCAGCTCGGCGTGTCCGATCTGGCGCGCAAGCACGCGCGCCGACCGCAGTGGAACGACCGGATCGCGGTCGCCGGCCACGACGGTGGTGGGGACGCTCACCAGCCCAAGCCGCGACTCGAGCACCGGCAGCTCCCGCAGCTGGAGCCGCTGCTCGACGAAGAACGGGCGCCAGCGCCCACGGTCGGTCAGCCAAAGGGCGGAGGCGCCCAGCCAGGCGGGATCGACCCCAAACGCGCGGGCCAACGTCCGCCGGATCGTCCGGCTGGAGGCGACCGCGCGGGCGGTCAGACTGAAGGCGTAGCTCGCGACGGTCTCGATGCGCCTGGCGGCCAGCAGCCTGTCGAGCGCCAGCAGCGAGGCGACGTTCGCCGCCGGCGCCACGAGGACGAGCGAGTCCACCCGCTCGGGCTGCTCGATCGCCATCCACGCCGCGACCGCCGCGCCGTGGCTGTGGCCGATCACAGTCGCAGTGCTCCAGCCGGCCCGGTCGAGCGCGTCGGTTGCGGCGGCGGCGCTCAGCGCGTATCCGCCCGCAGACGTGCGGCCATCCCAACCCGGGCGGTCGATCGCGAGCACGTCGGCGGGCTCGCCCAAGGCGTCCGAGCGTCGCCCGATCGCCGCGATCAGCGGTTGCCAGTCACGCCCCCGGCCGGGCTGGCCGTGCAACAGCAGGATCGGCACGAGGCGGCATACTAAAGGGGTGACGATGGCGCTCCTCCACGATGCGCTGGCGCCGCTTCGATCGAATCCGGCCGGAACCGCCATCCTGATGGACATCGACGGGACGCTGTCGCCGATCGTCGAGCACGCGGACGAGGCGACCGTGCCGGAGTCCACCCGCCAGCTCCTGATTCTCGCGTCGCGGCGGTACCGCCTTGTCGCCTGTGTCAGCGGCCGGCGCGCCTCGGCGGCACGCGCGATGGTCTCGATCGGCACGATCACCTACCTCGGAGCGCACGGCGCCGAGCTGCTGCGGGCGGGCTGGACCGATTCCAAGCTCGATCCGGAGCTCGCGCGCTGGATCGAGCCGCTGAGCGAGTTCGCCCGCCGGCAGGACCCGGGCGAGCTGCGGCGAGCCCGGATCCGGATCGAGGACAAGGGCGTGATCGTGGCGTTTCACTGGCGGGGGGCCGAGGACGAGAGCGTCGCCAAGACCAAGCTCGAGCAGCTGAGCGAACAGGCGCGGCAGACGGGCTTCGAAGTTCACTGGGGACGCAAGGTGCTTGAGGTGCGGCCGCCGGTCCGGTTCGACAAGGGCGATGGGATCACGTCGTTGATCCGCCAGGCCGGCGTACGAGCGGCGCTGTATGCCGGTGACGATCTAACCGATCTGGACGCCTTTCACGCGCTGGCCTCGCTGAGCGAGGCGGGCGAGCTCGACTACGGCCTGAGGGTCGCCGTCCACTCACAGGACGGCCCCGCCGAGCTCGAGTTGGCCGCCGATCTGGTCGTCGAGGAGACCGAAGGCTTCCACCGCCTGCTCGCCTCGCTCGTGGCCGAGTAGCGAGAGTCTCCGGCATGTCGGCGCTCGCTGCTCGCTGATGCGGTTCTCCGAGTTCCTGCGGACGACGGTGCTGCTCAGCGCCGCCGCCGCGAGCGCGCTCGCCGTGGTGACGCTTGCCGCGGTGAGCTCGACCGGCGACGATGTGGTCGTGCTGCTGGCCGCGGGCTGGTGGCTGATCGCGACGGCCGCGGGAAGCTGGATCGGGCGGCGGGCCGTCACCACCGCGCCGATCGCGAGGCTTCTGGCGAGCGCGCGTACGCAGTCCAGCCTGCCCGAGGTGCATCCCGCCCGCACGGTCCTGAACCGCCTCTGGCCGCTGCTGTTGTGCACGATCGGTGCGGGCACGCTGGCTTTGTTCGCGCCCCAGGTGCCGGCGATCGCCGCCGGATTCGCGATCATCTGGTCGCTGGCCTGGCGGCGCCAACCGCACGCGGTCATCGCGATCGAGGAGCGCGACGGGGCGCGGTTCTATGTCGAGCCGACCTCGCCATATGCCCCGATCAAACTGGTGCGCACGCCCGGATTCCGCTCGAACCTGACCCTCGAGCACGGCGGGAGTGCCAGGCCCGGTCGGATGAGGCCGGGAGCATGAGTCCAGCCGTCGACGTGCTCGTGGTCGGGATCGACAGCACTCCCGGCTGGGCCGCAGCCAACGCGCAGCTGACGGCCAGCCTGAGGCGAGCCGGGGCGAGCGTCCGCCAGGTCAGCACCGGGCCGGTCCCGCGCGTGCGCACGTTCGCGCTGACCGACCTCAGTCAGGCGTGGCTTGCTCGCCGAGCGGCGCAGCGGGGAATCGCGGAACATCGGCCGACGGCGATCGTCTACTGCTCGGTGACGGCATCCCTGTTGTGGCCGAGGCCCGGGGCGATCTCGCTCGACTCGATTGCCGCCGAGAACCGCCCCGGCCGTCACGGCGTCTGGCAGCGGCGCGTCGAGCGCCGCCGGCTGGCGAAGTCTCCGCTGCTGCTGCTGTCGAGCGAGCGCGCGCTCGACGGGCTGCGCGGTCCACACGCGCCGGCGGTGCTGGTTCCCCCGGCCGTCGATGCGCTCGGACCACCGCCGGGGCCGCTGACGCGTGACATCGACGCGATCACGTACGCCGGCGATCCGGTGAAACGCCGGCTCGAATTGGTGCTCGACGCCTGGCAGCGCGCGCGCGAGGATCGGGAGACACTGGTGATCGCAGGGCTCGACGGCCTCGAGCCCTCTCCGGGTGTCCGCTCCGTCGGGCGAGTCTCACGGGAGGAGTTTCGTTCGCTGCTGCGCCGGGCCCGGGTGTTCCTGGCCGCGCCACGACGCGAGGAGTTCGGCATCGCGGCGCTCGAGGCGCTCGCCGAGGGCTGCGTTCTCGTCACCACGCCCTCGCCCGGGCCGTACCCGGCGCGAGACGCGGCACGCGCCCTGGACCCGCGGCTGGTCGACGACGACCTAGCGAGCGCGACCCGAACCGCACTCGACGACCCGGCGCCTGACTACGCCGAGCGCGCGGCCGCGCTGCTGGCTGCGTTCAGCACCGGCGGAGTCGACCGCATCGTCGCGGACGAGGTGCTACCTGCGCTGCTGCGAGGATCCAAACCGGAGCAATGAGCGCCCCCGAGCAATGACCGCCCCGGAGCAATGACCCCCCCGGAGCAATGAGCGCCCATATCGTCAACCTGCTCGACTCCCTGACGAGCCCGTCTCTCAACGGCTTCTACGCAGGCCTGCCGGCCTCGATCCCGAGCCCATCTCGCAGTGGCTTCTACCTCGGCCCGCTGTTCTTCCACGCATACGGGCTGATGTACGTGCTCGCGGTGACTGCCGCGATCATCATCTCCCGCCACCGCTGGGCTCGTGTTGGCGGTGACCCCGACCTCGTCTACGACGTCGCCAAATGGGCCTTCCCGGCTGGACTGATCGGCGGGCGAATCTACTTCCTGATCACCACGCCGAGCCAGATCCCACCGCACTGGTGGGGCCCGTTCGCGATCTGGCAGGGCGGCCTGGGCATCTGGGGCGGAATCGCCGCCGGCGTCGGGACCGGTCTGTGGGTGCTGCACCGCCGGCTGCCGCGCGAGCAGGTGCTGGTGTTCATGGACGCCGCGACACCGTCGCTGCCGGTGGCGCAGGCGATCGGGCGGATCGGCAACTACTTCAACCAGGAGCTGTTCGGCAAGCCGACCTCGCTGCCCTGGGGACTGCGGATCGCGCCGCAGTCTCGCCCGCCGGGTTATCAGCGCTACGCGACCTTCCAGCCGACGTTCCTGTACGAGATCATCTTTGACCTGGCGCTCGCCGGATTACTCGTGTGGCTCGGCAACCACCGACGGATTCGCCCGCCCGGGCTGTTCGCGCTCTACGTGGCGGGCTACTCGGGGTTCCGGATCTTCGAGGAGACGCTGCGGATCGACTACTCCGAGCACATCCTCGGGATGCGGCTGAACTTCTGGATCGCGGGGCTGCTCTGCCTCGGGGGGTTGATCTGGTTCGCCGTCATCCAGCGCGGCTACGGCTCCGGAGCGCCGCCAGATCAGCCCAAGGACGAGAGTTTGCTATCTGCGCGGCGGTGAGCCAGGCTCGACGGGCGGTCGCGACCCCGTAACGGGCGACTTCGAAACCGCCGACGCGGTGCGCGTCGGAGTTGATCAACAACGGAACGCCGGCTGCGGCGGCCGCGCGGGCGTGGACCTCGTTCAGGTCCCGCCGGTCGGGGTTTGCGTTGATCTCGAACAGCGTCCCGGTCCGCACGGCCGCGTCCAGCACCTCGTCGAAGTCGAACTCGTAGGGCGAGCGGTGCTCGATCTTGCGACCCGACAGGTGGCCGATGCAGTCGACCAGCGGGTGCTCGATCGCGCGCACGATCCGGCGCGTCATCTGCTCGCGGGACATCCGGAACGAGGTGTGGACGCTCGCGATCACCCAGTCGAGCTCGGCCAGCAGCTCGTCGGCGTAGTCGAGCGAACCGTCCGGCAGGACGTTGACCTCGGATCCGGCCAGCAGCTCGATCCCCGGGATCTCCAGCGAACGGATCCGTTCGATCTGGGAGCGCAGCTGGTCGGGCGCCACGTCCGCGCCGAACCCCATGCTGGCCGAATGATCGGTGATCGCCAGGTACTCGTATCCGGCGTCGCGCGCTGCGAGCGCCATCTCCTGAAGCGAAGCGGTCCCGTCCGAGGCGCTCGTGTGACAGTGCAGATCGCCGCGCAGGTCGCCGAGCTCGACGAGCCTCGGCAGGCCGGCGCCGCCATTCAGCGCCGCCTCCAGCTCCCCGCGGTTCTCGCGCAGCTCAGGCTCGATGTAGGCCATGCCCAGCAGCTCATAGACCTCCGCCTCCGTGGGGCAGTGGTGCGTGATCCCGGTCGCGTCGTCCAGCACGCCGTATTCGGACACGTGCAGGCCTCTGCGCACGGCGTGATCGCGCAACGCCATGTTGTGCTGCTTTGAGCCGGTGAGGTGCTGGAGCAGGTTGCCGAGCTGCGACGGCTCGACGATCCGCAGGTCGACCATCAGGCCGGAGTGGGTCTGCATCCGCAACCCCGAATCGGTCGGCGTGCCGGCGCTCTCGATCAGCGGCAGCTCAGCGGCGGCCCGCGCCAGCGCGAGCCGGTCGCGGGCGGAGGCGATCACGTCGAGGTCCTTGACGCTCTCGGTCATCCGCCGAGCTGAGCCTGCGAGCGCCACCTGCACGGCTGCGGGGTGCTCGCGCAGCGCTGCGATCAGCGGCTCGGCCACCGACAGGGCCCGCGACAGCACGACCCGCCGCTGCGCACCGTCGGCGCTCTGCGCCTCGAGCGCTTCGAGCAGGGCGGCCTCCGCCTTGGGCCCGAACCCCTTCAGGGAACGGATCCGGTGCTCCTGCGCCGCAGCGCGCAACGCCTCGGGCGAGTCGACGCCGAGCTCGTCGAACAGCCGCCGGGCCCGCTTGGGCCCGAGCCCCGGGAGGTGGGTGAGCGCCACCAATCCCGGCGGGAACTTCGCCCGCAGCCTGGCGAGTGCCGGGATCTCGCCGGTGTCGGCGAGCGCCAGCACCTTCTCCTGGATCGTCGCGCCGATGCCGGGCAGCTCGGTCGCGCGCCCCTCGCGCGCGAGCTCGACGACCGACCGCGGCGCATCGCGCACGGCCTTGGCGGCGTTGCGGTAGGCGACGATCCGGTGGATGATCGCCCCGTCGAGCTCGTACAGGTCGCCGAGTTCGTCGAGCGCCCGCGCGATCTCGGCGTTCGTCGGCTCCCCGGCGCGCGTCGCGTCGGTCAAGTGGGTTGCTTCTGCCATCCTCGGCCGTAGGCTACGGCTAGTGGGCTGCCTGGAGCGCACAGGTGGATCCCAAGCGCTATACTTTCTGAAGTAGCTCTCCCCAGACTTCAGAAGCAGTAACTCCCCCAACGACACCAGGAGATCAGATGGCAGGCACGGTTGCAGTGGTGACGGACAACAACTTCCAGGCCGAGGTGCTCGAGTCGGACGTGCCGGTGCTCGTCGACTTCTGGGCACCGTGGTGCGGCCCCTGCCGGATGGTGAGCCCGGTCGTCGAGGAGATCGCACAGGAGAAGGACGGCCAGCTGAAGGTCGTCAAGCTCAACACCGACGAGAACCAGCAGACCGCGATCGCCTACAACGTCCTGTCGATCCCGACGCTGATCCTGTTTCGCTCCGGACAGGAGGCAAAGCGAGTGATCGGCGCCCAGCCGAAGTCGCGCCTCGTCGCCCAGCTCGATCCGGCGCTCGCGTAGGCGCCCGCCGGCTCAGGCGGACCCGCCGGCGCTCGCGTAGGCGCCCGCCGGCTCAGGCGGACCCGCCGGCTGTGCGCCGGACACGGATCCGCAGCGCGAGCCCGTCGACCTCGGCGCTGGCGCCGTCGGACAGCTGCTCGTAGCCGACCCGCACGGCGAGCGTCTCGCCGGCGATGTAGCGCTCGTGCGCGCGGGCGGCGGCGAGCAGCGGCTCGTCGCCGTCGAGCGTCAGGGCGATCCGATCCGACACCTCCAGCCCCGATTCCCGGCGGGCGGCCTGGACGGCGTGGACGATCTCCCGCGCCCACCCGTCTGCCCGCAGCTCGTCGTCGATCTCAAGCTCGAGCGCGACCGCGTGCGAGCCCTCGCGCTCCACCTGGTATCCCTCGATCGGCCTCATCGAGATCAGCAGGTCCTCGACACCAAGCTCGTGGTCGTGCCCGTCGAGTGAGATCGCGACGTGCCCTCCGGTGCGGACGACAGAGGCCGCAGCCGTCGGATCCAGCCCGGCGATCGCGGCGGCAGCCAGCGGCATGCCCGGACCGAAGCGCGGACCGAGGGTCCGGTAGTTGGGTTTGATCTCGATCTTGCCCAGCTCGTCGGCCTCGGACACGAACCGCAGCTCGCGGACGTTCAGCTCGTCCCGCACGATCTCCGCCATCCGCTGCACCGCCTCCCGCTCGAAGCCGTCGGCGACGACCACCGCGGCGCGCAGCGGTTGGCGCAGCTTCAGCTTCGCCTGGCCGCGTGCCGCGAGGCCGAGCCGAACGGTCTCGCGCGCGACGGCCATCGCCTCCTCCAGCCCGAGGTCCCGCTCGCCGGCGATTGGAAAGTCCGTGAAGTGGACGCTCGCCAGCGTGCCATCGAGGTTGCCGTAGATCTCGTCAGCCAGGAACGGGCAGAACGGCGCTAGCAGCCGCGCCACGGTCAGCAGGCAGTCATGAAGCGTCGCGAACGCGGCCGGCGCGCCATCCCAGAACTGCCGCCGCGAGCGCCGGACGTACCAGTTGGACAGCTCGTCGACGAACGCGTCGATCGCTCGGCCGGCGCCGGTGGCGTCGAAGTCGTCCATCCGCTCTCGCACGGTCTCGACGGTCGCCTCGAGCCGCGAGCGCACCCAGCGATCGAGATCGGTCTCCGAGGCTGCCACGACCTCGCGCTCCAGCGTCCGCGCGTCGATTTCGTTGGCGTTCGCGTAGAGCGCGTAGAAGTAGTAGGTGCTCCACAGCTGCAGCATGAACAGGCGAACGGCCTCGCCGATCGTCTCCAGCGAGAACCGGTAGCCGTCCCACGGGTACTTCGAGGACAGGAAGTACCAACGCAGGGCATCGGCTCCGTATCGCTCGATCACATCCCACGGGGCGACCACGTTTCCCAGCGACTTGCTCATCTTGCGGCCCTGCTCGTCGAGGATCAGGCCGAGGCAGACGACGTTTCGGAACGAGGAGGAATCGAACAGCAGCGTGGAGACCGCCAGCATCGAATAGAACCACCCTCGAGTCTGGTCGAGTGCCTCGCAGATGAAGTCCGCCGGGAAGTGCTGCTCGAACGCGGCCGTTCCGTGCGCCGGGGACGCGTATTGCGCAAACGGCATCGAGCCCGAGTCAAACCAGACGTCGATCACCTCGGGCACTCGCCGCATCGCCTGATCGCACTCACCGCACGGGAACGTGACCTCGTCGACGAACGGCCGGTGGGGGTCGCTGAGCATCACGCCCGAACGCTGCGCAAGCTCCTCGAAGGAGCCGATCACGTGGATGTGGCCGTTCTCGCAGCGCCACACCGGCAGCGGCGTGCCCCAGTAGCGCTCGCGGGACAGCGCCCAGTCGACGTTGCCCTCCAGCCACTTGCCGAAGCGTCCGTGCTTGACGCGGTCCGGATACCAGCCGACGGTCTCGTTGGCCGCCAGCAGCCGGTCCTTGACCTCGCTGGTGGCGACGTACCAAGACGGCTTGGCGTAGTAGATCAGCGGCGTATCGCAGCGCCAGCAGTGCGGATAGGCGTGCTCGTAGTCCTCGACCCGCAGCAGGCGCCCGCGCTCGCGCAGATCCTCCACCAGGTCCGGGTCGGCATCGCGGACATAGCGGCCCGCGTAGGGTCCGATCCGCTCGTCGTAGGTGCCGTCGAGCCTGACGGGGTTGACGACCTGTAGGCCATATTGCTCCCCCAGCCGGAAGTCATCCTCGCCGAACGCGATCGCCGTGTGGACCAGACCGGTGCCCTCCTGATCGGTCACGAAGTCGCCCACCAGCACCGTGTGGCCGTCTCCTCCGTACTCGGACGACGCGATGAAGCCGAACGGCGGCACATACCCCGCGCCGGCGATCGCCTCCCCGGGAAACGAGTCGAGCACCTTCGCGCCGGGCCCGAGCACCCGCTCGACCAGCGCCTTCGCGAGCACGAAGACCGTCTCCGGCGCCACGACCTCACCGCCGCGGCCGGCACCGCCGGCCGGCCGCGCGCGGACATAAACCATCTCCGGATCAATCGCGACGGCCGCATTGGAGACCAGCGTCCATGGGGTGGTTGTCCACACCAGCAGCTCATCGCCGGCCTGCAGCGGGCCGACAGGCCGCGAGACCGGCAGGCGAACGTAGGCCGCCGGATCGACGTCGTCCTGGTAGGCGCCCGGCTGGCCCAGCTCGTGGCTCGAGAGCGCGGTCCCGCATCGGGTGCAGTACGGGACGACCTTCAGCTTCTCGAACAGCAGGCCGCGCTCGTGGATCGTGCGCAGCGCCCACCAGACCGACTCGACGTAATCGGCGTCGAGCGTGTGGTAGGAGTCCTCCAAATCGATCCAGTGCCCGATCCGCTCGCACAGGGCCTTCCAGTCCTCGACGTGGCTCAGCACCTTCTCGCGACAGCGCGCGTTGAACTCCGCGATCCCGAACCGCTCGATGTCCTCCTTGGAGCGGAACCCGAGCTCCTCCTCCACGGCCAGCTCGACCGGCAGCCCGTGGCAGTCCCAGCCACCCTTGCGCACCACCTGGTAGCCGCACATCGTCTTGTAGCGGGGGAAGATGTCCTTGAACACCCGCGCCAGCACGTGATGCGCTCCGGGCGCGCCGTTCGCCGTCGGCGGCCCCTCGTAGAAGCCCCACCGCTCGGCTCCCTCGCGAAGGCGCACCGACTCCGGGAACGCGTCGATCTCGCGCCAGCGCGCCAGCACCCGCTCCTCCATCTCGGGAAAC
>Ga0075021_10002049_pt1 | contig 10476 bp, 8 predicted proteins | sample ColStrG_CSR_2012_FD_72749 | JGI IMG/M metagenome (GOLD analysis project Ga0075021, IMG submission 72749) | Freshwater sediment microbial communities in response to fracking from Pennsylvania, USA - Cold Stream Run_MetaG_CSR_2012 | ecosystem: Environmental > Aquatic > Freshwater > Creek >... | reverse complement strand
TGCGCGGGCGAGTCGCCCGCGGCCACACAACCGGCCACCTAGTCACAGTGGATTTCACCGGCACCGATCCGCAGGTTGAAGGCAGCATTAATGCAGTGGAGGCGATCACGTATTCCGCCTGTTTTTATGTGTTCCGTTGTTTGCTGGCGGAGGATGTGCCTGCGACATCCGGGCTAATGCGCCCGGTGCGGGTGATTGCGCCGTCCGGGACCGTGGTGAATGCGCGGCCCCCGGCCGCCGTGGCGGGTGGGAATGTGGAAACGTCGCAACGCATCGTCGATATCCTCCTGCTGGCATTGGCGCAGGCCATTCCTGAGCAGATTCCCGCGGCGGCCTCAGGGACAATGAACAATCTCACCATCGGTGGAATTGATCCGCGCACCGGCGATCCATTCGCATATTACGAAACCATCGCGGGCGGGATGGGAGCTCGTCCTACCAAGGTTGGTGTCTCCGGCGTCCACACACACATGACGAATTCACTGAACACCCCAGCGGAGGCGCTGGAATATTCCTACCCGCTGCGAGTGCGGAACTACTCCTTGCGGCGCGACAGTGGAGGCGGCGGCAAGCATCGCGGCGGAGATGGGATCGTGCGCGAAATCGAAGTCCTGACCGACGCCGAACTTACGTTGTTGGCCGACCGGCGCTTGCGCGGGCCCTGGGGATTGAACGGCGGCTCGGAGGGTTTGCCGGGCAAGACTTCCGTTATCCGGCTGGATGGGACGGTGGAAGAGTTACCGGGCAAATTCAATGTCCGGCTGACCAAAGGCGAACGGATTCGGATTGAGACGCCGGGTGGGGGTGGCTGGGGAATTTCAAATTAAATCACTGACATAAAGGGAGGCGTGATGCAACGTATCAGTTCAATAGGTGTTCTTTCCTGCGCCAAGATGTTAGGAGTGTTGTATGGCTGCATGGCACTGCTCATCATTCCTGTATTCCTGATCGGTGGACTGGCCGGTATGGCATCGCAACAAACCAATGGCGCCATCGGCGGGGCCGTTATGCTTGCATTTGCGATACTCGCGCCTTTTATCTATGGCGGAATCGGATTCGTGTTTGGCGCTATCGGGGCATGGATCTACAACCTCATCGCAAAACGGCTGGGCGGGATTGAGATCCAGCTGGAGTCGTCTGCGGTAGGGCCATACGGTATGACCAGCCCGGCGGGTGTGATCGCTCCGTGAGAACGTCGCTCGTTGTCGCGGTGCTAGAATCAAGAGTTTGGCTGGTCATTTCGGACTCATAGGTTGGGGTTCATGTCGAAGACGATGCTGGCGGTGGTTAAGCCGGAAGCCGCACCAGGAGCGGAGATCCGTGAGGTCAAGGTTCCCGCCTTTGGCCGGAATGATGTTCTGGTCAAGGTAAAGGTCGCCTCCATCTGCGGCACCGATCTGCATATCTATGAGTGGGATCGTTGGGCGCAGAACCGGATTCATCCGCCGCTGATTCCCGGGCACGAGTTTTGTGGTGAGGTCGCGGCTTACGGCGACGAAGTTACCAGCGTCAAAGAAGGCGACTTCGTTTCCGCCGAGATGCATGTCGCTTGCGGCAAGTGTTTGCAATGCCGTACCGGCGAAGCCCATATCTGCCAGAACGTAAAGATCATCGGCGTGGATGCCGACGGCGCGTTCGCCGAGTACGTTGTAATTCCAGAGTCCAATATCTGGAAGCTTGATCCCGCGATTCCGCAGGAGTACGCGTCGATTCTGGATCCGCTGGGAAATGCCGTCCACAGTGTTCTGGCAGGCGAGATTGCGGCCAAGACAGTTGCGATCACGGGTTGCGGACCGATCGGGTTATTTTCTATTGCGGTGGCGCGGGCGGTGGGCGCGACTACGATTTTTGCCATCGAGGTGAACCAGCACCGCCGGCAGATCGCAAAGGACATGAAAGCGGACTTCGCGCTTGACCCGTCGAAGGAAGACGTGCGCGCTATCGTGATGGAGCAGACCGGCGGCCTGGGTGCGGATGTAGTGCTGGAGATGGCAGGCCATCCCAGTGCCATACGCACCGCTTTTGACATTGTGCGTCGCGGCGGGCGCATTTCGCTGCTCGGCCTGACTTCAAAGCCAATTTCTCTGAATTTTTCCGAGGACATTATTTTCAAAGGGATCACGGTGCAAGGTATCAGCGGCCGCCGCATGTACCAGACCTGGTATCAGATGACCGCCTTGCTGAAAGCGGGGAAACTGGACCTGCATCCCGTGATCACGGATCGCGTCGGGATGAAAGATTTTTCCAAGGCCATGGCGCGGTTGAAGACGGGCGAGGCGAGCAAGATTCTCGTCTATCCTAACGGGATAAAGTAGACGATCAGTCCCCAGCTTACAGTTCCCAGTTGTCAGCCTGTTTCTAACGGTCCGTCTCGTTCCAGATTTGCGCTTCACATCGGATACAATTCCAAAACGATGCTTCGTTACTTCACCGCGGGAGAGTCTCATGGGGAGAGCCTGGTTGCGTTCCTTTCAGGTCTTCCGGCGGGACTGGCCGTGGATCAGACGTTTGTGAATCGCGAATTATGGCGCCGGCAGCAGGGCTATGGTCGCGGCGGAAGGATGAAGATCGAGACCGACCAGGTCCACATCCTTTCGGGTGTGCGCAACGGTGCCACGATCGGATCACCGATCGCTATTTTGCTGGAGAACAAGGACTGGAAGAACTGGCAGGAATCGCTTCCCGTGGCGGAGGGAGACCCCGCGAAACACAAGCGTGTGGCGTCGCCGCGCCCCGGGCACGCTGATTTGGCTGGGGCGTTGAAATACAATTTTTCCGAGGCCCGTTATGTGCTGGAGCGCGCCTCGGCTCGCGAATCGGCGGCGCGGGTGGCGATTGGCGGTCTGGCCAAGTTGTTTCTGCGACAGCTCGGAATCGAAGTGCTCAGTCACGTGGTGGCGGTGGGCTGCGCTGATCTGAGAAAGGATGTGTCCTGGGAGCAGATTCGTGGCCTCTCGGAGCGCGACGACGTTCTGCTGAATTGTGTGGATTCGGATGCCGAGCAACAGATGAAAGAAGAAGTCGATAAAGTTCTTAGAACGGGAGATTCCGTCGGCGGCATCTTTGAAGTGGTCGCGCATAGTGTTCCACCGGGCCTGGGCACATACGCCCAGTGGGACGAGCGCCTCGACGGTCTGCTGGCAAGCGCGGTTATGTCCCTGCAAGCGGTGAAGGCGGTGGAGATCGGAGCTGGAGTTACCGCGGCGTCTTCCGCCGGTTCGGCCGTCCACGATGAGATAGGATACGCGGCCTCGGCGGGTTTCGCCGGCTTTACCCGGAGCAGGAATAACGCCGGAGGGATTGAGGGCGGCGTGTCGAATGGCGAAGACATCGTGGTGCGCGGATATCTCAAGCCGATCTCCACCTTGCGGCGTCCCTTGCAGTCGGTAGACTTTGCCAGCCGAGAGCCGGTCAAGGCTGCGTACGAGCGTTCCGATGTGTGCGTGGTGCCGGCCGCAGGTGTCGCTGCGGAAGCAATGGTGGCGCTGACTGTGGCGCGCTGCGCTCTGGAAAAATTTGGCGGTGACTCCATGACCGAAACCCTGAGGAACTTTAAGGGGTACCTCGATCAAGTGAAGAACTACTGACGACTGAATTTGCATGATCTATCCCATCGTGAAGTTTGGAAATCCGGTTTTGGAAAAGCCCGCCGAACCGGTTACGGTTTTTGACAGCGATCTGAAAAAACTGGTCGATGATATGTTCGAATCGATGTACGCGGCGCACGGAGTCGGACTGGCGGCGCCGCAGATCGGAATTTCCAAGCGCCTGGCGGTTATCGACGTCACCTTCAAGGAAGATCCGAATGCCAAGCTGGTGATTGCCAATCCCGAGATTATCCGCACCGAGGGCCGCCACACCCAGAACGAGGGTTGCCTGAGCATCCCCGACTTTCGCGAGCCTGTGGCACGCGCACGCAAGGTGACCATCCGGGCCCAGGATCTTGCCGGAAAGTGGTTCGAGAAAACTGGCGAAGATCTGCTGGCTCGAGCTTTCCTGCACGAAACCGATCATCTGAATGGCAAGCTGTACATCAGCCACATCAGCGCTCTGAAGCGCGATTTCATGAAGCGAAAAATCCGCAAACTGATGAAGGCGGGAGAGTGGTAGGAATTGAGTGATTGAGCAATTATGTAATTGAGCAATTGAAAAACCTGGAAGGTGTCGGTTTCAAATTACTCAATTACGCAATTGCCCAATTACTCAATTCTCTGATGCCTTCATCCCCCACGCTCGTCTTCTGCGGAACGCCCACTTTTGCCGTGCCCACTCTGGAAAAGTTGGTGGAGGCTGGCTTCGCAGTGCCAGTGGTTGTGACCCAGCCCGACCGGCCTAGAGGGCGGCACATGGAGATTGCCGTCTCACCGGTGAAGCAACGAGCCTTGCAACTGGGATTGCAGATTATCCAGCCGGACAAGATCAAGAACAACGAAGAATTTCATGCGCAACTGGCCGGCATCAGTCCCGCCGCGATTGTCGTTGTCGGATACGGACGCATCATTCCCGGGTGGATGATCGATCTGCCGCCGCTGGGCAATCTTAATCTCCACGGATCATTGCTGCCCAAGTTTCGCGGCGCTGCGCCGATCCAATGGGCCATAGCTCAGGGCGAGAGCGTTACCGGGGTGACGACCATGAGGATTGACTCCGGACTCGATACCGGGGACATTTTGTTGCAGAGCGAGATCCCGATTGCGCCCCAAGATACGGCTGTAACGCTGGCACCACGAATGGCGGCAATCGGCGCCGACCTGATGGTTAAAACGCTCCGCGGACTGGAGGCCGGCACGATTCATGCGCAGCCACAGGACGATGCCAAAGCAACGCTCGCGCCCATCCTGACGAAAGACGACGGCCGCATCGATTTTCATTGCACGGCTCGGGAAATCTGGAATCGCTTGCGCGGCTTCCAGCCCTGGCCGGGCGCATACACCAGTTTTCGCGGAAAGAATCTGCACATCTGGGCGGCGCAACCGGTCGCACGCTCGCTCCCCGAGGGCGAATTCTTGGTCGCCGACAATCTCCTGGTAGGGTGCGGCGGCGAGAGTGCTCTGCAATTGTTCGAGGTGCAGATAGAAGGAAAGAAGCGGATGCCGGCGTCCGACTTCATCCACGGCTATCACCCGCGCTCGGGCGAAAAGCTTGGCGACTGACGACTGAGAACGATCAACTGGTAACTGGGTTGTTTCGAATCATGTCCATTACTCCTGCCCGTGCTGCCGCGTTCGACATCCTGCTTCGCATCGAGCAGCAAGGCTCCTACGCGTCCGAACTCTTGCACTCGAGCCAGTACGCGAAACTTTCGCCCGCGGATCATGGCCTGGCAACCGAACTGGTGATGGGCGTGCTGCGATGGCAGTCGCGGTTAGACGAGGAAATCAGCCGCTTCTCCGCGAAGAGAGTGGCGAAGCTGGACATTGAAGTGCTCACCGCGTTGCGCCTGGGAGCCTATCAGTTGATGTTTTTGGATCGTGTGCCGGGCCGGGCCGCTGTGCATGAGAGTGTTGAAATGGTGAAGCGCGGACGCAAGGGCTCGGCGGTGCCGTTCGCCAATGCCGTGCTACGCAAGCTGGCTGGGAGCACTGCAGCGGCTAAAGCCGCCGAGGAGAATGGTTCTTCAAATGCAACGCTAAAGCGCTGCTCCACCCAACACCTGGACTCGGCCCCTCAAAGTTCAGACTCGAACAGCCAAAATCCGGACTCGTCTGCGACTTCTCTCACGCAATGCACGGCAGCGCTGGCGCAGAAATTGGCACACCCATTGTGGCTCGTCGAACGATGGGTGCGTGAGTTCGGCCTCGACTTCGCGCGGCAAATTAGCAGCTACGATCAATGCGCACCGGAGACTGCGGTTCGAATTTCAGAACCCGCGGTGGAGGCTGGACTAAGGCAGAACGGGATCGATTTTATCCCCGGCCAGTTGTTGACGTCGGCCCGGCGCGTTCTAACAGGGAATGTCAGCGCGACCCGGGCCTTCAGGGAGAGGCGGGTGACGATTCAGGATGAAGCCTCGCAGTTGGTCGGACTGCTGGTGGGCAAGGGATCAAGGATACTGGACTGCTGCGCTGCGCCGGGTGGAAAGACCCACGTGCTGGCGGAGCGAAATCCTGAGGCCAGTATCGTTGCCCTGGAGTTGCATCCGCACCGGGCGCGCCTGTTGCGGAAACTGGTTCCCGCGAAGAATGTAGAAGTGATCAATTCGGACGTCGGCGAGTTCGCGTCGAGCACGCCGTTTGATCGTGTTCTGGCAGACGTGCCCTGCTCTGGCACTGGCACCTTGGCGCACAATCCTGAAATCAAGTGGCGATTGAAGCTGGAAGACATTGTCGAGTTGCAGGCACGTCAGCTGGCAATTCTGCGTGCGGCCATGCAACTGGTTGCACCGGGAGGAAGGCTGCTGTACTCCACCTGTTCGCTGGAGCGGGAGGAAAATGAGGAGGTCGTCGAAAAGACGCTTGCCGCCGATCCTTCATTTCGTACGTTGGACTGCCGAACGGAATTGGAGCGACTGCGGGGGGAAGGTGAGCTGGCATGGAGCGACATCAATTCGCTTCTGAGCGGACGGTTTGTGAGAACGATTCCGGGCGTGCATCCGTGCGATGGATTCTTCGTGGCTATCCTGCAAAAAAGCTAGCCACGGATCAGCACGGATTGAACCAAGCCAAAGCAATCTGCCCACAAAGAAACTGAGACTTGAACCGTAGCGCCGGCGTCCCGCCGGCTGTCCGGCGGGCGTCTCGCCCGCCGCCCTCTCGGCCTGGTGCTACCGAACCTCAAGATTCACCGCTGCACCTGTCATCACTCTTTCTCCTGCGGCGGGAATTTGCGAGACCACCATGCTGGCCGGCGACGGAGCGGGAGTTGGCAGCTGCGTCGTCGATGTCGTGTTTTCGGCTGACGCGACGGCTGTCACTGTTCCCAGGCGCAAGCCGTTGTCCTGCAATGCCAGTGTGACCGTGCCGAGCGGTTGTCCGATAAAGGTGGGCATAACCAGGGCTTGAGGCTGCGGTGATAGTGTGAGCAGCAAACTGATTTTCGGCGCGGAGACGCCGCTGGCGTTGGGAGGCGGGGCCTGGGCCAGTACCTGGCCCTCGGGGGCGTCGGGCAATCGCATTTGCGCGATTGAGCCTACGTCCAAACCGCGCCGGCGGATGTTGATGTTGGCGATGCGCTCGCTCTGGCCCAGCAGGTTAGGGATCTCAATCCGCTGCGGACCCAGGCTTTCAGCGACACGAACCTGCCACCCACGCCGCACCTGGCTTCCAGCAGGCGGGAGTTGGGAGAGGATTTTTCCTTCCGGCACGGTAGGACTGTAATACTGGCGCTCGACGCTTAGTTCTAATCCGCTCTGTTCGGCGATCATCCGGGCCGCGGCAGGACTCTTGCCCACCAGATCCGGAACCGCGACTTCGTGTCCGTGGATGGCCAGACGCATGGCAGTAAGCGCCGACACCAGCGCCACCACCAGCAGGACCAGGGCCAGCAGCACCAGGCGAAAAAAAGATTTCATCAATCGGATTATAGCTTCGGGGTCATCGGTGGAATCTGCCCCGCTCATTTTTTCTGCGCACCACCTATACTGGTTTGGGTGAAAGTGGCGTCCGCCAGGTATGAGCGCGGCAATCACAGCTTCGGAAACTGACCTCTTGAGCACGCTCCGGCGGCACTGGGGCTACGACTCGTTCCGGCCTCTGCAGGAACGCATCGTTCGCAGCCTGCTCGATGGACAAGACAGTTGCGTGGTCATGCCGACCGGAGGCGGGAAATCGCTTTGCTACCAACTTCCCGCGGTGATGTTGGGACGAACCGCGGTCGTGGTTTCACCCTTGATTGCCTTGATGCAGGACCAGGCGGCGCAACTGGCGCAAATGGGAATCCCCGCGGCGGTGCTGAACAGCTCTCTGCCCAATGACAAGCAGGCTCAGGTCATTCGCAAGGCGTCTCAGGGCGAGTTTCGTCTTCTCTATCTTTCTCCGGAGCGGCTGGCCCGTGCCGACACCATTGATTGGCTGCAGCGTGTACCGATCGCATTCTTCGCCATTGACGAGGCGCATTGCATCTCGGAGTGGGGCCACGAGTTCCGTCCGGAATACCGACAACTGAGCCGGCTCCGCGCGCATTTTCCTGATCGTCCGATCGCGGCTTTTACTGCCAGCGCCACCCGGCGCGTGCGTCACGATATCTTGCACCAGCTGCAATTGCGCGAGCCGCACAAATATATTGCCAGCTTCCACCGCTCGAACCTGCGATATCTGGTGAAGGAGTGCGTGGGCGGCGAGCAGCAGAGCCTGCTCCTGCGCGCCTTGCGCAACTACCAGAACAGCAGCGTGATCGTTTATTCACCGACCATCGCGAAGGTCAAGGAGACGGTAGACTTTCTCGAGGACGAACAGATTTCCGCTATCGGTTATCACGGCAAGATGGAGGCAGCGGAGAGAAGAAACAACCAGGAACGCTGGATGTCGGACGAAGTGCGCGTGCTGGTGGGCACGATCGCTTTTGGACTGGGTATCAACAAGGCTTCGGTGCGCGCGGTAGTGCATCTGGCGCTGCCCAAATCTATCGAGCAGTACTACCAGGAGGCGGGACGCGCCGGGCGCGATGGGCAGCCCGCAGACTGCATTCTGCTCTGGCAAAAGCGGGACGCGGCGCTGCTGGCCTACTTTGCAGATCAAATTGTTGATCCGGCCGAGAAAGAGCGAGCCTGGCAGCGCTACCATGCCATCCGCCGATTCGTTGATTCAAACGACTGCCGGCATCGCCAGATTTGTCTGCATTTTGGGGAGCGACCGAAGTGGGAGTCCTGCGGCGCCTGCGACGCTTGCGGCTGTGAATCGGAATGGCTGGTGAAGTCGATCCGGGCGGAGCAGCCAAAACTAAATCGGCCTGCTGCGTTGGCCTCGACCCAGAAGCAGGCGGCGATCGCGACTCCGGTTGCCGATGTTGATCCCGAACTGCGTGACTATCTGCGCGAATGGCGGCGGGCGGCGGCGAAGCAGCAGGGCGTTCCTGCGTTCGTGGTAATGCACGATTCTTCGCTGGAAGAAGTTTGCCGCAGACGGCCGGGGTCGATCCCCGAGTTGCTCCGCATCTCGGGATTCGGCGAGCACAAGGCCGCGCTGTATGGTCAGCAGATTTTCGAGGCGCTGGCGCGGTTTCGCAATGGCGCCCGCGCCATCCCACTGCCGGCGGCCAAGCCTCGTCCGGCGAAACAGGCCAGTGGTTTATGATGGTGGGTCTCGATTCGAACCGCCAATCCCAATGAGGCCTTCAGCCTGAGGTTCACATGAGCACCACTTTTGTTCCCGCTGAGAAGTTGCGCCTGACCCGCGAAGAAATCAACCGCAAACAGAAGGAATACATTTTTCCTTCGGTGACGACGTACTACTCCGATCCGCTGCCCATGGACCACGCGCTTATGCAGCATGTGTGGGATGTGGAAGGCAAGAAGTATCTCGACTTTTTCGGCGGAATTGTCACCATCAGCGTGGGCCACTGTAATCCGCGCGTGATCTCGCAAACCAAGGCGCAGATCGACCGCATGCAGCACGTTTCGACCTGCTTCCCCAACGAGCCGATGGTCAACCTGGCGGAGAAGCTGGCGCAGATTACGCCGGGAGCACTGAAGAAGTCGTATTTCACCAACAGCGGTACGGAAGCCAACGAAACCGCGATCCAGGTCGCGCGCATGCACACCGGGAACTTCGAAGTGGTAGCTCTGCGGCATGGCTACAGCGGACGCTCGTCGCTTACCCGTGGACTCACCGGCATGAACACATGGCGGAAGGGCACGATCGAGGTCGGCATCGTGCACGCCATGAATCCATATTGCTATCGCTGCCCGCTGGGCATGACGTATCCCTCGTGCGAAGTCGCCTGCGTGAAGGATATTGAGAACGTAATTCAGTTCTCAACTTCGGGGCGAATTGCAGCATTTCTGGCCGAGCCGATTCAGGGCGTGGGTGGTTTTATCACGCCCCCAAAAGAGTATTTCAAGATGGCGTTCAGCATCGTGAAGCAATACGGCGGCGATTTCATCTCCGACGAAGTACAGACTGCCTGGGGACGCACCGGCCGCAAGTGGTTCGGCATCGAGCACTGGGAGGTGGAGCCGGACATGATTACGGCCGCGAAGGGACTGGGCAACGGCGTACCCATCGGATTGACCGTCGCCAGGCCAGAAATCGCAGACTCTTTCCAGGGGCTGACAATTTCGACGTTTGGTGGAAACCCGGTAACCAGCGTCACTGCGAAGGCTGTAATCGACATCATCGAGGAAGACGATCTGCGGGAAAATGCGGCGATGGTGGGGGCGTATTTCCGTCAGAAGCTGGAGGAACTACAGGCGAAGCATGCAATCATCGGTGATGTGCGCGGTATGGGACTGATGCAGGCGCTGGAACTGGTGGAGGACCGCGTGACCAAGAAACCCTCGACCAGCACAAATGCGCTGATGGAAGAGGCGCGGAAGCGCGG
>Ga0075021_10002048_pt1 | contig 10478 bp, 6 predicted proteins | sample ColStrG_CSR_2012_FD_72749 | JGI IMG/M metagenome (GOLD analysis project Ga0075021, IMG submission 72749) | Freshwater sediment microbial communities in response to fracking from Pennsylvania, USA - Cold Stream Run_MetaG_CSR_2012 | ecosystem: Environmental > Aquatic > Freshwater > Creek >... | reverse complement strand
GAGTACGAGCGGTTCGCGCTGCCGTCCACCCGCCGGGTGATGGACGAGCTCGCCGCCCTTGGGATCCCGCGGATCCTCTTCGGGCTGGGCACCGGCGAGCTGCTCGGACTGATGGCGACCTCGGGTGCCGACGTGATCGGGATCGACTGGCACGTGCCGCTGGACGCCGCGAGGACGCGGGTCGGGGACCTGGCCGTCCAGGGGAACCTCGACCCCGCGCTGTGCGTCTCGAACGTCGACGTCGCCCTGGCGGCGGCGAGGGACGTGCTCGATCGCGCCGGCGACCGCAAAGGACACGTCTTCAACCTCGGCCATGGGGTGCTGCCGACGACGGACCCCGGCGTGCTCGCCGAGGTCGTCGCCACGGTGCACGCCGAGGGTCGCGCGGGCGTGGCGCGATGACGTCGACGACGGGCGTGCTCGTCATGTCGTACGGGACCCCGGCGAGCCGCGACGAGATCGCGCCGTACTACACCAAGATCCGCCACGGCCGTCCTCCGAGTGACGAGCAGCTCGCCGACCTCGTCCGGCGCTATGACGCGATCGGGGGCCTGTCCCCGCTCAACGAGCGGACCGCGGACCAGGTCGCCGGCATCGCCGCGACGCTGGAGCGCCGCGCGCCGGGACGCTATGTGGTGGCACCGGGCACCAAGTACGCGACGCCCACCATCGAAGACGGTGCGAACGGCCTCGCGTCGCTCGGCGTGGACTCGGTGGTCGGTCTCGTGCTCGCGCCACTGAGCGCGCCGATGTCGACGGGCCAGTACCACGAGCGTGCCGCCGCCGCAGTCTCCGGTCTCGTGCCCTACCGCCCGCTGTGGTCGTGGTGGGACGCCGCCGGATTCGCCGAGTTGCTGGCCGCGCGGGTGCGCGCGGAGATGGCGTCCGGGGGAGCCGGCACCCTCGTGCTGTTCACCGCGCACTCACTGCCCGCCCGCGTCGTGCAGGAGGGTGCCGACTACCCCGACCAGCTCGCCGCCGCGGCGGCACGCGTCGCCGAGCTCGCGGGGATCGAGCGCTACCTCGTGTGCTGGCAGAGCGCAGGGCGCACCCAGGAAGAGTGGCTCGGCCCGGACATCCTCGAGGTCATCTCGGCCGTGGACCCGTCGTCGACGCAGGACGTCGTGGTGTGCCCTGTCGGCTTCGTCGCCGACCACCTCGAGGTCCTCTTCGACGTCGACGTGGAGGCCCGAGTGCTCGGGGAGCAGCGCGGGATCGCGGTGCGTCGCACGCGGTCGCTCAACGCCAGCCAGGACTTCCTCGAGGTGCTCGCCGACCTCGTCATCGGCGCCCCCGACGCGACGTGACGCACGTCGTCGTCGTCGGCGGTGGCGTCGCCGGGCTCGCCGCCGCCCATGAGCTCGCCGACGTCACCGACCACGCGGCGCCCGCGTCGACGGTGACCCTGGTCGAGGCGGCGCACCTCGGCGGCAAGCTGCGCTCCGGGCGCCTCGGAGATGCCGTGGTCGACGTGGGCCCCGATGGCTTCCTTGCGAGGCGCCCCGAGGCGACCGCGCTCATCGGCGAGCTCGGCGCCACGGGCCAGCTTGAGCCCGTGGGTGCGCAGGGCGCTTGGGTGCTGGCCAGGGGCCGGCTGCGACGGCTCCCGCCCGGGCTCGCGCTCGGCGTGCCGACCAAGATGCGCGACCTCCGGACGTCCGATGCGATCGGCATCCTCGGTCTCCGGGGCGCGATCCGCGCCGGGATGGACCTCGTCGCACCCCGACCCGCGCGGCGCTCCGCCCTCCAGGACCGTGCCATCGGCCCGCTCGTCGCCGACAAGCTCGGCGACCGCGTCGTCGAGATGCTGGTCGACCCGCTCATCGGCGGGATCCACGCCGGGCGGGTCCGGGAGCTGTCTGCTGCAGCGGTCTACCCGCCGGTGCTCGCCGCTGGGCAGGTCCGCGGCAGCATGATGCGTGCGCTGCAGGCGGCGGCCCCACCGACGGGCGGCGCTGCGCTCGGTCCCGCGTTCCTCACGCTGCGCGACGGACTTGGGGCCCTGGGCGAGCTCTTCGCCGCCTCGCTGCGCCAACGCGGCGTCGACGTGCGCTGCGGCACCGAGGTGCGCACGGTGCATCGCGGCGCGCCGGGCATGCCGCGCTGGCGGGTCGAGTCCGACCAGGGCTCCCTCGACTGCGACGCGGTGGTGCTTGCGACGCCCGCGTCGCACACCGCCGGGCTGCTTGCGCCGCTCGACGCGGACGCCGCGGCATTGACCGCGGCGATCGACACCGCCGGCGTCGTGGTGGTCACCCTGCGCTTCGCGGGCCCCGCCGTCGACCTGCCCGAGGGCGGGACCGGCGTGCTCATCCCGGTGGGCACGCGGCTCGGCGCGACGAGCTACTTGACGACCGCGGTGACGTTCCTCGACCGCAAGTGGCCGCACCTGGCTCGTGACGGCGAGCAGCTGCTGCGCGTCTCGATGGGTCGCGTCGATGATCGCCGGCCCTTCGAGCTCTCCGACGAGGAGATCGTGGCCCGCGTCGAAGAAGAGATCGTCGAGCTGTTCGGCGGTTCGTGTGCCCCGACCTCGTCACTCGTGTGGCGTTGGCCCGACGCGTTCCCCCAGTACCGCGTCAACCACCTCGTCCGCGTCGAGGGGATCGAAACCGCCGTTGGCGCATTGGGCGGAGTCGCAGTGGCCGGTGCGTCGTACCGCGGCGTCGGGATCCCCGCGTGCATCGCGAGCGGACGTGCCGCCGCACGCGCGGTGCGCGCGTGGCTCGGCCAGCAGAGCTAGGCGCGATCCTCGTAGTAACCCGAGTGCACGTAGAGGCACGGCACGCCGGCGTCGACGTACATCGCGCGATTGCGAGGGTCGTCTTCGAGCGCGAGCTCGAGGGTGAACCCCTCGTCGCGCAGCTCATCGACGACGTCGCGCTTGAAGCCGACGGCCGGGGAGAACTCCCTCGTCGGACGCATCACGAGCAGGTCCCACCGCAGTTCGTGGTGGTCCAGCCACGACAACGTCAGGTCCCGGATGCGGCGGGGCCTCGCGGTGACGAGCAGCACCTGGAGGACCGGATCGAGCAGACCCAGCAGCGTCTCGACCTCACGGATCACCGGATCGTCGGCTGCCGCCTCGAAGAAGGCATCCCAGTCGCGACGTCCCCACTCGAGGTGGTGCTGGCGGCCCTGTGCGTCCGCGAGCACGCCGTCGATGTCGAAGACCACCGCGCGGCCCGGTGCGACGGGGCCACTGTGCCACCACCAGTGGTTGCGAAGCGGGTCCTCGGGCACTGCGAGGACACTACGAGGCTAAGGAGTATCTAAGGGACCTCGTCTCCCCGCGTGGCGTCGTGGGAGACTGGCCCCGTGGAGTTGCGATCCCGGATCCCGGCGTCCACGGTCGTCGAGATCCCGCTCGGTGCGAGGGCGCTGGTCGTCTCGGACCTGTTGCTGCCCGCCGAGCTCACGGACGCCTCCGCATCGGTGTGCGCGTCGCTCGCCGCGGAGCTCGAGGCATGGCAGGGCTCGGGTGCCTTCGTCATTGCCGGGAACCTGGTGGACCCCTCGGCGACCACTGACGTCGCTCGGCTCGCGGCGTCCGCACTCGACGCGCACGACCGGCTTCGCGACGCCATCGCCGACTTCTGCGCGGTGCCCGGGCGCCGTGGGTTCGTCCTGCCGGGCTGGCGCGACGCCGAGCTGGCCGAGGTCCCCGCCCGCCAGCGCCTCGCAAGTCTCGGGTTAGAGGTCGTCCACTCCCTCGAGCTCCAGATGGAGACCGCATCGGGGACCCGGCGCGTCGTCGTCGAGGCCGCCTCGCCCACCTACTGCGGGGACTCCTCGCCGTCCTCGGAGTGGCTCGTCGGCGAGGCCCAGCTGGAGGATCCGCGGGCGGCCCCTCGCTTCTTGGCCTCGCGACTCCGCTACCGCGCGCTGCGCCGCTACCTGTGGGTCGTCCCGCTCATCGCCGTGCTCGCGGTCATCGCGACGAAGGTCGGCTTCGTGACGACGCGCCTGGATCGGGTTCGCGTGGGGCACCACTTCGTCCGGCGCTTCGAGACGATGTCGTGGACGTCGCGACTCCTCGTGTTCCTCATCGCGATCGTGCTCGCCGAGCTCGTCGTCGCGGCGTCCGCCGCGATCCTCTCCGCACGCCGCTACCCGCGCGAGCTGCGCGACGACACCCGGTCCCACGACCCGCTCGAGGCCCTCACCGTCGACGGTCAGCCGGCCCTGGACCGCGCGCGCGAGCTGCTCGCGAGCGGTGCCTCGGGCTACGTCGTCGGCGGGTCGATGCTCTCCGCGCTCGGGCCGCTGTCCGGCGGCTTCTGCGCGAGCCCGGGCGCCTCGACCGAGGTGGTCCGAGAGCTCCCGGGACGCCTCGGGCTCCCGTCAGTGTTCCTCGAGCGTCGCAAGGCGGGACTCGTGGAGATCGAGGCCGGCACCGACGCACACGTCCGCCTCGTGCTGGGCGACGCGCCGCTGCCCGGCGCCAACTTCTTCGAGCGCCTCGCGACGCGTGACCGCCATCGCCGTCATGACGCGCCGCTGCGACTCTCGCTCGTCGCCTCCTGGCCCGCGGGCCAGCGTTGGCCGGCGGACCCCGACGCGATCGACCGGCAGCGCCGGCAGCGCTTCGTTCGACGCGTCGCGTCGGGCCTCCTCGTGCTGTCTGGCTTCGCCAACGTCGCCGTTGCGGTCGCACCCCCGCTGCGGAACCGGCTGCACGCGCTCCTCGGCGTGCTGCCGATCGGCGTCACCCAGACGGCCGCTGCCCTGGTCGCCCTGTCGGGCGTCGCGCTCGTGATGCTCGCCCGTGGCGTGCGCCGTGGCCAACGCCGCGCATGGCTGGCCGCGGTGCTGGTGCTCGTCGTCTCCACCGGGGCGCACCTCGGCCGGAGCGGTTCGGTGCTGGGCACGGTCGTGTCGCTGGCGGTCCTCACCTTCCTGCTCGTGCGTCGCGCGGACTTCCGTGCGCAGTCCGACCGCGGCTCGCTGGCCTCCGCCGCCCCGTACCTCGTGCTCACCTGCTGCGCCGCTGTCGTCGGCGCCGTCGCAGGGATCGAAGCGACGATCGCCCACCGCGGCGAGCTCCCGGGCTTCGCGTTCGTGGTCCTCGCCTGCGTCGAACGGCTCGTCGGGCTCTCCACGGTGCGGCTGCCCGACAAGGTCGACGACTTCGTCTACCCCGCGATGCTCGCGGTGGGCATCGCGGTCGGGCTGACCGCGATGTACCTGGCGACCCGTCCCGTCGTGGACCGTCGCCTCTCCCAGCGGCACACCTCCGCGGAGCGCCGTGCGGCGGAGCTTCGGGCGCGCGACCTCGTGCGCCGACACGGGCTCGGCACGCTCGACTACTTCGCGCTGCGCGACGACAAGCAGTGGTTCTTCCACCGCGACACGGTCGTCGCCTACGCGGTCTACGGCGGGGTCTGCCTCGTCTCGCCCGACCCCATCGGCCCCGAGGACGAGCGCGAGGAGGCCTGGGCCGCCTTCCGCCAGTTCGCCGAGGCCAAGGGCTGGACCGTCGGGATCATCGGGGCCGGCGAGGCCTGGCTCCCGCTGTACGCCGAGGCGGGGATGCGCTATCTGTACCTCGGCGACGAGGCCGTGGTCGACGTCCAGGCGTTCAGCCTGCAGGGCGGGAAGATGAAAGGCCTCCGTCAGGCCTGCTCGCGCATGGAGCGCTACGGCTACTCCGTGGAGTTCCTCGACCCCGCCACGATCGACCCCTCGCGTGTGCCCGACCTCGTCGCGCTCATGGAGATGAATCGCCGCGGCGAGGGCGAGCGGGGCTTCTCGATGGTGCTGGGGCGGCTGTTCAACCCCAAGGACGCGGGGCTGCTGTTGACCGTGGTCACCGGGCCTGACGGAAAGCCCGCGGCGATGTGCCAGTTCGTGCCGACGCCCGCGCTCAAGGGGTACTCGCTGGACCTGATGCGCCGGGACCCCGGCGAGCACCCCAACGGGTTGCTCGACCTCGCCCTGTGCGCGACGATCGAGCACCTCAAAGCGCGCGGCGCCGTCGGGCTGAGCTTGAACTTCGCGGCCTTCAGGTCAATCCTCGACGGCGAGCGCGGCGAGGGCGTCACCACTCGCGCGGAGCGCTGGGCGCTCAAGCGGCTCTCTGGGATCATGCCGATCGAGACGCTCTGGAAGTTCAACGCGAAGTACTTCCCCGAGTGGCTCCCGAGGTACCTCGTCTGGCCCGCCGCAGAGTCGTTCGTCCCCGTCGTGATGGCCACGCTGCGCGCCGAGTCGCTCACCGAGCTGCCCGTGATCGGCCGCTTCCTCGCCAACGACCCCTCGAACCGACCCGGGACGGTGGTCCCCGAGTCCCTCCTGAGCGGCGGCGGCCCCGAGAGCTGAGCCCTCGCCACGCGCCAACAGGGGTGATTCGCGCGATCGCGCCTGTTCAGGGGTACGATCTGGGCGCTATGACACAGCCAGAGCCCCCGCAGGGTGCTCCCCACGGCGGCTCGCCGCACCTCTGGCTGGACCCGTCGGGCCGCCTCGAGGTGTCCCCCGACTTCTCCGCCCAGGCGGACGACCGCTTCGAGGCCGTGTGCGCGGAGCTTGGGATCCTCCTCGCACGGCGCGTGGAGCCGGTGTCCGCGCGAGTCCTGCCCTTCGGCACCGAGCAGCTGGCCATGGTCGAGCTGCGCGACGAGTCCACCGGGATCACCGAGCTGCACACCGCGACCGCGCGCGGTGCGTCGCCGGCCGCCGCCGTCGCCGGCGCGGCGATCAACGCGGCCACCGGCGGCCGCAACGTCCTCGCGGCGGCACTGCCCGTGGCCGTCGCGGAGGGCAAGGTCCGCTCCGCGGTGGTCTTCGGCGACGACGAGGCCCCCGTGCGCTGGGGGACCGCCGAGGACGAGGGTCGCCTCGCTGCGCTCTATGCCGTGGTCCCCCACCTCGGCTCGTTCACCGCGACCACCGGCGACGAGACCTACCGCGTGCTGCGACTTCCCGGGATCGGCGTCTCGCTGGTCTCCGAGGGCGCCGGCGCCGCGGCATGGGTCGAGGGCTGGTTCGCCGCGCTGCTCCACGCGACCCAGTTCGCACTGCGCACCCCGGCGCCCACGACCGAGATGGTCGTGCGGGCGCCCGAGCCCGCGGTCCCCGGCGACGAGGCGGCCGCACGACTCCTCGCCCAGCTCGAAGAGGAGTGCCGCAGGATCCTCGCCGCGGCCCAGGACCAGGCGCGCGAGATCCGCGCCACCGCGGAGCGCGACGCCAGGTCGATCGCGGTGCTCGCAGAGGAGGCACAGGCGCGCGATGCGGCGGGTGCCGAGGCACTCGAGGACCTGCTGGCGCACGTAGAGCGCGAGCGCGACAGCTACGCGGACGCGGTCAACGAGTCCGCCGCGGACCGAGAATCGCTCCGTGGCCGCGCGGAGGCGGCCGAGGCACGCGCGACAGCCGAGCGGGCGCGTGCCGAGTCCGCCGAGCATGCCGCCGAGCAGGCACGCGGGGCGGTCGAGCGGCTCGACCACGAGCGCGCGCAGGCGGTCCGACGGGCAGAGGTCGCCGCCTCGCACCTCGCCGCGGAGCGAACACGCAGTGCGCAGATCGCCCGGGAACTCGACGAGGCGCGCCAACGACCCGGGGGGGACGGCCGATCCGAGCCACCCGCACCCGAGAGCGAGCAGGAGCGCACCGCAATCCTCGAGCAGGCGCGCCGGGACGCCCAGCACCTCCTGCGCGAGGCGGAGCGCGCTCGCGCCACCGTGCTCGAGGATGCCAACCGCCAGTCCGCCGACATGCTCCGCGAGGCCGAGCGTGCGAGTCGCCAGATCGTCACGACGTCCGAGGAAGAGGCGGCTCGCGCGAGCGCCGAGCTATTGGCCGACGCGCAGCGCCGCTCGACCGAGGTACTCCGCGATGCCGAGCGTGCGGTGCACGACGTCGTCGCGGAGGCCACGAAGCAGGCCGAGGGAGCGCGCGCGCTGCTCGAGTCCGCACAGCGCCAGTCCGCCGAGATCCTCGGCGAGGCAGAGCGCGCAAGCCGCGGCGCGCTCGCTGACGCGCGTCAGGAGGCGGAGCGCCTGCTTCGCGAATCCGAGCGCGCCCGTGCCACCATGCTCGACGACGCCCGGCGCGAGGCGGATGTGCTGCTCGCCGACGCAGGTCGGTCCCGTCGCGAGGCAGAGCTCGCGCGGGCTCGACAGGAGCACGACGCAAAGTCCCTGGCGGCCAACGCCGAGCTCGAGTCTGAGCGCGCACGACGCGACGGCCAACTCCAGGCGGAGCGCATCGTCCACGAGGCGCGCCGGCTCGCCGAGGACCTCGTCAAGGACGCACGCCGGCTCGCAGAGGACCTCGTCCGCGAGGCGGCAGACAGTCGTCGCCGGCTCCACGAGGAGGTCGCCCGCGCGGCGGAGCAGGCAGCCTCCGACGAACGGCGCCTTCGCGAGCAGTTGTCCACGCGCGTCGTTCCTGTGAGGGTGCCCCCGGCGGCGCCCGAAGTCGCGTCCGAGGGGCCTGCAGTGGCGCCGGTCGCCCCTGCGCACGTCACCGATGCCGACGGTGTCGCCCTCTCGCTGCTCGGCGCTGTCGCCGACTCCCTGCGAGCAATGTCCGGCGCGCTCGCGCGTGCCGAGCGACACGACGTCGCCCAGGAGACCACCGGAGTCGACGAGGTCGTCGAGAAGCCGACGCCACGCGCCGTGCGCGACCTGCCCGACCTCTTCTTCGGGGCCTAGCGCCCCTGCGCCACGCGGCGACCTAGTTCAGCTCAGGCGCGCGGACCTCACCGGAGGACCACGTCGCGAGCACACGTCCGTCGATCGAGACCAGCTCGACGCGCGCGAGGTCGTCGCCGAGCACCTCTCGGACCTTCGGCACCAGCGCCGTGATGTCGGTGTCGTCGCCGTCGATGACCGCGGTGGCCGACGACTTCGACATTGCCAACGCGGTCACGCCCGCCACGGCGAGGTGCGCTCGCTGCGGCTCACGGTGCTCTGGCGCGAACGTCGCGTCCTCGTCCCTCGTGGGGTCCCCGTCCCTCGCGTCGTCGTCCTTCGGGGGGTCGCCCGGCGCCCCGCCAGCGGTCACATCATCGAGCACCTTCGCGCCGTGAGCGTCGACATCGTCGGCGGCGAGGCGCCTCGGCTCGACGTCGTCGAGCGCGGCGTGTGCGTGACGTCCAGCGACCCAGCGGCGCAACTCGACGATGTTGCCGTTGTCGGTGGGCTCCCATCTGCTCCTCGCAACGGCCGCCGCAAGCGCGTCGAGCACGTCGGGGTCGCGCTCGGTGCCAAGGAACCGAACGAACACCTGGGCGTTGCGCGACAGGTCGACCTCGTCGACGGCATCAAGCGTCGCGCACCGCACAGCGGGATCCGCGCTGGACAGCCCCTCTTGGAGCGCGCGGCGCGTGCGCTGTGAACTCGCGCTGCGCCACACGGCGATCGCGACGAAGATCGCGATGATCAGCGGTGCGGCCGCACCGACGTAGATCAGGTCGTTCCACACCTGCGCGTCACCGCCACCCATCTCGGCGACGCTGCGTCCCCATCATCGCCTGCCGTCGCGCTCTCGCATCTCACAAGTATCGTCTCGATCGCCGATGGATGAGGGACCACTGGTTGCCGGTGCCGAATTCTCCATGCACGACCAACGTCGCCACAATGCTTGACAAACCAGTGCGCGTCGCGGTTCTCAGAGTGCTTTCATGTACGCGAGGTCCTGTCACCGACGGGACACGTCCCGGCCTCGTCCGGGGTGGCGCCACCTGCATGCCCTTGTGAGGTGGCCCACGTCCCGACTCGGGTTCGCGTGTGCGGCGATCACCTGACGCGACGTCGCAGCCCGATCCCCGCGGGCCGACGCGCGGTGAGCTGCCGGCTCGTCCCCGCGCTCGACCGCGACCGGCGCGGTCGCGTGGCACGCCGCGGACGCGCGGCACGCGCCGCGTCGCAACTCGGACCCCGCGTTACGTCTCGTTGCGCGGTCACGTGCGCGCCGTGCACGCCCCGAGTGCCCGAGAGCTCCCACGCCGTGCCGTGCGCGCCCTCGCACGGGGCCGACGGGCCGCAGCGTTGCGGCCAACGAAGGGGCCACCGAGCGCCGATCCCCCGAGGGCATGCGCGGCGCTCGTCGCTACGATGCCCCGTGGCCCCGCTCTCCCGGCTCCTGGCGCCGCTGCGAAACCACCAGTTCGCGCTCCTCTGGGGTGGCCAGAGTGTTTCGCTGTTCGGCGACGGCGTCCTCGCCGCAGCGCTGCCCGTCCTTCTCCTGTACACCCTGCACGCCTCGAGTTGGGAGCTCGGCCTCGTCGTCGCGGCCCGCCTGGTGCCACTGGTCGTGCTCTTGCTGCTCGGCGGGGCGCTCACCGATCGCGTCTCCAAGCGCCTCGCGATGCTCTCGAGCGACGTGGTGCGCGGCATCGTGACGGTCGTCATCGGCGTGCTCGCGATCACCGGCGAGCTTGATCTCGCGATACTCGTCGTCTCGATGCTCGTCTTCGGCTCGGTCGACGCGCTGTTCATGCCCGCCTCCACCGCGATGCTCCCCGAGGT
>Ga0075021_10002047_pt1 | contig 10482 bp, 8 predicted proteins | sample ColStrG_CSR_2012_FD_72749 | JGI IMG/M metagenome (GOLD analysis project Ga0075021, IMG submission 72749) | Freshwater sediment microbial communities in response to fracking from Pennsylvania, USA - Cold Stream Run_MetaG_CSR_2012 | ecosystem: Environmental > Aquatic > Freshwater > Creek >... | reverse complement strand
ATGTCGTGGTCGCCAGGCTGGCGGTTGGCCGGCCACGTGACATCGTCGAAATCGCCCAGATCTGCCATCAGCTCGGGGTGCCCGGGCTCGCGGGCCGGGACGGTGACCACCGTGTCGCCGTCGGTGTCCTGCACGGCGACGAACGAGCCCGGGGCAGCGAGCTGGATGGCTTGCTTGAGGTTCGGATCGTTGGCGTTGACGGCTTGCTCGACTGGCTCGTGGGCGCGTTGCAGGCTGTCGTCGATCTGGCGCAGCTGCGAACTGGCGAAGGCGTTGTACGTGGCGACACCGGCGATGACCAACGCGATCAGAGCGACAAGGCTCGTGGCGGCGACGAGTCGGGCGCGCAGCGACATCTACTCGTCCGTTCCATTGTCGCGGAGCACGTAGCCGACGAGCCGCACCGTGTGGATCAGAGGTGGCCCGTACTGGTTCAGCTTCTTGCGTACGTAGCTGATGTAGGTCTCGAGGATGTTCGAGTCGCCGTCGAAGTCGTAGTGCCAGACGTGGTCGAGGATCTGTGGTTTCGACAGCACGCGCCGCGGGTTCAGCATGAACAGGCGCAGCAGGTTGAACTCCGTTGCCGTGAGATCGATCGCGTTACCGGCGCGCGAGACCTCGTGGGTGTCGGGATCGAGTGTCACGTCGGCGAACGTCAGCCGGTTGTCGTCGTTCGGCTTGGCGCCTGATGTTCGTTGGATGATGGCGCGCACGCGCAGCACGATCTCGGCCAGCGAGAACGGCTTCGTCACGTAGTCGTCGGCGCCGACCGAGAAGCCCTGCACCTTGTCTTCCAACGCGTCGCGCGCGGTCAGGAACAGCACGGGTGTCTGCAGCCCATCGGCGCGCAGGCGTCTGGTGATCTCGAAGCCGTCGATGTCGGGCAGCATCACGTCGAGCACGATCAGATCGGGTTGGTCGTTCTGCGCCGTCGACAAGCCGACACGGCCCGTGGTGGCGGTGAGCACCTCGTAACCCTCGTAGCGCAACGCGGTTGCGACGGCGTCGACGATCGACGGCTCGTCATCGACCACCAGCACCCGAGTCATGCTGCACAGTCAATCGCATCGGGGAAGACGTCGCGGACGTGACCCGAAATCTCTCAGGTGGCTCACAGCTCTACGAACACCGGAATCAGTCAACGGGCGCGGTACTGCACCCGGCAGGGTCGGTCGGCGCGAGCCACGCCGCCGATCTGACGGGTCAGCGGGTCGGGCACTCCATCTGTCGACGTGAGTTCGTAGCGGGCGAGCAGCGCGACCACGGCAGTGCGGATCGCCGAGATCGAGAATCGCTGCGCCGGGCAGGTGTGGATACCGTGGCCGAACGTACTGACGAGCTCCTTCGCCGGCAAGGCGTCGGCGAGCACCAGCCGCCGGCCCTCGTAGTGGCCGGCATCGAAGGTGGCCAGCTGTGGGTCGGCGGTCGTGTTCGTCACCGACAGCATCGTCGTGATGAACGCACCGGGTGCGATGCGGAACACACCCTGGTCGGTGCTCATCTCCACCGGCCGCAGCACCTGACGCATCGTGATCGACCGCTGCGCGACACGGATCGATTCGTAGGCGTAGCGATCGAGCAGGGCGCGGTCGCCAGCGGTCACGGCAGCGAGATCGGCACGGTTGTCGAGCAGGCGAACGATCGTCCACGCGAGCGCGGCGAACAGGTTCGACTGCGACCCGAGGTGCAACACGATCACGTCGCGGGCCACGAGTTGGTCGTGCCGCGGCTGGTCGACGTCGGCGAACGACTCGTCGATGCGGTCGAGGAAATCGTCGGGTCGCGCGGTTTCGCAGCTGCGCCGGCCGCGCAGGATCTCGCCGATGACCGCTTCGATGTCGGCCATGGCCCTGCGTTCCCGGTGCTTGTGCGTTGCCAGCGTCACCGTCGTGCGCAGCGGATGTACGAACGACTCCGAGGTGTCGAGACGGTCCAGGGCGCGCACGAGGCGCTCGAAGTGCGCTGGTGAAGCCGCCTCGTCGCCGGCCCACGACGCAAGACCGAGGCGGTGCCCGATTCGCCGTGCCTCGGCGAAGACCTCGAACGAGCCACTGCTGCCGAGTCGCCTCATCTCGGCGTGCATCGCCGTGTCGAGGTTGCTCAGGTACGTCTCCACCTGCTGGCTACCGAACAGCTTGTGCGGTGGGTTGCGGATGTCCTCGAACAGCTCGTCTGGCACCTTGTTGCGGATCATCGTGTAGGTGGCCAGGCCGAAGGAGGCCTTGTGCTCGGGCAGGCCATAGAGGCTGCGCACGCCCTCTGGGCCGAACACGCAGAAGAAACGATGGCCGAGGGCGTCGACGACAAACGTGTCGCCGTGACGGCCGCGCTGTCGGCTGAACCAGCCGGTCGGGTCGCGCAACATCCCAACCGCCGACCCCACCCAGGGGATGCGCCCGGCGACGACCGCCGGCAGCGGATCGACGGCGGGGAGCGGCTTCACCCGGGGAATGCTGCGGCGAGCGCGTCGGCGATGAGGCGGGCGCGGATCGTGAAGCCGTCGACGGTGTAGTGCACCTCGTCGCCGGAGAACCAACCGTTCTGCACCACCGAATTCCAGTCGTAGATCTTCAGGTTGGGGAACTTCGGCGCTTCCTGGTTGAGCGCGTTGTCCCACAGCTGCATGTTCGAGTTCGCCCACGGCCCGCTGGCGACTCGCGACTTGACGTTGACCCACATCACTGGATCGCCGTTGACGAGGTTCATCATCTTGTCGATGCGCACGGCCCGGCCTGGCCCTGACCCGGCAGCGATGTTGGCGGTGTCGGTGGTGCCGAGGGCGAACACCCAACAGCCGTGGTAGCCGGCGTTCTTGATCGCCGCGGCCGTGTCGTAGGCGTTGATCTGCCCGGGCAGGGTCTCCACGATCGAACGCGCGCCCGAGATCTGCATGTTCGGGTACACGACACCGACACGCCGGTACTGCGCGTCGATGCGGTTGGCCGGGTCCTTGATCACGGCCGGCGAGATCATGCCCACCGATGTCGAGTCGCCGATGTGCACCACCGCCGTGCACGAGGTGACCGGTGGCGGCGGTGTCGCGGGACGGGTGTCGAGCACACGTGTGGACGGCGTGACGAAGAACTGTTGCGTGCCGGTTGCGCTGAACACGCCCTGAACATCCACGGCGAGGTCGACAGCCTGCTGGTTGTAGATGCAGAAGCTGCCGTCGGGATCCAGCGGAACGACCGTCAGATTCGCCACCGCGGCAGCGACGCCGTGATTGCCGTTCGACTTGGACTGTGGGCCGGCCGTCAATGCCGAGCAGCGGTCAGCGGTGATGTAGCCGGGCGCGGCGCCGTCGACCATCGTGATGTTGGCCAGCACCGCCGCGGTACCCGCTGGGGCGTTGGTGATCACCTTCGTGATCGAACCCGCGGCGGGCGTGGATGCCGGAGCGACGCGTGTGTCGAGGACGCGAGCGGACGTCGCGGCATCGAAGCCGAGACCATCCGTCGATGATGTCGTGAACGTGCCTTCGATGTCGACGACGAGGTCGACGGGCACGTGGTTGTAGACGCAGAAGCTGCCGTCGGCGTCAACGGGTACGACTGCGAGATTCGAGACCGGGCTCCCAATGGCGAAGTTGCCGTTGGATCGTGTCTGCGGCCCCGGTTGCAGCGCGGAGCAGGCGTCGGCGGTGACGTAGCCCGCACCGGCGCCGGAGCTCATGGTGATGTTGGCGAGCACGGCAGCGGTGCCGGCCGGCGCACCGCTGGCGATTCGCGTGATGGTCGCCGCAGCCGGCTTCGTCGCCGGGGCGACGCGGGTGTCGAGCACTCGGGCCGCTGTTGTCATCGGCAGATACCGCAGACCACCGGCCGCGGCGGGCGCGACGTAGCCCTGCACGTCGGCGAGCAGGTCGACCGGCGACTGATTGTCGATGCAGAAGCGGCCGTCGGTGTCCACCGCGACGACCGACAGGTTGGCAACAGCCTGGCCGATGCCGTGGTTGCCGTTGGATCGTGTCTGCGCGCCGGGCTGCAGCACCGAGCACTTGTCGGCGGTGATGTAACCGTCGGCCTTGCCGTTCACCATCGTGATGTTGGTGAGTACCGCGGTTGCCGTGGCCGGCACCGCGGTCTGTACCGGCGTGATCGTGCCGGCAGGGATCGCGCCCGCGCGGATCTGGGTGAGGGGCACCACCAGTGCCGCGGTGAGTAGGCCGACTGCGAAGAGTGCCCGCTTCATTCGGCCGACCCTACCCGCTGCAACCGGGCCCAATCACGGTCCGACGTACGAGGCCCGCGGCCGGAAGCGCAGCGGTGTTTCACCGTATTCCTCCAGAGCGTGGGCCAGCCAGCCGGCCATCCTGGCGATGGCCATCACGGCCTCGCCGGCGTCGGGTGCCATGCCGCCGGCGCGGGTCATTGCCGCGATGGCCAGGTCGACGTTCGGGTCGCGATCGATGCGGCGGGCGACCTCCGCGTTCAGATCGTTCACCACCGCCATGACACGGCCGCCACCGACGGCGTGACCCAGCAGATCCAGCAGCACGACAGCGCGGGGATCGGCCACGGTGTACACAGCATGTCCGTACCCAGGTATCCGCCCGCCGTCGCGCGTCGCGTTCGACACCGCCCGCGCCGCGCCGACGTCAAGCGCGTCGTCGAGCAGGTTGCGCGCCAGACGTGTCGCGCCACCGTGCAGCGATCCGCTCAGCACGCCGAGGCCGGTGCACACGACCGCGTATGGGTTTGCCCGCGTCGAAGCAGCGACGCGCACACCGAGTGTGGAGGCGGCGAGCTCGTGATCGGCGAGCAACACCATCGCCGCGTTCACCACTGCGAGCATGCCCGGTGGCGGTCGGCGTGGGGTCAGGCGCGTCCACAGCCGCCCGGCGATGGTGGATCGGAGTGCCGGCCCACCGGCGAGCCCAGACGTCGGCAGCGTCAGGCGCGGGGTGCGGCCGTCCCCGGCCACCGGCAACGAGTCGACCACCGTCGCGATCAGGTGCCGTCCCGCAGCCGCCACCTCCTCCGCCGACGTGCCGATCGACGCCGGCGCGTTGGCCATTGCATTGGCAACGATCACACGGATCGCGTTGCCGAGCAGGACGGGCTGCGCCTCGGCCGCGGTCGGCAGGTGTTCTCCTGCCCATGGCCGGTGGCCTTCGCCGAGCCGATCGAGCCACAGCAGTTCGGCGACTTGTTCGAACGTGTGGCTGCGCGCCAGCTCGCTGCTGGCCAGACCCCGGTAGCGCACGCCGAGTGGCGAGAGCGCCGTGATGCGCGTCTCGATCAGCATGTTCAACGAGGTGCTGCGGCTGCTCTGTCGCGGCCGGCCGCGACGGGCCAGTGCGTCGATCGCTCGCGCGTCGAAGATGCGTGACTTGCCGTCGCCCGACGGTTGGCTCTCGACGAGCCCGCGGCTGACGTAGGCGTACAGCGTCTCGACTTTCACACCCATCCGTCGCGCCGCCTCGCGGGCGGAGATCGCCGAGCTCATGGGTGGATGATAATCAACATTGACTTGAGGCGCCGACGATCGCACGCTGACGGCATGCCAAACATCGACACGATCATGACTGCGCCGCCGGTGACGGCCGACGCGACGGACTCCCTCGACTCCGTGATCCGGCGGATGCACGAACGCCGTGTCGGCTCGGTGGTGATCACGAAGGAGGCCCACCTCACCGGCATCGTCACCGAGCGCGACGTGCTGCGGTTGTCAACCGACGGCCATGCCGGCTCGACCCCGATCGGGGCGGTGATGACGACTCCCGCCGATGCGATCGATCGCACGGCAAGCCTGCAGGAGGCGTTGACGACGATGCGCGAACGCGGCTACCGGCACATGCCGGTGCTGTCGGGTGGCGAAGTGGTGGGTGTCGTCTCGTTGCGCGACCTGATGCGCGTTGCCCAGATCGGACCGACCGATGTACCGCGCGGCCTGAAGGGGGTTGTGGTTGCCGACACCGAGGTCGGCGACGTGCGCGGCAACGAAGGCTTCTACCACTACCGCCAGTACTCGGCGATCGACCTCGCCGAGCAACGCCCGCTCGAAGACGTGTGGCGGCTGATGATCGACGGAGCGCTGCCGTCAACCATCGCCCAACGCGAGCAGTTCATCGCCGAGGTCGCGCCGCTCCGCGAGATTCCTGTTGCGGTCCTCGGGGTGCTGCCGGCCATCGCTCGTGCCAGCGAACCGCTGGAAGGGCTGCGCACTGCGCTGTCGCTCGCCGCGGCCGACCGTGGCCTGCGCCCGAACATCGACATCGGGGTCGAACAACGCCGCGCCGACGCGCTGTTCCTGTGCGCCGTGACGCCCACACTGCTGTGCGCGCTGCACCGCCTGCGCAACGGCCTCGATCCGGTCGCGCCGCGTGACGGACTGGGCTACGCGGCGAACTACCTGCTGATGATGAACGGCGCCGAGGCGCCGGCCGACCATGCCCGCGCCGTGGAGCAGTACCTCATGTCGACCATCGATCACGGCTTCAACGCAAGCACGTTCACGGCTCGCGTCGTCGCATCGACGGGCGCGGATCTCGGCGCATGCGTCACCGCGGCCATCGGCGCGCTGAGTGGGCCGCTTCACGGCGGCGCGCCGAGCCGGGCCCTGGCGCTGCTCGAAGAGATCGGAACACCCGATCGGATCGACGCCGTCGTCCGTCCGATGATCGAGAGCGGCGACAAGATCATGGGTTTCGGCCACGCCGTGTACAAGACCGACGACCCGCGATCGGTCATGCTGCGCGGTGTCGCCCGCCGGTTGGCCACAGCAACCGGTGATGCGGCGCGCCAGCGATTCGAGTTCGCCGAGCGTGTGGAGGCGACCGTCATCGATCTGCTCGACGAGTTGAAGCCGGGCCGCGAACTGCGCACGAACGTGGAGTTCTACGCCGGTGTGGTGATGGAGATGTGCGGCATCCCGCCGTCGATGTTCACGCCGACGTTCGCCTCCAGCCGGGTCATCGGCTGGTGCGCGAACATCCTCGAGCAGGCGGCCGACAACAAGATCATCCGCCCCAGCGCGCGCTACATCGGCGCTCCGCCGCCGCAGCCAGTGCCAACGCTGTAGCTGCGATCAATAGCCCTTGGCGCGGAAGTGGGGGATCACTTTTGTGCCCCACTGGCGGATGGTCTCCATGCTCGCTTCGTGGGTGACGGTGCCCATCTGCATCAGGCACAGGATCTCGTCGGCGCCGGCTTCGATCAGGCGCTCGGCGTATTCGATCGCGGTGCGCCAGTCGCCGTAGGCGTGCTCCGGCGGCGAGTAGAGCGCGGTCGCCACCGGCGTGACCGGGATGTTCATCTCGTGCAGCCGTGCTTCCACGATCACCGCGTCGCGCTTCATCGCGTTCACGTTGTCGCCGGCGTCGGGATCCAGGTCGGGCGCGTCGCCTGTGCCGTACCAGTGGTGGATCGACTCGGCGAAGAAGCGCTGGCCACGGGTGCCGATGCGGTAGGCCTCGTCGGGGTCGTCGAGGACGATGGTCGGGCACAGCGCGGAGAAATGGTTGTTGGCATGATCGCTGACGAAGCGTTCGCCCGTGCGTGTCGCAATGGCGTCGTCGTAGATCTTTCGCAGCCCGGCGATCTCGTCCGGCCCACCGAAGCCGAGCACCAGCGCGCCGACGCCCATGTCGGCGGCCAGGCGCACCGTGTCCTGCTTGGTGCAGGCGATGAACAGCGGTGGATGCGGGTTCTGCACCGGGTGCGGCGTGATCGGCCGCGACGGGATGTCGAGCCGGTCGGTGTGCCACTCGAAGCGCTCCTCGCGCCAGATGTGCCCGAGGATCTGCAGCGTCTCCTCGAGTTCGGGATAGGTGTCGGCAGCCTCCACGCCGAACAGGCCCGTCTCCTGCTTCGTCGCGCCACGGCCACCGCCGACATCGAGCCGGCCCTTGGAGAGGATGTCGAGCATCGCCACCCGCTCGGCGACGCGGACCGGATGGTTGAAGCCGAACGGCATCAGCACACAGCCGTGGCCGATGCGCACGCGCGTGGTGCGCGCGGCCACGAACGACAAGAAGATCTCCGGCGCGCTCATGTGCGAGTACCACGTGAGCGCGTGATGCTCGACGGCCCAGATCGCATCGAAGCCCATCTCTTCTGCGAACACGGCCTGGTCGACGCAGTTGTGCATCACGCGTTGCTCGTTGGCCGGTGAGGCGTCGTTCATCTGGGCTTCGAAGATCATCGAGAAACGCATGGTCGTGCTCCGTGTCGTACGCTGAAGTCAAACAAGTAGCTATAGTTCTATTAGAACTATCATTCGCTGTCAAGAGGAGGCCGAGATGGAACCACTGAGCACGGCACGTCTGCAGGGCAAGGTGGCGCTCATCACCGGTGGCGCCCGCGGGATGGGCGCGGCACATGCGCGTGCCTTCGTCGGCGAGGGCGCATCCGTGCTGATCACCGACGTGCTCGACACGGAGGGCGCGGCGCTCGCCGCCGAACTGGGCGACGCGGCTCGCTTCGCCCACCACGACGTCAGCGACGAACAGCAGTGGCAAGCTGCGGTCGCGCTCGCCGAGGAGACGTTCGGCGGGCTCGACATCGTGGTCAACAACGCCGGTGTGCACTGGACCCGGGCGATCGAGGACGAGACGGTCGATGGTCTGCGCCGGGCGTTCGACGTGAACCTGCTCGGCACGTTCCTGGGCATCCGCTCGTCGATCGCGGCGATGCGCCGCCGCGGTGGAGGCTCGATCGTCAACATCTGCTCGCAGGCCGGCAACACCGGCCTCGGCTGGCACGCGGCGTACGGCGCATCGAAGTGGGGCGTCCGCGGCCTCAGCCGCACAGCGGCCGTCGAACTCGGTGTCGACGGCATCCGTGTCAATGCGGTGTTCCCGGGCGCGATCGAGACGTCGATGCTGCCGGCCGACCGCGAGGGTCTCGGCAACGCCCGCTTCGCCCGGCTGCCGCTCGCTCGCGCCGGCCTGCCCGACGAGGTGTCGGCGCTCGTCCTGTTCCTGGCCACTGACGAATCGTCGTACGTCACCGGAGGCGAGTTCACGATCGACGGCGGCTCGTCGGCCGGGCCGCCGCTCACACCGCGACCCGCCACTGCGGGGCCGCGATGAACGCGTCGGAGTCGTCCGTCGAACTCCCCGCCACCGCGTGGGCAGTACTCGGACTGTTGTCGTTCGGGCGCGAGTTGTCGGGCTACGACCTGAAGAAATGGGCCGACAGCTCGCTGCGTTTCTTCTACTGGAGCCCTGCCGCGAGTCAGGTGTACGGCGAGCTGCGCCGGCTGGAGAAGCTCGGCCTGGTGACCTCGCGCGTGGCAGCGCAGGATGACCTCCGCAACAAGCGCCTGTTCCGCATCACCGACACTGGTGCCGCTGCGATCGGCGACTGGGTGCAGCACGCGCCCGTGGAGCCGACGATGCTGAAGCACAGTGTCGCTCTGCGTGTGTGGCTCGGCCATCTTGCCGACCCTGCGCACCTGCGCGACGTCGTCGAGGAGCACCGCGACAACGCAGCTCGGCTCGCCGAAGAAGCGGCGCAGGCATCAGCGAGTGCCGCAGCCGCGGCCGACGAACACTGGGAGTTCCCCGCTCTCGTCACGCGGTGGAGCCAGCGCTACTACGAGTCCGAGCGCCGTCTCGCCGACGAGATGCTCGCCGACCTGGACGCGCTCACGGCCTCAGGCAGCAGCAGCGGCTGAGATCGGCCACACGCCGGCGAGCAGTTCCAGGCTGCGGATGCGCGCCGGCAGGTCGTAGGCGACGGACGTGACCATCAGCTCGTTCGCGTTCGTCCGCGCAGCCAGGTCGCGCAGCTGCGAGGCGACGGTGGCCGGGTCGCCGGTGATGCGGCTTGTGGGCATGCGTTTGGCGGCTTCGATGTCGGGGTTGGCGGCAGCATCGGCGGGTGACGGCAATGGCGCGAACCGTCCGGTGCGACGGCCGTAGGCAGTGATCCGACCGGGTCCGCTCTGCCATTGCGCTTCCTCGTCGGTATCGGCGGTGAGGACGTTGGCAGTGACGACGAGGTACGGCTTGTCGAGCACGGCCGACGGCTCGAAATTCTGGTGGTACAGCTCGGCGGCCTGCAGTGTGCCGCCCATGTCGAAGTGGTGGGCGAAGCCGAACGGCAGTCCGAGATAACCGGCCAACTGCGCGCTGTACCCGCTGGAGCCGAGCAGGAAGATCTCCGGATACGACGAAGCCGCGGGTGTGGCCTTGAACTGCTGCCACATGCCGCGGTCAGCGCGCGGGTCGCCGAGCAGGCCCATCAGATCGATGAGGTGCTGGGGGAAATCTTCCGCGGTGAGCCCGTCGGGCGAACGACGCAGTGCCGCTGCGGTGGACTGGTCGGTGCCCGGGGCGCGCCCGATGCCGACATCGATGCGATGGGGGTGCAGCGCCTCCAGCATCGCGAACTGCTCGCCGACGACGAGTGGGGCGTGATTCGGCAGCATCACACCGCCTGAGCCGACCCGGATCTGCGCGGTGAGCGCGGCGAGGTGGGCGATCAGCACGGTTGGCGACGTACAAGCGACACTGGGCATATTGTGGTGCTCGGC
>Ga0075021_10002046_pt1 | contig 10485 bp, 4 predicted proteins | sample ColStrG_CSR_2012_FD_72749 | JGI IMG/M metagenome (GOLD analysis project Ga0075021, IMG submission 72749) | Freshwater sediment microbial communities in response to fracking from Pennsylvania, USA - Cold Stream Run_MetaG_CSR_2012 | ecosystem: Environmental > Aquatic > Freshwater > Creek >... | reverse complement strand
GCGTATCACAGGCCGCGATCTGTTTCATCGCCACCGCCTCGTCGAGGTGCAGCCGGATAAGTTTGGCAAAGCGGTCGGTGACCTGCAAGCGCTTCTTCTCAAACAGGCTGCCCAAGCCGACAGCCTGGACCAGCAGAATTTTGGCCGGCCGGCGGTATTTGCCAAAGGTTTGGACCACGGCCACCAGCGCCGCCTGCACCCGCTCGATGCCACGCCCTTGTCCAGCAATGGCTTCATCAACCCGCCGCTCAAGTAAGTCAGCAAACTGGTCGACAAGGGATAAAAAGAGCTGCTCTTTGTTCGGGAAGTAAAGATAGACCGCGCCTTTGGATGTCCCGGCCGCTTCGACGATCTCGTCCAGGCGCGTGTCATGGTAGCCCTTTTTACTAAAGACGTTGAGGGCCGCATCTAGGATGCGGCTGCGTGTCTCCGGCTTCTCAGTCACTTTGCGCGTGGTCATGGTGATACTGACTGGTCAGTATTTTAGCGCGCATTATGAAACGCATATGAGTGACGGCTTTGCCGATTTGCCCACGCCGCGCCACAGGCTGCCGTCCCAACCCGCGACCCTGTGCGGCACGCAGGCAACGAATATGGCTCTCTCAATTTTGGTCATGCAGTGACGTGGCATCACTCTGCATCGCTTGGCCCTCACAAATGGCGAAACCAGGGTGGACGGCCCTGCTTCAGTTTGCACATTGCTTGCCGAGTAATAGAATTTCGCATGTTGCCAGATGAACTATTCAAGAGACTGGAGCAAAACATGTGAGTAGTGCATCGGCCGTTGCTGATCCAATTCGCAGTTCTTTACCGTAGACTACTGGCAAAGTGGTTTGCGCAATGTTCACGGCAGTTACCAGCAGGCCGTCGCCGTCGCCGTCGCCTTGCCGAACGGTCTAAGCCAGTTCCACACACCGGCCAACTCATTGCCACTGGGCTACGGCAAAACTGACAAACGTGTCACAAAGGAATCACCATGACGATTTCAACCCCCGATATCGCCCGACCCGATAAAGCGCTCATCGAGGCGCTCAAGCACATCGGCAGCGCCACCGCCAGTGGTGAACTCAGCCGACTCGGCATCCGCAACCCGCACATGCTCGGTCCCGTGGCATGGACGAAAGGTGCGAGCATCGTCGGCCCGGCGCTGACGTTACAGTTCATGCCCAAGCGCGAGGATTTGTATAGCGTCAACGAATATGCTGACCCCGAAAAGCAACTGCACCGGCATGTGCTGTATCACACCCAGCCCGGTGACATCGTCGTGGTCGATGCGCGCGGCGATTTGAGCAGCGGCGTATTTGGTGAGATGATGTTGACGTTCTTCAAAGGCCGCGGCGGTGCAGGGGCGGTCATCGATGGCTGCATCCGCGATTACACCCACGCCCAACACCTCGGGCTGCCACTATGGCTAAGAGGGGTGACACCAAACTTCCACACCCAGACTGGCATCATCCCGTTTGCGGTTAACGTGCCCATCGCCTGCGGTAACGTGCTGACGATGCCGGGCGACATCATCGTGGCCGATGATGATGGCGTGGTGGTGGTGCCAGCCAAACTCGCACCCGAATTAGTCAAAAAGGCCAGCGAACATGCCGAATGGGAAGTGTTTAGCAAGCTGAAGCTGGAAGAGGGCGGTGACTTGCGCAAATACTACCCGCTGCGCGCCGACGCACAGGAAGAATATGAAGCCTGGAAGGTTGAGCAGTCAAAACCGGCCAAGAAGGTAGGCACGCGTAAGAAATAGCGGCCTAGTGTCGCCGAACGGCTGTGATGGGTGAGCGGCAAGACACCGGGCGCATTGACGGTGAGCACCGACATGTGACCGCGATTCTGAGGCCAGCGCACATCCACCCTCACCCATGCTGCGCGCCGCTCACGCACAGGGACTGTTATCCTAAGTCCTAAGGCGTTGCCTGCGAAACAAGCTCGAGCCGCTCCACCTGATAGCCCGCCGCTGCCGCCGTTGCCATTAATGCATCGGCCGCTTCACGCTCACGCGCGACGCGCGTGACGAATTCGGCGATGCTTTCATCCTCGTTGGTGAGGTCATTCGCAGTTGCGGCCGCATGTAAGGCGTTTATGAGCGAATCGAATTGCTCTTTGTTGAAATATGTCACGCCGTCGTGGTGATTGACCTGCAACAGCGCCTTACCATCGAGGTCGGCAAACAGCGCCGTCAGGCCAGCCGCTTGCCCCGCGCCGTCTAAGCCAAGTGAAGGGCTGGGCAGCTTGCCCTTGGCCGTCCTGTCGGTCGCCAATACATCGTGATGGGAAAGCATGAGCTTGACCTGCATCAGCCGTTGCCACGACATCTCTTCGCTCAAGCCAAAGCCGCGGAGCGCATCGCGCAGCACATCCCCCAGCGCCCATTCGATCAGCCAGGTGCGCGTTTGTGCCTCGCCGCCCTGGAAGGACACCAGGTCGCCTAGCCGCCGCGTGAGTAGCCAAGCAACGGTCGTCACCATCAGTCCTTCGTCTTTCAGGGGCAGCATCGCACGTTTCTCGACATCGTCGCTCATAAGGTCAAACATATCCTCAATGTCCCCCCGAATGGCGCGCGCGACCCGGGTGCTGTTGGCGCTGGAGTTGACATGACGTTTGACCTCGGCCATCAGCGCCATCGCGTCCAGCTCAATGTCATCCAGCAGTGCCTTGCGCGATGACTTCGTACCGCCGTGGGCCAGGGTGTGCAGGGCTGTGACGCACGACTTTAGCCGGTCGCCGTTCACCAATGCGCGGTAGGCGTCGATGACCGGCGCAAGCTTCTGCATCTCAAACTCGCGCTGGATGCTGGGCACACCTTTGCCACCCAGCCGGGCCAATAATTCGCCATATGCGTGCTCAGCATCGCTGACGACTTCACGAATCTCTGAAAACACCAGGCTCTTGTAGGCCTCAAGCCGGACATACAGCCCTTGCTCACACAACTGACGGCTAGAGTGCAGATATTCGAGCCCAGTATTTAGGTCGCGCAAGATGGTGTAGTGTGCGTCATCGCAGGTCAGGCCGAGCGCTTCACCCACTGTCACCTGCTGGAGGGACTTGTCAGCCCCGTGTTTGACGGCAAAGGCGGCTGAAGCACGAACCCAGCCTTCGGCCGTGTCAAACCGGTTGTGATAGACCACAAGGGCGCGCTCATCCCCATACCGGTTTGAATAGGCAAATACGTTCTCGTTCACGCCGCCGCCCGAGCTCCAGAAGTCAAACAGGCGGAATTGGTCGACGCCGGCGAAGAGATAGCGCTTCTTGGCGAGCGGAAAGATTTCGCGCTCATGGCGGGCCACCAAATCCTGATCCGGCCACTCCCAGAGTTTGGGGTAGCGGAACTCCATCCCATATTTCTCGGTATAGCCCTCGATCTGACCGTGGCCAAACATCGGCAAGCCAGGCATGGTCACCATCATGAGCGCAATGCCGAAATACTTGTCACCCTTGCCAAACTGTTCGACCGCGGTCTTCTCGTCGGGGTTGTTCAAGAAATTGACGTAGCGCCTGAGAATCTCCGGATCAAACTCGAGCGTGTTTTTGATAAGCTGGCGATACTCGTCGTTCTTTTCATCGCGCAGCATGTTCATGAACGCGCTGTTATAGACGCGGTGCATACCCAGCGTGCGCACGAAGTAACCCTCGAGCATCCAGAACGCCTCGGCCAAGAGCAGTGTATCGGGGATCTCACGGGCCGCCCGGTCAACGACCTCGCGCCAGAATTCATTCGGCATCAGCGCGTCGAACTGTTCAACGCTCATGCCATGCCCTGCGCGCGATGGGATCGCCCCACCCGAGCCCGGTTCTGGAAACCACAGCCGGCGCACATGGCGCTTGGCGAGCGTCATGGCCGCGTCAAAGCGAATCACCGGGAACTGGCGCGCGACGCTCAAGATGGTCTGAATGACCGCCTCGCGCGCGTCGGCATTCAGATAGTTGATCTGGGCGGTATCGTTCCAGGGGAAGGACGTGCCGTCGTTGCCGTGGTAGATGTAGCGCGTGTCGCCTGTCCACTTATCAACCCGCTTAAACACTACAGCCGCGTCGCTCTTGTTGTAATAGTGGTCTTCGAGATAGATACCGACCCGGTCATCGTTCGATAGGTCCGGCCCGTTAAAGCTGTAGCTCGGATACGGCGGATAATCGAGCGACAAAAAGTAATCGGGACGCTCGATAACCCACTTGCTGTCGATGCCCATGTGGTTGGGCACCATGTCGCTTGCCAGGCGGATACCCCGCTGCCAGGCCCGGCCTTTCAGGTTCTCTATGGCCAGATAGCCGCCCAGATCTTCGGCGATGGCGTAGTCTTGCAGTGAGTAAGCCGAAGCGACTGCGTCCTGCGCGCCCATCATCTGCTTGATGCGCTGCGACGCTTTGCTTCTCTCCCACACACCGATCAGCCAGAGCCCCGTGAAGCCCCAGCGCGCCAGCAGCTCGAGTTCTTCGTCGGGCACTTGGTCAAGCCGCGTAATGGCCCGCTGATATTTGCGCGATAGTTGATCGAGCCACACATAGGCGTTCTTGGCCACCATCACCAAGCGCGGCATCCACTCGCGGTCTTGGGTATAGGCCTCGTATTCGACGACATGGACGTCGCGCCCACCCGGCAGGTTCGCACCGCCGCTGAGTTCGTCTTGGCTTGGAACGAAGGATTGCGGGTTGCCATCGCCCACCCAGCCAAAGCTCAGAGCGGCCTTTTTATCCTCGGTAATAAGATCAAGGCTGAGGAGCAAGCGCGTGATAAACCGGGCAAACACCTCGCCAAAGTAGGGCACCCAGCGCTGCTGGATAAAGGTGATCTGGCCCTCAAGCGAATCGGGAGACGCTAGCGCTGGCGCACGCAGCAATTCAACCAGCGTTTGGTTGTCGGGGCCAAAGGTTGGTTGTGTGTCGAAGAATTCTCGCATGGCAGCGATGACACGCGTGTATTGGGTGTTTTCAACCAAGACCGTATCGTCGAACAATTCGTTGAACGGCTTAAATGCCCCGTTGCCATTCTCGAGCCACAACATCAACTGTTCCTCGAGTGCGTCCGCGCTATTGGTCGCGAGGTAGCTGGCCGTCGTGGTCTTGCCTTGATATACCGCCACCGGTGGAAAGTCGTCGGTGAAGCGCTGCAGCGTGCGATACACTGTATCTGCGCCGACCTTCTGGCTGACGTAATCCAGGGCCTGGCTGAGGATACGCTGCTCGCTACCGGTGCGCCTGCGTATTTCGATGTCGTAGAGCCCGATCAACACGTGTGATATCTCGTCGAGCACGCCCATGGCGTTCACATCCCCGGCCCCCACGATCCTGTTTGGGAATTGGGAGCGGTCGCGCAGATCATTCATTTTCTGCGCGACCTGTCGTGAGGCTCGTGCATCGACGATGACCGCGTTTCCGGTAAACAGGAATAACGACTGATCAAACTGATATTGGTCACGGGACGTGCGTGAGATGTGAAACTCCAGCATAGATACCCAAATTGTACTGACGAAACGCAGATATGCATAGTGCGGCCTCCAGCCAGCGGTGAATATTGATGGTGTGTGATGGCTCGGCCGTGGTTGACCAGCTTGAAATCCTGCCTGCAAAGATAGGATCCAGCCGCGAGTATTCTGGGTAAGACGGGTCATGGGGCCAGGCGCCTGACCAAATCAGCCTATGGATGGATAGTCACCTACGATGCGATCGCAGCCGGACAATCTGGCTGTATGCCAGCATCAACCACACTCAGATACACGCACGCTCGATGGCGCGGGACCAATAAACGGCGCTTGGGTGGGTTTGGGTGCGTTTGCATGCGCTTGGAGCAGTCAACCGATCAATCGGTCAACTGTTGCTGGAGCTGGGCCATATCAAAATACACGGTCTCGCCGTCAAATAGCTGCGCCGTGCGGTTCCAAGGGAAATGAATAACGACCTTGAAGTTGACCGGCTTACCCGTCGGCGCCAGTCCTGCCCATTTGCCCTGATGCGTGCCGATCAAGTCAGCGATTTCGATCACGCCCTGCGGCCCGATCACGATATCTGTGACATTAAACACGGCGTCCGGGAATGCGCCCAGAAGGGTGTGATAAAAGTCCCGGGCGCCGCCATGGCCCTCCCAGCGGTCACCCGTGGGTACGACCACGTAGACACATGCCTCGCTCAGTGTCGCAATGAGCCCAGGTATGTCGCGCGCATCTTCGGCGCGCGAATGGTCAATCCACAATTTGCGGATGCGCTTGTATTCGTCGACGTCGATGTCTTGGGTGATGCGCTTGCGGACGCTGGGCTGTTGCATGGCTGAATTGTAGAACCTAGCTTCGGATCACCAAACCTTGAAAGCATATCCGAACGTGCGGCCCTAATGCGTGGCACTGATGCGTGGCCCGCCAGCCACCATAAATCAATGGGGGGGCCTCCCGGTTACAGGCCGGAGCGCGCTGGCTGCTACGCTACGTCCCCACCATTTGATTCAAGCGATGATGGGCTTGTAGGCTGCGGACCCTGAATTCGCGCGCTTTGAGAGCGCGGATGGCTTGCACGGCGGCGGTGGCGGCGCTGAGCGTCGTGAGCAGCGGAAGACGATGCTGCACGGCTGCGGCGCGAATCTCTTGCCCATCACTGTAAGCGATCCGGCCAAGTGGCGTGTTGATGACCATGTTGACCTGGCCCCTGGCGATGTAGTCGACCACATGCGGCGAGCCTTCGCTGACCTTGTTCACGGCCTTGGCCGGGATCTTGAGCTTGTTTAGCCATTCGGCGGTGCCGCTCGTCGCCACGATCGCAAAGCCAAGCCCATGCAGATCCTTGGCGATCTTGGTCACCGCGCCCTTGTCAAAGTCGTTGACGGTGATGAGCACACTGCCTTGAAGCGGCAAACGCTCACCGGCGGCGATTTCGGCTTTTGCAAACGCGTGACCAAACGTGGCCGCGTGTCCCATCACTTCGCCCGTGCTGCGCATCTCCGGACCAAGCATGTAGTTAGCGCCCGGGAACTTGTTGAACGGCAACACGACCTCTTTGACGAAAAAACCATCTAGCTTCGGCTCACCGATCAGACCAATCTCGTCCAGTGTCTGGCCGGCCGCAATCCGGGCTGCGATCTTGGCCAGCGGCACGCCGGTGGCCTTACTGACAAATGGTGTGGTGCGGCTGGCACGCGGGTTGACCTCGAGCACATACACCACATCGTCCTTGATGGCCAGTTGCACGTTCATCAGACCCTTCACACCGATTCTTAGTCCGATGCGCTCGACATAGTCGCGGATGATGTTGAGGTGATACTCGCTGACCTTAAAGGGCGGTAGCACGCACGCGCTATCCCCGCTATGCACACCGGCCTCTTCGATATGCTGCATGATGCCGCCGATAACCAGCCGGGTCCCATCGCACACCGCGTCCACATCGATCTCAAATGCATCTTCGAGATAGCGGTCGATCAACACCGGCGCATCGGGCGAGACACGCGCCGCTTCTTCGATATACCCCTTTAGACTAGCTTCATCGAAGACGATACCCATGGCCCGCCCGCCGAGCACATACGATGGCCGCACGAGCACTGGGTAGCCGATCTGGGCCGCTACTTGACGCGCCTCGTCGAGTGACATGGCCGTGCCGTTGTCTGGCTGGGGGATGTCCAGGTCGTGCAGGATGGCGGCGAACTGCTTACGGTCCTCGGCCAGGGCGATCGCATCGGGCGGCGTGCCCCAGATCGGCACGCCGTAGTCCTTGAGTGCTTGGGCCAGGTTGAGCGGGGTTTGCCCGCCAAACTGCACCAGGACAGGCACACCCGGCGCGTTGACAGCCATGTTTGGGTTGCGCCCACCCGGGGTCAGCCCAGATTCACATTCCCAGATATTGAGCACGTGCTCGAGCGTCAGCGGTTCGAAATACAGCCGGTCGGCTGTGTCATAATCGGTGCTGACCGTCTCCGGGTTGCAGTTGATCATGATGGTCTCAAATCCGAGTTTTTCAAGCGCGTAGCAGGCGTGCACGCAGCAATAGTCGAACTCGATCCCTTGACCGATACGATTGGGTCCACCGCCGAGGATGATGATCTTTGGTCGCTCAAACTGCACGCTGCTCTCGTCGTGACCGTCATAGTGCGAATATAGATACGGGGTGCTGCTCTCGAACTCAGCCGCGCAGGTATCGACTTGATAGAAGGCGGGCAGGATGCCATGCTGACGGCGCTTGGCGCGCACATCGAGGGCGGACACTGGGGAGGACTGGCTGCTGGGCTTGAGTAGCCGGGAGATATAGGCGTCGCCAAACCCTTCGCGCTTGGCGCGCAGGAGTAGCGCGCACGGGATATCGTCGAGCGTATAGGCCGCGATCTCGCCCTCGGTCGCGATCAGCGCTTCGAACTGGGCGATAAACCACGGGTCAAACGCGGTCTGGGCCTGCACCTCACCCGCTGTGACGCCGCTCCGCAGCGCATCAAAGGTCTGGAACAGGCGTTGGGCAGTCGGGGTGCGGAGCGATGCTAATTCGCGCGCCTGTGCACCGGGTGTCGGCACGAAGCCGACTCGGCCGATCTCCAGGCTTTGCACGGCCTTGTTCAAAGCTTCCTTAAAGGTGCGGCCAATTGCCATCGCCTCGCCGACGCTCTTCATTTGCGGCCCAAGCGTCGGGTCGGCACCTGGGAACTTCTCGAATGCCCAGCGGGGATACTTGACGATCACATAGTCGAGCGACGGCTCGAATGACGCAGGCGTTTTTTGGGTGATGTCGTTGGGGATTTCGTCAAGCGAGTAACCGACGGCGAGCAGGGCTGCGATTTTGGCGATGGGGAAGCCGGTGGCCTTGCTGGCCAGGGCCGACGAGCGCGATACGCGCGGGTTCATCTCGATGATAACGACCTCGCCGGTGTCCGGGTTCACGGCGAACTGCACGTTGCTGCCACCCGTCTCGACCCCAATCGCGCGCATGATGATCTTGGCCATGTCGCGCAGCCGCTGCAACTCCTTGTCGGTCAAGGTCATCACCGGGGCGATGGTGATGCTGTCGCCCGTGTGCACACCCATCGGGTCTAGGTTCTCGATACTGCACACGACCACAAAGTTGTCCTTGTAGTCGCGCATCACTTCGAGTTCATATTCCTTCCAGCCCAAGAGGCTCTGCTCGATCAGCACCTGGTGCACCGGGCTTTCGCGCAAGCCGTGCGCGCACTTGGTTCGCAACTCGGCCTCATCATAGGCTACGCCCCCGCCGCTGCCACCCAGGGTAAATGACGGCCGGATGAGGACCGGGTAACCTGTGTGAGCCGTGAGCGCCACTGCCTCATCCACGGTCTTGACCGTGTTGCCAGTCGCGCACTTAAGACCATGGGCCTCCATAGCTTCCTTAAACAGTTGGCGGTCTTCGGCCAGTTTGATGGACTGCACGGCCGCGCCGATTAGCTTGACGCCGTATTTGGCAAGCACGCCTTGTGCCTCCAGCGCCATGGCGAGATTGAGCGCTGTCTGGGCACCGACGGTTGGCAAAATCGCGTCGGGCTTCTCGACTTCGATGATCTTCTCGATGATCTCAACCGTCAGTGGCTCGACATACGTTGCATCGGCAAACTCCGGGTCGGTCATGATCGTGGCCGGGTTGGAGTTCACCAAAATGACACGGTAACCCTCACGACGGAGCACTTTACACGCCTGCGCACCGGCGTAATCGAATTCGCAGGCCTGACCAATGATGATGGGTCCGGAGCCGATGATCAGGATGGAGTGGATGTCGGTTCGTTTGGGCATTTTCGCGTCACTTGGATCGTCAGGGCTGTAATGTTACTTGAATAGACCGCCTCTCGGCCAAGAATCAGCTTTCGGATCAACAATGCGGAACACAGTTGCACTTTCCACACGCTTGAACTAAAACATGAACATACGCTCGGGGGACAAGGTATTTGACGAATCATCTGCGTTGCCCCGTCTGAACACGGGTCTCAGCATGTGAATACCGAGATGTTTTTACATTTAACCGATTCAATTGGAGGATAGAAGACAAATGAAACCCGCGACTGAATTGATCAATCGACGCCGGATGCTTAAGCTGATGGGCTTGGGCGCCGGCACAGCGCTCCTGGCAGCCTGTGCTCCGGCAGCCCCTGCGGCTCCGGCAGCCCCTGCGGCTCCGGCAGCGCCCGCCGCACCAGCAGCGACATCCGCACCGGCAGCGACGGATACACCCGCGCCAGCGGCCACCGAGGCACCAAAAGCCACCGAGGCGCCAGCGGCCACTGAAGCGCCAAAAGCCACCGAGGCGCCTCAGGCAGCAGCCGGCGGCGGCGCGAACGCCATCGGCAAGAAGTTGCCCGGTGACGCTGCGCCCAGTGAACAGCAGGTCTACGTCGTTGCCGGAGCAGAAGCCAAGCCCGGCCAATTCATGGATATCACTGGCAGCGTATACAACCGCGGCCCACTGGCTGACCAATATGCTGTGCCGCTCACCCGCATCAACAAGGACTTTGAGCTTGTGCCCGGCTCGGCCAAGTCTTGGAAAGTTGACGACAAGGGCACGACTTGGACCTTCCAGTTG
>Ga0075021_10002045_pt1 | contig 10488 bp, 7 predicted proteins | sample ColStrG_CSR_2012_FD_72749 | JGI IMG/M metagenome (GOLD analysis project Ga0075021, IMG submission 72749) | Freshwater sediment microbial communities in response to fracking from Pennsylvania, USA - Cold Stream Run_MetaG_CSR_2012 | ecosystem: Environmental > Aquatic > Freshwater > Creek >... | reverse complement strand
TGGCCCAGCCCAGCCCCTCGATGGCCCCTCAGAGGGCCACTTACGGGCCGCACAGCCTCAGAGGGCCACAAGTGGCCGTTCGAGAGGCCATTACGGGCCGCTTAGGGTGGCTTACGGCCACTTACGACGACAGAATCGGGCGCAGACGCGAATGCCCCGCGCTCGTTAAACTGGCTGCAATCAAGCCAAGTAACGCTTCTTACTGCGCGGTAGGCGCGAATCGCCGTAGTCGCGTGGGCGCTTGGTGCCGTTTACGACCAACCCCAGCAAGTTCACCCCTAGGTCGACGATTTGGCGCGACGCCGCATCGACCGTTTCGCGGCTGGCGACCTGGCAACTGGCAACAAAGATGGCGTGACCGGTCATACGTGCGACGTCGATACCATCGGCTGACATGAGTAAGGCTGGGGTATCCACCAGCACCCAATCGTGATCTTCAGCTAACCGGTTGATGATGGAAAGCATCCGAGGCGAATCGAGCAATTCACCCGGGTTGTTAGGCCGTTCTCCGCTGGTGATTACGGAGATATTCGAGGTAGGATTTTGAATGACATCCGGCACGTCTACTTGATTACTCGAAAGCATCGTGCTCAACCCCACCTGGTTTGGCACTTGAAATGATTCGTGCAAGGTTGGCATGCGTAAGTCTGCATCGATAACCGCCACCCGCTGACCAACATGGGCCAAACTAGCGGCCAAGTTTGCAACCAAGGTGGACTTGCCCTCGCCTGGTTCGGCACTGACCACAGCGATGGTCTTGAAGCCAAGGCGCTGTTGCAACGCAATGAGGTTGACCCGCACGCGCCGAATGCCCTCCAGCTCCATCGAGTTGTCCTCAAACACAGGCGCGAGCGCTTGGTCGAGAGGTCCTGTTCGCTTTTTGCGCAGTGGAATCTCGCCCAAGAGTAGGATCGGCAACTGGGTTTGCACCTCTTCGCTGACATACAAACGGGTGTCGTTCCGTGCAGAGAAGAAGGCAAATCCGATCCCTCCCACCAGCCCGAGTAATGCGCCCAGCCCTAAGTTGATTGGCCAACTCGGTGAACTGGGGGTGGTAGGCGGAGTGGCGGCATGTTCAACGACGATGGATTCGCCGAGAATGGAGGTGGCGATCCGCACCCGGTTGAACTGGTCTAAGAGCGACAGATACAGGCGTTCTTTAAGGTCGACTTGTTGGCGCAATGTCCCCAACAGTTTTGTGTCGCCGGGTGAATCTATCAGTGCCGTTTGATAGACATTTTGCGCTTTGTCAATTGCTTGCTGAGCTTCGATCATGCGCACTTTCAAGTCGCTCTGTGCCAGCTCGAGGTCCTGACTGGGCAAAGTCTTGCCTTGCGCGATCACGATGTCGTTGAGCGCATTGGTTAGATTGGCGGCTAACTCGGGCGTGGGCGCTTCAACCGAAAGGTCGAGCAACTCTGTTTTAGCGATGATCGCCGCTTTGATTCGGGGTGGTTTGGCTAAGCCAAAGCGCGCCTGCAGTCCATCGGCAATGCGATCATCGGCAGCATATTTGGCCAGCGTATTCATAAACCGATCAGAGTAATCGGTTTGATAATTCACGTAGTCAAGCGAGCCACCGACCGAGGTGGCAATGCGCAGCGTGGATCGGGCCGTATAGGACTTTGGCAAAAATAGCGTGGCTATCGCAGCCGTTGCGACGGCTAATATCACCGCCACGAGGATGGTGATCTTATAACGTTGAAGCACACGCACATAGAGGTTCGATGACATGAACTTTATCTCCCCGGCTACCACGCACGCAATGGCGCAGTCGTCAGACTGACTTGAGCAGAGCCACTCGTGAATAATGCCTACGCAAAACCGCAAAAGCGCACCGGCTGCAGATGTTGTGCATACTGTCTACAGCAGTTGCGAACGATGTCCGATTTGTTGTGTTCGATGTTGGCGATGTTATGTCTTAAGTCGGTGAATGCTGTTTATCGTGTTGCTCGGTTGCAAGAATAGTCGTCATCTAAGTAAGATTCCGCACAATAAACTTGAGGATTTTTTTTGCTGGGCAACATTGATTGCCCAAACCTGTTGCTAGATTGCAAGAGCTGCAAGCGTCGACTGAGACATCTCCTAGGACAAAAATCGCATGTCTAATGAATGTATCGGTCGCTTTGGCTATGATTAAATTCGGCTTTCGACCTCAATGTCATTTGCATGGCCCATATGTGCTAGACCGTAAACAGCCGCAGTGGCACGGCATAATTCCATGTGATTGCTTGCGATGCGATAGGGTGGGCGTAGAAACGATGATCCGCGATGAGGACAAATGCCCGTTTTTGATGGACCAACCCCCGCGATGCGAACTGGCACGAAACTAGGACAAGATATAGGACACTTGGCGAAACGGGCCGTCACGAGACACATCAGACGCTTGTCCACAAACTTCGCCCAGCGCACACGAGCGATCCAGGCCAGGCATGAGTCCTGTTTGCGTTGCGTGGATGACATTGATGGCGGAGGGCTGGAACAGACTGGAACAGACTGGAATAACTTGGAACATGATGGAACACTCTGGAACATGATGGAACGCGATGGAACACCCAGTCCGCTAGCGACATAGCCCAGTAAGGGTGTCAGCGATTGTTTCGGACAAGAGTTGATCGATATGAAACCTTGACCCGGGTCAGGGTTGTCCGACGTTGTGTATTGCCAACAAGCAGCGACTGGCGGCCAGCGAGCAACCTTATGAATGGATCGATTCGGTCGTCATCAGATAGGTCCGCCATCAGAAACGATCCACAAGCCAGCGTGATCAATTTCTGTCCTGCTGCGCATCGCCGCGTCGCAATGAATAGTCTGCATGACGTTGGAATACCCGGACGTAGTGTTCTGAATCACACAGGCGCTTTAGTGCAAACGCACGGATATGCGCCAGAATGCGATATTCGGTTATCTCGCGACTTTGACTCGCAACTCTTTCTTCGCTGACATCATGACCCTCTTCCTTCTCCTGCCAGCCGCTCGGCTCAGCGCTGTCGGCGGACGCATCCCAATACTGGATCTGCACCAGACTATGCGCGACCAGAGACTCCAGCAGCGGCAATGTGGCATCACACACGACTGCGGCCGCATCGGCTGAAAAACCGCCTGCGAACACGCTCAATTTCATCAGCAATACCTGCTCATCTTGTTGAAGCAAGCGGTAGCTCCACTCAAACGATTCGGTCAGCGTGTGTTGGTGCTCGGGTGCATCCCGTGGTCCTGCTAAGGTCAACATGAAGTCTGCTAGAGATTGTGGCTGTTCCGTCAGGGTGATCTGCGCCAGTAACTGCATCGGCGAAAGCAGGCGCACGCGGGCCGCCATCATTTCCAGCACCAGTGGGACGCCCTCCGAAAATGTACATAGATCGCCAATAGCGACGGCGTTGGCAGGTGTGAGTTTGAAGGCGGCGTTGACAGACTGGGCGCGGCTTACAAACAAAGCCACCGCTGGTTGCTGGGCTAACTCGGTTAGATGACGCGTCTGAGCCGGAGCCGGGATCTCAAGCGGCTGAATGGTGATGAGTTGCTCGCCGCGCAGGTTGAGGCTTACCCGGCTGGTTGCAATGATCTTGAGTTTGGGACAAACGGATAACAGTCGGCTGAGCATTTGCAGATTAGCCTCGCTGAGCACATGCTCAAAGTTATCTAGCACTAATAGCAGCCGACGCTTCGATAATAGATGCGCGATCAACGTTGGCAGCTCCGAACGCTTGGGCTGTTCTGCCCGTTCCTCGATGGGCAGTATGAATGACAAGCTGTCCAACAGTGCGGGCGAGATATCGCTACCGGATGCTAGCGTCTCGAGTGGTGTGAAACAAACACCGTCGGGATAGTCATGTTGCACACGCTCGGCGATCGCTATTGCGAGCCTGGTCTTGCCAATCCCTGGTGGGCCGCTCAGCGTGAGTAAGCGCACATGTGGCGCATTTAGCAAATCGGCGCCGGAGGTGGTGTCTTGCTCGCGGCCGATCAGTGGCCTATGTGGCTCTGGCAAATTCGTGTGTGGGGATGGACCACGGCGCCCGCGGCGTGTGCGGTTTTGGACCGCAGTTGCACGCGTGCGTTGGAGCAGAAGCAAGAACTCGATCTGTTCTTCGTCACTTAAGCCAAACACCTTCATGATGCGGGGTGCTTGTTTGGCAGACACATTCCGCAGCCCCTGTTCTATCTTGCTGATGAGATTGACAGTACAACCCAATTTCTCGGCCAAGGCGGCCTGAGTCCATTGATGAAAAATACGGCGTTGTTGAACCCATTTGCCCAGTTCACGCCGCTCGTGTGCATTGGTGTCCATTGAATATGAGTTGCGATGTCGCGAGGTGGATTTGAGTGTCGGCTGCTATCCGAGCCACATGCGCTCGACCCCACTCGATCATTGTGATAGTCAAATACAGTGTTCCTAAATCCGGCGGAGCGAGAGATGATCTATTTCGAGTGCAGCGGCTCAAGCGTGGCCCCGGCGCAATACACATCACGCAAATTGCTCGTCCATTAGTGTACGGTGTTGTCTGTAATTCCACAACACAAGTGCCAAGAATCCGGATCTTTGGCTGGTTTCTAGCTGACATACACTTGCTGAAGTCGGGTGTCTTTGTTGCGTGTATCCTAGGCTCGTACGCCCCAGGTGCTCTCCCAAAGCACGGAAAATAGGGCGGTGTGCAAGCTAGCGCTTCTCAATACCTGATATGGGGCGCTAGTTTGGCTGCCTGTAACCAACAAATGCTATCTATTGCGAGAGTTATGCTAATTCGTCGCAGCAACGCGATACTATCTACTCGCCTGACCGTTCCAAAGCGTTTGCCTGAACAACAAGTAGGTGAGTCCGCAGATGGGCAAACCGTTTAAGCCAGTAGCGGCCGTCTATCATCCTGACGATCATTCCAGCAATGGGATCTGTTTGATCCGCCTGCGCTGACACCAACCATTAGCTGACGATCGCCTGTTAGGCCGTCGGTTATGTCGAATTCGCCGACAAAATCCAAGCTTGCTTCAAGCCCAAGCTAATCGACAAATCAGTTTGGGATCGCATAAACTTGGGGAAGGAAGACCGGCCGCCCCGTGCGTTTAGCCTTAGCGAACAGGATCGTCAAGCACTTATGTTGGCCGAGCGTGACGACTGCACGGGGGATGTGCAGGCTCTTTCCCCAGGCTAACCATACGTGTGTATGGCGCCTGTGGCAACCCCCCCCCGTGTGCACGTGACGCCTAGTCGCGACGTCGCGCCAGCGCTCACCCGTATGGTTCGGAGAGGAGTTGGTGATGTCGCGTGGTCCCTGAACCGGAGACGGGATCGGGGACGCAGTTAGAAGGTGAGCTGCGAAACGGTGGCTGCGTAGCCGGAGAAGGACTTCCTAGCGCACCAATCTTAATACTGTGGGAACGGGACAACGGACGGCATCAACCAAGGGGGGTGTGGTGCAAGCGTGGATTGGATGCCAATCCACGCTTGGAGGTCAGCTGGTTCCCAGCTTGCTCGGCCGACCTCAATCTCCAGGCTCCCGGCCCGGTCTCGGGAACACGTGTGGAAGGCCATGCGTCAAGCAGTCCTGTCATGGCGACGGTCTCCTTGGGGGCGCGCCCGCAACACGCTCAGTAACGTGGCCGAGGCAGCCGTTAAGCACTTCATGACACACGCCTTCCCTGGCACGTCTCTATCAGCGCATCCTTATACCGATATTCATGTGATCAATAAGAGACTTGTTTATGAACTCGAGTCAAATGCATTTAGGGCTGGTCTGTATGCTGCCTTAACAATACCCGAGTAGAACAAGGCCGGGTTTGGCATGTCCGTAGGATCTTTGGTCCGCTCAAATTGCAACTATCAAAGCGAGGGCTTTCTACTATGAAAAGAGATCAGCGGGATAGCTGGAAAATACCTGTATCCGTTGGCGTTATAGCTGTCTTGATATGTGTGGGGCTGCTGCTCGTGCGGCTGGTGGCCAAGTCCGGAGCCGCGAAGGAGAGTAGTGGCACCAGTGTGACGATGGACTGGTGTGCACCACGAACCACTCCAACAAACTTTGTGTGGTGTACCAGCCACGAGGAACCAGAGCTGATTAGAAGCGATAGCCGGGTCGGCGTTTGGAGCAAGAATGCATCTAGTGCCCTGTTTAGTGATTTTGATGGCGGCAACTTGGGCCTTGATAACTTCCATCGACCGAATGGAGCGCTCGGTCCCAATTGGCTCGGGACGACATTATTCATGATATCCGGCAATCAGCTCGAGCCGTTGGGGGCGATCGCCTCTGAGGCCTATTGGAGTGCCCCTTTCTCAGCCAACCAGCAAGCATCCGTCCGTATATCGAACATCGACGCGAACGAACACGGGCTCATTCTGAAGGCACAGGGGTCCAACCCCAGCAGTGTCGATGGCTCGATGATCATCGTGGCATGGCAGGCCACATTAAAGACCGTGCAAGTTTGGCGTGTTCTAAATGGCGTGTTCAGCCAGCAAGATGCAGCTATGCCGGTTGTATTTGCGAGCGGTGACGTGCTCGGGGCACAACTCGCTTCCGATGGCACCTTAACGGTAACGAAAAACGGGTTGGTCATTGGGGCACCGATGATGATCTCACCCGCGTGGCCCTATAACGCCAGCGGTGGCCGGATCGGGGTGTGGAGCAAAGCGTCACTGAATGCCCGGTTTGATGACTTCGACGGCGGCAATCTTGTCTCAAATACAGCGATGGCTAGCCTACACAGCGCTGTCACTCGCACCACTGACCTTCTGGGTTCCGGATGGCTTACGTCGACTGCCGTGCTACCGTCGACTTCATTTCAGATATTGCTCAAACCATCGCCGTCGACGATCACATCTGAGATCTACTTGAATACGCCGGTCTCTGACGATCAGCACGCGTCAGTCCGGCTGTTAGCCATCGATGAAAACGGCGAACAGGGCTTGATCCTGAAAGCCATCACCACGACAGCGGCCTTCGCTGTGCCCAACAGCATCACCGATACCATGATTGTCGTGGACTATCAAGTGCAAAATCATGTCGTCCAAGTGTGGGGTATCGCGGATGGTGCATTCCGGCAGCTCGGTTCCAATATAGCCTCGACTTTTGCCGCTGGTGACGTTCTTGGCGCCGAGGCGCGCGCGAGCGGCACGTTGTCTGTGTTCAAAAACGGAGGCTTGATTGGCACGGTCGACATCAGTTCATGGCCCTACTATATGCATGGTAGAAACCTACATTCATACACCGAAAAGGCTGGGTCGGATGCGGTCAGTTGGTATTCCACAACAAATGGCGGCACTGGGAGTGTGGATCGCAATGATTCTCAATACTCAGAGCTCGGCGCCGAGCATCCCAAACAGTCTCAGATTGATACAGCGATTCAGGCGGTCGTCACAGATGCGAGTGCAGATGTGCCCGCCAGAAATGGAAGCACGCAAGGTGATCACTATCTCACGCTCGCGGTGGATACGACGTTCGCCTATAACCAATTGACCAACCGTCCACCCGATGTCCGCGATGCCGGTGTATTCCTAGCCCGCACGACGCGCAATCTCGGCACGGGTGTCGATTTGATCACGCCTAACCCTGGCGGGTTGTATTACAGCGCTTGGTATCTGTTTCCACAGGTGTATCAGAACACAACAAAGGCCAATCAAAATCTGATGGTAATGGAGTTTATGAGCGTTGATCCGAATGTGAGTAATCCTGATGGCAGCGTTGGTGAATGGCGGACACCTTGGTCGATCCATTTGGACACGAATGTTGGCGTCATGTCCTATCGGGTCGACGAACGATCCGGGAGCCTGGGCAGTAAGGCCAAGTCAAGTATGGCGATCCTAACCCCGCATTTCCAGGTGCAGCCGAAGCCCATCCCCATTGGCAAATGGACCCACCTGGAAGTGTTTTATAAATACGCGCCCGCCACCGGCGGCATCGATACTGCCCGTGGAAGTGGGGCGGGCCAGGTCGTGGTGTATCAGGATGGCGTGCCAATCTTTCAATTCGATAATGTCGCCACCACGGCGCCGGCAACGCCGACCACATCCCCCCGCGACTACTGGATGGTGACGGCCTATGCCCATCTCACCACGCCGTCACTCCTCAAGTTCTATGTCGATGACGCAGCCATTAGCAAAACTCAGCTTGGCCTGAGTCAGTAGGCCTGCGAGCCTTTTGCCGGCAGGATGGCTGGTGGGGTGATAGAGCCGCAACGGGCTTTGCGCCAGCAAAATGGCCTTTTACCCGGGCGACGTGACCGGGCTTTGCGCATTCCCGCCTGGCGAATCAAGTGCGAAGGGCCAAACGCACCCGCTCACGCAAGCCGCGCAGCCGTGCCACTGGCTCATTGGCATACACGAAGCGGACGTAATCGTCCATGCGCGCTGTGCCCCAATTGACCATCGCTGTCGCCGCGACTTCACCCTGGTCGAGCAAGCGCCTTGACGCCTCGCGGCTGCTGTAGCCAAGCTGACGCACGTTCAGAAGCAGCGACCAGCCGCCGCCAGGGCAGACCACGGGCAAGTCTGCGAGTTCCGCCAGGACGGCGTCACGGCGGGCCTGCCACTCCGCCACACTCGCCGCAATTCCGTCGCTCGAGTCACCGGTCAGGCTGGCTTCAATGGCCGCAGCCGTGCCGGGCATGCCGATGCCAACCTGGCAGACAACGTTTGAGATGCTCACCCGGCCAATGTGCGGCACGACGCTAGTTGGCCCAACGATCCAACCTGTGCGCCAGCCGATCATACGGTATTCCTTCGAGGCCGATCCGACGCTGATGGTGCGCTCACGCATACCCGGCAGCGCGGCCGGATGTATGTGCTCGCGGCCGTCAAACAGGATGCGCTCCATGGCCGCGTCATAGATCAGCCAGCTGTCATGTGTGCGACAGATGCCGGCGATTTTCTCCCATTCGGCCCGGGTGAATGTCGCGCCGCTTGGCATCGACGGCGACATCATCAATACCGCGCGCACCTTGCTCAAGTCGAGCCTGTGTAAAGCCTCAAGGTCGAGCCGCCACTGACCGCTGGTGGGATCGAGTGGGACGAATTTCGGCACACCGCCGGCCAGTCGCACCCGGTTGATCAAGCCGACATAGATGGGGTCCGTCATCAACACCTCATCACCACTCTCGAGCAGCGCCAGCAGGCTATTCAAGATGCCACTCAGACCACCGGCCGTAATCACGCACTCGGTCTTCCAGTCGTAGGTCTGGCCGCTTAGTTGGCTGACAAGACCGGTCGCGGCTTGGCGCAGACGATCGATGCCAAAAAACGGCAGATAGCTGTTGCTCTCGTCGGCGTCGATGGCGTGCCGGGTCGCATCGAGCGCTGCGAGCGGTGGGCGCAAGTCGGTGTCGAGGTTTTCAAGGCGCAAGATATGCGCACTTGTATGTGAGGCGGCATCGGCCAGGTCGCCCATATCCTCGACGCCAATCTTGGTGATGTGTTGCAGGCGGGAGGCAGCGTAAATAGGCATGAGTCGTGATCGTCCTGTAGCCCGCTGGGGGCTATGCATCAAGTTGATAGTTGGTCGCCTGTCGCGCCTGTCGCGCCTGTCGCGCCTGTCGCGCTTGCCGCGCTTGCCGCGCTTGCCGCGCTTATGGAACGTATCTCAGGCGCACAAATTGGCCAAAGACCAGTAGCGTAACAGCCTGTCACCGGTGCGGCGACGGTGAACGCGCCGTTATCACGATTACATCGCCGCTGCCTTGCCGCTACAGAGCAGCTTGCCTGCGCGGGCAGGTGCAGTATTGCGATAGACGTCATTCAATCGATGACCGCGCTTGTCGAATTCGCACACCTGCCCGCGCACCAGCGCCATTTCAACCTGGCTCAGATGCCTGAGTTTGACCAGCGACAGCGTCTCTGCCTCCGGGTCGTTTATCGATTCGATCTGAACGATGCCGACGCTGGGGGCGTGGAATTTGATTTGGGCGGCATCACCGGGCACGAGCGGGCTGATCTCGGTCGTGACCAGGACATGATCGTAGCAGCTAGACGCGACACACACGTGCTGCCCTTGTTTTGACACGCGTGCGCAATCCAAAAACTTGACACTTGGCGCTGAGGCTTGCAAATAATACGGGTCCGAAATCAGCGGATGAGCCAGCATGTGGATGCCCCCTCGAAGGGGCGCTTACGGGCCGCCCGGCCTTCGAGGGGGCGGAACACCCAGCCCCTGGCCCCTCGAAGGGCCACCTTTGAACGGGCCGCCCGGCCTTTTAGGGGGGCGGAACACCCCCGGATCCCGCGCCTGGGCGGACCCAGCGTCTAGGGTGGGTATAGCAAGGGTGGTGGCTGCGAAGGCTGCGACAGCTAGACGACGAAATTTGTTTTTCTGATCTAACATGACCAATGTCTCGAAGATGCGGTGCTTGTAAGCCAGGCACTTCTCAGGTGTGGTGAAAAGATTCAGCCCGGTCAAAAGATCACGGTGATCTGACGGCCAGAAGTAAGGACGATCACGGGCAAAACACGACAGAGGGGATATTCGGATATTCGGCCTAAACAGGCAAGTCACATGAGAATGTAGA
>Ga0075021_10002044_pt1 | contig 10490 bp, 8 predicted proteins | sample ColStrG_CSR_2012_FD_72749 | JGI IMG/M metagenome (GOLD analysis project Ga0075021, IMG submission 72749) | Freshwater sediment microbial communities in response to fracking from Pennsylvania, USA - Cold Stream Run_MetaG_CSR_2012 | ecosystem: Environmental > Aquatic > Freshwater > Creek >... | reverse complement strand
ATGGATCCTCGGCGTGGGCGACGAAGCGATCTCGCAGATCGCGCCCGCCATGGCTCAGGCGATTTTCAAGATTACCGGCAAGCGGATCCGGTCGCTTCCGTTCGGGAAACACGACCTCAGCTGGGCCTAGAGTCTTCTCGGGCTGGCGCAATCGGGGACTAAAACCTTTCTCGATTGCGTCCTCCGCGTCGTGGTCGTTCGTGGCCGCCTTAGCACCGCCGCGGTGTCCCGAAAGCCGGCGTTGATCAATCACGCCGGCCACAATTTCGACCTGCACAGAACTCATTCGCCGTGATCCAACAGACCGTGTCGCCTATTATATCGCGGGAACGGTTACCAGGATGTCGACGATCGCGCTATCCTGGCGCGGCCCGACCTTCCGAAGCTCGCCTCAAACGACCCGATGAACCCGAGCCCGGCGGAGGCGAAGCGGCTCGCGGTCGGCTCGCTTGCCTATTTTGGCACCTACACGGTCGACGAGCCGAGCAAGACCATCCTCCTCAAGCTCGATGCCAGCACGCTGCCGAACCAGCTCGGATTCGAAGGCAAGCGGGTCATCAACACCCTCACCGCGGACGAGCTTAAATACACCAACACGACCGCAGTGGGCGATCTTGGCCCGGTCGTGACTTCGTATCGGCGCGCGAAGTAGGCGAGCAGAAGACGGCCAGAAATCCGTCCTCCGCCGGCACGGCGGAGGACCCCTTCCTCCAAGTAGACCGTTTTCCCACGATGTTGCGCGCGCCGACTCATGGTGCGTCGCCTTCTTGATGAAGGGCGGCTTCGGGTCGGGGTGGCGGTATTGGCCTTGGCCGTCCAATGTCCGGTCCTCCCCCGATTGCGGGCGTCTTCCTGCATTGCCGCGAACCGCCGGTTGGGGCCAAAACCAGACTCATGCACCGCACAAAATCGCGAAGACTTAACGCCACTATAGCTTGCCGTTGGGAACCACCGGCATCGTCTGCGTCAGTGTGACGTGTCTCGACCAACTTATCGCCAGTGACCTTCTGGGCCATCTCGGTCGGCCGCCCATTGGGCCCACTGATCGGGGCACCCGCATCAGTTCGGTAGATGAACCGGAACTGCGAGAGAGTCGCGCTGATAAAGAAGAAGTCAGAAGTCGGGCGTTTTTGCCTCGGGCTGAGGAAACAGGTTCTGGTTGAAGAAATCGCCGTTGTTCTCGGCGCACACGGTCTCCAGCATCGGGCCGTTGAACTTGAACCATCGCCTCGTCATGGTGAGCGGCGCGTTGAACGTGTCGGGGTCCTCCACCGTCACTAGCGCGGACATACCTTTGCCGCCCGGCTCGATGGTGAAGCGCTCCACCACATGCAGCTTCTCGCTGTGCGGCGTGCGAAAATTGTCGATGTAGCTGATCCCGGTGGAGAGCCCGACGGTATCGACCACCAGCGTGTCGCCGTTTTCGTAATGGCCGATCGATTCGCCGAACGAGGACGGCGTCACGTGTTCCGAATGCTTGTCGGTGAGGTGGATGCGACGCACCAGGTGGTCGCGCTGCCAGATCATCCACACCTCCTTGGGGTTCTGGATGAAATAGACGGGCTCGAAGGGCCACAAGAGCTGGCCGGGAACGCCTCCCGGATAGCACCGCGCTTGCGCCGTAAAGGGAATGTCGCGCACGCCATGCAGTATCTCGTCATTGGTCGCCTGAATTTGCGCGGCCGCCCACGGCTTGAGCACCGGGTCTTTCGTATTGGTGATACGCTTGGTCGCGCCCGTACCAGCCCGAGTCCCCTCGGCGTTATTCAGGAAAGGATAGGCCGGGTCATTCTTGATCGGACCATGGCCGGCTCCGGGCGGCTGATCCTCCCAATCCTCAAGGTTCGACTGCCAGCCGAAATTGGCCGAGGCAAATTGTGGGATGGAGTTCGATGACTCTGCCCGCGCTGTGCCGGCGGCAAGCGTCACTGCCGTCAGGCAGACGGCGAAACCGCCGGCCAATCGTCCAATGGCGCGGGGCGCAAGTGATTCATCTTTCGACCTCAATCCGAGCATCATTTCCTCCTTGCATGGCTCCGCCCCATCGCGCAAGGCAACTCGTTCTGTCTGCCTGCGCTCTGCCCACGGAGCGCCGCCCCTGTTTCTTCCGGACGCCTCCGCGCCGGTGATCGGGCTTCGGGAGCACGACGGGGTCGAGCCATCATCGCACGCCACGTGCCTGAATTGAATGCCTGTTGTCGCAGCCTCTGGTCACCGCCCCCCGTCCGCATAAGCCCTTTGCCCACAGATTGTCAGGGCCGCGATGCACGGTCGGTGGCCGCGACGGGTCAGGTGCGGCGGTTCCGGGCACGTCCGGCGACGGTCCGCTTCTACTTCGATATTCGCCGCACTGCCGCTGGGGGGGCATAACCAGACATGGCACGCGCTGGCACGCCACAGACGGTCATCCCGAGCCAACAACGGCTGTTCGTGCGGATCAAATATCGATTGATCGAGATCCGTGAGCCCGGCGAGTTTGACCATGACGACGTCCCAATGGCTGGATGGACCGTCCACAAAAATACGAGCCTCGTGAAAAACTTTCACCGCACGGGCAACTGCTTCGTGCGCAATCAAGAGAGGATCAATGATGATCCAGAGTGAAGCTGATCGACGGCGGACGCGCTTCGTGTTCGGTCGGCATCGTGCCCGCATGAGCGCCGGCGCATTTGACATATCGGTGCAGCCGCTTTGGCAGCTCTATGAGGCTCATTTTTGGTCCCACGCCCACATCGTCCGGGACATTGTGGCGCGCGCCCAGGATATTGCGCGCGAACTGGTCGATTTCCGCCGCATCGAAACGGGCGCCAAGCGTATCGCGTTCGAGCGCGAGGGCATGGGCATTACCCTCAACAGCGTTGCCCAAGGCTTCATCACCGACGCCATCGCCGACATGCTGCGCAACGAGGGCTTCGAATCGGCCGTGGTCGATCTCGGCGAGTTCCATACCTTGGGCCGGCACCCGGACGGCCATCCGTGGCGGATCGGAATTCGCAATGCCCTGGCGGCGAGCGAGGTCGACCGCGTCGTCGAGCTTGATGACATGGCACTCGCGGTATCCGGAGGCTACGGCACGACGTTCGAGCCGACTGGGCGTTTCCATCACATATTTGATCCGCAGACCGGAGCAAGCGCCAACAGGCTCGCCGATGCGGCCGTGATAGGTCCCCGGGCCACTACGGCGACCGCGCTCGCAGTCGCCATCTGCGTCGTCGGCGAGGAGCGCGCTCGGGCCCTCTTGGAAGCAAGCCCGGGAACGCATGCAATCATGACCCGGCCGGACGGAAGCTCGGTGACCATCGGCCGTTCCTGACCCTGGAGAAGCGGTCGCCGGTCATCGGAAGATCCGTGCCTTAGGTCAGGTCCGCTCCCAATTGCTGACATTGATCGGCGCGGCAGGCGGGTCTCTTCCGGGCCAAAAGCGGCTATGAGCAATCGCAGCAGGATCAGTTCGAACTTAGACTAACTGCGCTGCTATACCGAAGGATGCACCGACGAAAACCTGAACCGTCAGCACCAGCGCGAGCCAACGCCGGTCGAACGCTGGCACCACCTTGCCGGCGGGCATGAAGCGCAAGAGCAGCGTAGGAAGCTTGCCAGGGTTAGAGTTCCGATTGACGACTACTCCGCATGGATGCGGTTGGGATCGAACGGCGTCACGGGGTAACCACGCGCCTTCTTGTTCTCGTCGGCGCTCGCGCGAAACTTGAGCGCCGTGTCGTCAATCCACTTTGGCGGATTGAGCTGGCGTCCGATGAAGGCGAACGCATCGAGCGAGCGCGGCACTAGCGAAGCGCCAACGTGGTCCGCGCCCTTGACCAAGCGATATTCATGGCTGATGCCAGCATCGAACAGCACGCGATGGACGAACTCCGTGCCCTGGTCGACATAAAACAAGTCCTGATCGCCGACCTCTAGATAGATGCCGAGACCCAGGAGGCGCGAAGGGTCCTTCTTGATGATGGTAGTGGGATGATTGGCTGCCCAATAGTCCTTATCGATCGGATCGCCGTAAATTCGATTGAGAAGAATGCGATCCTGGAGGCCGGTGCCGTCGGGCCGACCGATTTTGTCGCGCAGTGTGATGTCATCATACGCTAGCACGGGCTCGATGGTCGGTTCCTGGCTGACCACGGCCTGGAAGACTTCCGGATACTTCACCGCCATGCGCAGCGAACCCATGCCGCCCATCGAGATGCCCGTGATGAACGTGCCCTCGCGACCCTGTACCACGTTGAAGTTCTTGCGCATGTAGGGCAGTAAATCCTTCATCACGAAGTCTTCCCACTTCTGCGAACCGTCCCTGAAATTCATATAGAATGCGCGGCTGGCAGACGGCATGACCGACACCATCGGCGCGACCAAGCCGTTTTCGATCGCCTGATCGAGCAGCCCGCCCATGCCCCCGCCCACCGAGAGCGCTCGGAACTTTTTCCATGTCTTTGTTTGAGCCGCCGCCACTGTGAAGTTGAATGAGGAGCGGATAGCGCTCTGCGCGGTTCGCGTCATAATTCTTGGGCAGGTAATAGGTGATTGGTACCGGGGCTGGGACGTTGGTGCTCGCCACGGTCGTCTGGATAAGCGTGCCCTTCATGACGTGCCCGGGCGTCGTGGGTGTTTGTGTCACGGCCGCAGCAGCCGAGAGGAGCGCTGCGCCCCCGAGGATGGCCGCGGTCGCATGCGATTTCATGACATTCACCTCTTCTTTCGCCCATCTGCGCAGGCGCTGCTCGAAAGCCATACAATTCGGCTGCCATCTCGAGTTAAAAGCAACCGTACCCAAGCGCAGCGTCCCGGCCGCTGGCTGGGCACGCGCCGCAGGGGCCAAGCTGCCGCCACGCCACGAGAAGTGCGATGAATTTCCGTCGCCTCACGGGGCCTCCCACCCCGGCCCAGAGCCGGGCGAGCTGACGCTATCACATTCGGGGGCAGCGCCCGATTGTGCATCACAGCAAATTTAGCGGCCAACGTCTCAGATGGGCCAGAAGCCGCCATTTGTGCCGCAAAAAGGTCCGGCCCCTCTCTTCGGCATCGACCCTTTCCTATGCAGCCTTTGCTTGGCCGCAGCGGAGCGTGACTCACAACACGCCCGAAACGACTTTGTTTTGAACCCCGGCCATCACTTCAACTCGAACTCGACGACGTCAACTCGACTTGGGCCCGTATTTCGAATGGCACGAGTCACACCCGGTTCCTGCCAAAAAAACTCGCCGAGCTTAGGCGCCATGGCGCGTTCCGGTTGGCCGGGCACGATTTCAACAAGCTCGCCCCCATCCACGATAACCCTGATGCCGGGAGCCTGTTGGGTAACAGCCGCGACCGACTGGCCGGGCTCCAGCGCCAATCGCCACGCACGAAGTCGCTCGTTATCCATAATCAGCGCGTAGCCAGGAACCTCTGCCCGCGAAGACGGCGTGAAACCTCCGGACCGCGCACTCACGAACTCAAGAGCGACGATGTGGAAAGGAGTGCTGCCGACATTCGTCACTTTGTGGGTTTGGGGCTGTTTGCCATAGGCCGAAAAGGCAAGCCTTCCTCGCGGTGAGTGCGTCGCGGGATTGGGTGGGAGGCCAAGAATCTGTGCCGCTGTATCGGCGTCCTCAACAACGACTGTTAGTATGTCCAGCGTGTGTGTGTGATATCCTGTGCTCCTGCCTGGGGGAATGTAGACATTCAACAATGTCACATAATCATTCTGAAATGCGGGCACATGAAAGGGCGCCTTCAGCGTCGGCACGACCGGCACGCCTCCGGTGTCCTGTGCGGCTACCCACTCGATATTTCCAAAGGTCGCTGCGAACACGACCGCAAGAAGAAGCTTGCTCATGTATCCCCCTGACATCGTCGGATAACTCTAGATGCGACAGAGCACCACGCGCAATCAACCGGGTGCGCCGTCGAAACCCGCTGCGGCGGGCCGGTCTGGAAGTCGTTTGAACTTCAATTCGACTTCTTGCGCGGATCATCAGCTGGGTTGATGTAGTTGATCTGCCACGGCCCAATCCCATGAACCTGAAGGATAGTCTCTTCATTAAACGTGCCGAAATGCGTGGTCTTAGGCTGCATAATCGCTATGCTGCCTACCGGGAGCGCTCTCGTTTTCGATTCATCCAACTTGTCACCTAGCCCCGCTTTGAAGACGCCGGAAATCACCGTGACATGCTCAATCGCTGGATGCCAGTGAGGCGGGACCCTGGTGCCCGCGGGGAACTTGATCCGGACTGTGAAAGGCACCGCCTCGTTCATCGGTCCTTCAATGACGGAAACTTTGGTGCCGGGTGGCAGCCCCACGGCATCCGTCCATTGAAGCTCGGACGGCGTCAGCATCGTGTGTGCGCCCGGATGAGAATCCTGCGCGTACCCCGGTATCAAGAAGACGCAAAGGGCGCCCAGGAGGGCGGTGGTTGCCGCAACGTACTTCATGGGCTTACTCCCGCTCGCAATTTTCTTGCATGGTGTATGCTGGATAGGATCACGGCCTCTGGTCTGGGTCATGAAACCACCCTCAAACTTGGCTGAGATTTACCTGAAATCTCGCAAGGTGCCTGCCCGTCTCTCGACCAGGTCGCAACGATGCCCAAATCGTTCCAATTTGAATCGTTCACTCTCGATGTCAAACGGCTATGCCTGCATGGGCCCTCCGGTCAGATGGACCTGCGGCGTAAGAGCTTCGACGTGCTGCGCTATCTGGTTGAGCACGCTGGCGTGGTCGCGACCAAGGAGGAGTTGATCAAAGCCGTCTGGCCTGACGTGACCGTCAGCGATGAATCGTTGACACAGTGCATAAGCGAGATCCGTCGCGCCATAGGCGACGGAGGCCAGCGGATCATCAAGACGGTTCCGAGACGCGGCTATCTGTTCGACGTGCCTCTCTCAACCGGCGATGCCAGGGCGGTTTTGAAGGTAGGTGCGGCCAGCACGCCTGTCGAACCCCAGCCGTCGGCCGTTCATGCTCTGGGGCATGTGGTCGAAAAGATTAACCGCGACGTTTCGGCGGGTGAGCGCAAGCAGGTCACAGTCCTGTGCGCGGACGTCAAGGAGTCGCTGGAACTCGTTGCACAGCGCGATCCCGAAGAAGCCCTGAAGATTCTCGATGCGGTCCTCAAGTTGATGACCCGAGCCATTCATCGCTACGAGGGAACGGTGAATGTGGTGACGAGTTACGGGATCATGGCTTTGTTCGGGGTGCCTCTGACACATGAAGATCATGCCCTGCGCGCCTGCTTTGCAGCACTCCAGATTCGCGACGAGATGAAGTCTTACGCCCAGGGGCTGAAACATGCGCCAGGCATTCCGGTCCTGGTGCACGCCGGGTTGAACTCCGGAGAGGTCGTCACCCGGGCCATCGCGAGCGACCCGCACTCAGCGTACCGGGCGGTGGGCCACGCGACGGATCTTGCCACGCGCCTCGCGCAGATGGCGCCGCCTGGGACCTTGCTTGTCAGCGCCGAGACGCTGCGGCTCGCGGAGGGTCATGTTCAGCTGAAGAGGTTCGAGTTTGCAAACGTCAATCCGCTCGACGAACCAGTGTACGAACTCGTCGGTGCGGGGCCTGCGCGAACACGCTTTCAGGCGCTAGCGGCCCGGGGGCTAACGAGCTTTGTCGGCCGCACGGCCGAAATCGAGCAGCTCAAGCGCGTGCAGGCAAGAGCACAGCGGGGTCACGGCCAGATCGCGGCGATCGTGGGCGAGGCTGGCGTGGGTAAGTCGCGCCTAGTGTATGAGTTGACCCACTCGCACGGCTTCCAGGGCTGGCTCGCCCTCCAGAGCGCCGCGGTCTCCTATGGCAAAAGGACGAGCTACTTGCCGGTGATCGACCTCCTCAAGGGCTACTTCAAGATCCAAGAGCAGGATCACACCCGCAAAATCCGCGAGAAGGTGACAGGCAAGCTGCTCGCCCTAGACGAAACACTGAGACCAATTCTGCCGGCGTTGCTGGCCCTGCTCGACGTACCGGTGGACGACACCGCGTGGGAGGCCCTCGACCCTGGGGAGCGCCGCCAGCGCACCCTCGACGCAGTCAGGCGCCTATTCCTGCGAGAAGCGCGAGAGCAAGCCGTGCTCCTCATCTTCGAGGACCTCCATTGGATCGACGGGGAGACCCAGGCTGTGCTCGACAGCCTGGTGGACAGCCTGGGAGCGGCGCGCCTGCTGTTGTTAGTGAACTACCGTCCTGAGTTCCAGCATGGCTGGGGCAGCAAGATGTCCTACAGCCAGCTGCGCCTGGACGCGCTCCCGGTCGAGAGCGCCGGGGACCTGCTGGATGCTCTCCTCGGCGACGATCCCGGGCTTGCGCCGCTCAAGAAACGCCTCATCAAGCGCGGAAACCCCTTCTTCCTGGAAGAGACCGTCCGGACGCTGGTGGAGACAAAGACGCTGGCGGGGGGGCGCGGCCGGTATCGGCTCACGCAACCGGTCCAGACGATCCGGGTCCCACCCACGGTCCAGGCGATGCTGGCGGCGCGCGTCGATCGGCTCCCCACTGAGGACAAGCGTCTACTCCAGATCGCCTCCGTAGTCGGCAAGAACGTGCCGTTCGCGCTGCTCGAGGCGATCGCCGACCTTTCGGAGAAGGCGCTCCGACTTGGACTCGAGCACCTTCAGGCCGCCGAGTTCCTCGACGAAACCAGGTTCTTTCCTGATCTCGAGTACTCATTCAAGCACGCGCTCACGCACGAGGTCACGTACGGCGGACTGCTTCAGGAGCATCGGCGCGCGCTGCATGCGCGCATCGTTGGCGCAGTCGAGACGCTCCACCGGGACCGCCTCACCGAGCAAATTGAGCGGTTGGCCCATCACGCATTCCTGGGCGGGCTGCGAGAAAATGCGGTCAGCTATCTCCGCCAGGCCGGGCTCAAGGCGGCAGCGCGGTCGGCGCTGCCGGATGCTCGGGTGTGGTTCGAGCAGGCGCTGGAAGTCCTCGACGCGCTTCCCGACACCGCGTCCACGCTGGAACAAGGCTTCGAGATGCGCATCGAGCTGCGGCCCGTGCTAACCCTGCTCGGTGAACTGCCACTGGTGCTGGAGCGCCTACGCGAGGCTGAGGTGCTTGCCAAGCGGTTAAACGACGACTGCCGGCTAGGTCGGCTCTGCGCTCTCGCGACGAACACTCATTCGCTCCTCGGCGAGATGGACGAAGCCGTCGCATCCGGGACTCGCGCGCTGGAGATTGCCGGACGCATCGGCGACTTGAGACTCCGCGTCCTCGCTACAAGCTATCTCGAGCAGGCGCATTATTTCCGTGGCGAGTACGAGCGGGTGATTGCGCTTGCCGCCGACAACCTCGCAGTGTTGCCCACCGACTGGCTCTACGAGTATTTCGGACTTCCCTCGCCGGTGTCGGTGTGGGTCCGCTTCTTCCTGGTCATGAGCCTCGCCGAGCTCGGAAGGTTTGCCGAGGCAGCCGCGTACGAAGCCGAGGCGATCCGGCTCGCCGAGCCGACGCATCATACGTTCACCGTCGGCCAAGCACAGTGGGCCGCGGCCACGCTCCACCTCCTCAAGGGCGACTGGGTGGAGGCACGCTCGATCATCGAGCATTGGATCGGGGCGGTGCGGACCGGGAACGTCGTCATCGTACTTCCCTGGGCGATCGCCCCATCCGCCTGGGTGCTCGCGCAGCTCGGCCAGCCGAGTGAGTCGTTGAACCGGCTCCGTGAAGGCGAGCAGCTCCTCGAGCGTCAGGTGGCGAGAGGAATCTTTGGCCACCGCGGCTGGGCGTACCACTCGTTGGGTCGCGCGGCTCTGGTGCTCGGCCGGCTGGATGAGGCCCGCAACTGGGGCGACCGCGCACTCGAATCTTCTCACCGTCACTCCGGGTATGCGGCGCATGCGCTACACCTGCTCGGCGACATCGCGACCCATCCCGACCGTTTCGATGTCGAGAGCGGCGAGACCCGCTACCGCGAGGCGTTGGCACTCGCCGAGCTGCGCGGGATGCGACCGCTCGTAGCCCACTGCCACCTTGGCCTCGGCAGGTTGTCCCGCCGCACCGGCAAGCGCGCGCAGGCGCAGGAGCACATTACCACGGCTGCGACGATGTACCGAGATATGGCCCTGACGTTCTGGCTAGAGCGCGCGAAGGCGGAGATCCACGTAATGGAGTGATGCGCGTTGGACGTCGTGGCTGAGCACATGCAGAGGTCGCTGGTTAGACCATCATGGACGACCACGCCACCCGACGACGGCGCTCCGACTGCGGCCCTCCCCGCACAAATCCACGCCGTCTCGATTACTGCGATGCACACTCGATGTCAGAGATGGGTCAGATTCGGTAAAGCTTAGACCGAGCAAATGTTTTCTGCTCTACCCCAATAACCAGACTCCATCGAAGGCGATCCGCACTTCCGGGTAGGGCCAAGACCCGACTTATGCGCCGCAACATATGGCGCTGTTATTCACTCACGTCGTCGGCGCGGGCGAGCAGAATTGGCGGCGTTTCGATCGCGACAGTGGGCACGACGGACGAACCCGCTCGGTCGCAGTCATCA
>Ga0075021_10002043_pt1 | contig 10490 bp, 8 predicted proteins | sample ColStrG_CSR_2012_FD_72749 | JGI IMG/M metagenome (GOLD analysis project Ga0075021, IMG submission 72749) | Freshwater sediment microbial communities in response to fracking from Pennsylvania, USA - Cold Stream Run_MetaG_CSR_2012 | ecosystem: Environmental > Aquatic > Freshwater > Creek >... | reverse complement strand
CTTGGCGCATCTGTGCGGCGGACGTGACGGTGTTGCGGCGCTCGCCGCCCGCGTCGGGTATCGGTGGATAAGGCGGTGTGATCGGCGCAAAGCCAGGCACATCGAGGTAGCGCCGTGGCGTGCGCTCCAAGATTTCCAGCGACTTGCGATGCGGCATGGCACAATATGGCGCAAGTGAGCCGGGCGTTTCATGAGCGTGCACGTCAGCATCTAAGACGAGCATGTTGTCTAAAATCTTTTTCGGCGCGCGCCCTGTGAGCGTGTTGTCAGTCTTGGTCTGAGTCATAGTGCCTGTGCTAGATTCGTTTATGCGTAGATGCGCGTGCCCGTGCTGATCCCGTGCCGAGCCACAGGTCAGTATCGGACTGTGCAATTGCTACCTGCTACGGGTGAGCCAAGTAAGCAGCACGTCATAGACGCATGGATGAACAACCCCAAACGACTCATCACGAAGCCTTCTGTTTGAGCCAGAAATCCCGATACTGGTTAACGAATCTGTCGAAGAAGGGACGCGCCCCCGGAGACAGCTTCTCCATGTATCCCGGCTCCAAGAACCAAGGCTGATCGGAAAAGTAATCGTAAATCGGCGCGGAGGTCTTTGTGTAGGTGAGCAACACTGTGCGCCGCAGCTTATCGGAGTGATAGCGCCCGCGATGCAGCGCTAATGGATTGAACAGGATGGCATCGCCTGGCTCTTGAATACAGCGAACAGCACCCGGCATCGCATTTGAGCGGTTATTTTTGCCGCCATTACCCTTCCGGATGGCATACTCGCCGTGTGTATCCCAGCGCAGGTGGCTTGTTGGCACAAGCTCGATGTCTTCGCTATGCACCAGCGCGATCTGCAGTTGTATGGCTTCACCCGTATCGGGTGCAGCTTCAAGCATATTGCGCTCGTCATCATCGCTGCTCGCGCCAAACTGAGAGTCACGGTGCCAGTTGCCATCCAGATGAACTCCGCTTGGATTAAAGAACAGGCTCGTGCACCTAAACAGGGGCGCTTCGCCCAGGACTGCGCTGGCTACATTTAACACGCGCCCATCACAGACGCTGTCCATCAACGTTCGCAGCCCTTCGGGGGTGTGACCAAAATACGCGGGATGATTGAGATGCCGCATATTTGTTGCGTCCGGACGCTCACCCGGCTGCCCTGTCTGAGGATCGCAAACGCGCCATTGTGCGAGTATGTCATCACAAATCGCGCGCAACTGCACCACTCGGTCTGGGTCGAGAATGTCCCGGACAATGCAATACCCTTCGGACTTCCATTGCTGCGTAGCCCGATCAGTAGCCCCTATATCGTTTGTCATGTGTGCCTCCAGAGCGAATGAGATGTGCCGACAGCAGTTGCCCTTGACTTACCCTTTTATTCCGGACAGCGCGATACCTTGAACGAAGTGGCGCTGAAACAGCAGGAACACCACCAACGGTGGCACGCAGGCCAGAAGCGAAGCCGGCATGATCAAGTCGTAGTTTGTTACGCCATAGGTCGACAGCAGCTTCGTCAGTGCGATGGGCAGCGTGAACAAGTCTTTGTCGTTAAGCACGACCAGCGGCCACAAATATGCATTGAACGAGGCGAGAAATGAGAAGATGGCTAAAGCGGCCAGTACGGGTTTGATCAATGGAAGAATGATGCGGATATAGATCGCAAAATCGCCGCAGCCATCCATCTTTGCGGCTTCATACAAATCGCGCGGAATGACGGAAATAAACTGGCGGCACAGAAAGATGCCAAAAGACGAGACGGCCGCAGGAATCAGAATGGCCAGGTAGCTGTTTAACAGCCCAAGCCGTTGCATGACGAGATACAGTGGGATGAGCAGCGTGATAAACGGTACCATCGTGGTGGCGAGGATCAATATGAAGATCAGATCTCGCCCCGGGAATTGTAGACGCGCAAAGACGTATCCCCCCAAAGAGGACGTCGCAAGAACCAAAGCGACCGTCGAAAAGCTCAAAGTCAGGCTATTGATATAGGGCCGCAAAAGATCAGGCGACGCAAACACCCGGCGAAACGAATCCAGCGTCCATTCGCGCGGCAAGAGTTGAACGGGCAAGGTGACAATATCTTTCGCGGTCTTGAACGATGAGAAGAACAACCAGAAGAATGGATACACTATCAGCAGGCACAGCCCGGCAAGGATGCACAGGATGATGATTTCGGTCATGCGCGCCGATCCGCCAGATCGGCGCAATCCGGATTGGGACACCGGCCGTGGGGTGACGATAGTCATCGCGTTACTCCCAGATGAAAGCTAATACTCAAATGTGGCGCGTTGTCGCCTCAATTGGACCGTGGTCGCAACCAAGAGCGCCAGGAAGATAAAGAAAGATACGGCGGCACCGTAGCCTAGATCCATGCTTTGAAACCCAAGCTGGTAGGTGTAGAGTGCCAGCGTGCGTGTGCTGAATCCCGGCCCAGCCAGGAACATGAACTGCTCAAATAACTGAAAGGTGCCGATCACGCTGACGACAACTTGGTAGACGATGATGGGTCGCAGGAGCGGCAGGATGATGTGCCAAAATTGCCGGAATAGGCCCGCCCCATCCAGCATAGACGCCTCTAACAGATGCTCGGGGATGTCATTGATGCCTGCCAGGAACAGAACGATGACCCCGCCTACAAACGTCCACACCACCATCACGACGATACAGTACAACGCTTGTTCAGAACTCAGCAGAAAGGGCTGAGGCGGAATCCCCAGCGCCGTCAACAGATTGTTGAACGCGCCGCCGTCGCGGATATACAGCCAGCGCCACAACAACACTGCCACGATGCTCGGCGTAATGACCGGCAAGTAAAACAACGCCATGAAGGTTCTCTGCCTTGCGCCGCGAAGCCGGCTGAGCAGAAAAGCTAGCACAAGGCCCAACAACAGCGCTGCAGCGATTTCAACGGCCGAGAACGTCACAGTGACCCGCAGCGCCTGCCAGAAATAGGAGTCGCTGAACATGCGCTGATAATTTCGCAGTCCCACATACTTTGGGTCAACGATGAAATCCCAATTTTGCAGCGACAACCAGATCGACACGCCAAAGGGCAGGACGAAAATAATGGCGTAGTACACGACCAAGGCGAGCGCGACCACAAGCCCGAGCCGGCTGGCGACGCGCCGGCGCGTTGCCTTGTCCGAACGCGTTGGCGTCCGAGTAGCGTCAACTGCGCCCGCTTGTGTCTCGATCATCGCCATACGATTGCGTGCCCTTCGCAGATTCCCAATGCGGCAGCTCCGTCCTCCGTCGGTCGGGCTGCCGCTCCGGGAATTCGCATCAGTCAGGCCTTCAAGCGCTCGCGCGCCTGCGTTTCCTGCTCATTCAGAAATGCGTCAGCATTGGCGAGCGCGTCTTTGATGCTGATCTCCTTCGTCAGCGCGCGTTGGAGTTCGGTGAGGGCCGGAGCCTGATTAGCCACATGATCCTGCGGGAAGCGCGCGTTTGGCCACACACCTTCAGCCACACGCTTTGAAATTAAGCCATATTTCGTCTTTTGGATGCGCGGGTCGTCATAGAGCGCCTTGCTCATGAGCGAGCCGCTATACGCGTCCGTGATCGAGATCAGCGCGTCTGGCGACACTAGGGCCTTGGTCAGCCCAACCCCTGACTCGAGCTTTTGGTTGTCGGCAGCGAGGCGTTTGGAAAGCGTGAGCACAGCGGTATGGTCAGGGTAAACCGTCGCGCTTTTTGCGTTGGCCAGCTTGGGTGTCACCACGCTGTCGAGCTTGAGATCAGGATTGGCGCTGGCGATGACACCCATCGTCCAAGCGCCCTCCAATTGGGTGGACAGCGTGCCTTGCAGGAACGACTCGTATTCGCGGTTGGCGATGTCTAAGTTGCAGACTTTGTCCTTTTGATACAGGTCCTGAATACGCTGCAGGGCCGCCTCGCCTTCGGCGCTTGATAGGCTCCACTTGCCAGTGTCGCCTGAATAGAACTCACCGCCTTGCTGCCAAATCCAAGTCTTCAGCATCACCAGCGCCGCATTCCAGTTCGAAAGTCCGGCCCGCTTTATCGAGTCGCCATCCCGGATGGTCAGCGTTCTTGCAGCCTGCTCAAACTCGTCGAACGTAGTGAATTTCGTGTAATCAATCTTCTTCTCGTTATAGTGGCCCACATTCACCGTCGTCACCACCCCGCGCAGGCCAGTGAGATAGGGCAGGTAGAACGTCTTATTGCCCGGTGTGTTGATGACGGTCATCGCGGATGGAAAGATCGTCTTCTCCAACGCCGCCCGGCCACCAAAGAAATCGTCCAGAGGCAAGAAAAGCTTGCTGATGTCTGTGGCGATATACCAATTGGTGTAGCCCATGATGATCTCGGCTTCGTTGCCTGCGGCCACCGACGGAATCACCTTGGCTTGCAAATCGTTATAGGGAATGGCCTGAACCGTGACTTTGACTGTCCCCGACTGCTTTGCGTAATCTTCAGCCGCTTTCTTGAAGGCATCGACGACCGGACCAAAATCCTGCACCCACATCGCCATCGACACCGTGCCTTGACCCACCACGATGTCGGTCGGCGTGGGCGCAGGCGTGGGCGCGGTCGTGGCGACCGTGGCGACCGTGGCGGCTGGTACGGCAGTTCCCGCGGATGACGCGGGCGCCGTTGTGGCAGCTCCGGAAGGAGCAGCGGGCGGGGCTGCCGGCGCGCACGCGCTCAATACCGCCACGCTCCCACCTAAGGCCATACTCACGCGTAGGAACTTTCGGCGGCTCACGCGACCTCGCGCCGAACTTTCTTGTGCTTTGCTTTCTCGCTCACTCATAGCGTGCCTCCTATCAAGAATCAGGGAACAAGTGAATAAACGTTTGTAGCCACCCGTCGCTTAGACGGGAACCCACCAAAACTACGTTGCTCTCGCAGGCATCCCCATCAACACCTCCCTCGCTGTCTCGATCGTCCGGTCAATGTCGGCCGTCGTGTGCGCAGCGCTGACGTGGTTGCGCTTGAGCGCTGTGGGCAGCATGAAGATGCCACGCGCGCACATCTGGCTGCGAAACCACACGTCACGTTTGTTGTCGCTGCGCAGCAGATCGGTGTAGCTCACGATCGGCCCCTCCATGAAATACGGCACGAACACCGAGCCGAAGCGCGCCACGGTCATTGGGATGCCAAGCTCGTCGGCGACGTGCTGGATACCATCGCCCGCGCGCCGGGCCAGCACGAAGCAATGTGCGTGCACGCTGCCGTCCTCCAACTCGGCAATCGTCGCCAGCGCGGCGGCCACGCTATGAGGGTGGCCGTTGTAGGTGCCGGCGAAGAACACGCCACCGCCCGGCTCGTAGCGTTGCATGTAAGTCGCCTTGCCAGCCAGCGCCGCGATCGGGTAGCCGTTGGCCATGGCCTTGGCGAATGTGCTTAGGTCGGGCGTGACGCCGCTGATTTTTTGATAGCCGCCCAGACCGTGCCGGAAGCCGGTGATGACTTCGTCGAAGATCAGCAGACAGCTGTGCATGTCAGCTAGGCTGCGCAATGCGTGCAGAAACTCTGGCCGGGGCAGCACGCAGCCGATGTTGTGCGGGATGACTTCGATCAGGATGGCCGCGATATCGTCGCCGCGCTGCTCCAGAAAATCAGCGATGGCTTCCACGTCGTTGAACGGCAGAATGTGGGTGTGCTCCACCACGCTGGGCAACATGCCGGCCGAGAGCAAATCACGAGTGCCGATCTTGTCGGCGGCGCTGATGACGTTCATCGCCACCGCGTCATGCCAGCCGTGATACGTGCCCTGAAACTTGATGATGCCGTTGCGGCCTGTCACCGCGCGCGCCAGTCGCAAGGCTTGATATGTTGCCTCGCTGCCGCTATTCGCCAGCAGCACGCGCTCGGCGCTGGGCACGTATTGCGCGATCTTCTCGGCCAACTCGATTTCCATTTCGGTCACGCCGACGCCGAGCAAGTCGATGTGCTGACTAGCTTTGCAGACCGCCTCGCGCACACGCGGGTGGCTGTGCCCCAAAATAATTGGGCCAAACGCAGCGTGATAGTCGAGGTGGCGGTTGCCTTCGACGTCAGTGAAATATGCGCCCTGCGCCTCACGGATGACGAGTGGCATACCGGCCAGCGCGCGGTTGCCGCTGTTCACCCCGCCGGGGATGACACGCCGGGCGCGCTCGGCTAGACGCGCATTCGCAGTTTTTTCAAGCATCGCTTGTGTCACAGCATCACCTTTGAATCTTGCACCCTGTCATCCTGTCACCCTGTCTTTTTATCTATCACCTATAGTGCTCGCGCAGCTCGGCGTGATACGGCAATGCCAATATCTCTTCCAACATCGCGCACGCTTGCTCTGCGCTGTGCGTCCACGGATCCATCATGGTCAGTTCAAGCAGCAGCCGCTTGCTGTGCCGGTTAAACGCTTCAAGCTCGAGGTTGACCTGCGCCACACAATCGCGCAGCAAGCAGGCCAGCGGCGCGGGTGGCAAACCGGCCGTCTGGGTGGGATGCAGGCCGCCACCATTGACCACGACCGGCACCTCGACTGCATAGTCGCGCGGCACGCCGGGCACGTACTCACCGCGATTGGCGACGTTGCCGATCAACACGCGTGGCACGTCGCACAGCAAGCTCTCGATCACGGGCACGATCACCTCGTGCGAGTGCACCGGCTTAAAGTGATCCGTGACCTTGATGGTCTTGTCCGAGCTGATCTGTTTGATCTTGGCAACTTCAGCCTCGCCGCTGGCAAAGAAGCGGTTCCAAAAGTGACCGGGGTCTTCCTTCCAGCGTCGCTCGGTCGCGGCATCCATGTGATACCACCAGCCCCAAGACCCACCGCCACTGCTGCCGGTGTCGCCGATGGGGAACGCGCCCATGCGCTTATACAGGTCAACTGCCTTCGGCCCCATGCCATCGCCACTGCGACACGTCGCAAAATATTGCTTGGACTGGTTCTCGACCCACGCGTGCAGCAGCGGCAGCGCATCCTGGCCCTTATGGCGTAACTGAGTCAGCCATACGAAGTGGTTCACGCCGGGAATTTCATAGGTGCAGTGCGCTGGATCGAGCCCCAACTGGTCCATGATCTGCGTGACCTGGTTGAAGCCGTGGCACAGGCCGATCACTTTGGCCTGCGGATATTGGCGCGCTAAATGCGTGATGCCGGCCATGACGGGGTTGGCGACCTTGACCGTGTGAGCGGCGGGCGCGAGTTCGAGGACATCCTCGATCACGCTTTCAAACAGCTTGAGCTGATAGAAGTTGATCCAGAACGCCTCGTCGTGCATCACATGCAGGCTGCCGCCCCAGCGGTAGCCATGTTTGCGCGCGACGTCCCAGCCGTCGCGCAGCCGTTGGTGCCCGGCCGCGAGCGCCGTATTGACCACCACAGTCGCCCCGCAAATGGCCTGGCGCCGGCCGGTTGATTTCTCCAGGCGCAGTTCGGTGCCGATCTCGGCCGCGTAGCACGCGCACAGGTCATGGATCGCGTCGAGCCGCTCGGCGCTCACATCCATCAGCGTCACTGTGCAGCCGCGCAAGTTGGGCGTCAGGCAGATATCGCGGATCATGTTCAGCGAAAACACCGCGCTGCCCGCGCCAATGATGGCAATCTTCTTATTCATTGCAACGTCTGTTAAAACGTTTTATTGAAACGTTTTAAGGGCTACTATCAGTGTAATGAAACGTTTTTGAATGTCAACTGGCAAATTGCAACGTTGTAAAAATGGCTATCCAGCCGGATAATTCAACCCTATGGTCACGATTTGGGATGTGGCAAAGGAAGCGAGTGTGTCGCCGTCAACGGTGTCGAATGTGCTGCACAGGCGCTCAGTGGTAAAGGTTGAAACGCAAGCACGGGTTCTGGCGGCGATTGACAAACTCAATTTTCATCCGAGCCGGGCCGCCCAAGGCTTGCGCCAGCGGATGGCGCGGGCGATTGGCTTTCTGGTATTTGATGAAAACCCGCGCTGGCCGACCGATCCCCATCACGCCGAGATGATCGCGGGCATGGCCCAGGCCACGTCCGAGCACGAGTACAGTTTGCTGCTCGACCGGCCGAACAGGACCAATGGTCGCATCACCGCCGGCGAATTTTTGCAGCCCTTCCGCGCCAGCAGGATTGACGCCGCCGTGGTGTCACTGTCTGGGGTTGTAGGCGGCTATCAGTCTGTCCTGGATGAGCTCAACGCCGCAGGTGTGCTGTTCGCGGTCATCGAGCAAGAGATCGAGGGTGAGTGCGCGTATGCTGTGTTGAGCGCAAACCAGGCGGGCGCGCGCGCGGCGACCCGGAAGCTCATCGCCGACAAGCACTGCTGCGTGGCCTTTCTGGACAGCGCGCAGATGTGGCCGGCTATTGAATTGCGCCTGCGCGGTTATCACAACGCCATGCGTGAGGCAGGCCTGCAGGATCAGATCATGACCGCCTCCAGCCCGGATTGGACCTCAGGTGGCGGCGCTGCCGCCATGCGCGCGCTGCTCGACCGCTGTGCGGCGGAGAGCCTGCCTTGTCCGAGCGCCATTCTCGCGGGCAACGACGTGTTAGCCATGGGCGCGATCCACGTGCTGCGCGAGCGCGGCTTGCGCGTGCCAGAGGACGTTGCCGTGATAGGGTTTGACGATTTCGAGTTCGCCCGTTACGTCGACCCTCCCCTCACCACGGTGCGCCAGCCCACCTATGAAATGGGCAAACGTGCCGTCGACCTGCTCATCCAGCACATCGAAGGCAACCCTCAACCTCAGCGCACGGTGATCTTGCCCACTGAGTTAATTGTGCGGCAGTCGGGATAATAGGTGCGGCGTGTCGTTGCGTCGGTATGTCATGCCGTCGCGAAACGGTTTGTGTGCACGGATATAGCTTGGGCTGAATCAGAATGACGAACTCGACTTTTGCAGTGAATTATGGCGTAAGCAGGTGAATCGATGAAATGAGAGACGGTTATGGCGCCCTCAAATGTCAGTCAATGGCCCAGCCCAACCCAGCCCCTAAGTAGTCTGTAAACTAAGTTTCTTTACTTTTTGTTAGCGGCATTAACAAGCTCATATTTTGAGGCCATCTTGGTTCTGGCGGTGCAGATCGAGAATTGCCAAGAGATCTTGATGCGTTGTTCGTGACGCGCGGCAATCAATGCCATCGCCTCTTGTTCTAACACTTCAAAGGAGGGAATGCGACGATTCAAGCACAGACGTGCCAGTGCCGAAAACTCGATTTCAATCATGTTGAGCCAACTGGCCGATTTGGGTGTGTAGAAGAATTCAAATCGCTGAGCCAGTTCAAATGCTGCTGCTGCGGGCAAGTGTTCATAAAACGAACCGGGATTGTGCGTATTCAGGTTATCTTCAACGAGTCGAATTTTGACTGCGTTGGGCCACATGCGGGTCATGGCCTGACAGAACAGGGTGTATTCCTTTTGGCTCATCTCCCAACTGATTGGAGAAGTCCTAATTTTCCGGCAGTGCCTGTGCTACGCATCCAACAAGTTAGGATATGAGCCTCACCTTTGACCATTGCCTCAAAGGTTCTCCGCTGCTTTTGGTGGAGCAAAGAACGAGGGCAGGTCCGCTACGCCGGTTGTCGACGCCCAAGGTCGTCGAGGCGCTGCGAGAGTTGTGACGGGTGACGCAGACGGTGCGCAGCAGCCTTGGCCTTCGACAGTTTATTCTTGCGCGGTGGCGAACGCGACGGCAGCCTCAAGCGCCAGCGTCTGCCCGCGCGACCACGCGCCGTCGAACGCGTCGGTGGCCAACGCGGCACGGGCGGCGGCCAGCGTCTTGTCGTAGTCGAGCTGTTCGTTCGGCTCCAGCGCCATGTGTGCGGTCTGGATAAACGCCGTCGCCATGCTCAGGAATTCCACCAATTTTTCGGCAGGCCACCGGCCGTCGGCCCACTCCAAGTCCGCCAATTTACACAAAGCCATGATGGTGTCTCGGCTGTTTTGCGTGCTGAAAAACAAGTGGATACTTTCGCGGTATCGCTGTTTGGCCAGGTCGATATAGCCTTGCTTCTGCGCCACGTTGGCCAGGCCAAACGCAGCATAGGCCAGACGCCACTCATCTCGGTGGCCGGCCATCGTTGTATAGCTGTGTTCATATAACTGTTGCGCCTTCGCGTAATCGCCCAGATCGTAGAACACGCTAGCCATGTTGCTTGTGACTGATGCTGCGGTTGAAACGTCGCCGATCTGGCGATAACGCCCGACGCTTTCGGCATAGCGCGCGACCGCCTCGTCCAACTTGCCCTGCTTGGCTAAGACGCCTGCCAGATTGCTCAAGCTCGCGGCCACGTTCCAGGCGAAATCGTGCTGCCTCGATAGCGCCAAACTCTCAAGTAGATAGTGTTCGGCATCATCGTAACGGCCTTGATCTGAGGCGATGTTACCCAGGTGATTCAACACGAATGCGATGTTCTCGGCATCTTCCAACTGCGTGAACAATCGCAAGCTCTCGGTCAGCCGGTCGTTTCCGAGCGCATAGTCGTGCAGCCGAAAACACAACACGCCATGTGCCTCGGTGCCAAGCGCACGACCTTCGATCGATGTCAGCGGCCGGGCCAA
>Ga0075021_10002041_pt1 | contig 10494 bp, 12 predicted proteins | sample ColStrG_CSR_2012_FD_72749 | JGI IMG/M metagenome (GOLD analysis project Ga0075021, IMG submission 72749) | Freshwater sediment microbial communities in response to fracking from Pennsylvania, USA - Cold Stream Run_MetaG_CSR_2012 | ecosystem: Environmental > Aquatic > Freshwater > Creek >... | reverse complement strand
ACCGAGGTCCTAGATCGAGCCGTCGACGTCGTCGGCACTGGGGGCGACTCGCTCGGCTCGATCAATGTCTCGACCATCGCGGGGCTGGTCGTTGCCGGCACCGGGGTCCCCGTGGTCAAGCACGGCAGCCGCAAGGCGAGCTCGCTCGTGGGCGCCGCGGACCTCCTCGAGACGCTGGGCGTGGCGATCGCCCCCGACCCCGAGGTCGTGGCGCGGTGCGTCGTCGAGGCGGGGTTCGGCTTCTGCTTCGCCCCGATGTTCCACCCCGCACTCGCCGCCGTCGCACCGGTTCGCGCCGCGCTGGGCATTCGAACCGTGTTCAACTACCTCGGCCCAATGGCGAACCCCGCCCGGGTCCGCCACCTGCTTCTCGGTGTATCAGATCCGCTGCTCGTCGACGTCATGGCGGTCGTCGTTGCGGAGCGAGGGGCGAGGCGCGTCATCGTCGTGCGCGGCGACGACGGCCTCGACGAGGTGTCGGTCTCCGGGGCGACCCGGGTCGTGACCGCTACCTGCGACGCGACGGGGCTCGTCGAGATCTCGGCATCGACGGTCTCGCCGGGGCCCCTCGGCATCGCCACCTGGCCGCTCGAGGCCATCAGAGGCGGAGATCGGCGGCACAACGCCGACGTCGCACGTTCGGTGCTCGACGGAGATCGCGGTGCACCGCGCGACGTCGTGGTGCTCAATGCCGCGGCTGCCCTCGTCGCCGCAGGAAAGTGCTCGACGATCAAAGAGGGCATCGCCGACGCCGTGGAGAGCATCGACTCGAAGTCTGCCGCCCGGGTGCTCGCCGACGTCGTGAGGCTCAGCGGCGGCTGACCGACGCGCCGGGGCCGGGGAGCAGGCGGCGCGACGGGAGGCCGCGGTCGCGAAGATCGACGGCGGGGTCGTGCGCCACCACGAGGCATCCACCAAAGCCCGCCCCGACGAGGCGGGCGCCGGCCACGCCCGGCGTGAGGAGGACCTCGTCACGAACAGCCTCGACGCGCGGTGTCGTCACCTCGAAGTCGTTCCGGAGGCTGGTATGGCCCTCGTCGAGGAGGGCCCCGAGCGCCGCGAGATCCCCCGTTCGCAGCGCCTCGCGGCCCTGGACGACCCGGGCGCACTCGGTCACGACGTGCCGCGCACGACGCCTCGCGACGGGCTCGGTGATCCGCGCGACGTCCGCAGCGGTTGCCTGGCCGAGCGTGCCGACGGCCGCCGAGGCCCGAGCGCACTCCGCGCGGCGCTGGGCGTACGCGGAGCCCGCAACCTCGCGGCGTTCGCCCGTGTCCACCACAGACAGTGCCACTGCGTCGGAGAGCGCGAACGTCGACACCGCCCCGGACTCGAAGTCGAGGTCGACGACAGTTCCGCGCGTCGCGTGCAGGACGACGAGCTGGTCGAGGAGGCCGACATCGCTTCCTGAGACGGCCTCCGCCGCACGACATGTAGTGGCGATCTCGAGCGCGGACCCTTTGATGCCCAGGGCGAGCGCGGTGGCGACTGCGTACGCCGCCGAGGACGACATCCCTGCGCCGATGGGCAGGTCGCCGCCGACGAGGAGCGTGGCGCCGTCCATGCACGCGGCGCGAACCAGGGCCGTCGCGAGGCGCAGGAACGCCGTTCCACTCGTCGCCGCGAGGGGGCCAGAGGCGACCCCGAGTGCGGCCGAGCGGACCTCCACGCGGCCGTCGGCGCGACGCACCAGGTCCACCGTCGTACGTTCCGCGGTCGCGACCCCGAGGGCCACGCCGCCGTTGTAGTCGGTGTGCTCGCCGAGGATCGTCACTCTCCCGGGGGAGCTCGCGCGCCGAGCCACGGTTGCCCTCACGGCGACACCGTAAGACCGGCCGGCTCGCACGTGCCACCATCTGGGGGGAGGTGCATTGATGCCCGGACCACTGAGCGGCGTCAAGATCGTCGAGATCGCCGGGCTCGGCCCTGCGCCGTACGCGTGCATGCTGCTCGCGGACGCCGGCGCCGACGTCCTTCGCCTGGAGCGCCCCGGTGAAGTCCCGACCGATGCGCCGCACTGGGACCTGCTCAACCGTTCGAGATCCTCGGTGGCGATTGACCTCAAGCACCCCGACGCGGCGGCACTGGTCCTGGAGCTCGTCGAGTCCGCGGACGCGCTCATCGAAGGGATGCGTCCGGGCGTCGCCGAACGACTCGGCATCGGACCTCAGGTGTGCCACCAGCGGAATGCTCGACTCGTCTATGGGCGCATGACGGGATGGGGCCAGTACGGCCCACTCGCCGACGAGGTCGGCCACGACATCGACTACATCGCCGTGTCCGGGGCGCTCTGGGGGATCGGCAGGGCCGGGGAGCCGCCCGTCCCCCCGCTGAACCTGGTCGGTGACTTCGGCGGCGGGGGGATGCTGCTCGCCTTCGGCGTCACCGCCGCACTTTTGGAGGCGCGTTCCTCTGGGCGCGGCCAGGTCGTCGATGCGGCGATGACCGACGGCTCCGCGTCGCTGCTCACGATGGCGCACTCGTTCTACGCCGCGGGGTTCTCCGTCGAGGAGCGGGGACGCAACATGCTCGACTCTGGTGCGCCGTTCTATGAGGTCTACGAGACCGCGGACGGGCGCTACGTCGCGGTGGGCGCCATCGAGCCCCGCTTCTATGCAGCGTTGCTCGAGGGTCTCGGGCTCGAGGCTTCGCAGCTGCCCCACCAGATGGACACGACGCAGTGGCCGGCGACAAAGGAGCGATTCGCTGCTGCCTTCCGGACCTTGACACGCGACGAGTGGGTGGCGCGGTTCGCGTCCACTGAGGCCTGCGTCGCACCGGTCCTCTCGCCGCTCGAGGCCACCTTGGACCCGCACAACGTGGCTCGCGAGACGTTCGTCGACGTCGCGGGAGTCCGGCAGCCTGCACCGGTGCCCCGCTTCTCGCGCACGCCCGGCAAGATCTCCTCACCGCCCGAGCAGCCGGGACGGTCCACACAGTCCGCACTCCTGCGATGGGGCATCGCGGCGTCGAGGGTCCGTGAGCTGCAGGGCGCCGGTGCGCTGGGGGCGACACCCGAGCCAGACGAGGGCTAGTCGCGCCCGAAGCGCTTCCCCATGTGCCAGCCGTCGCAGATGTCACACCGGTAGACGTCGAGTTCGACCTTGTCCAGCACCCAGCGAAGGTGCGCGGCGTCCGCGGCCTCGCGCTCGCTGGGGTAGCGGTTCTTCGGCGCGCCGTCTCTGCGGAAGTGCCCGGAGGAGGGTGACGGCGGGGGAGCCGGTCGCCGCGGTCGTCGCTTGGGCATCTGGGCAGTCTGCCCGACGTCCGCCGGGCGGATCGCTACGCTCGTGGCGTGAGCGACGTCCAGGGGACACTCGAGCGCGTCGAAGCGCCACTCACCGAGGACGGTGATCACGAGCGCTTCACCCACATCGTGCTCGAGGGATTCACGCTCAAAGACGACGAGTTCGTGGCCACCGGGAACTCGGTGGTCGAGGGGATGGTCAACGCGACGCCGGTGGTGGCGCTGTGCGGAAAGACTTGGGTGCCGGGGCGCGATCCGAAGAAGTACCCAGTGTGCCCGTCCTGCAAGGAGATCGCGTCGTCCATGGGGTGGAAGCTCCCCGGGGGCTAGGCGGCGGCGCCCGCGGCGCGCAGGATCTGCACGTCCCCGCTCACCGAGTTCGCGTTGATCGCGACGAGCACACCGCCCGCGTCGTCCCCGTCGCCCGCGGGCTCCTCGCCGGGCGGGCGGTCCTCGGAGAGGTCGATCTCGGATCGCAGGTCGCCGGCCATTGAGCGAGCGTCCACGGTGACCCCGCGTCCGGGCGGAACGCCGACGACGATGTCGCCGCTGACGGTTCCAGCTCTCACAGTCCCGGACCAGACACGCCGGATGGTGACGTCGCCGGACGTCGACTTGCACGAGGCGCCCGCGCGGGCGTCGGTCACGTCGATGTCCCCGCTGACCGAGGTCACGTCGAGCTCCTTCTCGGCGTTTCCGATCGTCACGTCGCCCGAGACGACGGTGACGAGCGCCTCGCCGAGGACCTCGTCGATCTCCACATCGCCGCTCACCGTCCGGATCTTTGTGCTGCCTGCGACCCTGTCCACGCTCACGTCGCCGCTCGCGGTCTTGACGCTCAGCGAGCCGTTGACGATCTGGGCGACGAGGTCGCCGCCGGGGATTGCCACGTCGACGCTGGCGACGCGGCCCTGGAGGCGGATGTTCCCCGAGAACCCCCGTGCGAGCGAGAGCAACGATCGCTCCGCGCCGTTGCTCGCGATCACGACGTCGACGTCCTCGGGTGCGGAGATCCGCACGTCAAGTCCGTTTCGCCGTTTGGCGAACGACCTCGGGTTGGGCAACGTCACGGTGACGACGTGCACGCCGTCGACTTCGGTGCATGAAACGGTGGCCTCCTCGGTGAAGGCCTCGGCCTCGGCGCCCCTCGGGACGAGCTCGACGGAGGTAGTCGCCCCGCCGTTGGTCGTCAGCTCTACGCCGTCGATGGGATTGAAGACGACGACGCGCGTGCGTCCTGGTGTTTCAAAGGTGTCCATGAGGTCCTCGTTTCAGGCTCGGCCGTAGCCGCTCAGGCGCCGGTTGCGCGGCGGGATCGGTGCGGAAGGGATTCTCGGGGGGCGGCTTCGGAAGGTCATGTCGTAGAGGGCCCGCACGATCCAGGCGTTCGTCGACACCCCCTCGTTTGCAGCGCGCTCATCGATTGCTGCCTTCAGGTCGTCGGGCAGTCGCAGCGAGAAGCGGGCCTGCTCGCCACCCGACTCGTTGTAGGGGGGTGCGGCGGTGGCGGCATCAGTGGGCACGAAGTTCACTTCGTCACCGCTCACTCGTAGGTCGATCCTCTCGATCCCGAGCACGCCAGACAGTTCGGTGACCGCCATCGACAGGGCCTCGAGCATCCGCGTCTTCGCAAGCGGGATCGTGACCGCGATCATCCGGTCGGCCACCTTCATCGCCTTCTCGGAGCCCATCGAGCCGACCGCCTCGAGGTCGGAGCGGAGCGTTTCTGTGAACCAGGTTGTCTGCATGACGTCAACCTAGCGCCGTTGTGGTGGCATTCTGGGGCCGGTCGAACATCAGATCGTCCGCCTACGGCGCTTCCACCGCGGTGAGATCCGCGTCGAGACGGTTGAGGATCGGGTTCTCTCGCACCTCAGCTGGTGTTCCCTGAGCGTCAGGAATGAAGTCATCATGACGTCACTCTAACGTCAAAACGGCGCCTGTCAAGTGGAAATCTGCCGCGAGCGTGGCAGAAGTGTGGCGGGGTCGATCCCCGCTCCACCCTGGTCGCTCGAGGCGTAGGCGGCGAGTGCGAGCCGGAGCACCTCTGTGGACTCCTCGCCGCTCCACCACATTGGCCCGCTCGGGTTGCGGAGCCACGAGAGCCAATGGCGCCCCGACGCGGCGAAGCTGGACGCCCAGTCGTCGTCCAGCGCGTGGAAGCTTCGCAGCTCGCCGTCGCGGTAGACCTCGAGGCTCGGCGCCTGCAGCCCCCTTCCCGTGCAGCGATTCACGCGCGCGAAGCCTGCACGCCCGGTGACCTCCCAGCGCTCGTCGTTCGTGTAGTAATCCGACCGCAAGTAGAGGTCGACTGCAAAGGTCACGTCCCACACGCCGCGCACGCCGCTGTGGTGCTCGAGGGCGACGGTCGTCGGCGCGTCGAGGACGATTCCCGGCGCGACCTCGGTGGCGCCGATCCACGCGCGTACCTCTCGAACCGGGCCGAACAGCCACAGCGCTGTCGACAGCTTGTGCCATCCGTCGTCGAACAGAAGTATCCCTCGGCCCTTCTGGGCGAGCTCGAACTGAGCGACGTAGGTCTCCCAGGGGACCTCCCAGCCGCCGCGCCCGCTCGCAACCATCTTCATGTGGTAGCCAGCTATCTCGCCGATCGACCCGTCGTCGATGATCTCCTTGAGTCGCTGAAGTGGCTCGTAGAACAGGTAGTTCTCCATGACGCGCAGCGTCGCGCCCGAAGCGCTCGCGGCCTCGAGCATCCGCGACGCCTCGTCGAGATCGACGCACAGGGGCTTCTGGAGGTTCACGTGCCAACCACGACTGACGAGCTCGACGACGACGTCGGCGTGGTGCGCGATGGGCACGAGCACCTCGACGCCGTCGAGTTCGATGCCGCTAGCCAACAGCTCATCGACCGACGAGAGCAGCGCGGCCGACGGGAAGGACCTCGCGCGCTCGGTGCGGCGGTCGGCGGAGGGATCGACCAGCGCGACGACGTCCACTGCGGGGTTGTCGAGGAACGCGAGCGCGTTCAGGTCGAAGATGCGGCCGAGGCCGACGATCGCGACGCGAAGTGGCGGGAGTCCCTGCTCGATCACCGTGCGGGCACCTCAAGGCGGCGAGCGAGGAAGTCGAGTACCTGAACCAGTGCGGCCATCGTGGGCGACCCTTCGCGGTCGATCAGGTCCTCGGTGAGCACGGAGTGCGAGCCCTTGCGATGCCCATAGGGATTGCCGGGCGACGAGTCGAGTTCCACGCCGATGAAGGCGTCACCCAGCACCCGTCGCAAGGTGTCGAACCTGGCCCCCGGGGACTTCTTGTCGCCCGTGAATCGCAGGCCCAGCACCTGGGCGCCCTCGGCGACCTTTGCGCGCACCGCCGCCAGCTCCGCGGGTGAGCAGCCCACGTCAGCGGCACGTCGAGCGCCGATCGCTATCGGCAGCGACGGCTGTGAGAGCACCGGTGCGATCACGGGCGCATCGGCCATCATCCCGAGAGCGAACCCGCCCGTCAGGCACATGCCGACGACGCCGACGCCCGGACCACCACAGCGCTGATTTTCCGCGCGGGCGAGCTCGCGGAGCCACCGGACCACGGGGCTCGATCTGCCCGTCGCGAGAATCGTGAACTCCCGCGACACGCAGGTCCTCGCCATGGAACTGACCAGGTACCCGGCTCTCGGTTCGCGACCGTCGTCACCGAAGAGGGACGGCAGCGTGACCGACATCCCCGCGGCGACCACTCGTCGAGCGAAGCCCGTGACGGCAGGGGTGATGCCGGGGACCTCTGAGATCACGATCACGCAGGGACCCTCGCCGGCCCTCCAAACGTCTCGCTGCGTGCCGAGCGCGGAGAACGTGTCGTGCTCGAACCCGGCCAGCGCATCTCCCGGCGTGGTCATGGATCCTCCGCTCTCGTGGTGCTGCTGGTGGTTCTAGTCGACCTCGGTGTGACCCCGACGATGAGATGCCGCGTGACCGTAGGCTCGGGCCATGGCGAGCACCGCACACGCACGGCACGCGGTGTTCCTCAAGCACCACCACGAGGATGACCCTGGGTACGTGGCATCGGCCCTCGAGCGAAGGGGCTACGGCGTCGAGGTGCTGACCGTCGAGGATGGCGCGGAACCCCTCGACCTCGACGACGTTGACCTTCTCGGGATCCTCGGCTCGAAATGGTCGATCTACGACGAGGCCGCTGTCGGCGGCTGGATCGGCACCGAGATTGCAGCGATTCAAAGCGCCCATGCGCGAATGGTGCCCATCCTCGGCATCTGCTTCGGCGCCCAAGCGCTCTGCGTCGCACTGGGCGGACGCGTCGAGCCAGCGCCAAGGCCTGAGATCGGGTGGGTGGCGCTCGAAGGAGCAGAGGACGACGGCATACTTCCCGGACTCTGGTTCCAGTTCCACGCTGACCGCTGCATCGTGCCGGCATCCGCAAAGGTCCTCGCGGCCAACGAGGTGTGCGTCCAGGCATTCCGTGTCGAGAACAGCCTCGGTGTGCAGTTCCATCCGGAGATCGACGCGGGCCAGCTTCGGCGCTGGATGGCCTCGGGGGCCGGCGAGGAGGTCGCCGCGGCGGGACTCGATGGCGCGGCGCTGGTCGAAGAGACCGAAGCGCGCGACGAGTTTTCAGCGCGACGCGTAGACCGCCTCGTCGGGGCGTTCCTCGAGCGAGTGGGACGCTGAGCGGACCCGATCCTCTGTCACAATGCGCGCTATGCCAAGCGCCGTCGAGGTCCGGGGACTGCGGCGCGCCTACGGCCCGCTGCTGGCGGTCGACGACGTCAGCTTCTCCCTCTCCCACGGAACGTGCACCGCCATCCTCGGCCCGAACGGTGCCGGTAAGACGACGACCGTCGAGATCCTCGAGGGCTATCGCCGTCGCGACGCGGGTGAGGTACGCGTCCTCGGCGCCGACCCGGCGACCGCGGACCGGACGTGGCGCCAGCGAGTCGGGATCGTCCCGCAGAACTGCGCCGACCTCTTGGAGCTGACCGTTGCGGAGTGCGTCGGACACTTCGCCTCGATGTACCCCAAGCCCCGGGATCCCGAGGAGCTGACGGTGCACGTTGGACTCGCGGAGAAGTCGGCGTCGCGCGTGTCGGCGCTCTCCGGCGGCCAGCGGCGGCGCCTCGATGTCGCGCTCGGGATGGTAGGCGATCCCGAACTCCTGTTCCTCGACGAGCCGACCACGGGGTTCGACCCAGAGGCCCGACGCGACTTCTGGCAGCTCATCGGCGCGCTGAAGGAGGAGGGGACAACCATTCTTCTCACGACGCACTACATGGAAGAGGCGGACGCACTCGCGGACCACGTGCTCGTGGTCAATCGGGGACGCGTCGTCGCCGACGCGCCCCCGTCCGAGCTGGGCTCTCGGTCGGCGGACCGCGCGGTCGTGCGATGGATCGAAGGCGACCGCCCGCGGGAGGTGGAGACCCCCACTCCCTCAGCATTCGTGGCCGAGCTGTATGCACGCCACGGCGCCGAGCTGTCGGGCCTCGAAGTGCGCCGGCCCTCCCTCGAGGACGTCTACCTCGCGCTCATCGACGGTGCGGGCGTCGATGCTGAGCCGCCGCGGTGACGGCGCTGCTGCGCTCCTGGCGGGGTCGTGCGCGCATCGAGTTGCGCCTGATACTCCGCGACCGGCGCACGATCATCTTCACCGTGATGCTGCCCTTCATCATGCTGCTGGCGCTGGCCTCGTTGATCACGGGCAAGCCGCTGCCCGACGGGGTGTCCTACGCGCAGTACCTCACCGCGGGGATGATCGCGTCCGGGCTCGTCTACGGCGCCTTCCAGAGCCTCTCGGTCGCGATCCCAGATGAGAGGACCAACGGCACCCTCAAGCGCCTCTACGGCACGCCGATGCCGCATTCGTCATACTTCGCCGGCAAGGTCGGCGGTGTGCTGTTCGTCTACGTCATTCAAGTCGCCCTGATGCTCACGCTGGGATCTGTCGCGTTCGGTGTGCATCTCCCACACACCGTCGGCGCGATCACAACGTTCTTGTGGCTCTCGGCGCTGTCGCTCGTCGCCTTCACGTCGCTCGGCATTTCGTTCAGCTCGCTCGCGAAGACCGGCCAGTCGGCAGCGGCGCTCGCCACGCCGATTGTTCTGTTCTTGCAGTTCACCTCCGGCGTGTTCTTCGTCTTCGCCAAGGAACCACGGTGGATGCAGCTGATCGCATCGGTGTTCCCTCTGCGCTGGCTGTGCCAGGGGATGCGGTCGGTCTTCCTTCCTCCGAGCTACGGGGCGAGCGAGATGGGCGGTGCGTTCCATCTCGGCCAGGTCGCGTTGATGCTCGGTGTCTGGTCCGTCGCGGGCCTCGTGCTGTGCTGGCGAACCTTCCGATGGCTCCCGCTCGGTGAGGACTGACCGCTTGACGCCGAAGACACCGGACGCCAACCTGCGTGCATGTTCGAGACTCAGGACGAGCTTGACGACCTCGATGCCCTGCTGGCGCGATCGTTCTCCGGTGCCGGGGAGCACCTGAACGGGATCATCTCGGCGTCGAGGCGCCTCGACGCGCGCGACCTCGCCAGGTACCTGACCGGCGTCCGCCACCTCGTCGTCGCCACCACGACATCGACCGGCGAGCCGCGCTGCTCTGCGGTCGACGGGCTGTTCGTCCACGGGAGTCTTTGGTTCTCGACTTCTTCGTCGTCGTACAAGGCGCGGCACCTCGAGGCACGGCCCGCGCTGAGCGCCGCACACGTTCGTGGCGACGACGTCGGGGTCTTCGTACACGGAAGTGCGCGCCTCGTCGTCGGCGGGTCAATGGAGGCGGGAGCCCTCGCGCCCATCTGGCGTGACCTCTACGGCGGCACGCCCGAGGACTGGTCCGACGCGCCCAGCGAGGCGAGGTACGTCCAGATCGTGGCGGCCCGGCTCTTCACCTACGCGTTCAGCAGGGAGCGGTTCGAGGCGCTCGTCACACCGGTCCCTGATTGCGAACAGGACGAGATCTGAGCGCGCGCGAGGGCGAGCTCGAACTCGTGCTCGGCGCCCCGGCCGCAGGCGGCGGATTCGTCGCGCACGACAGCAGCGGACGCGTCGTGTTCGTGCGTCACGGCATGGAGGGCGAGCACGTGCTCGCCCGCCTGACCGAGGAGCACGCCACGTGGGCGCGAGCCGACGCCGTCGAGGTGCTCGAGCCCTCAGCGGACCGCGTCGCACCGAGATGCCCCTATGCAGGGCCCGGCGGCTGCGGCGGGTGCGACTACCAGCACCTCAACCTCGCCGCCCAGCGCCGCGTCAAGACGGCGCTGCTCGCCGCGCAGCTGCGCG
>Ga0075021_10002040_pt1 | contig 10498 bp, 13 predicted proteins | sample ColStrG_CSR_2012_FD_72749 | JGI IMG/M metagenome (GOLD analysis project Ga0075021, IMG submission 72749) | Freshwater sediment microbial communities in response to fracking from Pennsylvania, USA - Cold Stream Run_MetaG_CSR_2012 | ecosystem: Environmental > Aquatic > Freshwater > Creek >... | reverse complement strand
CATACTAACAGCGCAAGAATGGTGACTCTTGCAGCGCTCATCGCGGCCAATCGGTTGTCAGACTACTTTGCGGGTGCAGCCGCCGCCGGGTTGAAATCCACCTTCGGCGCGGTCGAGATTTCCTTTTCGTTTTCGACCGCGAAGTTCGCCTTCTCTTTGTATCCGAAAGCCATCGCCGTCAGGTTGGTCGGGAACGAGCGAATCGTTACGTTGAAGTCCTGCACCGTCTTGATATAGCGATTGCGCGCCACGGTGATGCGGTTCTCGGTACCTTCGAGTTGCGACATCAGGTCGCGAAACAGCGCATCGGATTTGAGCTGAGGGTAATTTTCGGTCACCACCAGCAGCCTCGACAGCGCACTGGTCAGTTCGTTCTGGGCCGCCTGGAATTTTGCGAATGCACCGGGATCGTTGATAAGTTCCGGCGTCGCCTGGATGCTGCCGACCTTGGCTCGCGCATTGGTCACCCCCAACAGCACATCCTTTTCCTGCTGCGCAAAACCTTTTACCGAATTGACCAGGTTAGGCACCAGATCGGCGCGACGCTGGTACTGGTTCAAGACCTCTGACCAGGCCGACTTGACCTGCTCGTCGTTGGACTGGATCGTGTTGTAGCCGCAATTGGTGAGGCTCAAAGTAGCCAGCGCCGCCAGTACGGTCCATAATTTGCGCATCGAAAATCTCCCTTTAAGCTTTTCCGCAAGATATCAGAACGCCCTCGATACGCAGTAAATCTTTTTTTCGTCATCCCGGGCGCGCGGAGCGCGAACCCGGAATCTCGCAATAACGTTCTATGGATTTCCGGGTCTGCGTCCAATGGCGCATCCCGAAACGACGGTGGTCGTGTCAATACTCATGCCGCTTTCGCGTCCATTTTGCGGCTGATAGCTCTTGCCTATCATTTGCTGAAATAGTCAACATGGCTGGTCTTTGATAAGGGCAGGACCCATGACCGCATACGAAACAATCATCGTGGAACGGCCGGAGCCGCGCATCGCGCGGATCGTGATGAATCGGCCCGAGGCACGAAACGCACAAAACCTGCAGATGACCTATGACCTCAACGCGGCGTTCGACAGCGCGGTGCAGGACGACGCGGTCAAGGTCATCATTCTCGCCGGCAGCGGTCCGCACTTCTCGGCCGGACATGACCTGCGGCCCGGGGCCAAGAACGCCGCCGGTGTCGATTTCACGCCGATCGGCAGTTGGGGCGGCTTTAATGAACCCAACGCCCATGGCCGCTTTGCGCGCGAACAGGAAATTTACCTGCAGATCACCCGGCGATGGCGCAATCTTGCCAAGCCGATGATCGCGGAAATTCATGGCAAATGCATCGCCGGCGGGCTGATGCTGGCCTGGGCTTGCGACCTGATCGTTGCAAGCGATGATGCGGAGTTCTGCGATCCCGTGGTTGCCATGGGCGTTTGCGGCGTCGAATGGTTCGTTCATCCCTGGGAACTCGGGCCGCGCAAGGCCAAGGAGTTCCTGTTCACCGCCGACGTCTGGAACGCGGAAGAAGCGCATCGGCTCGGCATGGTCAATCACGTCGTCCCGAGGCCGGAGCTCTCGTCATTCGTCATGGCGCTGGCGCAAAAGATCGCGGCGAAGCCGGCCTTCGCGCTCAAGCTCACCAAGGAAGCGGTCAACCGGTCGGTCGATGTCATGGGCCAGCCCGCGGCGATCGATCAGGCGTTCGCTCTGCATCAGTTATGCCACGCGCATAATCTGCAGGAGTTCGGATTGGTGGTCGATCCCGCGGGTCTTCACCCCTCCGTCAAGAAACCGGCGATAGCGAAGTAATTCAGATGGACCTTACCCTGAGCGACGAGCAGCGCCTGCTGCGCGAAAGCGTCGACCGCTTCATTGCCGGGACCTATGACGCCGATCACCGCCGCCGCGTTGCCGGCGATCCGCTTGGTTTCAGCCCCGACATCTGGAAACAATTCGCCGACCTCGGCTGGCTGGCGCTGCCGATCGGCGAGGCCTATGGCGGGCTCGGCGCCGGCGCGATCGAAACCGGCATCCTGATGGAAGCGTTCGGCCGCGGCCTGGTCACGGAGCCCTATCTTGCAACCGTCGTGATCGGCGCGGCGCTTATAACCGAATGCGGAAGCGAGGCGCAGAAGCAGGCCATTCTTCCCAAGATTGCCGACGGTTCGCTGGTTCTTGCGTTCGCGCATTCGGAGCGTGCGGCGCGTTTTGATCTTGCCAAGGTGGAGACCACGGCGCGGCGTGCACCGGACGGCTGGCTCCTCGACGGCCACAAGACCGCGGTGCTCGATGGCAACGCCGCGGACGAAATCATCGTCTCCGCCCGCATTGCCCGCGACGACGGCTTGCCGGGCGGGCTCAGTCTTTTTCTTGTGCCGTCGGGCACTGCCGGGCTCAGTTTGACGGATTATTCGCGGCTCGGCGGCGGCCGCGCCTGCAACCTCGATCTCGAAGACGTTTGTTTCGCCGCCGACGCCCTGCTCGGCGATGGAAGCGACAGCCTGCCGAAAATCGAATGCGTCGTCGACCGCGCGCTCGCAGCTCTGGGCGCCGAAGCCGTCGGGATCATGCAGATCATGCTCGACATGACGCTCGAATATACCAAGGTGCGCCAGCAGTTCGGCCGGCCGCTTTCCGCCAATCAGGTTATCCGGCACCGGCTCGCGGACATGGCGCTGCAATGCGACGAGGCGCGGTCGATCGCGCTTCGTGCCGCGCTGATGGCGTACGCCGAACCCGTCGAGCGCGGACGCGCCGCGTCGGGCGCCAAGGCCAAGATCGGTAAATGCGCCCGCTTCGTCGCCGAACAGGCGGTGCAGCTCCACGGCGCCATGGGCGTCACCGAGGAACTCGACATCGGCTCCTACTTCAAGCGGCTGCTCGCCTTCGATACGATGTTCGGCGGCAGCGCGCATCATTACCGTCGCCACGCCGCACTTGGCGGGCGGGCATCAGTTCATTCCTGAGCGGAAACCGGAGCGCGGCATGGACCTAACCTTCAGCACCGAGGAGCGCGCCTTCGAAAGTGAAGTCCGCGCTTTCATTGCCCAACACCTCACGCCCGAAATGAAGCGCGCGCAGGCGCTGACGCCTTCGGTGTTTTCAGAGCCCGACGTCGTGGTGTCCTGGCAGAAGGCGCTGCACGAAAAGGGCTGGGCCGCGCCGGGCTGGCCGACCGAATATGGCGGCACCGGCTGGACCCCCGCGCAACGCTGGATCTTCGAGGCCGAATGCGCCCGCGCCGGCGTGCCGACCCTCTCGCCGATGGGCGTCAAGATGGTCGGCCCCGTCATCATCGGCTTCGGTACGCCTGCACAGAAGAACTACTACCTGCCGCGCATTCTCTCCGGCGAAGATTACTGGTGTCAGGGCTATTCCGAACCGGGCTCCGGCTCGGATCTCGCCTCGCTGAAAACCCGCGCGGTACGCGACGGCGACCATTACATCGTCAACGGCACCAAGATCTGGACCACGCATGCGCACTACGCCAACCGCATGTTCGCGCTGGTGCGCACCAATGAAACGCCGCGCCAGCAGGACGGCATCAGCTTCATCCTGATCGACATGAAGAGCCCGGGCATCACGATCCGGCCGATCCTGACCATCGGCGGCGATCACGAGGTCAATCAGGTGTTCTTCGACGATGTCCGTGTCCCCGTCACCGACCGCGTCGGCGAGGAAGGCAAGGGCTGGACCTACGGCAAGTATCTGCTCGAGTTCGAACGCGGCTCCGGTATTGCCTCGGCCAAATTGCGCGAAGCGCTCAAGACCGTTCTCGATCTGGCGGAATCCGATGCGACCGGCCGCGCCATTGACGATCCCGATATTGCCATACGAATGTCCGAGATCGAGGTCGACATCGACACGCTGGAGATGACCGAACTGCGCGTATTGTCGGCTCTGCAGACCGGACAAAATCCAGGCGCGGTATCATCATTGCTGAAGTTGCGGGTCAGCGAAATCCGCCAGGCAGTGACGCGTCTCGGCGTCGAAGTCATCGGCAATGACGGCTTGGCGGTCGAGCCGATGCGGCCGTTCTACAAGCTCAACCAAACGCCGGCGATTCCCGAAGCGATGCTGCCGGTCGTTCCCGAATATCTCAACGGCCGCGCCTACACCATCTTCGGCGGCTCCTCGGAGATCCAGCGCGATATCGTCGCCAAGATGGTGTTGGGGCTTTAAAGTTTCACCGTCATTCCCGGGCGCGGGCGAAGCGAGCGAGCCCGGAATGACGAGGTGGTATTATTCATCCGATATCCCGCAGCACCGCTGCGACCGCCTCGTGTTCCTCCGCCGTCAATGCTGATTGCGGCGCTACGGGATCGCCGACATCGTAACCCTGGATCGTAAGTCCGGCCTTGATGCAGGCGGCGAGGTTATAGCGCGCGAACGCTTCGTTCAGTCGCCACAGCCGCCGCTGCAAAACCAGCGCGTCCTCCCAACACGCGGCCGTGCAGAGATTATAGAGCTCGACGCTTTGCCGCGGAATCAGACAGGCCGGTCCCGCCATCCACCCCACCCCGCCGATCAGCATTACCGCGGCAGGAATATGCGCCGATGCCGAGAATACTTTGATGCCGTCGCCGCAGCGATTCATGATCGACAGCAGCCGCCCGGTATTGGTCGAAGCGTCCTTGATGTAACGGATACGCGGATGTGCCGCGAGCCGCGCGATGACATCCAGCGTCAGATCAGAGCGCTGAAATTGCGGGTTGGTGTAGATCACCACGGGAATGTCGACCGCGTCCGCGATGGCGCGGAAATAGGATTCGATCTGCGCATCGCCGAGAGGAAAATACGCTTCCAGGATCGCGAGAATGCCTTCGGCGCCGAGCCCTTGATAGGCCTTCGCCTGCGTGACCGCATCCGATGTCGACGTCGAGGCGACGCCGGCGACCACAGGCACGCGTCCTTTTGCGGCTTCGATCGTCGTCTGCACAACGGCTGCGCGCTGCGCATTGCTGAGATAGGCGAACTCGCCGGTCGAACCCAGCGGCGTCAGCCCGTGCACGCCTGACTTGATGAGATCGTCGCAGAGGCGACCGAGCACTTCGGTGCGAATTTGCCCCGAGGCGTCTACAGGCGAAACCAGATAGGGAAAGACGCCGTGGAAGTCAGCCATGTCCGCGATTATGCCTCAAGGGTCCGACGATGCGTCCGGTCTGCGCGAAGCAGGCGCACCCCGGGGATCAGGACATGTTGCAAAAATGCCGACGGCGGTAAAGTGGGTTGATTGCGTCCAAAGACTGAGCCCCGGTTGCCTCCTGGTCGCGCCAGCTAATGGCTGCTCTTTGCCGTTTGCGCCGGACCAGGTTGAAAGACCGCGGTGTGCTCCGTAAATGCGCGCCCGAAGGTCACCTGAAATAATCAACGATGATCTTCATGTCGGACCATGTTGCGAGCCTGCCGTTCAGGTTCGCATCGATGACGCGCCGGCACGCCTCGACGGTGGCGACGTCGCCCAGGTCATTCGCAGCTTCAAGAACGCACCAGGCGACATCCACGGAGGGATGATCGGCCAACGGGGCATCGCCATCGACGCAGGGTTCATCCGCGGTCTCTATTGCGGCAGAGTTGGCCACGGGAAGCCTCCTCCAACACATTGTGGCGCCCATTCAACGCGCTGGCCGTAAACGATTTGCTAAAGCCTTCAGAAAAATTGAATATGATCGATCATATCCAGGCGGGACGATAGCTGGACGGGGCGAAGCCCCGCTCGACCTCAACGTCGCGAGGCAACTGGTAGCATCTGTGGAACTTTTTCAGGCCCGTCCTGTTGTTCAACGGCGCCCTTCCTCGCTGGCCTCTTTGCCAGACGGCACCGTGCTTCTGGTTTGTGTCCGGCTTGGCAACCCGGAGGTATAAATAAAATGAAACATCAGCGCCAATTCGGAACTGAGGGCGGCATTGCGTCGAGAGCGGCGGTGAAGCAAATCAGGATGATGATCGGCGGCCTTGCTCGCACAGCAAAAATTCTGGACGCCTACATCACGGCTGGGGAGAAGCATCCGCGCGCGCGCGCGACCTCAGCGATCCGGACGATCCGGTTCTCGCGAGGATGTTGAGTACGCGCCGCCGCAATCTCATGATCACCATTGCTGCACTGGAGGACCGTCTCGGGTCCATTGAAAGTCTCGGCTCCATTGAAAAGATGCGGTCGCGTGGCAACCGGCGAAACGTCCAGGCCCGCCGATCGCCTCGCCATGGCTCCCGGGTCGAGGCCTGAGATGAACATCCGGCCACCTATGTGCCCCCCGCGCTTTTTCGAAGGACCGGTGATCTGCAAGAGATGGCGCGAGTGGCCGCACATTCGTGGTCCGGTTTTGGCCGGCCGCTGGCCCCGGAATTGACCCAGGAGAAAATTACTTACCGGCGGGAGCGGACTCGTGTGCCAGGTTCGGATCTTTCGGCGGGTTCGCTGCTGCTCGCAGCATTTCCCTGAGCTCGCGACTGTCTTGGAGTCATTCCGGTCCAACGCTTGAATGCATGGGTGAACGCGCTGACTTCGCGGTATCCAAGAAGCCACGCGATCTGCGAAATCGGCAGATCTCCCTGTGTCAAATAGCCTTTGGCAAGATCTACTTTCAGTTCATCCAGAATCCCAGAGAAGGTAAGTCCCTCAGAAGCGAGCCGGCGTGCAAGCGTACGGTGACTCATCCCGAGCCGACGGGAAATTTCGCTGGCGCCCGCTTTTCCATGCGGGAGCAGCAGCGCAATGGCATTTTCCACGCTCGATCGCAGGGTGGTGCGATTTTGGTCTCGATGGGCGAGCGCTTCATCGCAGTATTTTATCAGCAACTCGTTGAGATGCGGGTCCGCGCTGCCGATCGGCATAAGTTTGACGGTCTCCGGAAACACGACCTCATCTACATTGGACCCAAATTCGATTTCGCATCCCAGGAACGATCTGAATTCCGCGGGCGTCTTTGCACGGTTGTGCATGACCCTTAGTCGGCTTGGCACCAAGCGGCGATTTGTGAGCTGCCGGCAAAGGCGAATAAGAGACGTAACCCAAAATTCAATTTGATGACGGTCCGAGCGCCGCTCAACATCGACGTAGCTAAACGTAATCGCAGTCTCGTGCCTTTCGTTAAATCGCAATGAAATACCCTCATTCACGATCCTGCTATAACGCTCTGCTTTTTGCAGGGCGTCGGCAAGAATCTCGGAGGATGCCAGGACATAATAAAAAAGCCCGATCTCGCGAAGATCAAAGGAGCGCGCCAAATGAAACCCCAGAAAATCATCCTGCGACGCGACGGCGGCAAGCTCCAGAAACTTGATCTGGCTCCGTACCTTGAGGCGGGTGCTGCGATTGTCGATTTGCTCGATAGTCAATCCGGCCCTCGATAAAAGGGGCGCCAATTGAATGCCCAATTCCCGCATGCGCGCGGCAACCAGCCGGGCAATCCCGCCAGAGGCGCTTGGCATCGAATGGAAGCGCATCGAATCGGTAGCATTCACCAGACCACCATCCCGTGTTCTTGCATGTTTGCGATCTGTTCGCTGGTTCCAGGCAATCTCGGCGTAGAAAGTCAAGTTATTGGCACATGATAACAAGACCCACGCTGGCTGTCTCTTAAAAGGTGCCGCTCCCTGCTGGTCGGCCTCTGACCGGCACCATCTCCCGCGCGGACAAATGTAGCTCTTCGGGAAGTGCGGTCGCGCCGCGACGCGCGCGATGGCGGAAGCAACCCTTATTCAGAAACTCCGAGGCTCGATCGTGTGCAAGACCCCTGACAAGAAGTTTGACGAATTACGAATTACGCGAGCCTACATCAAGCTCTTATGCATTCCCGAGGGCAAACATGGCGCGAGAACGGTTTCACTTGCGCGTATCGCGAACTACGAGATTCGCATATTTGAAGTCTCGGAAACCAGCTCCGCCGATGCACCGCTGTTCTGGATCGAACTTTTCGATCACGACGCACAATCGTCAGTCGACAGTCGCGCCTGCCGCGATATCAAGGAAGCCGCGGCCGCGTTCGAAGATTTCATTTCGCGGTGAAAATGTTCGAATGAATTTTGCCTACGGAAAGGCGATCCGCAAGATTGAACGAATTGCCCGTGTTGATGGGGGCGGATCGTTTCGAAGAGAAGACTTACCGGGAGAGATCGATGCCGCTTATGCGGGGCCGGATCGTAGGTTACGACGCCGATCAGATGACCTTCAAATTTACGATGATGCACGAAGCAAGGATAGTCGACTGTGAGATAAGCAGTATCGCTCTCGACGATCTTGCCGGCGAAAGAGGCGTTCGACCTGGCGAAAGGGAGGCACAATTCAAGCTGTTGCGAGATGTGATCGAGCGCGTTGCATCTGACATTTTCGACAAGAGAGGCGAGGCAAAAGGCGAGGCCTTCCGCATCTTCGCAAAGCATATTCGAAATAGATAATTCTACTCCTTTGGCTCGCTTCCCAAGATCGAGGCCGTAACTCATGAACCGGCCGCCCTCGAGATAAGCCGCGGATGAAGAGAGTGGCCTCCATGACGCCTTGATTTCTGCACTATTCGAGAAACAAATTGGGCAATCTAACTTTTTGGAGGACAGGCGGTGCCGAGGTCCAGACTCGCGTTGTTGCTCGTGGGGCTGCTCGGGTCCGTGCTCGGCGGTTGCATGCAGGCTACGCTCGCACCGTCGTCGGATGCCGGGTTGACCCCAAGGGACCGGCAATTGCTGGCCCATCCACCTTATGCGCAGGCGTCCATTCCCGAGCCCTATCGCCGGCATATCGTCGACTATCCGCGCAAGGAGGCGCCGGGCACGATCCTGGTCGATAGTGATGCGCGTTATCTCTATTACGTCCAGCCGGGGGGCAAGGCGATCCGCTACGGCGTGGCGGTGGGGGAGGAAGCGATGGCCTGGTCCGGCGTCGCTACGGTTGGCCGCATGGCTGAATGGCCGGATTGGATCCCGACGCCTGAAATTCAGGCGCGGCTCGGCCCGTACCCGGCACGCGTTCCCGGGGGTCCCGCTAATCCGCTGGGCGCGCGGGCGCTCTACCTGTACGAAGGCAACAAGGACACCCTGTACCGTATCCACGGCACCAACCAGCCGGAATATATCGGCCAAGCCATATCATCCGGCTGCATCCGCATGACCAACGAGGATGTCATCGATCTCTTTGATCGGGTGAGGCAAGGTGCGACCGTCGTCGTCCTCGCGCCGCGTCAGAGTGCATGGATGAGGCCTAACGCAAGTCCCCGCGCCTGATCAAAGCTCGCTGGCCGGCGCCCAATCGTTGTGCAGTTCAACTTGATTTTGAACGCGGCCTTGGGCGGAGTGCCAGAATTACTTTGCTCATGACCCGGGTGTGGAAGGTTGACGGGCAAAATTCCGCCATTCATCGCTTCGAAAGACCAGCGTGTGGCCGTCAGGTCGACTGCCGTGACACTGATACAGTGTCACCAAGGCTAGGCACTACGACGAGGCGCTTAATCTCACCATTTTTAAAGGCGTTAAGAAACGCTTCATAGTTCTTGATCGACACGCAACCATTTGAATCGCCGTTGGCGCCGAGCATATAACTGTGCGCAAGCAACCCGGACCGGCCGAGCGTACCATTTCCGCTTGCGGGAATCATGCGAAGTGCTTCAACGCCGTGAAACAGCCGTTCCCGCAGTTTCAAGTCATATGTATTTGGCGGCGTCGCTCCGACTTGTCGCTCGCTGACATGTGCCGGGTCATCCATCAATCTGCCAAATCCCGAATGCGCCTCAAGTCTGGATCCGTTTGGCATGTAAACGGTGCGAGCCGAGATGTCATAAACAGCGGTGAAGCTATCGTAGCCAAGAGACGCAAGATCTCGCCTGTCGCCTAGCAGTCCGCCGTCGGGCGCCAGCGAAGCAAGCGTGATGCGTGCCGGAAGGAGATCAGAAAATTTCTGCAACAGCGTGCGGTTATCGGTCTGATCAGCGACAGCGCCGCCACGCAATTCCAGATTAGCTTCGATCGGACGAGATTTCGGAAGAGGTATTGCAGAGACGATCGATTTCGCAGATTCGACAGCGGCCGTCGGACGCCAATCTTGAGAATGCAGTTTCTGGGCGAGCTGGCTTTTGGCTCGTTGGAATTTTATCTCGAGCTCCGGGGGAAGAGATTCAACAAGGAGAACCGGCGACAAGCCACTCGAAAGTGAACGGGACACCGGAACGGGCAGGAACCGAGCCTCGAACGGTACTGCGTCGGTAATTATCGAAGGAGCGGAATTTGTGGCCCAGGCAACTGGATCGCAATCGGCAATCAAGGCTGCTGCCCCCGACGCCAAGGCGAATGCCGCAATGACCGTCGCAGTCCTGCCGGAGAATGAAATGCCACGACCCGACACAAGCTGGCCAGCCGTCGTAGTAGCGTAAGTCATCCGTCCCCCCGGTTCGGCGCCTTAGCGACTTCCAGTTCTCAAGGGATTCGCCGAATTGCGATGACATTATGCGAGCCCAAGTGAGGCATAATCTAGGCAAAAGGCGGCAGAGCGGGCGCCGCTTTAGGAACTTCTTTCATTCAG
>Ga0075021_10002037_pt1 | contig 10505 bp, 10 predicted proteins | sample ColStrG_CSR_2012_FD_72749 | JGI IMG/M metagenome (GOLD analysis project Ga0075021, IMG submission 72749) | Freshwater sediment microbial communities in response to fracking from Pennsylvania, USA - Cold Stream Run_MetaG_CSR_2012 | ecosystem: Environmental > Aquatic > Freshwater > Creek >... | reverse complement strand
GCTTTGATACCCGCAGCTAGGCCGCGTTGCCTTTCGGGGATCTCGGTCGCGATCAGCGGCTGCCAGGATGCCAGCGCCGTGTTATTGCCCAATTGCAACAATACCAGCCCCGCCACCAGGATGGACAGCGAAGGCGAGAGTGCCACGACGACTAGCCCAGCCATGCTTGTCAGCACACCGGCGATGATGTAGGGCGTCCGGGCTCGGGCGTGGTCTGAGAGTGCACCGATCACTGGCTGGGTGACACTAGCGACCAACAGCCCGCCAAATGTGACCAGGCCATAGACCGTCGTTCGCCCAGTGGCAAGACCGACCAACGCGATGACTCGGTTGCCAATGAGCGCGGGCTCTAAGGTGCTCGTCAACATCGTTAGCCCAATCGTGAGCGAGACGATTGTGGCGAGACGGAATACGGGGAGGCTTGAGGCGGTGTTCAGGATGGCGTGTGGCTAGGGTCGAGGCTTGAGGCACTGGGTCGATTGACACGGAGGTGCTTGACACCCGTCAGCGTGTGCGCGAATGACCGCTCGAAGATCAGACTCCAGGCTGAGTTGCGGTTGAGGGTTTGAATCGCCTTAGTATCCCAAAAACGCTTGCTGGGCGGCTGGGATACGGAACGGGTGCGCGCGCCGCATCGTGATCAGCGCCGCGTATTGATTTAACAGCCCATCTAGCACTGCTGCCCAACTGCGGTGCTCTACCCGAGCGCGTCCGGTTTGGCCCAGGCGCTCGGCCAGATCAGGCTGGGCCCACAAGCGCCGCACGGCCTGTTTGAAATCGTTTTGATCTTCGGGAGAGAACAAGAGCGCGGTCTCGCCGTCGATGGCATGGTCGAGCAGGCCGCCACTTCGGGGCGCAATCACGGGCAGGCCTGAGGCCATCGCCTCCAGAACCACGTTGCCGAGCGTCTCGTTTGGCGAGGGAAATACGAATGCATCGACAGTGGCATATGCATGCGCCAAATCCTCGCCACGTAGCACACCCATGAACGTGGTTGGTGTATCGGCGAACAGCCGTTCAAGCGCTGGCCGCGCCGGGCCATCACCGACAATCGCCAAACGCACATTGGGGATCGTGTCGAAGATTGGCCGGAGCCAGTGCACGCGCTTCTCATGCGACAGCCGCCCGACAAATAACAACAGCAGTTTGCCGCGATCACCTGGATCACCTAGATCACCTGGATGAACTGGAAGATCATGTGACAACCGCGCGCGCCACTGGGCACTACGCTTGTTTGGATGAAACAGCACCGTATCCACGCCCCGGCCCCATAACCCAAGGCGCTGGTAACCTTGCGTCTTCAGGTGCGCAAGCGTCACCAACGACGGGCACAGGTTCAGATCGGCTTGGTTGTGCACTAAGCGTAGCCAGGCAGCCATGACCCGAGCCGGCAGACGATATCCCCAGCGGGTCATGAAGCCCGGGACATCGGTGTGGTATGACGCGACGGCTGGCACACCCAACTGGCGCGCATGGCGGATCGCGGCCAGCCCGAGGGTAATCGGGTTGAGCGTGTGCACCAGGTCGGGTTGAAAGTCGTGCACCGCATCGCCAACGCAAGCGTGCAAAAACGGCGAGATGATCTTGAAGTCCCGATATGCCGGCAGCGGCCAGCCGTTCAGGCCAATGATGCGTGTGCGGGCATATGTGCTTGGAGCACCCGCTGGCGCAAACAGCAGGCTGTCATGACCACAGGCAGCCAGGTGGTCGAGCAACCGGCAAAGGGTGTTCGTCACGCCGTCTACGCGCGGCAAAAACGTTTCGGTAAACAAGGCGATGCGCATGGTCCATCCTTTTGTGCGCGAATCAAAGTCTGGCCCGTCTGCACCCAGCCTCGGCGAGGCGCGACATGAGCCGAAACCGTTAGAACGCCAGCATTGTCAGCACCACACCCATGCCGATGAGGGTCCCGGCCACAGTCTGCAGCGCATCATGCCGGCCAAGCCGGACGCGCGACCAGGCGACGAGCGGCACGAGCGCGCAAAATGGCAGGCCGGCCAGGCCCATCAGCTTGCAAGCCAGCACCGCCAACCCAGCGGCGCTGGCCGAATGTGCGCTCACCTTCCAGCGCAGCGTCAGGGCAAACAAAAGCGCCATCTGGGCGACATTTGCCCAACCAACCTGCACAAAGATATGAGGTGCGTGCGTGAATAAGAGTAGCCCTGCGGCCGCGGTCATACAGCCAAGCGCTGCGCAATACGGCTTGATGCGCTGCTGGCGAATCTGCAACTGCATATCGCTGACCTGGCCACGCCGCATGAGCCAATACACATACACCGTTGGCATGAGCACAGCGACGGCCAGGTATTCGGCGCTCCAGAGCCATGGCTGCCATGACCACTTTGGCTCGGCTGTAGTGAGGCCACCTTGCCCATTCGCCGCTTGAGTCCAAAGTGCGACCAACACCAAGCACAACACCCCGACCAGGGGCGGCTGAGAGGCATTGCTGATCCAACGCGCGATGCGGCTTAGCCGCACGGCGTAGGGCGGCACATGCAGCTGGGCCAATGGTGAAAGCGCCGGGTAGCTCATCATGCGGCCCGACGGCACCTGACTAGGTAACGGTCAGACCAGGGCAACGATATCGCCCGCGCATTAAGCCCAATTTCAGATCAAGTTAATACGGATTGAAGAACGAGGACCGGCCCCCTAGCGGCTAGCCGGTGCAGCGGCGCAAAGGCGATCTGTGATCACCTGCGACATAGACCACAGTTCGACTCGGGCGCTATTCGCGAACCGTGCTGGCCAGCGTGACTGGTCAGCACATCGTCCAGCGCTGTCAGCCACCATAATGCACGCCCTGGCAGCCACGAACGAGACGCTGGCCCCACAGGGATTATGTTCTAGCCGGTCATGGTGCCTGCGTGTCAGGTGCCCTTGACGCATCGTCCAGCAGCGCTTCGATCATGCGGGTGTAAGCGTCTTTCATCGGCAACTCCAAGATCGTGGTGAGTCGCCGACGCTGGGTCGCCACTTCCTCATGCGCGATCGGGTTGTGACCGATCTTCGTGTAGGTCTCCCAAGACACACCAACGCCCCGTTTTTGCCAGTTGGGCAGATCATTAAAGTTGATCCCACGTACGAAAAGCAACTCGTTCTTGGCAGCCACAGACATACCCTCCAGCAGGTGGGTGGCTTGCGACACGGTTTGCCCCTGCTTACGCAGCAGCCAATAACAGTGCGCGTTGAGCGCGTTTCGGGCAGCATCCTCCATGCGCCAGCGGAAATAATCCACCACCAACTCACGGGTTGGCAACTCGCAAATCCGGCAATCAAATGCGCCCAGGTCGCCCAGAAGTAGCGAGAATGCTGCGCTAGCCTCACCGGCCAGGACCGAATTCAATTTGCGCAACTTGCGTTGAAAGGTATTGTCGCCCTGGTGCAACAGCATCGAGATCTCGTCGCTCTGGGTATAGCCATACACCATGCGAAAGCCGCACTGCATCAAGTGCCGCGTAGTCCCGATCATATAGTCACGCATACGCGCGTCATATGGCGCTTCGAATGCATGTTGCTCTTTCGTCAAGCGCGTAAAGCTTCGGCCGTCTATCCGTGCCACCATGTAGACCGAAGGCAATACCCATTGGTCGCTGTTGGTCTCGAAGACGCGCATCTTGCGGTCTAGTTCATCAAAGTCCATCCTGTTACTCCTCAACCCGAAACTGATCGCGATCATCCAGTCAGACGTCGTTTACTTCAGCGAAACGCCCATCCCTACTGGACCCCTGCACCGATATGCTTGCGTGACAATCGCCCTTGCCCAGAACCGCGCAACTCAAGCAGGCTATATCTGTACTACCTCCGCATTGGAAAACAAGAAACCGGGCCATTCATCCGTGTGAATCGCCCGGTATCGAGTGTCGGTCAGGACCAAATGCTCAGCCGTGCCCATAGGCAAGCGATTCATGCGACTCGTCATTAAACGACATCGCGTGATGGCTTGAAAACTGTTTGCTGCGGCGAGAAAGTTGCTTCATGTCGAATAAGATCATATCGATTTTGATCCAGCTGTCAAGCGCACGAGCGGCGGCCTCGGGCGGCACATCAGTGTCCTGATGGTGCTTATTGGGTGCGTAGCGCATCGATAAACCGCATCTGAGCGTTGCGAGAAATGTGTCAAAACGCTGCTGTCTCGTCTATCGGCATATACCGCACTATGCTGCTTTCGAATCGCGCACATCTAGGTAATGTGGGTTGTACATCAGGCCCAGGATATTACCGAATGGGTCAACCACGGTCGCTGTGATGAAGCCATGGCCTCGGTCTTGTGGCCCTTCGAGTTGTGTTGCACCCATCGACAGCACCCGTTGGAACATCGCCTGCACATTGTCGACGTGCCAATACACAACCACCCCAGCCGGGGTCGTGTCCGCACGGGCCATCGCCTGTGGCGCGTATTTGCTATCCATAATGCCAACCTCGGTCTGGCGATCGCCGATGCGGAACTCGGCATAGCCCGGCCGCTCAAAGTAGGCCTTCGTCCCAAGCAGTTCGCTATACCACGCCACCGCCGCCTGATGATCGGCTGCCATCAATCTGATGGTCGCAATTCCGCGTAATGCCTGTGTCATCTGTCACTCCTTTTGGCCAGATGTCTAATTCAAAAATTCTACCCGCTTGAGCGATGTATTACAAAAACCCGCAGCTCGCCACGAGCGGGGGGGGCGCTTAGATCCGACTGGCTGTCGGCGTCATGACCTTCCAGACTTACTTGCCGCCTTCAGACTTGGCGCCGTTCATCGAACACTTCTGGACCATTCGCTGGGACGAAGCCAGCGCTCAGTATTACTCTGACGAAGTGATGCACCGGCCCCACATCGACGTCATTATGTCGTCGCAGCAGTCCAATATCCCAGGCACCTTCCGAGGCGAACGCACATGCGTCGCGGCGGGCAGCGGGAGAATCATCGGCAGTCGCTTCCGGCTCGGCGTATTTCACGCGTTCTGGCACGGCACGATCACCGACCTGCAAGACAAGGTCATTGGTTTTCAGCAAGTAATACCTCAGATAGACGCGCGTTACAGCGAGCATCTGCTTGCGCTCGACGACCAAGCACGATCCACGACCTACAAACGCTTGTTCGAGTGAAGCACCCTCAGCCAAATATTAAGATCGACCTCATCAACGAGATCATCACTGCCATCAAGACCGATGATAATCTTCCGACAGTTTCGGCCGTGGCAAAAGCGATTAGCAGCAGCGAGCGCTGGCTGCTGCCGTTCTTTCAGGTTTCGCGCTGAAATTCGAGATTTTCATCACCACCGATAGAGTCAACTCAACGTGAACATGCGTCATTCGACAAGCACTGACGCGCGCTTATACAATCGGAGGCCTCCGGTGGCCTCTGGCATACTGATGAAAGCCGTTTCAAATTTCTCGTCTAATGCAGCCGTGTTTCGTCCGATATCACCCTTTGCTGAAATGGGCGCCTACGAGCAACTGTCGCTTCAAAAAGGCGCATCTTTTAAGACGATAGCCGACCGCTTTCGGGGTGACAGTGAGGTCAGGCTGTCTGATTTTGTGCCATCGAACGAAGCTGAAGAGGCTGCTGAACGCGCCTTAGAGTTGCTCACCAGCAAGGGTGTAGACGTCGGCGTTTCATTGCATGGCACCGCTGACTATCCAACCCGGCTGCGTGCGGCAGCGCATCCCCTCGAGCTACTCTATTACACCGGGGCCTGGGATCTGGTGCATTCACGATCGGTCGCCGTCGTTGGCACACGTGAGCCAACGCCTGAGGGTCGGCAGCGTGCCCGCCAGATCGTGCGTCATCTCATCGAGGACGATTACACGGTCATCTCGGGACTCGCCCGGGGGATAGACACGGTCGTCCATACGACTGCCATCGAGCTGAAGGGCCGCACCGTGGCCGTGATTGGCACGCCGCTTGGCTTTGCCTATCCGCCTGAAAACGGGCCCCTTCAGCACCGCATCGCGCGTGAGTATCTGCTCATCAGCCAAGTGCCGGTGCTGCGTTACACCAGCGTCAATAACCCAGCGGCCAACCGGTTCTTCTTTGTCGAGCGCAACATCACCCTGTCTGCCCTGAGTTACGCGACGATTATCATCGAGGCGAGCGAGACATCGGGAACGCTCACCGAGGCCCGGCACGCGTTGAAGCAAGGTCGCAAGCTCTTTATCCTAGACAGCAACTTCACCAACCCAACGCTCACCTGGCCGGCCAAGTTCGAAAGGCTGGGCGCAATTCGTGTCAAAAGCTACGCCGACATACACACGCACCTCGCGTATGCGTCTACTGAAAGTCAACCGACGGCTGATATAGCAGCGACTTCGCGCGCATCTCGCTGCCATGGATGAATGCTACTTTTTGCACGTATATATCGCTAACACGTTTTTGGATTTTAGAGATTCTGACAACCTGAAACCTGATCCCTCATCTCAAAAAGCCAATAGATCAGCCCGACAAGTTGGGCTAGCGCTACAAACGCACAGCCATTGTTGCCTCGTTAAAAGCCTGTCGTAAAAGCCCCATTCAGCGCCGGGCGAGCCGTCTTGCCATGCGCTAGAGGTGGCAAACGAACGTTCGCATGACAACCACGTGAACAGCGAAAATGTGAAAAGGGCATCCCCCACCGGCAGCATGCGCCATTTACGGGCGCAACGATCGACAGCGCACCCAGACATGCCCAGCCAAAAATGCTTCATGATGCTACCGGCCAACAACCTCTTCAGCCAACGCAAGCGCCTTGAGGGCACACGCCAGCTAACAGTTGCATCGACACGACATCTGTCCCAGTTGTCTCAGTCTGCGCCTGATCGACGCTGGGTCAGCTGGCTCCACGGCTCCACTAGTCGTCATCGAAAACTCAGCCGCTCGCCGTGCCGGCCAATCAGCACCACACACAACCCGCCGCGTTGCGCGACGTTGACGACCTGCTTCTGTGAAGCCCGGCCCAGCACGCCGGTGCCATATTTCGTCGGCGCAAAGCCAACGACCATATAGAACGGCTGGACGCTGATGGTGCGATCAGCAGCCACGACCGGAAATTCGTAGGCCGTGATGCGGGCCAGACGTTGCACCACCCACTCGCCCCGCTCGGTCAGCGCGTGGTCGATGGCATCGTGCCATTCGGCGTCACTGACACTGGGGCCGATGAGCACGCGGTCGCCGCCATAGCTCCGGTTGGGTTTGATGACCAGCAGCTCGCGGTTGCTGCGGGTGTATTCCGGCAGATCGACTTCGTCGCCAGTTGGATCCGTCGTCTTGCGCGCGCTGAGCACCCGCGTCCACAAGATATGGCGCCGCAAGAGTTGCCGCTCACTGGGCGTAAAGAATTGGCTAAAGCGCGAGTCGGTCAGGAGTTCAAACGTGCTTTTGTGATCGAAATCACCGGCCATGGAGCTGACAAATTGGTTACGCCGGAACAACTGCTTGATCGCGTTCAGGTCGCCACCCTCGTCATCAAGATGCGCCAGGTCGTAGAGTGAATAGTCGCGATAGACCAAATCGACGCGCCTATCTTCATACATCACCTCATCATCTTTCAAAACAAGCTCTGTCGGATCAGCATAAGACACAGGCGCGCCCCGTTCGGTGTAGAACTGGCGCAGCGTCTCGAATTCGGCCGGACCGTCGCCGGAATATTTGGCGTCGACGAGCACGATGTTGCCCCCCGGCCGGCCAATTTGCTCCAGGTGGTCCTGCAGTTCGCGCAAAAACAGAACGCGTAAATCTTCGTTGGCTTCCAGGTGAAGATCCGGCGCAACCCGCTGTAACGCCGGCACAAGCACGCTCATCGCCACGGCCTCGGCGCTGGGCACGATGGATATTCCCCCGACGCCGACCAGGTTTGGCTCGACAAAGGCCAAGGTGTCCTTCCAGGTCGGGCTGGTGAAATCGACCATCGCATCGAGCCGGCCAAACACACAATGGGCGTTGCGGTGAGCCGGCGTCCATAGCTCACGCAGCCAGGCCGCTTCATCCGCCACGAGCGGCACTACCTCACGCACGCTCGCATTCTCAAGGTATAGGTCGGGCACGCGCTTGAGCGCCTCTTGCAAGGTGATCGAGACGGTGTGAAAATAATTCATCTGCTCGGCCAACACGCCCGTCGGGCGCAGGAGCAGGTTGATCGGCTCCTCGGCCCCATCCCGAAAATAGGTCAAGCCATGCGCGCGGGCCTGGATGGGGATGGCATCCGCCAGGCCCCAGATGGTGCTGGCGGGCAAATCAAAAAAGGCCCGACGCAAGCGGCTATCCAGCGAGAGCGCTTTTAAGCCACGCTCGTCAGCGGCGGTGAGGACAGTGTCCATTGTTTGAAATCTGAACTGGCAATTCTGACTGGTGACTATCGATGTAGACGGCGTGTTACCCGATGCGTCTTAATCCTAGACCCGCACCCAAAAACCGCAAGCTGCGCGGCCAAAAAGCCAACGCCACAGGTCCGGTGACATGCTCGCTGATGTGCCCGGCGACGGGTGCGAGTATGCAAGTGGGTGGCTCGGGCTGTCGATATTGCCTGTGCTACACTAACGGCGTGTCCGTTACAAACTAAATAGTGTTGAGGTGACCCGATTCCCGGCGCGACGCTGCGCGGGATGAAAAGCTCGGAAGCTAGGGCGTAATGGCGGAAGCCGGTGTGAGTCCGGCGCTGTGCCGCAACTGTAAGACGACGATCCAGTGCCGGATAGGAACTCTTTTCTCCCATCCCTACCAGGTCGAAACCTCGTCAAGCCAGGGTGCCAAACCTCAGCCGTGTTCTCAACCCCTTCTCGGACCAAGGAGGCAGAGATCGCCACTGAGTTGTTTTAACACGATCACTTTGTCTCAGTCAGTCGCAATCCTCGCCCGACCTTCACCCGAAGGCCGGTTTTTTTGTTTTTCGAAGCCAAAACATTTCGAAGCATTCGCACCGAACTGACAGAGATCGTCAAAAACAATCATGAAAGTCTTATCCTATCGCCATCGTCGCGCTTTCACCAGCGTGCTCCTGATCGCCTTGTTAAGTGCTATGACCCCGCTCGGCACGCCAACCGTTGCCCTTGGTGCGCTTGGGCCGGTTGAAAACGCGGCTGCCAAGGCTGCGGCGTGGCTGCCAAGCAAAATCGAGGCCGACGGCGGCTTTGGCAACGGCTTTAGCAAAGGCAGCGACCTCGGCGTGACGGCTGACGCCGTGTTGGCCCTGGCCGATGCAGGCAAAGCCATCAGCAGCGTCAAGAGCAAAGCCGGTAAGTCGCCGCTCGATTACTTTGCGCAATCGCTGCGTTCACGCAAACCCCTGAATGCGGGTCAATATGCCAAGATGGTGCTAGCGCTCAAACTCACTGGCTTAAATCCACGCGCGTTCCGCGGTAGCGACCTAGTCGCCGCCTTGAACAAGACGTATAACCCAACTACAGGCGTGATTGGGGATAGCGTATTCGTGCACTGCCTGGGTATGCTCGCCCTTTCACGCACCAGCTCAAACGTGCCCGCGAAGGCGATCACCAAGCTCGAGACGTTGCAGACCAAGGCCGGCGGCTGGGCGTTTGTCGGTGACGCCGCGGCCGACGTGGATACGACGGCGCTGTGCGCCGAAGCGTTGCTCGCCTCGAGTGGCCCAAAGCGGCCAGATAGTGTGGCAAGAGCGATCCGTTATTTGCACACCGTCCAAAACATCGATGGCGGTTTCCCGTATCAGACGCCCTCCAAGTTTGGGACTGAGTCCAACGCCAACTCAACCGCGCTGGTGGCCCAGCTCATCATCGCCTCTGGCGGCCAGCCCGAAAGCTGGGCCGTGACCAAGGGCAATCCACTTAGCGCGCTGGTGCGTTTGCAACAACATAGTGGCGCAATCGCGTATCAAGCCAGTGCCCCCGACGAGAACACGCTCGCGACCGCGGGCGCGATTCCGGCCCTCAGTCGCAAAGCGTTTGGGGCTTGAGCGCGATTCGGGTGAACGCAAGTGAAGGGTCGTTCCCTTCGTTGCGACCTGGCGGCGGGATATCGCGGGATATAGGCATGCGGACGATTCTTTGCATGAGTGTGTTGGTGTGGCTGCTCATAGGCTCCTCCTGGGGCGCGCCCAGCGTCGAAGCGCAAACCCCCAACCGGGCCGGCCTAGTGGTGCAATTTAGCAACGGCGCCGTGACGACGCGTTGCGTGCAGTTTAGCGAGGCGTCCATCACCGGGTATGACCTCATCCATCGATCAAAGCTCCCTATCGCGGTGGACTTTGGCAGCATGGGTGGGGCCATCTGCAAGATCGGGACCGAGGGGTGCTCTTTCCCGGCCCAGGACTGTTTCTGTGAGTGCGCAAAGCTTGACGGCACATGCACCTACTGGGTGTATTCGCAACTGGACCCGGCAAGCGGCACATGGGCAATCAGCAGCCAAGGGGCGGCGAGCCGGATCGTGCATAACGGTGATGTCGATGGCTGGCGCTGGGGCAAGGGGAATGGCGATGCGGGTGAGGTGCCCGCCAGCGTGACGTTCGCCTCGGTGTGTCATGCGAGCGTCCTGGCCGCTACCCAGCCAGCCCAGGCGACACAAGCCACACTCAGG
>Ga0075021_10002036_pt1 | contig 10506 bp, 8 predicted proteins | sample ColStrG_CSR_2012_FD_72749 | JGI IMG/M metagenome (GOLD analysis project Ga0075021, IMG submission 72749) | Freshwater sediment microbial communities in response to fracking from Pennsylvania, USA - Cold Stream Run_MetaG_CSR_2012 | ecosystem: Environmental > Aquatic > Freshwater > Creek >... | reverse complement strand
TCCGCGACCTATACTCTGACCTTCCCGCGCCCGGAGGAACTTTGTGCAGGAGATGGTGATCTACGGCGTCAGCTTCGACATGGTTGGCAAGCAGCCGATCGTGCTCCTGAAGACCGTCGACGGCAACAAGTTCCTGCCAATCTGGATCGGGCACCCGGAGGCCGCATCGATTCTGATGAAGCTGCAGGGCGCCGGCACCCCGCGCCCGATGACCCACGACCTGCTCTGCGACATCCTCGGCGAGCTCGACGTCAAATGCACGCAGGTGTCCGTGACGGAGCTGCGGGAGAACACTTTCTTCGCGTCGATCACGCTGAGCGTCGGCGGCCGCGAGCTCGAAATCGACTCGCGCCCGAGCGACGCGATCGCCCTCGCCGTCCGCTCGGGAGCTCCGATCTACGCAGCCGAGGAGGTCATCTCCGAGTCCGCGATCGAGTTCGAGCACGACGTCGAGGAGTCCGAGGACGTGGTCGAGAAGTTCAAGGAGTTCCTCGACCAGGTCTCGCCGGAGGATTTCGCCGCCGGCGACTCGTAGGACGCTCGCTGGCGCGGCGCATGGCTGCGTCCTCGGTCGCTCGTGTGCGGAGCACACTTCGCTCCCTGCGTCCTTGCCCTGCTTGGCCAGCGAACGTCCCTACCGGCGGGCTGCTCTGCCTACCGGCTGAACGCGCTCGCGAGGATGCGCTCGGTGAGCTCGTCGAAGGGGATGCCGGCGGCGTCGGCTGCCTGGGGTAGCAGGCTCGTCTCGGTCATCCCGGGGACGACGTTGGCCTCGAGCACCCACAGCTCGTCGGTGTCCTGCTCGAGCAGCAGGTCGATGCGGGCGACGCCGTGGCAGCCGAGCAGCCCGTAGACCTTGAGCGCGAGCTCCTGCGCGCGCGCGGTCGTCTCGGGTGCGAGCTCGGCCGGGCAGACGAACGTCGTCATGCCGATCTCGTAGCGCGACTCGTAGTCGTAGAACTCCTCCTCGCGCGGCACCGCCTCGACGACCGGCAGCGCGACGGCGCCGGCGGGCGCGTCGTCGGCGTCGAGCACCGACACGGCGAGGTCTCGCCCCTTGACGAAACGTTCGAGCACGATCGTGCCGTCGTAGGAGAAGGCGCCGACCATCGAGCCGGGCAGCTGTGCGCTCGCGGGCGCAAACTTGACGCCGAGCGCCGAGCCGCCGTGGGCCGGCTTGACGACGAGCGGGAAGCCGAGCTCGGCCTCGATCCGCCCGAGCGCGGCCGCGGCGCCGAGCTCCTTGATCGATGTCTCGCGCAGGGCACGGAAGTCGGGCGTGGGGATGCCCGCCTCGCGCATCAGGCACTTCGCGAGCACCTTGTCGGTGCTGCGCATGCAGGCCGCCGGGGAGGAGCCCGTGTAGGGCATCTCGATCGCCTCGAGCAGTCCCTGCACGGTGCCGTCCTCCCCGTAGCGGCCGTGCAGCGCGACGAACGCGGCGTCCGCGTCGCTTGCCAGCAGCTCGGCGAGGGCCTCGGGGCCGGCGTCGATCGCGACCACGTCGTGCCCGAGACGCGCCAGGGCGTCCTGCACCTGCGCGCCCGAGCGCAGCGAGACGCTGCGCTCGAACGAGCGCCCGCCCTTCAGGACCGCGACCCGCCGGCTCGCGGTCATCGATCCTGGCTGCGGCGCGCCGAGCCGGGGCGCTCGCGGCGAGGAAGCGCCACGACGTCCGCGAGCGGCGCCTGCGCGTCGGCCTGCGGCTCGCTCGCGGGCGACGCGGTCGCACGGGCGGTGGGGACGGTGCCGCTGAGGGAGCCGAGCAGGCTGAGCTGCTCGTGGACGCCGCGGCCGATCCGGCGTATCCCCTCGCGGATGTCCTCGTCGGGCACGCCCGCGAAGTTCAGGCGCATCGCCGAGGAGCCGCTGCGCCCGTCCATGTAGGCGGCCCGGCCGGGCACGAACGCGACACCCTCGCTGCCGCGCGCCAGCGCGAGCAGGTCGGTCGTGTCGATGCGCTCATCGAGCGTCGCCCACACGAACAGCCCGCCCTCCGGGCGCGTCCAGCGGGCACCCTCGCCAAAGTGCTCGGCGAGCGCCTCGAGCATCACGTCGCGCCGGCGCCGGTAGAGGTCGCGCAGCGTGTCCACGTAGGCGCGCCAGACACCCTCGCCGCGTGCGTCGCGCTCGGCGAAGTACGCCGCGACGAACATCTGCGTGACCGGTGAGGAGCACAGGTCGGCGCCCTGTTTGCCGAGGTTCAGCTTCTCGAGCACCGGCCGCGGCGCGACCGCCCAGCCCAGCCGCAGGCCCGGCGAGAGGATCTTCGAGAACGTGCCCAGGTAGATGACGAGGTCCGAGGCGCCGCCGCGCCCGACGGCGGCCGCATCGAGGGAGTGCAGCGTCGGCAGTGCCTCGCCCTCGTAGCGCAGCAGGCCGTAGGGGTTGTCCTCGAGCACGAGCAGCTCGCGCTCGCGCGCGACCTCGACGAGCCGCCGCCGGCGCGCAAGCGACATCGTCACGCCGCCCGGGTTCTGGAAGTTGGGGATCGTGTAGATGAACTTCGGACGGCGTCCCTGCGCCTGGAGCCTGTCGAGCGTGCTCTCGAGCGCGTCGATCGGCATCCCGTCGGCGTCGATCTCGATCTGCTCGACGTCGGCCTGGTAGGCGCTGAACGTCGGCACCGCGCCGGGGTACGTTGGCGCCTCGGCGACGATCACGTCGCCCGGGTCGATCAGCGTCTTGCAGACGAGGTCGATCACCTGCTGGCCGCCGGTCGTGACGAGCACCTCCGCCGGATCGACGTGCGTCCCCTCGGCGGCCATCACCTCGACGATGCACTCCACCGTGATCGCCATGCCCTCCGTTGGCCCGTACTGCAGCGCGCGCGCCGTCGAGGAGGCGGCGACGTCCGCCATCAGCTTCGCGTAGAGCTCCGGTGGGAACGTGCTCGTGTCGGGCAGGCCGCCCGCGAGCGAGATCACGTCGGTCCGCTCCGTCAGCGCCATCATCTCGCGCATCGCCGAGCTCTTCATGCCGCGCGTGCGCGCCGCGAACAGCGCCTCGTAGCGCGCGAGCTCGTGCGCCGTGGGACGGGCTCCGCGCCCGTCGCCGCCTCCGCTGGTCGATCGCTCCATCTCGGTCTCGTCCCTATTCGCCATCGCGCCCGCGGCACCTCGCGGCGCCGACTGGCCTGGCCCGCGCACAGGTCGTCTATCGTGCTCACCGATCGGAGACCGGGCCGGCCCGCAATGCCACCGTATCGCACCTCCGCCAGCACGCTGAATGCACGGCATCTTCTTCTACATCGGTCTCGGCGCCGGGCTCGCGGCGGCCTGTGGACTGCGCCCGTTCCTGCCGACGCTGCTGGCGGGCGCGCTCGCGTCGGCCGGCGCGCTCGGGCTGAGCTTCAGCGCGGACCCGTTCCAGTTCCTGCAGGCCAGCTGGTGGCTGCTGGTCGTGACGGTGACGCTGGTGCTCGCCTACGCCGCGCAGATCCTGCTGAAGCTCACACCGACGCTCGACCCGGCCGCCCCGGCGAGCCGTCCCGATCCGCTCGCCGCGGCGCTCGCGGGCATCGCCTACGGCACCGGCGCGCTGCTGTTCGCGGGCACACTGGCCGCGCACCATGACGCCTGGTGGCCCGGCCTGATCGGCGGCCTGCTCGCGGTCTGGCTGGCGCAGGCGGCCGTGCTGCCGATCATCGCCAGAGCCCGCCGACGGCTGCCCGACCGCCCCGCCCGGGAGGCCCTGACGATCTACCTCGACGCCGCCTCGCTCGTGCTCGCCGCGCTCGTCGCGCTCGTCTACCCGCTCGGCTACGTCCTGCTCGCCGCGCTCGCCTGGCTGTGGCTGCGCGGCCGGGCGCGCGCTGACGAGAAGTACGCGGGTCTGCGCATCCTGCGCCGCTGATGGCGCACCGCCGGTGAGCACGGGGCCGCCCAAGCTGGTCCTCTGCGTGATCGACGCGATGGCGCCGGCGATGCTCGAGCGCGTGGTCGCCTCGGGCGCGGCGCCGGTGCTCGAGACGCTGATGCGCCGCGGTCGCTACGTGCCCGACTGCGTCGCCGCGTTCCCCTCCGTGACGCCGGTCTGCGCCGCCTCGATCGTGACCGGCACGGCCCAGGACGAGCACATGATCCCGGCGATGAACTGGTACCACCGCGACGAGGAGCGCTACGTCGAATACGGCTCGAGCTTCCGCTCCGCGCAGCGCTTCGGGATCGCGCGCCAGCTGACGGACACGGTCTACAACATGAACCGCGTGCACCTCGCCGCCGCGACCGAGACCGTGTTCGAGACACTCGACGACGCCGACGTGCGCACGGCGGGCACCACCTACCTGATGTATCGCGGCCGCCATCGCCACGAGCCGCAGCGGGACACAGCGCTGACGCGCGTCGCCTCAGCGCTGATGCGCCACCCCGTGATGGGCCCGCGCGAGCTCTTCTACGCCGACGTCTTCGCCTCACAGCGCACCGGCTGCCGCTCGGCGCTCGGGATGCCGGGCGTGCGCGATCGCCACTCCGGCTGCGTCTCCGCATACATGGTCGAACACGACCTGTTCGACTTCCTGCTGCTGTCGCTGCCCGACAACGATTGGTTCTCGCACAAGCGCGGGCCCGAGGGACAGCTGCAGTCGCTCGCCCAGGCCGATCTGCAGCTGGCGCGCGTGATGAACGCGGCGGGCGGTATCGACGAGTTCCTCGAGGAGCACGCAGTGATCGCGATGGCCGACCACTCCCAGTCGGAGGTGCTCGCGTCGATCGCGCTGCAGGACGCCCTCGCCGAGCTCGGCGTGCTCGGCCCGACGCGCGCGTCCGAGGGCGCCCGCGACACCGAGCCCCGGATCGCCGTGTGCCCGTCCCAGCGCGCCGCGATGGTCTACGCGCTGCACCGCTCCGAGCGCGACGCGATGCGCGGTTCAGTCGTATCCCGGGCGCTCGTCATCGAAGGCATCGACCTGGTCCTGTGGCTCGAGCGCGACGCCCACGACGACCCTCGCGAGGCCGTGATCGCAAGTCCCCGCCACGGCGAGCTGCGGTTTGCGCCCGGGAGCTCCGTGCGCGACCGGCGCGGGGTCGGCTGGGACGTCGACGGTGCGCTTGGCGCGATCGGCGCCGAGGTTCGTGACGGGCGCCTCGAGAGCCCCGATTATCCCGACGCGCTCGCGCGCTCGTGGGCGGCGCTCACCTGCCCGACCTCCGGCGAGGTGCTGCTGTCGGCGGCGCCCGGCTACGAGTTCATCGACTGGGGCCGCCAGGCGCACATCGGCGGCGGCAGCCACGGCTCGCTGCACGCCAGCGACTCACTTGGCGCGCTCGTGCTGAGCGGCGTCGAGCTTCCCGCCGCCGAGCCCGGGCAGTGGGCGATCCGGGACGTGGCGCCGATCGTGCTCGGGCATTTCGGCGGCGACCGCTGACGAATCGCGTCGCGGACGGCGTTCGCCGCGAACGCCTCGAGACCGGCGATCCGACTAGTCTTCAGCGGGATACCGTCTGGACGAGTGGCTCGATCAGGGGGGGCGCGATGAGGATCGCAACTGCAGACGTCGGCGGCACGGATGACGGGGCGCCGGTCCCGCCGCAGGAAACGGCGCTTGGCTTCAGCGGAGCGAGCCGTTCGCGCGGAGGACTCGGTGGCGGCCTGGCCGCGATCGGCGTCTGCACCCTCCTCGCGCTGCTCGGCGCCGCACCCGCCGGCGCCGCGCCGACGTGGCTGGTCCCCACCGCGCTGTCATCCATCGGCACGAACGCGGAATCCCCCCAGGTTGCCGTCGACACGCAGGGGGACGCGCTCAGCGTGTGGCAGAACACGGCGACGCGACTGATCGAAGCATCGAGCCGGCCCGCGGGCGGCTCGGCATGGGGCGCCCCCGTCGTGCTGTCCAGCGCGAGCGCCCAGGCGTCTGTGCCGCAGGTCGCCGTGGACGGGCAGGGGGACGCGGTGGCCGCATGGGTCAGCCTCGAAGGCGGTGAATACTCGATCGTCGCTGTCACGAGGCCGGGCCTCGACGGAGCATGGTCGGCGCCCGTCACGCTCCGCAAACTCGGGACGGAAGCCGCGACCGAGCTGCGCCCGGATCTGGCGGTCAACACGCAGGGCGACGCGGTTGCGGTGTGGCAGCGGCTGAAAGGCCCTTCGGAAGTGTCCATCGAAGCCGCGAGCCGGCCGGCGGGTGGTCTCTGGCAGTCGCCGGTGACCCTCTCGGAAACCGGCGACCCGATGCACCCCGCGGAAGTCGGTATCGACTCGGCCGGCAACGCGACGGCCGTCTGGGAAGCCAAAGTGGCCGGTGACATCCTGATCGACGCGGCGAGCAGGCCCGCCGGGGGCGCGTGGAGCTTCCCCGTCGCGCTGTCGGCGCCCGGGCACAACGCCAACGAACCGCGCGTCGCCGTCGACGCCAAGGGCGACACGGTGGCGGTCTGGGAACGCTTCAACTCGGAAGAGATCATCGAAGCCGCCAGCAGACCGGGGCCGGGGGGCGCGTGGGGCGAAGCCGTGGCCCTCACCAAGAAAGAAGGCGGCAAGGGCGAACCCGGCAACCAGCAGGTCGCGGTCGGCGGCAACGGCGACGCCGTCGTCGTCTGGGGGCGGCTGAACGGGACGCACGAAACGATTGAAGCCGCCGAGGGCCACGTCGCGACGTCTGTGTGGCTGGCGCCGATCGCCGTGTCGGGGCCGGGCCGGACGATCGAAGAGGCGCCGCGGGTCGCCGTGAACGGTCTCGGCGGCGCGGTAGCGATATGGGAACGATGGGACGGCGCCGAGAACATCGTCGAAGCTGCGTCGGGACTTGCGGCGAGCGGTTCGTGGCAGGCGCCGGTGGCGCTGTCGAGCGCAGGAGCCGAAGCCATCAAGCCGCAGGTGGCGCTCGACGCCGGGGGCGACGCGGCGGCGGTCTGGCAGCGTCTGAGCGGGACGTATCGGGTCGAAGCCGCCGGCTTCGACGCCGCCGGACCGCTGCTGGAGTCACTGTCGATCCCGGCCTCGGGGACCGCCGGCCAAGCGCTCGCCCTCTCCGTCTCGCCGCGCGATGTGTGGTCGGCGCTCGGCGTGACGAGCTGGAGCTTCGGTGACGGCACGAGCGGGGTCGGCACGAGCATCACCCACGCCTACGCCGCTGCGGGCATCTACAGCGTCACCGTCACAAGCGCGGATGCGCTCGGCAACGCGACGAGCGCGACCGGGACGCTCAACGTCGGGCCCTCGACCACGCTGATCTCCAAACAGCTTCCGCCGCGGATCACAGGAGCGCGTCTGACGCACGCACGCTTCAGGGTCTCCAAGCGCCCGACGGCAGTCTCGGCGCGCTCCAGGGCTCCTCTGGGCACGAGCTTCAAGTTCTCGCTCACGGAGTCCGCGAAGGTGCAGATCGTCTTCACTCGCTCGGCCGCCGGGCTGCGCGGCGCAGGCCGCTGCCTGGCCCCGACTGCGAGGCTCAGGCGCCGCCACGCGCGCAGCTGCACGCGCACGCTCGTGGTCGGGCGTCTGACCCGCGCACAGGAGCCGGCGGGGCCCGGCGCGATCGCCTTCAGCGGGCGCATCGGCAACGCTCCGCTCGCTCCCGGTGCATACCGGGCGCTCCTCACGGCGAGCGCGGGCGGTCTCCGATCGACGCCCGTGAGCCTGTCGCTGACCGTGGTTCGCTAACCGGTCCTGCGCCGCCGCCCTCCCGTTACCCTCGGCTGATGCGCCGCGGGCTGGCAACGCAACTCCTCGTGCTCCTCGTGCTGGCGTGGGCCGTCGCGGCAGCGAGCCCGGCACCCGCGCGCGCAGCCGCGCGGACGGGACCGGTGTCCTCGGCGCTCGCGCCCTCGACGCTGAGCGCGTCCGGCCAACGCACCGACTCCGCCGCCCCCAGCGCTGCCAGCGCCGCCAGCCTCACGAACCCCGATTCGCCGGTGCCGGTCATCGCGTCGAACGTCCCGCCTGCCGGCAGGCGACTGTCCGCCAACCAGGTGCTGGCGATCGCGGGCCGGCTCGCGAAGATGCGCGCCGTGCGAGCCGAATACCGCGGCTCCTACGGCGGCGCGTATCTCAAGCGCCAGTTCCACTGGCAGGTGAGCTACTTCTCGCGCGGCGGCAAGCGGGAGATCGGCCAGGTGATCATCGACGACCTGTCCGGGCGCGTGCTCGAACAGTGGACCGGCTTTCAGGTCGCATGGACGATGGCGCGCGGCTATCCCGGCGCGTTCGGACGCCACGTCAACGCGCTGTACGTGTGGCTGCCGCTGTGCCTGCTGTTCGTGCTGCCGTTCTTCAACCCGCGGCGCGTGTTCTCGATGCTGCACCTCGACCTGCTCGTGCTGCTGTCGTTCTCGGTGTCGCTTGCGTTCTTCAATCACGGGCACCTGTACGCGTCCGTGCCACTCGCGTATCCACCGCTGCTCTACCTGCTGGCGCGCATGCTCGCGCTGCTGCGACCGAGCGGGGCGCTGCGCCCCGCCGCGCCGCTGCGCCTGCTCGTGCCGCTGCCCTGGCTCGCGCTCGGCATCGTCTTCCTGCTCGGCTTCAGGATCGCGCTGAACGTGTCCGACTCGAACGTGATCGACGTCGGCTACGCGGGCGTGATCGGCGCTCAGCGCGTCGTCGACGGCAAGCCGCTGTACGGCTCCTACCCGTCGGACAACGAACGCGGCGACACCTACGGACCGGTCAACTACGAGGCCTACGTCCCGTTCGAGCAGACGTTCGGCTGGAGCGGCAAGTGGGACGATCTGCCCGCGGCCCACGCCGCTGCGATCTTCTTCGACCTGCTGTCCGTGGCGCTTCTGTTCCTGATCGGTCGGCGGATGCGCGGCCCGACGCTCGGCGTCGCGCTCGCCTATGCGTGGGTGTCGTTCCCGTTCACCCTGTTCGCGCTCGCGAGCAACTCCAACGACACGCTCGTCGCGGCGCTGGTGCTCGCGGCGCTCCTCGCGGCGACCTATCAATCGCGGCTGGCGACGGGCGCGCGCGGGGCGATGACGGCGCTCGCCGGGCTGAGCAAGCTCGCGCCGCTCGCGCTCGCCCCGGTGCTCGCCACCCACGGCCTGCGCGAGCTGCCCCCGCGCCGTCGTGCGGGCGCGCTCGCGATCTTCCTGATCGCGTTCGCCGCGACGGCCGCGATCGTGATGATCCCGGCGCTTCGCCACGACTCGCTGCACCAGATCTACGAGCGCACGATCGCCTACCAGTCCGCTCGCGGCTCGCCGTTCTCGATCTGGGGCCTGTACGGCCTGCGCGGCCTCGAGCAGGTCGTCGAGGGCGCGGCCGTCGCGCTCGCGCTGCTGCTCGCCGTGGTCCGCCGCCGGCCCGACGTCGTCGGTCTCGCGGCGGCGTGCGCCGCCGTGATGATCGCCGCGCAGCTCGCGATCGAACACTGGTTCTATCTCTACATCCCGTGGTTCTTCCCGCTCGTGCTGCTCGCGCTTCTCGGACGCTTCAGCGATCCTGCCCCGCGGCCGGCGGGCGCGGCATCAGGAGCTGCTCGATCGCTCGAGCCCGCCGCGGCCCTGAGCACGTGATCAACACGCCCATCAGCCACGGGTCCTCCTCGGATGTCTCGAAGCGGACCGGCATCTGCGTCAGCAGCGCCTCGACGGCCTGCTCGCGCTTGACGCCGATCACGCCGCCGCGCGGCCCCGTCATGCCGACGTCGGTGATGTAGGCGGTGCCCCCGGGCAGCACGCGCGCGTCGGCGCTCGGCACGTGCGTGTGGGTGCCGACGACGGCCGTGACGCGGCCGTCGAGATGCCAGCCCATCGCCACCTTCTCCGACGTCGCTTCCGCGTGCATGTCGACGAGCACGTGCTCCGCGCCGCCAAGCTCGCCGAGCGCGACCTCGATCTCGGTGAAGGCCGAACGCCCCGCCCGCATGTAGACGTTGCCGCTGAGGTTGACGACGCCGAGGCGCACGCCATCCGCCTCGACAACGCAGACACCCCGCCCGGGCTGGCTGCGCAGGTAGTTGGCGGGGCGCACGATCGGTCGATCGCCTTCGAGGTAGGCGAAGATCTCGCGCCGCCGGTAGGCGTGGTTGCCGAGCGTGATCGCATCGACGCCGCCCGCGAACATCTGCTCGGCGATCTTCGGCGTGATCCCGAGCCCGCCGGCGGCGTTCTCGCCGTTGACGACCACGAACGTGGGTGCGTGGCGCTCGCGCAGCATTGGCAGGCAGTCGGTCAGCGTGCGGCGGCCGAGGCTGCCGACGACGTCGCCGATGAACAGGATGCTCGTGTCCCTCACAGCCCCCGTCGGCGCCGCGTCGCCGCGTGGGGACCGGGCCGCTGGCTCGCCGGGGGACGCCTCGGCCTCAGCCATACTCTGCAGATGATGGGAGGGAGGTGAGCGGCGTCTCCGAGAAAGCTCCGGGAGCGGCGGTGCCCGAGGCGGCTCCGCCTGGCCCCGAGGAGCGCGAGCTGACGGGCTCGGGCGAGGCCGCGGACGTGCACGAGCCGGCTCGCACCGTCGTGCCGCGGTGGGTGCAGCTGGTGCTGCTGCCGCTGTCGCTGCTCGCCGCATGGGCGATCGCGAAAGCGGCCGGGAAAGTGGTCGTGATCTTCATAGTCGCGGCGC
>Ga0075021_10002034_pt1 | contig 10508 bp, 6 predicted proteins | sample ColStrG_CSR_2012_FD_72749 | JGI IMG/M metagenome (GOLD analysis project Ga0075021, IMG submission 72749) | Freshwater sediment microbial communities in response to fracking from Pennsylvania, USA - Cold Stream Run_MetaG_CSR_2012 | ecosystem: Environmental > Aquatic > Freshwater > Creek >... | reverse complement strand
ATATTAAGGTCAAGAATTCCGGTTCACTCTCCGATTTCATGGAAAAGCAACTGGACGATCTGAAGGCGAAGATGGAACGCTCGAGCCAGGCGCTGGCGCAGTTCGAGAGGGAAATGAACGTCATCAATCCAGAAGAGAAGACGACGTTGATCTCGCAGCGCATTCAGCAACTGAACGCGGATTACACCGCGGCGCAAACCGACCGCGTGAAGAAAGAAGCTGCCTTCAACGCCATTCAAAATGGCAGCGTGGCGGCGGAGATGAACACGCCCCAGGCCGAGGAACTGAATAAACTGCATGACCGCGTGAACCAAGCGAAGCAGCGTCTGGCCGATGTCGCGAGCATTTACGGCCCGAACCATAATGAATACCGTAAGGCGGCGAACGATCTAGCGGAACTGGAACGGCAATTCGACGAATCCAGGAAGAACGTGGGCCAACGGGTCGATTCGGATTACCGGCAGGCGGTTAACAAAGAGCAAATGCTGGCCAAAGCGGTGGCAGGGGAGAAATCGGCATACGACAAGCTGAATTCCCACTCGTTCGAATATCAGCAATTGAAGCGCGATGCCGAAAACGACAAGTCGCTCTATAACGATCTTGAAAAGCGCATTCGCGAGAGCGGCATCAACGCGGGATTCCAAAACAATTCGATTCGCATTGCCGATCTGGCGCGGCCGCCGGATTCGCCGATTTTCCCGCGCACCAAGCTCAATCTGCTGTTGGCGTTTATTGCATCGCTGGTGCTGGCCATCGCCACCGCCATTCTGGCGGACGTGATGGACAACACCATACGCGATCCGGAACAGGTGGCGCGCGCGCTCGATACCAGCGTCCTGGGAACCTTGCCGACAGTGAAAGAAATGCGCCGCCTGATTCACCCGGGCGCCGGCCCGAATTCGCTGGAAGGTGTAGTGGAACCGATTGACGAAGAGATACTCTTCGGGCAAGGCCTGATTCGCTATAAGGCGGAAGAAGCGGCCAGAAAGAAAAAGAAGTTGCGCGGCGCCAGCCCGAACGCGGGTTATGAAGGCATCTCTTCTTACGAAGAGGCCATCCGCACGCTGCGGCATTCGATTTTGCTGCCCGATCTAGACCGTTCGGTAAAATCGCTGCTCATTACCAGCGCCACGCCCGGTGAAGGTAAATCCACGGCGATCATTCACTTGGCCATAGCGCACGCCGAGCAAGGCAAGAGAACACTCATTATCGATGCCGATTTGCGGCGGCCGAGCATTCACAAAAAGCTCAATTTGAATGGCTCGCTGGGCCTTTCGAACGTGCTGCTGGGCGAGTTTCGCTGGAAGGAAACCATCGTTCAAAATGAGCAGTGGCCGGATTTGGACGTGGTGCCCTCGGGTACCGCTTCGCGGCGCGCGTCCGATCTGGTGGGCTCCATGATGATGGACATTCTGGACGAGGCCTCGAAAGAATACGATTTGATTCTGGTGGATGCGCCGCCGCTGCTGGGGTTCGCCGAAGCCATGCAGGTGGCGAAGTCGGTGGATGGCGTGGTCGTGATGGCGCGCGCCGGGCAGACAAGCAGGCGGGCGGTGGCCACGGTGCTGGCGACGTTGAAACGCCTGCGCGCCAACATCATCGGCTTGGTGCTGAATGAAGTGGATCGCGGCAGCACCAACGATTATTACTACTACAGCGACTACCGCAAATATTATTCGACCCCAGAGCAGCTTACCTAAGCGAACGCAGTGCATTCGTGCGCGGTTTTGGTTGTCTCTTCGGATGGGTACAAGGATCTGTGGCCGCCCTTTTTCCATCTCTTCCGGCAGTACTGGCCCGATTGTCCATTCCCGGTCTATTTGGGCGCGCAAACGGCGGTTGCCGATTTTGCGGGAGTCACCTCGCTGCTGGCGGGGCCGGATCAATCGTGGAGCAACAGTTTACGCTACTTTTTGAATCAACTTGAAACCGAGAACGTGTTGTTGTTGCTCGAAGACTTTTTTCTGTGCCGGCGCGTTGCCTCGGACAATTTACTAAAACGGCTCTCCGCGCTGCGGAGTTTAAACGGAACGGTGTTGCGTCTGCGGCCCGATCCGGCGCCCACCATTCCCGTGTATGGGCATGAAGAAATCGGCGAACTTCACCGTCTGGCGCCGTTTCGCGTTTCCATGCAGGCATCGCTTTGGAATCGTCAGTCCCTGCTAGCCCTGTTGCGCGATGGCGAATCTCCCTGGGAGTTTGAACTCGATGGCACTCTGCGGTCGCAGGCGCAGCCGCGTGGGTTCTACTGTACGTTCACGCAGGAATTTTCATACCGGCATGTGGTCGAAAAAGGGCAGTGGTTTTGGGCCGCCGCGCGCGATTACCGGCGAAAGAATATCGGTTGCGATTTTCGCGCGAGGCGGGTGATGGGTCCCTTTACAGCGGCGCGCAAGGCGATACTGGTGGGCCTGCGCCGTTGGCGCGGACGGCTACTGATGCTGCCGATGCGGTCGCGGGAACTGGACCCATACGCGGCGCTGCCGCCGTCCCGGCCTTTGCGCGTGGCATTCCTCACGAATATGATTCCGCCCTATCATAAGCCGGTGCTCGATCTGCTGGCCAAGCGTTATGCCGCGCTGCGCGTCTTGCTCTCGACGCCTATGGAATCGAATCGTCCCTGGAAAGTGCATTGGGAACCATTGGACGTAGCCGTGCAAAAAACCTACACCACTAAGGGCGTCTGGCGCCACCCGCGCGGATTCAGCGAGCCCTTGGCGGTTCATATTCCGGTTGACACGCTACAGCAGCTCCGAAAGTTTTCGCCCGATGTGACTATCTCCGCCGAAATGGGCGCGCGTACACTGTTGGCCATCGTGTTCCGCAAACTGAATCCGCGCAGCCGGTTGATCGTTTGGGCGGAGGCCGCCGAATCCACCGAGCGCGGCCGCGGCTTGGCGCGCCACATCGCCCGCAAGATCTTTGTGAAGAATGCCGACGCGTTCTTAGCCGTGGGCGCCAGCGCCGTGAAATATCTGGAGCGTATAGGCGCACCGCCCGCCAGGATTTTCAAAATCGCTTACACCACCGACATCGCGCGCTTTGCCGTCAATCTGCTGACGCGCCCGCCGGAGCGCGCCCACCGCTTGTTGTTCTGCGGGCAGTTAGTCGAACGCAAAGGACTTGTCCCGTTCATACAGGCCCTGTCAATGTGGGCTGCCAACCATCCCGAGCGCGCGGTTGAGTTTATGCTGGCGGGAGACGGACCACTCCGCGAGCAGATCGCGCGGCTTCCACTTTCTCCTAACGTTAAGCTGGAGTTTCTGGGCGTTTTTCAGTATGACGATCTGCCGGAAATCTACGGTAGAGCCGGGGTCTTCGTTTTGCCGACCTTGGCGGATACATGGGCTGTCGTGGTAAACGAAGCCCTGCTCGCGGGCCTGCCGGTTTTGGGCAGCGCGTACGCGCAGGCCGTTGAAGAATTGATTCAAGACGGCCGCAACGGCTGGGCCTTCAGGCCCGACGATGCCGCCGACACGTACCGCGCCATCGATCGCATAATGAACGCCAGTTGCGCGGAACTTGACGAAATGCGCGCACAGGGCCGGATTGCGGCGTCCCGGCTCAGTCCCGAGCGCGTGGCCGATCTCATTGGAGCGGCAGTGAACTCCTGTATGAGCGGCTAGATGGAAGTTCTACCCACCATTCTTTTCGGCGTGCTGTTTGCCGTTGCCGTCTTCGCCCCTCTACGTTGGAGCATTGTGGCGTACATCATGCTTTCGACGGTGGATTTCTACGCGGGTGACAACAACATCGGCATTTTGAACGCGCTGAAGGGTCTCGGCTACCCTATCGTGCTGTTGTGGCGGTTGAAGCACTATTCTGGCCACGGCAAAGTAATCGTGGCGCCGGTAGCTTGGCTCATGTTGATTGTTTACGCGGGGATCGCGGCATTCTGGTCGTTGTTCCAACTTTCGGCTATCAAGCTCACGGTGGAGATGCTGGGGAGTTTCCTCATCTGTCTCGCCTTTATGCGCGCGACTAAGGCCGGTTATCTGACGCCTTCGTCGGTTCTGGTGCCGGCTACTATTGGCGTCCTGACGATCGGCGTATTGCGCACGGTTTTTCTGCCGAACTGGGGAGATTCGCCGTATCGTTTTACCGGCTTCACCACGGCACAGGGCTACGCCTCGCTGTTGGCTGCGCTATTCGCTTTGGCGTTGGGCGCAAGAACGCTGCGGCCCTTGGTGCGTTGGCTGCTTTGCCTCTCCCTGTTCACAGCGGTGGTGCTCGACGGCAGCCGCATCTACGTCATCGGCCTGATTGTTTCCACCGTCATCGGCTTGCTGGTTTCGTACTCGCGGCCGTGGATCAAGCTCTTGGGCATTGCCGCCGTCTTGCTTTTGGTGGTGGCGCTGGTGGCGCAAAAAGAGTTCCTGCTGCAAATGATTTCGCAAGGCGCGCGCCTGAATCGGGTGGCCGATACGATCAACGCCGTGTACGAGGGCAATCTGCGATCCACCGGCTTGGGCACCTATGAGTTCCGGCGCAGCCTTTACCAGCGGGCTTTGAAGTCTATCGGCGAAGCTTCTCTGCTAGAACTGACGTTCGGGCATGGCACTTCAAACGGCCGCATGTTGCGCGGCACGTTGGCGCGCGGCGTGGGAGACCCGAATCGAGCGGTACACAACGAGTGGCTGCGCATCCTCTACGAATGGGGCAGCGTAGGCTTGGCGCTATGGTTTGTCTTCATCGGATCGATCATTTTATACGCGCTGCAGGGCGTCCGCAAAGACCGCTTGGGCCATTCACGGCCACTACTCATCTTCATTCCGGCTTTCCTGGGCGGATTCTCGACGGAAAACATTCTAGCCGGCGCGGGCCATGCCGAAAACCTCGGCTTCGTCTTGTTAGCCGCCATGGCGGCGGTCTCGCACCGCAAGCGGATCATGTATCTGCCGGCACCCATGCCCATCCCGCGCCTACCTTCCGATCCGCCGCGCCAGGCGGCTCCGGTTCGCCCTTATCTCGTTCCAAGCTCAGCGCGCCGCTAAGCGCCAAATTGTCCGATTTTCCGCCGCACAGGGAATCGTCAATTGACTCAGAACTGTGCCGCTTGACCCATTTTCAGGTCACTGTGATGATGCACGCATTTGAGCAAGAATCATAACTCATCCGGCTCTTTGGGCGCGTTTTCGCCAAGAGCGGATTTGCTGGTCTTCCGATTGCTCGATTTCTCCCTGGAGCTAAACCAGCGATGCGAATTTCAATAGGAAGGACAATTCGATGCACGCGAAGATAAAAATCAATTCTTTAGCGGTATTCACTACGGTCTTTGTGTTCCTCATGGGCCCGCCGGCACTAAACTCTCAGGAGGTTGGAATCGGGCCACAAGTCGGAATCCCAATTCCCAACTCATGCACAGTGGCTGGAACATGGTATGGGGGCGGACCCGCCGCGAAATATCTGCTGACCGTCATTCCCGATGGCTCTGGAGACTTTACCATGATGGGCAACAGCGCATTTAGCCAAGCAGCCTTGGGGTTCCCGGTACAAACCGCGTATTCAGGAGCGATTAAGAAAGGTCGGCGTAATTTCTACGAGAGCTTCGGCATACAAATGGTCAACGCCAACAACGCGTTTCCAGCGCCTACGCCGGAGATTCTCGCTGTCCACGCGACTGTGCGCTTAGTCGATTGCGACACTCTAATCTTCTCCTACGACTTCTTCGGCGGATACTACTGGTCGACGATGAAGACGCCGTTCCTCGATGTGCCGGATTATGTGGTTGTGCCACCGCCCTTCACCGAGACATATCACAAAATGCCGACTACATGTAAACAGTGTGCCAAGCAATAGACCGCCAAAACCAGGGACGGAGGAGACGTTCCCTGGTTTTCCAGCGCTCTTCAACCGCCAGAAACACCTTGCACCATCTGCGTTTGGATTTCGACTACCTTCTTCGGCCCGTCCACCAGGCCTCGCCGCCAAGGTCCTCCCTAACCGCCGTTCCAGGCTTTCGACAAAGTCGGTATCACCCAACGGCCTGCCACTAAAGGTCGCCCGCCGAATGGCGTCCGCGCCCGTGTTTTCGGTATCCGTTTGGAGCGCCGCTTTCCAATCTCCCTCGGTCCACTCCGCGCGCCACCAACTCATATCCAGCACCCGGCTTGGGTCGAGACCACTCGCATGCGCCGCCGCGCTGGACCACCGGTAGCCAACCGCCTCGGCGACCATCCCGCCGCGCACCGGATTCAGTTCCACATACCGCAGCACGGCCCAAACGCGCGCGGCCTCTAGCGCGCACGAGTAGTAGCGGTTCTGCCATGTGGCCAACGCCCCCGCGCGCCGTGTTCCAGTACTGGGCGAAGCGCCCGTGCGCGTGCCGGAGAGTGCCCGCCATCGAGTGTTCCGCCTCGGGAATCGCCACCAAATGAAGATGGTTGGTCATGAGGCAATACCCCAAAATCCGCAATCGATAGTTCGCCGCTTGCTCGCGTAGCAGGTCCAGGTAGATGTGTTTGAGATCGTCGTTGACGAAGACATCGCGCCGGCCTTTACCGCGCTGCGTGATGTGATGAGGCAGTCCGACGGCCACTACTCGCGCGATTCGAGCCATGCATCTAAGTGCTCCACAAGCCCGGTTGTTCTCAAAAACAAGGGAACGTCTCCTCCGTCCCTGGTTTTGGTTCCTGGTTTTGGTGGTTTTGGAGTTAACCTTGTTGAGACCGCCCGGTGGACACCGAATCATGAGAATTCTCCAGGTACACAATTTTTACCAACAGGCGGGCGGGGAAGATCGCGTCGTGGCGGCGGAGCATGCGCTGCTCACTGAAAAAGGCCACAGCGTTGTTCAATATACGGTTCACAATGATGCTGTGAACACGATGCCCGCCATTCAACTGGGCGTCAAGACGGTCTGGAATAACGAAAGTTACCGGCGCATCTGGCGACTGATCGCGGAACACGCCATCGAAATCGTTCACGTCCATAACACCCTGCCGCTCGTTTCTCCAGCCGTTTACTACGCCGCGGAGACGCGGAAAGTGCCCGTGATTCAGACTCTGCACAACTATCGCCTCCTCTGCCCGGCGGCAACCTTCTTCCGCGAAGGCGAAATTTGCGAACTGTGCCTAGGGAAGGGAATCAAGTACCCGGCGCTTGTGCATCGCTGCTACCGCGGCAGTCTACCGGCCAGCGCGGCGGTATCCGCCATGCTGGCTGCGCACGGTCTTGCGGGAACATACCAGCGAAAGGTCCATACCTACATCGCGCTGACCGAGTTTGCGAAAAGCAAATTCCTCCAAGGTGGCTTACCCGCTGACCGCCTCGTGGTTAAACCGAACTTCCTGGCGGACGATCCCGGCGTGGGAAACGGTTCAGGCGGTTACGCCTTGTACGCCGGTCGGCTCGCGCCCGAAAAAGGTTTGGACGTTCTGCTCGAAGCATGGCGCGCCTGCCCAAACGCCCTCCCTCTTAAGATCGCTGGCGATGGACCCCTGCAAGCCATGGTGAAGGAGCGCGCCACCTCGCTGGCAAACGTCGAGTATCTCGGCGCGTGCGAACATTCGCGCGTGCTCGATTTACTCAAGGGCGCAGCGTTTCTGGTATTTCCGTCACGCTGGTACGAAGGAATGCCGCTCGTGTTGCTCGAATCCATGGCTTGCGGGACCCCAGTGGTCGCCTTTGCCGTAGGCTCGTTAAACGATCTGATTTTCGATGAAGTTAACGGAGTAAAACTGCCTCTTGAAGGCACTTCTATCTTGGGGCGATTTCTGAACGATTCCCGAGAATTAATCGGCAAAATGGCGCGGCTGCGCGCCTTCACCCGGCGCTATTTCGAGCAAAGCTTTACGGCGGACCAAAATTACCGGCGTCTGTTGAATATTTACAATAAGGCGTTAAATCGCCCCGGTTCGCTAAGCTAATTGATGAAATTCCATGTTTAGGCGCAAATTATGAGCGCGGCCGCGGCCGAACGGCTCCTCGTGATACCCGAGGTGAAACAGCGTTCTTGGGCCACCGCCGCCATCGTCCTGATCGATATGTTGGCGCTGGAGCTTGCGCTGCTGCTCGGCTGCATCGTGCGCTATTATCTCCACTCGATTTTTCCGATAGCCCTGGCGAGCGCGCAATATCAAGGCTTGGCCCTGGGCGTGTTGACCTTGCCGCTGGCCTACTACTGGATGGGCTTGTATCCAGGTTATGGCATGGGCGCGGTACAGCGAATTCGCGGCCGAGTCTACGCCACGTTTATTGTTTTTGTGGTGCTGCTGGCCTGGAATTACGCATTTCAGGATCACCAGTGGTCGCGCGGCGTGTTGCTGCTCACCATGTTTTTCGCGCTCATTCTTGCGCCGTCGCTCGAAGCGCCTTTGCGCCGTATGTTGATTGCGCGCGGCATTTGCGGCGTGCCCATGGTGGTGTTGGGCGGCGGCAGCACCGGCGCCATGGTCGTAAAAACACTCAAGAAAGAAAGCGACCTTGGCTTTGTTCCCGTCGGTATTCTCGACGACAATCCGGCCAAATGGGGTACCGAAATTCACGGCGTGCCCGTGGTGGGTCCGCTGGCGGCCGCCGAAGCATTCAACGGCCGCGCCAAGGTCGCACTGGTGGCCCTGCCGGGTATCGGCCGGGCGCACTTGTCGCAATTGGTGCAGGGCTTGTCGTTCGCCAACATCATCATCGTGCCCGATCTCTTCGGTATCCAGAGCCTGTGGATCACTTCGCGAGACCTGGGCGGTGTGCTCGGCCTTGAAGTGAAAAAGAATTTGCTGGTGCCGGGCAACCGTCTGCTGAAAAGCTTGTTGGATTATGCCATTGCGCTGCCCGCGTTCCTCGTTTCCTTGCCGTTGCTGGCGGTGGCCGCTCTCTGGATCAAAATCGTCAGCCCCGGACCCGTGTTGTTCCGCCAGGAGCGCGAAGGCCCGGACGGCAGCCGCATTATCATGTTGAAATTGCGCACCATGCATCGCGATGCCGAGCGTTTACTGAGCGAATATCTCGACAACAACCCCGAAGAAAAAATCAACTGGCTGCGTTTCTTCAAGCTGAAGAAAGATCCGCGCGTATTGCCCCGCATCGGCTGGTTCTTGCGGCGCTATAGCCTGGACGAGCTGCCGCAATTGTGGAACGTGTTGCGCGGCGAAATGAGCCTGGTTGGTCCACGGCCATTCCCTTACTATCATTTGGATCAATTTCCCGCCAGCTTCCGCAACTTGCGGGCCAGCGTGATGCCCGGCATTACCGGCCTATGGCAGGTGACAGCGCGCAGCGATGGCGATCTGAAAGTGCAGGAAGTGGAAGACACTTACTACATTCGCAATTGGTCGCCCTGGCTCGACATCTATATTCTGCTCCGCACCGTCCACACCGTTCTCGCCGCCAAGGGCGCTTATTGAGTGCGCAGAATCAGGCCGCTGCTAGGTAAGGTTCTCGCGAGCATTGCCGACCAAGCCACCCTCTCCGGTACCAATTTCGCATTAAACGTGTTATTGGCGCGCTGGCTCACGAGCGATGGTTACGGCGCGTTCTCGGTAGCCTGGTCGGTTTGCCTGATTCTCTCGTCTCTGCACAATGCGCTGATTCTGGAACCGATGACGGTGGTGGGCCCCGCCGAATTCGGCACGCGCCTGGGCAGCTACCTCAAGCTCCTGACCAAAATGAATTGGGCAACCGTCTTCGTCCTCGGCTTGCTAGCGGCGAGTGCGGCCGTTTTCTATCGAGGGGCGGACGTGCGCACTGCGCTCGCCGCTTTAGGCTTCACGCTGCCGGGTTATTTGCTCGTGGTGACAGGCCGGCGTGAGCAATACATTGTCGATAAGCCCATCCGCGCCTTCCATCTCAGCCTCGCCTATGCGTCGCTGTTGGCTACCGTGTTGGCCGTTCTGCATGCTGCGGGCAAGTTGGTGGCCTGGACTGCGGTATTGGCAACAGGCGTCAGTTTTTTCGTGGCGCTGTGGGCGCTGGCCCGGCGTGATTTGCCCACCGACTCGGAGCCCTCGCGCCACACTGTGGCTAAGATCTCCACCACCCATTGGGGTTATGGCAAATGGCTGGTGGCGTCGGCGCTCCTGGGCATTGGCATTTCCGACCTGCAAGTGCTCCTGCTCTCGAAAATGGTGGATCTGAGTTCTGCCGGCGCTTTGCGCGCCCTGATCAATTTCATCGCGCCGGTGGGCCAATTGTTCACAGTGCTCAGCGTGTTTTCGCTCCCGAAGCTGGCGCGCCGCATGAAAGAAAACGGCTTGGCACAGGGCTTGCGCGTATCGGCGATCTATGCCGTTGGTATCCTGGCGCTGGCCCTTTTGTACAGCGGCGCGCTCGTCTTGCTGGGTTCGCCGCTGGAACATCTACTGTACGGCGGGCGCATGGCCGCGTACGTCGGCTATCTGCCCTGGCTGGCTCTGACGGTTGTGCTCTCAGGCGTTGCCATGGCCTTCACCACTCCTCTGCGGGCGGCGCAGAATTCGCAGCACGCCTTATTCGCGGGTATGGCGGCGACGGTGGTGGGTCTGGGCGGGTCGCTCTTTCTGTTGCCGCGCTACGGTCTGCGCGGCGCATTGATG
>Ga0075021_10002033_pt1 | contig 10511 bp, 6 predicted proteins | sample ColStrG_CSR_2012_FD_72749 | JGI IMG/M metagenome (GOLD analysis project Ga0075021, IMG submission 72749) | Freshwater sediment microbial communities in response to fracking from Pennsylvania, USA - Cold Stream Run_MetaG_CSR_2012 | ecosystem: Environmental > Aquatic > Freshwater > Creek >... | reverse complement strand
GAGGAAGAGGATGAAGAGGAAGAAGAGTCGTTTCTGATCTTGCCAGATGACGATTTGGCGGGTATCAGCGTTGACGATGGCATCGGCCTATATTTGCGCGAGATGACGCGCGTGCCGCTCTTGACCAATGATGAAGAGGTCCGTTTGGCCAAGGCCATCGAGCGCGGCAAATTGGCGGAAAGCCGGGTGAAGATTCATGGCGAACACGCTACGGCTAAAGAGCGTCATCAAATCGAGCGATCCATCGAAGAGGGCCGCCTGGCCCGGGAACATTTGATCAAGGCGAATACGCGCCTCGTCGTGAGCATCGCTAAGAAATATATGGGCCGCGGTGTGCCGTTCCTCGATTTGATACAGGAAGGCAATTTGGGCTTGATGAAGTCGGTCGAAAAATTTAACTACAAGCTTGGTTTCCGATTTAGCACCTATGCCACATGGTGGATCCGGCAAACGATTACGCGCGCAATTGCTGACCAAAGCCGCACCATTCGCGTGCCAGTTCACATGAACGACCGCATCCGGCGGCTTTACAAGGCGACGCGCGAATTGGAGCAGGCGCTGGGCCGACAGCCTAGCCCCAATGAGGTGGCGCAGGAACTGGGCGTGGACTGCGAGCAGGTTGAATGGATGCTCAAGGTGTCATGGCGCCCGCTGTCGCTTGAGCAACCGATTGGCGAAGAGGAAGACAACGAATTTGGCTCGTTTGTTGAAGATGAGAACATGCCCTCACCGGCGCAGACGGTGTATGAGGATCTGTTAAAGCATAAGATCGAGGAAGTGCTGAGCACACTCACCCCGCGCGAGCAGCGCATTTTGCGCTTGCGTTTTGGCTTGGTCAATGGTAAGTGCTACACGCTCGAAGAAGTGGGGCAGAAATTCGGGCTGACCCGTGAGCGCATCCGCCAAATCGAAGCGCGTGCCTTGCGGCGCTTGCGGCATCCACGCCGCAGCCGGCACTTGAAAGACTATCTGTGACGACTGTGCCCACCGGCCAAGTGACGACACGCTTTGACCTGGACGGCGGGATTAGCCCAGTAGCGCTTATCGACCGCACTCGCTACGCCGCCAGGTCGTTTGTGGTGCGCGTATTCCGATTCAAGACGGGGGTTAATGGGCAGGCTGTCACCATCAGCGTTTGTAGCGCTGCTCAGCTTGAACGCGGATGCCCAGTTGCAGACCTGAAATGGAAATAGGCGTTTGGGCAAGATGATCGGAATGTCAATTTGCCCGGCGTGCGAAGCGTAACAAAAACCCCGGATGTTCATCCGGGGTTTTGTGTTAAAGACACCTTATGGAATTAGTCCCGTCGTGGACCGCGGTCCCGGTCACCGCCACTACGTCGAAGGGGTGGGCGCCGATCTCCTCCACGGTCATTGCGGTCGCCTCGGTCGCCGCGATAACCGTCACGACTACCACCATCGCGCCGTGGACCGCCGCTACGGCTGCCCCGGTCTGCCTCTTGCGCTTGCTCGAGCGTCAGGCCTTCGAGCACGGCTTTGCGGCTCAGGCGTATCTTCCCGTTGTCATTCCCGATGACCATCACGGTCACTTCTTGACCCATGCGCACTTCGTCTTCCACATTCTGCACCGGATGGTCACTGAGTTGTGAGACATGTACCAAGCCATCGGTCTTAGGCATGATCTCGACGAACGCGCCAAAGTCGGCAATGCGCACCACCTTGCCGGTGTAGACGCTGCCCAGCGCGATTGAGCCAGTCATGCTTTCGATCATCTCGCGCGCTTTGTCGCTTGCAGTGCCATCCGCCGCAGCGATGAAGACCCGCCCGTCGTCCTGAATGTCGATCTTTGCGCCCGTCTGTTCTTGGATGCTGCGCACCGTCTTGCCGCCTGGACCGATCACCAGGCCCAGCTTCTCTGGATCAACGTTGATGATCGTCATGCGTGGTGTGTGTTGCTTCAGGCTCGCCCTTGGCGCACTGATCGTCTCGAGCATGCGCCCCATGATTGCCATGCGGCCTTCGCGTGCCTGCTCGATCGCTTTCTCTAGAATCTCGGTCGACAGACCGCCGATCTTGATGTCCATCTGCAAGGCGGTGATGCCTTTGGCTGTGCCGGCCACCTTGAAGTCCATATCACCCAGATGGTCTTCTAAGCCCTGGATGTCGCTCAGAATGGCGTAACCGCCATGGATACCTTTTTCAGCATCGGTGATCAACCCCATGGCGATGCCCGCAACCGAAGCTTTGATCGGCACACCTGCATCCATGAGCGCGAGCGTACTGCCACACACGCTGCCCATCGAGGTCGAGCCGTTCGATGACAATGCCTCGCTGACCACACGGATGGTGTATGGGAAATCGTCCTCGCTGGGTATGACCGCGGCCAGTGCGCGCTCGGCCAGTGCGCCATGCCCAATTTCACGCCGGCTGCTGCCGCGCAAGACTTTTGCCTCACCCGTGCTATACGGCGGGAAGTTGTAGTTGTGCATGTAGCGCTTTTCTTCGCTGGGATATAGGCCGTCGAGTTTTTGTGCATCACCCTTGCTGCCGAGCGTCACAACTGACAGGATTTGTGTCTCACCGCGGGTAAACAAACCGATGCCATGGGCGCGTGGGCTGAGATGGTCACCCACCTCGCACCAAATCGGGCGAATCTGTTTTAGGGTGCGGCCATCGGGCCGGACGCCTTGGGTCAAGATCTTCGCCCGCACCGACTCAGCCTGAATGTCTTTGATGACCTGATGCAGCTCGTCGGCATTCACATCGCCGATGCTTTGCATTTGCGCCAGCACCTCGCCTTCGAGAGCATCCATCTGCGCCGAGCGCTCAACTTTTTCAAGCGAGTCGTCCTGGAGCACCTTTTGCACCCGGCCACCGAGCGCTTCACGGGCTTTCTGGTTGAACGCTTTGTTTTGGCCGAACTTCGGGTAGTCGGATTTGGGCTTGCCGAGCGACTCACGCATGTCGCGCAGGGTGGCGATGTAGTCTTGGATCGAGTCGTGCGCGAGCTTCAAGGCGCGCACCATCGTCATGTCATCGACCTCGTTTGCACCGCATTCGACCATGACGATCGCATCGCGCGTGCCCGCTACGCGTAGGTCGAGGTCGCTATATTGCATCTCCGGGATGGTCGGGTTGATGACGAGTTCGCCATTGATAAGGCCGATGCGGACTGCGCCAACTGGGTTGTCAAACGGCACGTCGCTGATCATCAACGCGGCACTCGCGGCATTCACGGCCAGCACATCGATGTCATTGATTTGGTCATGCGAGAGCGCGGTAATGATGATTTGCACATCGTTGCGTAAATCATCTGGGAACAAGGGACGGAGTGGCCGGTCCACCAGACGGCAGATCAGGATCGCGGCCTCGGCTGGACGGCCTTCACGACGGAAATAACTGCCGGGGATGCGGCCAGCGGCATACAGCCGCTCTTCGTATTCGACGCTGAGCGGGAAGAAATCGATGCCGGCTCGGACTTGCTTGGCCATGGTGGCTGTAGCGAGCACCATCGTGTCGCCCATGCGCACCGTTACTGCGCCGCCCGCTTGTTTTGCTAGCCGACCCGTCTCGAGGGTCAGCTCTTTATCACCGATTTTGACGGTGTAAACGTGATTCTCCGGAATCACAGTTTCGACGATGCTTGTGGCATCCGTGGACATGAGGGGTGTCTCCTTACTGATGACGACGGACGATGGGACGGCATGCCATCTGGCGGCCGTCTGACATCCATCGTTATATTGCCGAACGCGGGGGCGGTTAGAGGTTAGAGGCCCAGCGCTGAATCAAGGGCAAGGCACCCGCAACTGTGCCGGTTGGGCCACCGACACGCGCTCCTGGCGTGAGCCTGCCTTCAGAAACAGGCCTCTAACTTCTACGTCCGCTTCCCGCACCTTTCAACGTGCGGCACGCCCCAGACTTGGCTTCCGAGGCGTGTCACACATGAATCTACTTGCTTAAGTGCTCACTTGCGCAAGCCAAGCTTGCCGAGTAATCCCTTATAGCTGGCCGGATCCGTAACCGCCAGATACTTCAGGTGTGAACGCCGCTTGCCGACCAACTGCAACAAACCATGCCGCGAGCTTTGATCGTTCTTGTGGATCTTCAAATGTTCGTTGAGCTGGTTGATACGCTGGGTGAGTAGCGCGATTTGAACTTCTGACGAACCGGTATCGCCGGCATTAACCGCAAACTTTTCGACGATTGCGGCCGTCTCACCTTTGCTGAGAGCCATATTTTGAGTTTTTCTCCTTGATGCGAGTCGCGGCGTCCAGATGTCAAAGGCCCAGATATGCCGCGCAACCTTAATTGCAATCGTCATTCTACCATCAGCGGAAAACAACATTCTTGCATACAATCCATAGGTTGCTTGCAACACAGTCGATACTTGGAACAAAGTCTTACTACAGGAGAAAAACAATGCCAAGCTTGATGGATTCGCTTTCGCAGACCGCAACGCCAGAGGTGCTCGGCACAATCGGGAAACGCATTGGCGTCGACTCAGATACCATGCAGAAGGGGATGGATGCCGCGACACCCGCTGTGTTGGGCAGTTTGTCCAAGACCGCCAGTACGCCAGGCGGGTTGGACAGCATCTTGTCACAAATGTCGTCGATGCAGTCTGGTGCCCAGGGTGGCGATGTGATGGGCAGCGTGCTCGGCAGCATGATGGGCGGTGGCGGCGGCGGACTTGGGAGCATGCTCGGTGGGTTACTGGGTGGTGGTGGTGCGATGCCGGCGGGCGCGATGGGTGCTATGGGCGGTGGCCTAGCCGGCATGCTCATGGGTCCGGCACTCGGCGCGATCAGCGGCACACTGAGCAAAAGCCTAGGCTTTGACGTTGGACCGATCCTGTCCGTCGCGGCACCGCTCCTGATGGGCGTGCTAGGCCAGCATGCAGCGACCAACAATCTGGACAAGCAGGGTGTTGCGAACCTGCTGCAGAGCGAGAACAAGGCCTATGTGTCCAAAGGCGGCCCAACCGCGCAACTGGTGCAGTCAGCACTCGACGCAGGTGACAAAGCAACCACGATGGTCAAGGGCCTGGGTGATAACTACAGTAAGCTGCAAGTGGCACCCGTCCTGGTCGCGAAGCTCGTCGCCCAATCGCCTCACTCCGGCCCTATCGGTACTGCAAAGGAAATGGCCGCCGGTGCGGCTGCCGTCGCCGAATCCGTCAAGGCGGCCGATCCAAGCTCACTGGTCAAGGCCGTGTTTAGCACTGACCCGGCGCAAGGTGCCCTCGATGCGGTTACCAAGATGGACCCGACGGCACAGCTCAGCTACGTCGGCAGTGCTGTCTCGGCGCTGGCGGCGAGCCACCCGAACGAGGCCGCAACTGTGCGCGGCTTGCTGATGAATGTGGCTCAGAAGACAGCCGAAGGTGCGAAGGAAGGCGGATTCCTCGGTATTGGTGGCACAAAGGTTAGCAAGGAAGAACAAGCTGCCATCGACGCGATCCGCAAGGTCATCGGTGCGTAGCGGGCGTAGGTCTTTTGGATAGGGTGTGGGGTGCGCATCAGGTCGCGCCCCACATGCATGTTTGCCGCGACATCACCTAAGCGGCATCACGCTGACAAATTGATGAGGCGATCTCCACACTCGACACTAAGTCCGAGCTTTGGTGAAAGATGCGTTGGTGACCATAGGGTAAGTGCGTGCACTGTTGGTGGTTGCGCATCGGCTTGCAGCGGCGACCGGCGGACATGATGTGTGCTCAATGCGGCCAGTATCGTTGAAGGTGGCACGTATGCTGAGGTGATGCAGCAGGGTGCGTCCACAGACAGCGACCCTCATACCAACAGTTGGCTCAGCAGGCGGATGAGCGGCTTAATCGCCTCAGGGATGCTGCCGTCAAAGACTTCAACGGCATATTGTTTGGTGCCCATGCGAGCGGCAATCTCGTAGGCATAGGCATCCGGCGATTGGCTGCCGCTTGTCTTTGGTGTAGGTCCGCCGAGGCCGGCCTGTGACAGCGCGACCTTTATCGCGCTCAACTGATCATTTGTCAGCCGATTGGTTGTGCCCTGGCCGAGGTCACGCTGATAGGTCGAACTGCTGCGGGTAATCTGCCCATCGCGGTGTACCGCAACGGTGCGCGAGGTAAAACGCAAGCCGCCACTCTTACGCAAGGCCACGATCGCGCCCTTTGGCAAGATCAAGGGATCATCGTCGTCGTCTGTGCCACTTGTACCACCTGCGCTACCTGTGTCCCCCGCATCGGGAGTCGGACTCGTTGGGCCGCCCTGCGCCCCAGGTGTGCCCTGCGCCCCAGGTGTGCCCTGCGCCCCAGTCGTGTCTTGTGTCCCAGGTGTGGAAATGCCGCCGGATTGTGCGCCTTCCTTCTTGAGTGACCCAAGCACGGTATCGGGTGCCGCTAGTGGCGTCTCGGGCGTCTGCCCGGAGTCAGGCTGGTCGTCTGGTTCAAGTTTTTTGCCAATCGTGTTCATGTCGCTCGCTTTGCTTTTGCCTCGCTTGGCAGTGTGATGTCATATATTTACGTGACGCCGATGATGGGTCTTCGCGCGGCTATTGCAGCTTGACCGAGTTGATGATCTGGTCGAATTTTGGGGCCATGCGGTCTTGGTCAGCCTCGGGCGCCGTCAAGCTGATGTAATACGCGTGGTCTTTGGTCTCGACAATGTATTCCCGCGCGATGACCACGACCGGCACTGAGGCGCGGCGTGGCTGATCGATGGGCTGCGCGACAAAGGCGTAGTCATATTGCATGGACCGCTCCCCACTTACTGTGGTTTCACGGTTTGCCAAAAAGTGATACCCGGTCAGTGTGGCGCGTTGTTCGACACGCCGGTCGAGCAGCGTCTGCAGCGTCGGCGGCGCGCTCGTGTCCAACTCCCGAGAATCGACTGTGAGGGCGCTCTTGTAGGCCGACGAACTGGTCGGGTCCTGCATCGTTAATAGCGGCTGTTCGAGCGTTGCTTCGCCAAACGTCCAGCCGGCCGGATAGGCAATGGCAAAGGTGCTGTCAGGCGCTTTGAAAAGCTTGGTCCGTGTGTCGGCCGCACGAAAAAGCAGGAAGCCAGCTAGCAAACAGGCAGCCACGACGATTGCTACGCCCACGTCTTTGCGCAAATAGCGCATCTCGTGGATAACGTCACTCTGTAGATTTTTGAGGGTGTTGGAGGCCATGATAAAGGTTCAGGTTCCGCCAGCGCGACCCGGAGCATTGCGATTGCTCGGTGCGCTAGTTCAAAGTCAAACGTTAGTCTCTCAATCTGTATCTCGAAGCGCGCCCGCGCCACGGGCGTGGCTCAATTGGCCGCGCCACGCAGCAGACTCTCCTCGGCGCGCCGCATCAGCACAGCCTGGATCAGGAACGTGCCAAGCGCGATCACCAGCCCAAATGCCAGCGAGCGCCACGGCTCTATGCTAAGGCCGGCCACTGACACTTCGCCGATAAGCCAGCTGAACACACCGCTCAGCACGACGGTGATGGCGAAGCCGACCGGCACCCACCAGATTGGCCGGTGCGCAAACTTAGCCTCGGCCATAAACCAGCCCAGTAAGCTGCTAAACGAGGCCATGGCCAAGGCCGTCGTCACCGTGCGGACGACGCCAGGCGCCAGCTCTACTCCTTGGCTATCGATGATATAGCGCAGGTTGAGCATCGTCGCTATCCCAAGCCCAGCCACCGCGCCATACACCATGCCATCCATGCGTTCATCCATCTCGGATGAGCTATAGACCATGCGGATGGCGATATAGGCCACGAGCTGATACATCAAGGCCTGGACCAGAATCGACGCACCCAGCGATGTCAGCGTGTTATACGGGGCCCAGTCCAGCACGTGAAACCAGTCGTAGATGACGCGCCGCGCCAACACATCGGTCAACACAAAGCCGGTGGCGAACACCAGCGCCACGCGCGTCTTTGGCTCAGGCTGCAAACGATCCTGGGCATAAAAGTAAGCCAGCCAAAGCAGCGAAGGCACGAGGGCCAAGAAGATGCCGAGCAGGATGCGCACGCCAAAACTCGGTTCGCCGATCAAGGTGGCCAGATAAGCGACAACCGCCGCAAACACGGCCGTGCCAACCAACTGCACGATGGCCGATCTCCAGAAGCCCGGATGGGGCTTATTTATTTGGGCGAAATGCCGGTCGCAATAGGCGCGTTGACCGATGACGTTATACGGCGGCGTCAGCGGGTCGCCGCAGATGCAACAGCGCCGTTGTGCTTGAGCTTGTTGAGTCATGTGTGCTGGGTATAAATATTACCGGCCCCTGCGCATCGTGGCGTTGACCGGGAAAGGATTGGACGCGCTCGAGGGGATGTTCAGACCATTGTCGGCGATGATCGGCCGGTAACCACTCGCGATGATGATGACTGAATACACCACCCCGCGCTTGACCGGCTTGTCTGTCCGAAACGTGCCGTTCCCGTCGGTCGTGCCGACAGCGGCTACTTCGCTGGCCGTCACATTGTCGTCGGCGGCCGCTTGGGTAGCACTCAGGCCTTCGCGAATGACGAACACCTGTGCACCATAGATGCCGCGACCGGTGTCTGCATCTTTGATTGCACCGTCAAGATAGACCACGCTCGTCGACGTGGTTTGGGGTGCGGCCGGGCTTTGGCCGGTGGTACACGCGATCAAAAACACATCGTCGACGAAGAAGCTCGATATGTTGCCACGCGGGTTCTCGGCCGTAAATGCCAAGCGCACGGTCTTGCCTGCAAGCTCGCTGACATCAAACTTGGCCTGTTTCCACTTGTCATCGCCGCCTTTAGATGTCAATTGCTCTACTGCCCCGAGCACATTGCCCGTCGCATCGGCGAAGACGGCGTTGAACTTGGCGTCTTGGCTGGAGCCGAACAAGCCGCCTAGCACACCGCCGCTGGTTTCGGTGTGGATCAGCCGGTAGTAATTGAGTTGGACGGTGGTCGCGTTCTTGGGCAGGTTGACTTGTTGATAAATGATCTGGGTGGTCTCTTTGTCGGTGCCGCCCAACCAGGCGCTGCGTTGTCCGGTATGGGGCAACTGCGTATCGATAATCGACCCCTTTGATTCCTGCACCCAGGTATTGCCACTCTCAAAACCTGGGTCCTGGATGACGTTTTGACAACCCGCCGGCAGGCTGGGCGCTGGCTCGGCTGGTGCTGGTCTGGGGGCGTTTGGCACAGAACTGCCGTTATCTACCGGAGCCTGTGGACCACTCGTTGTGCCACCCACATTGATCCCTACCTGTGCCCACGCATTCCGTACCGCGGTGGCCTCATTTGCGCCGTAAAGTTCCTGGGCCGCCTTCACCAGCAGAGTGGCCGCGCTGAGAAAGTTTGTGCGCGGTGTCATGTATTGGGTCAGTGCACGGTAGTAAATCTGCTCAGTCTTGTCGTCGCCGATCTGCTTGGACAAGAGATAGGCCGCATAATTTGGAACGCCGCTGTTGACATGCACCCCGCCGTTGTCGGTGCGGCGGCTGACGGGCAGGTTGGCGTATTCGCGCATCGTCGCTGGCTGACCAACGCCGGACAACGGGTTGCTCGGGTCGTAATTGTTTTGTAGGTGGGGGTCGGACAAGCTGCGTAGTAGCGGCGTTGGGAAGGGCGGTGACTTCACTACCGAGCCGCCGATTGTCCAATTGCTCTGGGCGATGAGCGAACCAAATACGTCTGACATCGACTCGTTGAGTGCGCCGGACTGGCTTTCGTAGACCAGATTGGCGGTCGAGCCGGTGACGCCATGGGTAAACTCGTGTCCAACCACGTCCGTGCCAAACGGCAGTGGCTTGAAGATGCGCCCGCCGTCTCCGTAGATCATTTGCTGGGCTTCGCCGATCCAAGCCGCGTTTTCGGCGTCTTGCGGGTCGCTGCCGTAATTGACCGTGCTGACGAGCGGCATGCCCTGACCATCGATGCTATCGCGCTTGAACTTGGTGGAGTAATAATCGTAGACCTTCTTTGCGCCGTCGTGCGCGGCCTGGGCGATGGCGTTGTTGGAGCGCTGGCCTTCGTCGATAAGCAAGCGGCCGGGAATATCCGTGCTATTGCGGGCTGTATAAGTCTGGCGGCGCATGGCCTCGTGCGACATCATGATGTAGTGCATCACGGCCGGCCGGCGCGCATTGACGAAAAAGTCCCATTCACCAATCGGCGCCATGGTGAGGATTTTGACCCGCCAAGCCAGCGTCGCACTTGTATGCTCATCGACATACACCATGAGTTCTGTGCGCTGCGACCTGAGATCGGTCTTGACTCTCCTCGCTTCGTCGGCGGTCAATTGGTTGTGCATCAAGTCGTCAAGCGCTAGCTTCTCGGCCTCTTCGCGCTTGACCATAGCCGTCGTCTCGACATGAATCCCTGGCAGAAACTGACCATTGACAGCGATGATGCCGCCTTTGGGATCGACGTGCACCACGAGTTGACGGCCAAATACGCTCAGGGATTTATACGTTTGCGACAGCCGCACCTGCGATATATTGAGTTGCTTATCCGGCTCGATGCGCAATAGTTGCAAGTCGCTCGCGGCCGACGTGAGTTGAAACAGCGCCCGGTTGGCATCTAGGAAGCCTTTGGCGATGGCGACTGGGTTACCT
>Ga0075021_10002032_pt1 | contig 10512 bp, 6 predicted proteins | sample ColStrG_CSR_2012_FD_72749 | JGI IMG/M metagenome (GOLD analysis project Ga0075021, IMG submission 72749) | Freshwater sediment microbial communities in response to fracking from Pennsylvania, USA - Cold Stream Run_MetaG_CSR_2012 | ecosystem: Environmental > Aquatic > Freshwater > Creek >... | reverse complement strand
ACCCCTTGGCCCAAACGCGAGAAGAGGAGCACGAGAACGCCGCCGATCAACGCATACCCAAGCATGACCACACGGTAGGCGTTGAGCGCCGGGACGCGGGTGTTTAGCAGGAATTGTACAAGTCCGCCGCACATCAGCGCGCCGGTAGCTGTGGCGAACGACCCCGCTAAGTTATACCAGGCGAAGATATGTGTGCGCCGTTCATTTGGGACGAGCTCAGTCAGTGCCGCCTGCTCAATGGGTAGAAAAGGGCCGACTTCGTTGCCGCTTGGGCTGATGACGCCGATGATGGCCGCGATGAGCAAGACGACATAGTCGTGGCTGACGGCAAACACGACACCCGCGAGTACCATCAGCGCCGCACCGGCCAGGAGCATGCGCTTGCGGCCCAACCGATCGGCATTGGTCGTCAGCCACAGCGAGATAGCCGCATCGCCAGCCAGCGTCAACCCAAACAGCAGGCCGACTTGTGCTGCCGTCAACCCCAGTTGTGTCAAATACAGCGCCAGGATGACGGCCAGAAAGCCGTAGCCAAACATGCGCGCAATACGCGTCATGAATAGCAGTCTGAAGTCGGTTATGGCTCGAAACACGTGTGTGTCCTTCGTTTGTCATCCCTCCGGTAGCGTTCAACGATGCCAGTGTGTTGCCGCTGGCCCTGCTTGAGAACAAATAGTGTAGCCGAATGCATCCGTGCTGTGCAGGTCACCAGGTCGTTTTTAGCTGGAACGGTCACGAATTCACGCGTCGTCTCATCATCATCGCTAACGACAAACGTCGCGCTGCACTTTAGGCGGGTGTCATGTGTCTCTTGTGTCTACGGTGCGCCTCGGCTTTGCCGAGGCTTACTTGGCATCGTTACCCGGTGACGCGTCCATTTATACGCTTGACGTGCTTTGGCCATTGCCGATCTCAGCGCGATTGCAGCCTGCGACGCTGCGACATCGAAGACCCACCGCACGTAAACGCGCGCTGGCTTGCCAGAGATACGCTGACGTCCCATCTGCCAAATCACCGTGCCGGGTGCTGCCTAGCCGTTCCAGGCTGACCTGACTTTGTTGTGAACGTCGCGTTACAAAATCATCACAGCCTGCAGCACATCCCTGGCGTGGTCCTGAAATATTGCGGAAATGACATATTTGCCTTATGCCCTGCACAGGCATGGTTCAGGTCCGTTGAAGCCACGTGTAGATGATTGATCTCACGAAAGTGTGTATTGGCACTTTGCCAATCGCCCGTTGATTTAGCGATCGAGAGATCAAACGATCAAGAGATCAAGGAGACAAGTAAGATGAAACGGATCATGACACGCGCTGCGTATGCAGCGGGTGCTGCAGGTGTTATAGGCATATCACTTCTGGCAGCATCGTGTAGTGGCGCCACCCGGCCACAGCAGCCTGTGCCGCAAGCCATAACCGTAGTTGATACGCAACCCGTCGCACTGAAGTCGGCTCAAGGGAGCACGACAGCGAGCCTGCCTAATTCAAGCCCAACCGATCTGACCGAACTTTACAAACAGGCCAACCCGGGCGTCGTGTATGTGGATGTCAGCAGCACGGCTCCCAACGGACAGTCGGGTGAAGGGACAGGTTCGGGCTTCGTCATCGATACACGGGGTGACATCGTCACCAATAACCATGTGGTGGACGGCGCTGATCATATTGAGGTGCGTTTTGCCGACGGCACGGTTGCAGGTGCGACGGTGATCGGCCAGGACCCGTATTCCGATCTGGCGGTCATCAAGACGGACGCCACAGTCGATGAGTTGAAGCCGCTGGCGATGGGCGATTCAAGTCAGTTGCTTCCGGGCCAGGCGGTTGCGGCGATTGGCAACCCATTCGGCTTGCAAGGCACGATGACAACTGGCATCGTCAGCGCCCTAGGACGCACTTTGCCCGAATCAGCAAGCGCGAACGGGCCGTCATATAGCAACCCGGACGTCATCCAGACCGATGCGGCCATCAATCCGGGCAATTCGGGTGGGCCGCTGCTGAACATGCAAGGGCAAGTCATCGGCGTGAACACGGCCATTCGCACCGGAAACCAAACTGGTTTTGGACAGGCAACCAATAGCGGTATCGGCTTTGCGGTGCCTGTGAACACCGTTAAGCGCGTAGCGGACGCGCTCATCAAGACGGGCAAAGTTAGCTACGCTTACCTTGGGCTGACGGCGCAGAACGGCAGCCTCGGCAGCATCGCCAGCGCTCTCAAGACCAACGTGAAGAATGGCATCTTGGTCGTCAATGTGGCCGCAGGTAGCCCAGCCGATAAAGCGGGTATTCGCGGCGGCAACAACAGTCAGGTCGTGGCCGCCAACGGCCAGCGGATCCCGACCGGTGGCGACATCATCACGGCCTTCGATGGCAAACCAGTCAAGCAGTTTGACGATTTGATCTCGCTGCTCAACAGTTACAAACCAGGCGATGCTGTCAAACTGACCTTGATGCGTAATGGCAGTCCAATGGATGTCAGCGTGACGCTTGGCGAGCGGCAGGCCCAGTAGACCGTGCAGGCGTGCCAAAAGCGCTGGTAAAGCGCTGGCGAAAAGGGTTTGCCAACGCTCAGTTCGATAAGGAGTGCAGTTGCCGTGTTGACGAAGGCAACTGCACTCTGTGCCTTACCAGCGCCAAGCGTCAGGAACCCAAACACACAACATTTGCTGACAAGATGACTTGCTACACCGTCATGTCCGCATGCGCTTGAATCAATACGCCATCAAGACACCGGCATAGCGTCTTGATAGCATCTTGTGACACGACAAAACCAAAATCAGGCGGGCACACAGGCAAACAGAGGCAACAGGATCAGTGTTGCGGCCAGCGCAAACGATGTATATCTTGTAGCCACATGCGACACAGGAGGCCTCAAGCGGGGCCAAGAAAAGCGTCCGCAGGTCTGATCTTCGTGCCGCACAGTTTCGCCTGACCATCACATCCCTGCCCCGAACATGTGTTGAAGCGCATCAGGTGCGTCGCGGCGAGGATGTCCGTCCGACGTCGCGAACACTGACCCCGCGTGAACGGTTGCATCGACAGACGAGAATCATGGCTGGCCGAGTGTTGCGCATACCCTCACAGGACCAGGCTCGTTCTCGTGAAGCGTTACGTGCCAAATATCAGGCTATCAGGCTATGACGTGAGCGCGCCCGCAACCGCTAGACAACATCAACTCGGCCATACCGGCTCCGGTCAATCCCTGACAATACTCGCCTCAACACGTGAGATAACGAGGAGGACGCGTTGACTGGCCGCACACCTTGCTTACTTTAGGCCGCTTGAGTCTGGGGTATCGGCCGCGTTGCCATTACCCACCGTCTTCGGCTTAACGATCTTCGTCGGCTTTTGCTCGTCCTCGTCAAACAGGGCCAGCGAGAAGTCGATATCGCCGTGCCAAAAATCCAGTTCCTCAAGCGCGAGCGCGGCATGCTCGGCAAATTCTTCTTCATCGGACCCGGATGCGGCCTCAACCAATTCGCGGGCCTCTTTGCCGCCAATCTCAGCCAGCGCATCAAGCGCAGCGAAGCGGACATCCAGGCTCGGATCTTCGAGTAGCAAGGCAAGCTCAGGTACGGCCTCTTCGACTTCCAAGGTGCCGATGGCTGAAGCGGCCTCGCGCCGCACCGCAGGTGACAGGCTGCGCAGTTCACCCAGAAGCAGGTCACGATAGGCACGGTTATGGCTGTGCCCCATGGCCACGATGGCGCTCAGGTGCAACTGGTCGTTGTCGGCGTTGAACGCGTCGCGGAGTTGCAAATCCATCTCTTCGTTGTTGACATAGCCCAGCGACTCCAGCGCGCGCCGGTGCACAAGCGAAGCGGGTGTCGGCGCGGTGAGGAGCAGTGCGCGCATGAGTGCGGTATAGACCTGGTCGCGTCGGGGTTGACTGATCTTTCCCAGTTCGCCGGCCTGCACAAAACGTCCCAAGGACTCGGCGGCTGCGGCTCGCACCTGCTCAGATGGGTCATCGCGCACAAGAGCGATCAAGGGATCAATCAAGCTTGGTAGTTCGTCCTCATGTAATCCCTCGACCGAAGTGAGGCGCACGCCTGCATCGGCGTCATTCAATCCATGGCGGAACAGTGGCTGGAACTCAACTTCAATGTCTTCTTCAGCCAGGTCACGCAGCCGTTCGGCTAGGGCTAGGCGCCGGCGGGTAGGCAGACCATTCCATACATCGCGCCACGTCCTCAGCTTTTCGCCGTCCAGATCAGACAACGCACGCAGCACGGCATCGCCGGGCATATCCGTCGTGCCGAGCGCCGCAAGGGCATCGGTAAGCGACAACGCCTTTGAGGTTTTATTTGCCATACACTCAAAGCCAAGCAAAGCTAGATCGGTCTAAACAATACCAAACTCTTAAGAGCCTATCCCAAAACCAGGCAAGTCTCGTTTTGACAGGCGATTTTGTGAAGTTCAGGTGAGTTTTGAGATAAGTTCTAAGGAACGGACAAGGGTCTATTACACCTCAGCCTGGGATATTTACAAGGTGCAAGACCTCGGGCCTGGCCCGGTTCGTCCGCCCGCTCGGCCTGTCCTGGTGGACTTTTGCCTATCAACCCTATCGAATCGCAACGGGTTGCACGATGTCGAGCACGACGATGACGGCTGACAAGCCAATCAGGATCATCATGCCCACCGCATGCACCCACTGTTCGCGACGTGGGTCGATGCGTTTGCCACGCAGGGCCTCAATCACGATAAACAGGATGCGTCCGCCATCGAGCGCGGGGATCGGCAAGAGGTTTGTGATGCCCAAAATGATGCTGAGGAAACCCGCAAAGCGCACGAACGGGAACAGTCCCTGTATGTCGCGTTCTTCGATCAGCGCCACACCAATGGTCGTGATGCCGATCACACCGACCGGCCGAGCCTGAGACAAGGGCACATGTTGCTGGATGAGATCGATCGGCGCACGCACGATGTTCTCTAGGGCGGTGCTGATATCGTTGGTTGCAAGACCCATCGAATCGGGCAGGCCGATGGGCACATGTTCGCTTTTGGTGACGGGTAACGACAAGCGCACGCCAAGCGGGGCGGCATGATTGGCGTTTGGCGGGAGGGTGCCGGTCAGCGTGACGGTCTGGTGTTTGCCATCGGAGACGCGATCGACGACCACCATGATACCTTTGCCGATGCTTTGCGCACTTTGATCGCGGAGCGCATTCACCTGGGGTTGGGTGTGTGACTGCAGGTCAAGCTTCTGCGTCATATTCACCCCATTCACGGAGATAAAGGTGTCCCCTGGCTGCAATCCCAATTGTTCGGCTGGGCCGCCGGGGTTCGTGCTCATGACGCGATAGGTGTATTCGGTCGGCTGGGTAAAAAACAGCGAGTACGCCAAGGTCAAGATCACGAAGCCGCCGATAAAGTTCATGATGGGCCCGGCGGCCAGCGTTATCAAACGCCAGCGCTTGGGCTGGGCAGCAAACGAGCGTAAATCGGTCGGATCCTCTTCGCCCGTCATTTTTACAAAGGCGCCAATCGGCAACCAGTTCAAGGTGTAGTCGGTCCCGCCGCGCCTAAATAAGAGTAGCGCGCGCGGCGGGAAACCCATGCCGAATTCTTCGACGCGGATTCCGGCGCGCTTTGCGGCCAGGAAGTGCCCAAGTTCATGGATAAACATGAGCGGCCCCAGCAGGATGATAAACACCGGCAGGCCAGTCAGGATTGATCCGATCAGGTCCATATGAGTCGAAGTGTAGTGCCCTTGCGTTGGAGCGAGATGAGAAAAAACATGAGAAAGGTGTGAGCTCTAGATGCGTTTAGCCGGGCCCAGCGTCAAAGCCCAGGCCCCGAATCAGCCGCCTGCTGGCCTGTGAGTCGCGGTCCCGGTGTGGTCAAGTTTGTGCAGGATATAGGTGCCTCGCTCGGCATCCAAAGTAAAGCCGGTGACGACGAGGCCCTGACTGAAGGCCCGCAGAAATTGCTCACGCGTGTCAAAGCGCCACTGCCGGGCAGCGCCGGCGTCCGTGCGCTTGAGGGCTTGAAAGTCGGCTGGAATAGCGATGGAAATGGACGGCCCAACCGCTTTGGGCATGGGACTCGGGCCAAGCCACCATTCCACTTCGAACCGATCCGAGGGCAGACCGGTGTTGAGCGCATCGTGCATGTCGCCGTAACAATTCTCGATGTAGGTGTGGCAGATACAGCCCAGCTTGCCAAAGTTCAAGCGCGCGTTTTTTGCTTCCAGCGGGTCGACCGTCCAAGTCATCAGGTTATACCCCGCCTCGCGCACCAAGTCAGCTTGCGCACGTTTGAGCGCCTCACCCATGCCTCGGCCTTGCCACTCGGGCAATACGGCGGCCATATGTGAGTGATGGCAGAGGCCACCCGCTGCGTCCGGGTGCGGGCATGGCACCACTAAACTAAAGACAAAACCGAGCATATGGCCGTCCGCGTCGAACGCGCCGACTGCCACGCCGCCGTGGCGCTCGAGGGTGATGGTCATGTTCGTTGGGACCGGGTCGTCGCCAACCCATACCTGCCGTTGCACCTGGACACACTGGGCGTGATCGCCGAGCGATGCGAACGGGCGGATCAAATACCCACGCTGAGATGTCTGAGGTTCTGTCATGAAAGTGATGGGCCGCGAGGACCGGAACGTGACTGGGCGCTCTGGGTCTGCTCGTGCATCTTGCAGGGCGGGCGAATCTATGGCTGCCTCCGTGAACGCTTCGACATAATCCCGCCTTGGCCGGGCTAAGAGCGCGGTCACAACTTCATAGTTCACCGTGCCTAGCCGGAGGGCTAGGTCGTCGGCGGTGATGCGCTCGTGTTCTTGCTGGCCAATCAGCACGACTGGATCGCCGATTTTGGTGCTTGGCACATCGGTCACATCGATCATGGTTTGGTCCATGCACACGCTGCCCAATATCGGCACCCGCCGCCCATGCAGGAGCACTTCGCCTGCGTTGGCGGGTGTGCGCCGGAAGCCGTCGCCATAACCGACTGGGATAACAGCCACCGTTCGCTCACCCTGACAGCGGTAGCGCCGGCCATATCCGACGCTGGCGCCATCGGGCAGGGTATTGACCGAGACGATTTGGGTGCTAAAACTGAGCGCCGGGCGCAGTTGCGCGACGAGCGCGCGCACGGGCTCTGGGGCAGGCGACGGCGCATAAGGCGACAGCCCATACAGCGCGATCCCCGGCCGCACCAGGGTGTAGTGTGCCTCTGGGTAGGCGAATGTGCCGGCCGAGTTACAGGCGTGCACCCAGCGCGGGGTAGGGCGGGCGTTTACGATCGGCGCAAATACCCGGATTTGCTCGTGGGTGTAGTCCGGATCGCTGTCGGCGCTGCTGAAATGCGTGAACAGGCCGCTCACCTGGATGCCGTCAAGCGCGGCGATCTCGTTGATGGCGCATGTTGCCTGCTCGGGTAAGACGCCCAGACGCCCCATGCCGGTGTCGATCTTGATATGGGCTTGCGTCGGCTGTTGCAGCGCGACAGCGGCCCGAGAAAACCCGGCGGCGGTGACGCGGTCAAATAGGGTCACGTGCACGTTATGTGCAATGGCATCCCGTGCCCAAGCGGCGGGTGTATAGCCCATGACCAGGATGGGTGCCCGGATGCCTGCTTGGCGGAGTTCGATCGCCTCGGCCACGGACGATACGCCGCACCAGCGGGCGCCAGCAGCCAAAGTCGCCTGGGCCACCCGCACAGCACCATGACCATAGGCGTTGGCCTTGACCACGGCCATCACCGCGGTCTGCGGGCCAACATGCGATTGAATGAGCCGGACGTTATGTTGGATAGCGGACAAGTCGACGGTGAGTCGAGTAGGGTGGCTCATATCAGTCAGCTGATGAGTCGGCGCCGGAGCGCTCATTATGAACACGCGCGGGCGAGGAGCGCGCGAGTATGAGCCGGTTTAATGCCTCGCGGGCGGCGGGCAAGGCTTGCATATGGGCCCGGCTGCCAATAAAGATGGTGGCTGACTGGGGCGCCAAAAGAAACAAAAATGGATCATCCTCGCTGGGCTTGCCACCCCGAAGCGCCTGACGCCACAAGGGGTCTAGGTCTCCTTGCCAGGCCGTGTAATGTTGTTGCAGCCATGCGCGAACAAGGTTGTAGTCCACGTCGTCGGCCGGCAGGGCGGCGTCGGCCCGAAACACGCGGATGACCAATGTCTCCAGTCTGTCCCAGTGCTCGATAAATGCCCGTAACGCCGGCGCCCGTAGGTGGGACGCGATCGATTTGGTGAAAGGATTCATGGCTCCGGGCATCATACCGGCTGGCGAGTTGACGGGGAAAAGCGACACCGCCCACAAGGGCGGTGTCTTCAGGAGGAGAAAGAAACTGAACAGAGTGTTTTGAATTCTTCACAAGGCGCGTGCATGGCGGCTGATTAGATTTTGGAGGCAACTGTTTCAAACCACCATGCATCTGGTAATACTATGTAGATGATGTTCTGGATGTGGTGCGATGTGCATTGATGAAACTGCGACGTCCGTTTTGTAGTGTGCTGTAGGTCGATGTGCTGCGTTCACGCCTTGTTGCTAGTTAGTCGCACATGCTGCCAAGACCTGCACGGTGTCCGCGGTAACTTGCACCCACTTTATACCGATAAGTTTATCTCTTAACCTGACGCGTGCAGCACTATCGGCAGACGCGCACATGTCAGCCTTAGCGCGCACGACAAATGCCTAGACTAAAGTTGGGATTTAAGGTGTGCTCCTCCTTCGATATCAACTCGGTCCTAGACTTAAGTCGAGGAGCCCAGACCCGACCGCGTTCAAACGCGGGTGTGACTTTTGGGCGCTGGGTCAGCAGACAAACGATCGATGGCCTCTCGAAAGGTGGCCCGTGGCCCCTTGAACGGCCACCTTTCTAGGCGAGCGGCCCGTATGCCCCCTCGAACGGGCACTTGCGGCCCGAATCCAGCGGCACTGCCACTTTACCCACACGAATCGGGCTCAGGCCATGCCGCTCGGCTGCTCGTGGGGAGCGATATAGGCCGTGCGGGGGCCAGGTCGAGGGGGTGTCGAGAGGCCATTGAGGCCGTGCGGCCTGTATGCGGCCGTTCTAGGCCGTGCGGCCCGTTCTAGGGGCTGGGCTGGGCCGTGGGCTGGATCACGGGCAGGGGGTGTGAACAGGTGGGCGCGTGATAGGATGAACAGCGCGAGAGGGTGTGCGGGAGCGTTTCACGCGTTCCTGGGGACAGGCTCGGGAAAACTTGATGTGCGGAGAATAGTTGGGACATGGGTTCATCAAATCGACTGATACGCCTGCTGGGCGGGTTGCTTGGGGGCGTGGTCACTTGGAAATTGCTGGCGCCGGAGATTGCACAACGCAATCCTTCCCGGTTTGTGGCACGGGCTGATGCGAATGCGACGGCCGTGATCACCGGCGCATCGTCCGGTATCGGCGAGGCGTTTGCGCGTCGGTTGACGCGTGAGGGTTATGACGTGGTGTTGGTGGCGCGCCGGCAGGAGCGGCTGGAATTGCTCGCGGCTGACTTGAAGAAACGCCACGTGGTCAATGCCCACACGGTTGTCGCTGATCTGTCAAAACTTGACGATGTTGAACGGGTGGCGGATGTCGTGACGGATCTGGCCGAAGCGGGCAAGCTTGATCTGTTGATCAACAGCGCTGGATTTGGCACCGTTGGCTCCTTTGCCGACCTGTCACCGCAGGAACATCTGGACATGATCAATGTCCACATTACGGCCAGCGTCCAACTGACGCGCGCGGCTTTGCCGGGTATGCTGCGCCGCAACCGAGGCGGCATCATCAATGTGGCTTCGATTGCAAGCTGGTATCCATTGCCGGGCAATGTGGACTATGGGGCCAGCAAGCGCTATCTGGTGACCTTTTGCGAGGCCTTGCAAACCGAACTTTATGGCACTGGGGTGGCGGTGCAAGCGTTGTGCCCAGGCTTCACCTACTCGGAATTTCACGATACAGCCGCCTTCCGCACGGTCGGGTTCCGGCGTGAAAGCGTGCCGGCCTTTATGTGGCAGACGGCCGAACAAGTGATCGAAGCGTCATTGAATCAACTTGGTAACCCGGATTCGGTTTGCATCCCTGGCATCCACAATCGCGCCCTCATCCTGCTGCAGGGACTCAAGGCGTTTGTGCCGATGGCTGTATTGCGAACCGCCAAGCGGGCGATGGTGACGCGGGCGACGGAGTGATGGAGTGTGCCGCATGAACGCCCTGATCCCTATTCGGACACGCGGCCGGGTTGCCAAGGTTTTCAGTGATTTGAAAGGATGCTAAAGCTCAGTACTGGCATGCGAGTCGTCATTGGTTTGGTGGTTTTCACAACCCGTTGTTCAATATTTTGACGATGGTCACGACATCGCTGCGAGCGCGTGCGCGCGCGAAACACACAGCAATGCTTTCCAAACACCATCGAGCAGCATCATGAACTTTCTCCCCACGCTTTTTGTCATCCTCAGCACGATGGCCGTTGGCACCGTCAGCCCCGGCCCAAGCTTCATCATGGTCGCGCGTACATCCATTGCCAAGTCGCGTCTGGATGGCGTTGCCACAGCGCTTGGGATGGGTG
>Ga0075021_10002030_pt1 | contig 10513 bp, 11 predicted proteins | sample ColStrG_CSR_2012_FD_72749 | JGI IMG/M metagenome (GOLD analysis project Ga0075021, IMG submission 72749) | Freshwater sediment microbial communities in response to fracking from Pennsylvania, USA - Cold Stream Run_MetaG_CSR_2012 | ecosystem: Environmental > Aquatic > Freshwater > Creek >... | reverse complement strand
TGCAGGGCCTGACTCCGAAGCGAGAGTTCTACGGTTTCTTCCGGCAGCAGGTCATCACCTGCGACGAAGTCGCCGAGCACTGCATCGTCCGTGTCACCGACGGGCGCGTCGAGACTGGTCGAGGCGCGCGCGGCTGCCCGCACCTCCAGAACCTGCTGGAGCGTCAGGTTTGCCTCGTCGGCGATCTCCGCGAGCGTCGGCTCACGTCCTAGGGCGGTCCACAGCGTGCGCTCGGCGCGATTCATCTTCTGGAGCCGTTCGACGATGTGCACGGGCATTCGGATCGTTCGCGCCTTGTCGGCGAGCGCCCGCGCTACCGCCTGACGGATCCACCAGGTCGCATACGTCGAGAACTTGAATCCACGCCGCCAGTCGAACTTCTCGACGGCGCGGATCAACCCCAGGGTTCCCTCCTGGATCAGGTCGAGAAACGGGAGCCCCTGGTTGCGGTAGTTCTTGGCGATCGAGACGACAAGCCTGAGGTTCGATTGGATCATCCGCTCCTTCGCGGCAAGATCGCCACGCTCGACCCGCTTCGCAAGCGTCACCTCCTGCGCCGCAGTCAAGAGCGTGTGTCGGCCGGCTTCGCGGAGGAAGAGCTGGAGAGCGTCCGTGGTCGACTCGGCGTTGGTCACGACCGGGGGTGGGGGAGGTTCCTGGGAAGCCGGGGGGTCGATAATCTCGATCCCCCGCTTGTCGAGCTCGCGCAGAAGCGCGTCGTGCTCGAGGGGCACGAGCTCATGCGTCTCGACGAGGTCGGTGACCTCGCGCAACTGGATCGTGCCTGCCTGCTCGCTCGCCTCGAGGAGTACCCGAACCTCGTCCTGCGCGAGCAGGGTGTCGATGTCAACAGTGGTCATTGCTGGACGCGGTGCTGCGTAGACAGGCAACTCTCCCACTGTCAGCGCCATCTGTCCAGGGTCTGCTGCGAACAGGCCGGTTCCTGCCGCGATTCCTTCCGTCTGAATCGGCACCACGGTGCTGTGCCATCCGGCTGATGCGCCTGACAGATGGATCGACACACGATAATCAACGTTATGTCAAGTTAGAGGAATGCAGTCCGGAGGCGACCCCTCCCTCTCCAACGAGGCGACGACAAACACTCCGGAAATTGCGTCAATCGGGTGAAGGACGTCCTTGACGCACCGGGGCCGAGCCCCTAGGTTCGTTCTTGCACCGAGCACGGGGCGCAAGTAGGTCGAAACCCAGCACGGAGGCCGTACGCGGAAGCGGAAGGTCAATGGGCTGGGTGGACGAAAGCGCAACCGGCTCGGTGAATTTCTCTTGGTCCAGAACCGACGATCCGGCACGTCAACGGGCCCATCTCGGTAACGGGCCCATCTCGGTATCGTCTTGCCCATGCATCTGCGCGCACCGAGCACCGACCGCGGCGTCCAGGCGTTCATCTGGACCCTCGTCTTCTTCCTCGTGCTCTACTTCGGCATGGTCGCCGTCGGGATCTCGAACGCAACGGCGCTGCTGATCTCCCTCGTTAGTTCCTTCCTGATCTTTCTTTTCGTCCGCACGCGAGGAACGTAAAAAGAGCGCTACCGCCGGCTCTGCGCCGTCAGGCTGGTCATGAGCTGTCGAGCCAGTTCAGGGCCGATCATCAACTCGAGTCGGGTACGGGCGGGAACCCTGTTAGCGGCCCAGCCGAGCGAGAGACAGTGGCGCAACAAGAGGAGCGTTCCGGACAATCGTGCTGCGGAGGTGCCGGTCGCATCCACTTCCTTGTCATCGGCTGGTGAGAGGGGTCTGATCATCCCCCCACCAAGTGAGGCAAGCTACATGTAGTTGATCAGCGCATGGACGTCGGTGCCGGGAATGCGGTCGCGGCCGTGGAGGAATGAGAGCTCGATCACGAACAACGCCCCTACGACAACCCCTCTCAGCCTCTCGACCAGCTCAACCTTGGCGCGCGCGGTGCCGCCCGTTGCGAGCACATCGTCCAGCACCACGACCCGCGCACCAGGTGTGATCGCATCCGCATGAACCTGGAGTGCGTCGCTGCCGTACTCAAGGTCGTACGTGGCCTCGACCGTCTCCCAAGGCAGTTTCCCGGGCTTCCGGGCCGCGACGAAGCCGCAACCGAGCGCGTAGGCGAGCGCCCCGCCAAAGATGAAGCCGCGTGCTTCGGCGCCAAGAATAACGTCGGGTGTGCGCGGTCCCGCCCAGGCAGCTAGGCGGTCGATCGTCTCGCGGAATGCCACGGGGTCGGCGATCAGTGGCATCACGTCCTTGAACAAGATTCCGTCGGTCGGAAAGTCGGGCACGTCTCGAATCAGGGTCGTGAGGTCGAGCTCGCTCATCGCTCTGCCACTTCCCGCAGATCGCGGGTGAGCAGCAGCTGCGCCAGTTCCTGCGCCACCCCAGCGAGAGTTTCGAGATCCTCGAGCGCAGCCGCACGCCGCTCGAGGTTGCGAGACCGAAGCGCCGGCGCCACGACCTGTTCGAGGAGAGCCGACTGGCGCCCCGCCGCTGTACGGAATGCGCGCAGATGCCTCGCGTCGATCCCATGGCGAGCAATTCGGGAGCAGGCGAGCGCGATGTCGGCCTCGCTCTCTCGGTAGAGCCTGTCCCCTGCCTCGATACGAGGCGCCAGGATGCCGAACTCCTCGAGTTGTCGAGCGAACTCGGCCGAGATCCCAGCGCGTTCGCAGAGCTCGGCCATCTCGATCTCGTCTTCCTGGCCGCGGAGGCCCGCTACACGTCGCTTGGCGCGATCGGCGCTCGGAGCTCGCAACTCCTCCCGGATCACGCGGAGGGGAAGGAACTCGTCGCGCTGGAGACGCAGGATCGTGATCAGCCGCTCGACATCCGTCTCCGCGAAGAGGCGGTAGCCGCCTCTCGTCCGACGGGGGTGCAGAAGGCCCTGATCCTCAAGGTACCGGATCTTCGAGATCGAGATGTCAGGGAACTCGTCGCGCAGGCGCTCGCACACAGCGCCGATCGTGTGGAGGCGCGCGGTCGGGCTCGTTTCGGGAACAATGGTCATCAGCGGAGGAATGTCAGTCGGTACTTGCCCACCTGGACCTCGTCCTCGTCCTCGAGAACGGAGCTCTCGATGCGGCGCCTGTTCACGAACGTGCCGTTGAGGCTGCTGAGATCACGAATCGAGAAGACGTTCGCCTCGCGCAGCAACTCGGCGTGCCGACGCGAGACCGTGACATCATCGAGAAACACATCGCACTCCGGCGATCGACCGATCAGCACCCGCTCTCCCAGTGCTTCAAAGCTCTCCCCCGCCCTGCCGCCGCCCGAGCGCACGACGAATGCAGGCCCCTCGATCTCGGCCCGTGCGGCGGCCTCCTCGACATCGTTGGGCCCGAGGCTCATTGTTGTCTCGCCCGCGCTCCCGTGCACGAGCAGCGCCCCGCAGCGGGAGCAGTACGTCGCCGCCCCCGGACTCTGGGAGCCGCATTCCGAGCAGAAGACGTGACTCATTGCCCTCCGCCGAGAATCGGCCCGAGATCGGCTGCGTCGACGTGGTCTCCGCTGCGGGACCGCTTCGACCGCTCGGCCAAGACGATGTCGATTTGGGCGTGCAACACTCGCCGGTTGAGCGAGATGTCGTCCTCTTCCTGCTCGAGTCGGCGAATCTCAGACCACAGCGCCGCGTCGTCGAGGCTCGCCAGGTCGGGAAGCGGATCGAGTTCCGTCTCGGCGGGAACTTCGCCCGTACCGCTGTACAGCGGACGCTCGAGAGTTGTGGGCGACCTCGTTTCGAAGCTGCCCGCCGCAACCTGCGCTCGGAGTCGCTCGGTGCGCTCCGCCCTGAGCATGTCAATACGCCCATGCAGGACCCGGCGGCGACGCGAGACCGCGTCCTCCCCATCCTGAAGCTGGACGAGCAGCACGGACAGCTCGTCGTCGGAGAGCGGCAGCAGGTCGGGGAGTGTTTCCACGGGTTGCCTTTCCGGTCGGTGGCTCGGCGATGCAACGGTCAGAGTAGCGCAGGGGGTCAACCTCAGCTTGAGGCTTCGCCTCCCAGCAGAGGTTTTCGCCTCGCAGCCGTCTCTCCCTGCCTGAAGGCTACGACCCTTGCTGCCGCGCTTTCTGGATGTACTGCGCCGCCGCAATCACCGCGAAGGAGAGACTGGCCCAGAACAACCCGACCGGCCACCAGGTCCCTCGCTCGGTCACGAGCACGAACGCGATCGACGCGTAGAGGCCCCAGGTTGCGATCTTTCCGAGACCGGAGACCTCAAGTGTGAAGCCAGTCGGTACGACGATCCTGAAGGCACCGACGAGGAGAAGATCTCGTACAAGGATGACGAGCGCGATCCAGGGTAGCCGGTCGAAGACGACGAGCATCACGACTGCCGTGTCGATCATCAGCCTGTCGGCGAGTGGATCGGCGACCTTTCCGAACGCCGATTCGGCGTGCCAGCGCCGCGCGAGGTACCCGTCGAGCTGATCGGTGAATGCGGCCAGGCCGAAGATGATTCCTGCCGCCCAGCTCGGTCCGTTGCGGTCGTGGATAAGCAGCCAGGCGAATAGTGGAATCGCGGCGAAACGCAGCGCGGTCAGCGCATTCGGAATCTGCCGCACGGGTGCGGAGACGGTCAGCGTCTCATCCTCTCGCGGTAACGGTTGACCCAGTATCCCGTACGATCGAGGTACGCGAGTTGGGCGGAACGGCCGAACCGGCCGTAGGCACCGTCGTAGGACGCATACGGTGGGCCGACCGCCCTGGCTGGCTCGATCTGCGTGCCCTCATGCCATTCGTTGTAGCTTGTGATCGTGACGATATCGGCTGCAGCGCGCACCGCACTCCGCCACATGTTGTCGTAGGTGGCTCCGTCCTTCCGGCCGCGGATCCGTGTATCACCGGTCGCGCGCAGCGCGTTGTAGCCAGGACCGACCGACGGCGCGCACACAAGGCCGTGCAACCTTGCCGAGGCGCAGATCCGCGGGAAGGACGATCCGTCGTAGATGTAGACGTCGTAGGTGTAGAAACCGGCGAAACCACCTGCTTCGGCCTTCCCCGGCAGGGCGGTGTTGGCGAGCAGCCTGACGCCGTGGAGGCGACCGTTGAGGGCACGCCACTCGGAGTCGGGGGTCTTCGTCGAGTCGTAGATGTAGAAATCGGTGACCCCTTGCGCCGCCAACGCCGTGATCTGGGGCTCGAGCGACGTAGGCGTCCTGCCCGCGAACGGCTCGATGTGGACGGCGATCCGAAGGCCGGCCGCGCGCGCCGCGCTGGCCACGTCTGGAAGCCGGCCCGCTTCGACCGATCCCGGCCCCCACCACGAGACGATCACGGTCTGGACGCCGCTCGACGCGATCTCATGCATCTGCGCCCGCACGACGGCCGGATCGGACGACGAATAGGCGCCGCGAATCGGAAACCAGCCCGATGCGATCTGCGCTGGAGGCGCATTGTCGTGCTGTTGCCAGTGCTGCCACGCACCATCACGGGAAGGCGTGCCATACCAGGGGTAGTAGAAGATCGCCACCTCCCCCGGTCCGAATCTTGCCACTAAGCCGGCGCGCGCGTCGACGCCGCCAGCCACAAGCGCTGCCACCACGATCACTCTCGCCACGAGACCCCGGGTTCGTCGCACCGCGCGCGGCACTGTACCGGTGACGAGAGCATCCAGGACTTCCCCGCTCCCCTACGTCTACCGAGCGATTTCGATCGAGCGGCTCTCGCGAATCACGATTACCTTGACCTGTCCGGGATATTCGAGGCGATCTTCGATCTCGCGGGCTATCTCGTGTGAGAGCAGCGTCGCCTCGTTGTCGTCGACCTCGGTCGGCTCGACGATCACCCGGATCTCGCGCCCCGCCTGGAGTGCATAGGCCTTTGCGACCCCCGGCTTTGCAGCGGCGATCTCTTCCAGTGACGTGAGTCGCTTGATGTAGTTCTCGAGGCTCTCGCCGCGCGCTCCAGGCCGCGATGCCGAGATGGCGTCGGCCGAGATGAGGAGGACGGCCTCGACGGTCTGTGGTTGTACCTCGTAGTGGTGGGCCTCGATCGCGTGCACCACACCGTCCGTCTCGCCGTAACGGCGTGCGAGCTGAGCGGAGACGGCGGCGTGTGTGCCCTCGACCTCGTGGGTCATCGCCTTGCCGACGTCGTGGAGCAGCGCGGCACGCCTGGCGGTCTTGACCGACGCGCCGAGCTCGGCGGCCATGAGGCCCGCGAGGTGGACGACCTCGAGCGTGTGCTTGAGGACGTTCTGGCCGTAGCTCGTGCGGTAGCGGAGCCGTCCGAGGACCTTGACGAGCTCCTCGTTGAACTCGCCGCAGTTGGCTTCGAAAACAGCCTGCTCCCCTGCCAAGCGAACGTGGTCTTCGAGCTCCGCCTTCGAGAGGTAGTACATCTCCTCGATCCGGGCCGGGTGGATACGGCCGTCCTCGATCAGCTTCTCGAGCGTCAGCCGCGCGATTTCGCGCCGGAGGCCGTCGAACGACGACAGGACCACTGCGTGCGGCGTATCATCGACGATGAAATCGACGCCGGTCAGGTGCTCGAGCGACCGGATGTTGCGGCCCTCGCGCCCGATGATGCGGCCCTTCATGTCGTCGGAGGCCAGTTCGACGACACTGATCGTCGTCTCGGCCGTGTGACTCGCTGCGACCCGCTGCAGAGCGTCTGCGACGAGCGCCCTCGCGCGTCGCTTCGAGTCGATTCGCGCCTCCTCCTCCAGCTGGCGCACGGTGCGCGCGAGCTCGTGCCGGACGAGGTCCTCGGAGCGCTCGAGCAGCTGCTTGCGTGCCTCGCTAAGCGTCAAGCCCGCGACTCGTTCGAGCTCGCCGAGCACATCGTCGTTCGCCGTCTTGAGATCCTCTTGGAGCTGCTTCGTGTGCGTCTCCCGGTCCGCCACACCCTGCTCGCGGCGGTTGAACTCCTCGCGCTTCGCATCGAGGTCCGACTCGCGTTGGTGAATGCGCTCCTCCATCTTGGCCATCTGGACGCGACTCTCGCCGACCTCGCTCTCTATTTCAGCGCGCAGGGCAACAGCCTGCTCTCGTACTTCAATCTGCGCCTCACGGCGCGTTGTCTCGGCCTCCCGCTCAGCGTCCGCGAGGAGCGAGCGGCGCTGATCCTCCGCGAGACGGAGTCGCGAGATGCTCGCTGTCCGCAGCCACACCCAGAGCCCGAGTGCGCCTAGCGCGATTCCGAGCAGTGATGCGATGACCGTGAGCATGGACGCTCCCTTTTGGGGTTGTCCCGCGGCGATGAGCCACGGCTGCTCCAGTCTGGATACCGCCTGCACGGCGGCCTCCCGGTCACCCGGTCGTGCTGCGTTCGTTATTCCGCTCCGGCGATCCTCCTGAGCGCCGCGGCCGTGCCGCAGGTCGATGGGATTTCACAGGGGGTCACGACTCGGAATCCGGTTTTCGGGAATACGCTCTGTGCAGGAGAAATCTCAGATGGAACAGATTCATCCTACGCATCGGTCGTCAGCTCTGCAACGAGCGGCTCGAGGGCGGCCTCCGAGAACCCCATTGCCGCGAGATAGCGGGCTGTTCGCGCACTCCGACCTCGTGCCTCAACGACTGCAGCCACCCGGGTCGGCTCCGGATCGAGCGCGGCGACGGCGGCCTCGACGGCCGCTGCGGGCACACCCTGACGCTCGAGATCGTCGGCAATGAAGAGATCGCCGGCTCCACGACGGGCGAGAAGCTCAGCCCGACCGGAGGCAAACCTCTGGTCGTCGACGAACCCGGCTCGCAGCATAGCCTCGACTGCCTCCCGCCGCGCCGCAGGCGCTGTGCCGCGAGCGGTGAGGCGTCGTTCGAGCGACGCACCGGTGTGGTCGCGCGCTCGGAGCGCCCGCCTCGCCTCCCGCAGCGCCTCGAGGCGGCGCAACTCGCGCCGCAACCCCCGTGCCGCCACGCGGTCAAGCCGACGACCGACCGTGAGCCCTGTGGTGTACACCGCCTCGAGTGGCACCACCCGCCACTCTTGCCCGTCGAGGTCGATGGCAACGTGCCCCGACCCGCGTGCCCGGAGCGCAGTCACGACTGGAACGGCCATCGCTACGGGATCCGGGTCGTGGTCAGGGGCGCGTGGAGATCAAGCTTCGACGCGGACACCGTCCTCGACAGGTGCCTCGGCCTCAATCGCAACCACGCCCTCGATCGGAGTCACCTCGTTCCTTGCGGCGCTCTCGGGCTCCGGCAGCAGCCGGGCCGACACGATCTGCTCCGGGGGTGCCTCGGCCTGAATCCGGGCCAGGATCTGTTGGACGAGGTCGGGATGCTCGGTCAGGAAGGCCGTCGCGTTCTGGCGGCCCTGGCCCAGCCGCTCGTCACCAAAGCTGAAGTACGAGCCGGCCTTCTGGACAACCTTGCGCTCAATTCCCACATCGAGCACGGTGCCCTCCCAGGAGATGCCCGAGCCATAGATGATGTCGAACTCCGCCTGCTTGAACGGTGGTGCCACCTTGTTCTTGACCACCTTCACGCGGACACGGTTCCCGTAGGCCTCGGTGCCGTCCTTGAGTGTCTCGATGCGGCGTATGTCGAGCCTGACCGATGCGTAGAACTTCATTGCGCGGCCGCCCGGCGTGGTTTCCGGCGAGCCGAACATGACCCCGATCTTCTCGCGTAGCTGGTTCGTGAACAGGCAAATCGTGTCTGTCCGGTTCAGCGTGCCCGCAAGCTTGCGCAGCGCCTGGCTCATCAGGCGCGCCTGCAGACCGACGTGCGTGTCGCCCATCTCTCCTTCGATCTCGGCTTTGGGCGTGAGCGCGGCGACGGAGTCAATGGCGACGACGTCGACGGCGCCGGAGCGCACGAGTAGCTCGCAGATCTCGAGCGCCTGTTCGCCCGTGTCGGGCTGCGAAACAAGGAGGTCGTCGATGTTGACGCCAATCCGGCGGGCGTACTGCGGATCCATGGCGTGCTCGGCGTCGATGAATGCGCAGATGCCGCCGCGCCGTTGCGCCTCGGCGATCACGTGATAGACGAGGGTTGTCTTCCCCGACGACTCTGGTCCGAAGATCTCCACCACGCGGCCGCGCGGCAGCCCTCCGATGCCAAGCGCCATGTCGAGCGAGAGCGACCCCGTCGACACCGCCCCTATCGAGACCTGGGCCTGGTCACTCATCCGCATCACCGAGCCTTTGCCGAACTGCCGCTCGATCTGGCCGAGCGCGACGTCGAGCGCTTCCTCGCGTTTCATCGTGTACTCCTCCTCGTCATTCCTATGGTCTTAGTCCGTGTAGGTAAGCACGGCCGCCGGACGTATTACAAACATATGTTCGTGTCACTCAGGACTCTTCCTGCTTCCTCCGACGCTAGCGGCCAAGGTGTGACGACTTTGTTCTGTCTCTGTGCCGAAAGGGCGTCAGGGAACGAGCAGGCGGCGCACGAGGTGAAGCGCAACGGCGGCCGAGCGGTGGCGAATCCATTCCCGCTCGCCCGGGACCTCGAGGTGGAATGCCTTCTCGCCTGCCGGCCCGACCGCATGGACGTAGACGAGACCGACGGGCTTCTCTGCAGTAGCACCGCTCGGGCCGGCGATTCCCGTAACGGATACGGCGACATCGACGCCGAGCTGCTCTCGCGCGCCCTGCGCCATCGCCACAGCTACCTCAGCCGAGACAGCGCCGTGTGCGGCAAGGAGTGCCGCGGGAACACCGAGCAGCGACTGCTTGATCTCATCGTCATAGGCAACGACGCTCCCGCGATATACCTCGCTCGAACCGGCAACCGACGTGAGCCTGCCGGCGACAAGGCCACCTGTGCACGACTCGGCGGTGCCGAGCGTGAGGCCCTGAGCCCGGCACAACTCGAGGACGATCTCCTGGACCGGCCGTTCGTCGCGCCCGAAGAGGTACTCGGCCAGCGGCTCAACGAGACCCGCTTCGATCGCAGCTGCTCGCGTCCCGGCGCCTGGCTCGACGACGAGACCGACGTGGATCTCGAAGTCGCGCGCGCAGATCGTCGCCTCGACGCCGTCTCCGTCGCCCCCGGCATCCGCCAGAGCATTGGCGATCGCAGACTCGCTCACGCCGTAAAACCGGAGCACCCTGCGATCGGGGAGCGCGGTGCCTTCGAGTACTCGCTGGAACGGCCCCGAGGCGACCGCACGGGGCCACAGTCGCTGCAGCTCTGCGGGCGGCCCTGGCAGAACGACGACGACGCAGGCACCCGTATCGAGCACCACGCCGGGGGCGGTGCCTGCGAGGCCGAGTGAGAGCGCCCCCTCGGGCAGAGTCGCCTGCTTCCGTACGCCGTCTGCGAAGTCCGCGTACGGCCTTGCAAGCCGCTCTGCGAACCCCCGCGAGATCCGCTCGATCTCGCTCTGGAGCTCAGCGTTCACCGCGAGCGCGCGCCCTGCTACGCGGGCGACGAGCTCGATCGTCCGATCGTCGTGCGTCGGCCCGAGACCACCCGAGACAAGGCACACGTCGGCTCCAAAGCCGACCCTCAGCGCAAGCTCCAACTCTGAAGGGTCGTCACCGACGATCGCTATGTGGGCCGGTTGGAGGCCGAGTAACAGCGCCTCGCGAGCGTAGAAGGGGCCGTTCATGTCCGTTCGCTCACCGCGCAC
>Ga0075021_10002029_pt1 | contig 10516 bp, 9 predicted proteins | sample ColStrG_CSR_2012_FD_72749 | JGI IMG/M metagenome (GOLD analysis project Ga0075021, IMG submission 72749) | Freshwater sediment microbial communities in response to fracking from Pennsylvania, USA - Cold Stream Run_MetaG_CSR_2012 | ecosystem: Environmental > Aquatic > Freshwater > Creek >... | reverse complement strand
CACGGCGACCGGCCGCTGCTGGCGCGGCTCTACAGCCCGCGCGGCGACGGGCCCTTCCCGATGATCGTGGACCTCCACGGCGGCGCCTGGTGCCGAGGCGACCGCACCAACGACGCGGTCATGAACGAGCCCCTGGCGCGGAGCGGGGTGGTGGTGGCCGCGCTCGACTTCCGCATGCCGCCCGACGCCTCCTATCCGGGCTCACTGGTCGACATCAGCTACGGCATCCGCTGGCTCAAGAGCCGGGCGACCACCTTGCGAAGCCGCCCGGACCTCGTCGGGATCATGGGCGCCTCGAGCGGTTCGCACCAGGCGATGCTGCTCGCGATGAAGCCGCGCGACCCCAAGTACGCGGCGCTCCCCCTGCCCGCCGGCTCCCCCGCGGTGGACGGCTCCGTCCGCTGCGCGGTACTCTGCTGGCCGGTCATCGATCCCCTCGGGCGCTACCGCTACGCCAAGAAGCTCAAGGCCGGCGGCGCGCCCTACCCCGAAGTCGTCGACCGGGTCCTGCCCGGCCACGACCAGTACTGGATCACCGAGGACGCGATGGCGGAGGGCAACCCGACCCTCGCGCTCGAGCGCGGCGAGTCGGTGGAGCTGCCGCCGGTGCTCTACATCCAGGGCGATCGCGACATGGCCCACCCGCGGCCGGATCTCGACCGCTTCGTCGCGGGCTATCGCAAGGCGGGCGGCGCGCTCGACCTCGAGCTGCTGGCTGGCGAAGCCGAGGGCTACATCAGCCGCAAGCCGGCCTCACCCGCCGTCGAGCGGACGATCGCTCGCATCATCGAGTTCATCCACAAGCAGCTCGGCTAGGGCTACGAGCTGAGGGCGCGGCGGACGAGGGGGAGGACCTCGCGGGCGACGCGGGCGGTGTAGTCGCGCTCGGGGTCGCTCGGCCACTTCGGGTCGGGGATCGGGTGGAGCACGACGTAGTCGAAGGGCGCGGGCGCGTCGCGGAGGGCGGTCACCAGCTGCCGCGCCACCTCGGCGGGCGCCCCGCGGAGACTGAAGGCGTCGGCCGCGCTCTCCGGGAGGAAGTCCACCGCGCGCCCGCTCGCCTCGAGGTCCGTCGCGTGGTGAAAATCCGGCCAGACCGAGCGCGCGTGCTTGAGGCTCTCCGGATCGGGCCCGGTCCAGGCGAGGCGGGGCGGGTCGAAGAGCGCGGGGGAGTACTCGTAGTAGCCCGCCGCCATCGAGCGCGCCATGACGAGCGCGCGCTCGGCGTCGTCGACCAGCACGGTGTGGAACACCGCGCCGAGGCGGACCGCCGCCGGGTCGCGGCCGGCCTCCACCGCTCCGGCGCGGATGGCGTTCACCGCGGTGGCGATGTTGGCGGGATGCGTGCCCACCCGGATGAACACCCCGTCCGCGACGCCGCCCGCCATCCGCAAGGTGCGCGGGCCGCCCGCGGCGATCCAGATCGGCACCGGCCGGTGATGCGGCAGGCGCGCCGGACGCGCCGCGCCCACCTCCACCGCCTGCCCGTCGAGCAGAGCCCGCATGAGCCGCGTGCTCGCCTCCAGCTCCCCGACCCGCGCCGGCTTCAGCCCGGCCAGGCGCACCGCGGTGTCGCCCACTCCCCAGCCGAGCAGCACCCGCCCCGGCGCCAGCTCGTCCACGGTGGCGATCGACGACGCGGTGACGGTGGGGTGCCGGTTGACCGGGTTGGCCAAGAGCGGCCCGAGCGCGATCCGCTCGGTGAGCCGCGCGGCCGCGGCCAGCAGCACGTACGTGTCACGCCGCCTGAGCTGCGAGTCGGGCTGGAGCGCGGCGTCCCAGCCGAGCTGCTCGGCGCGGCGCACGTCGGCCGCGAAGGCGTCGACCGAGCGGGAGTCGAAACGGTTCAACCCGAAGCGCGGCATCGGGGGCATCGGGGCTAGCTCGCGTCCAGCACGGTGGCGATGTCCTTGATCCGGTGGGACGGGAGGAAGTCGTCGCGGGTGTAGATGCCGGCCAGCACGCCCGGAGCGATCGCCTCCAGCGCGGTGCCCGCGATCGCGTTGCCGTTCCCCGCCTTCCACGCGTTCTCCCACAGCTCGGCGAGGGCGCGCACCCCGTTGGCCATCGTCTGCTTGGTCCGATCCCCGAACCGGGCCCAGAGGTCCTGGCCCTGCGCGTAGGCGTTCACGATGTCCTCCGGCGCGATGAGGGCGAACGTGGCGTCCATCAGGCGCACGGTCGCGACCGCGGCCGCCTTGCCGGTGGTGATGGAGGCGAAGGCCCCGCCCGGGACCTTGGCCGTGATGCCGTTCCACAGCTCGGCCACGTGCGCGTTGAACATGGCGGCCTCGTACTCGTGGTGGACGCCCTCGCCCTTCTTGCCGCCCGCCACCGGCTCGCCGTTGTACATGTAGGAGATGTGCAGCGGCTGGCAGGCGTCGCCCACGTAGTGGGCGAGCACTCCCGCGGCGGCGAGGAACTGCGGCACGTCCTTGGCACGGGCGAAGCCCTTCATCGCCGAGAAGATCTGCCAGACCCGGAACGGGAGCGTGCCGTTGCTGCGATCCTTCACCAGCTTGTAGTACTGCGTCCACACTCCCACGTCGACGTTCGCCTCGTCGTGGCACAGGTCGAGCAGCGTCCGGCCCTTCCACTCCCCCGACGGCACCTTCGCGTCCATGTCCGCGAAGTGGTTCGGCGGCTCGCCGCTCCGCCCCCCGCCCTTCCAGACGTAGTCCGGGACGTCGGCGAGGGGGATGAACCGTTTCTTGGAGAGCCCGTCGAACGCGTTCGCGCCCTTCTCGATGGCCGCGCGCGGGAACGAGATGCGATCGAGGTTGGCCGCGAGCAGCTTCTTCAGCTTGGGGCTCTTCACCCGCGCGCACGCGATCGCCGCGATCGTGTAGTGGCCGACGGCTCCCCAGTATTCCGGCAGCCCGGTGTTCCAGTCCCGCACCAGGTCGAGGTCGAGCTCGCGGCAGACGGTGCTGAGCGCGGTGCCGAGCGCGAAGCTCCGCGCGCTGGAGGAGGCGACCCCGTCCTCCACCATCACCTGCCCGCCCCACTGCAGCGCGATCGGCCGCAGGCGGATCGGGCTCCGGTGCTTGCTCCCCTCGCCCGCGGGCCACGGCTGCTCGAGGCACCAGAGCGTGCCGGAGTCGCCCGGCAGCGTGCTCGGCGTCCGGGCTGGATCCGCCGGGTCGGGCCGGGGTCGAATGAGCAGGTCGGCCGCGTAGTCGAACCCGCCCACCGACTTGTACCGGTAGAAGAAGCCGGCCACGCGACCGTAGAGCTGGCCGGACGCGGCCCCGAAGGCGCGGACCGGGCGGTCGATCAGGTCGAGCGTGATCGTGTCGGTATTGAGGTCGATCATCTCGTCGATCTCGCCCACCCCGAGCACCTGGGTGGTCCAGCGCGAGACGTCGTCGACCCGGACGAGCCCGGCGTCCAGGTTGCTGTAGACGTGGGTCCCCGGCCATCCCGGATAGACCGCCTCGAACGGCTTCTTGCCCACCTGCCGCGCGTCGGACACCCCGATGCGCTCCCGGCGCCCGCCGACGATCGAGAACATCTCGCGGCCCGCCTCGCCGACCACGTGCCGGTTCGTCAGCGCGTAGGTCACGCTCCCGTCGGTGACGAGGCAGCCGAGCGAGCCCACGTGCTCGCGCCCCTGCACGCCCGCGACCACCGGGTAACCGCCCCCGATGAAGGCCTTCGGAAACCGGTAGTCGTGCGGCAGGCCCGCGGGCGCCGCCTGCATGCTGACCTGCACCACGCACGTGGGCACCACGCGCCCGTCCGGCAGGTAGAGCAGGCGCGGCACGATCTGATCGGGGTCGTCCACGTTGTCGAGGCGCCGGCGATCGGCCCATCGGTCCACGAAGACCAGCACGCACGGCCAGGACCATTCCCGCACCACCGAGTTGAACATGGTGCGCGGCCCCGTCGGCCGGCGGTACCCCCGGGGTGGCGGGCTCGACGGCGGGTGGCCCGCGAACCAGTCGTCCTCGCGGATGAGGTAGCGGCCGATCGCGGTGGCCTTGACGTTCTGGAGGTGCGCGAGGTGGAGGTGGTAGTGGTCGCGGGCCTCGATCAGGTCACGGACCGACAACGAGCTGAAATCCCGGGGCGCCGGGCCGCTCATCGCCGCCTAGGGCATGCCCGGCATGTCCACCCGGGCGTAGTAGCGGCTCTCCCCGAGCGCGTCGACCCGCTGCCAGAAATCGGGCAGCGCGGCCAGCCCCGTCTCGTTGACGCCGGCGCCCTGGCGCCAGATGCACCAGGAGTCGGGGTGCAGGCGGCTCGCCTCGTGGATCCACCGCTCGCCTTCATCGCGCTGCCCCCGACGGACCAGGAGCTGCCCGAGGCGGAACATGGCCTGCGCCCGCGCGGTGTCCTCGCGCGGCGCGGGCAGGTGCTCGCGCGCCTGGGCCGCGGTGAGCGCGTGGGAGCTCTTCGGCCCGAGGCGCACCCAGTCGCGGATGGCGTCGAGATAGGTCGCCTTCGCCTGCGCGGTGAGACGCGCCACGTCCTCCGGCATGTCACGCGTCGACCGGTTCATCTTGCGGAAGCCTTCATAGGCGCCGGCCGGCTCGGCGGGCCGCACGATGCGGCCGGCCTCGTCGATCCACACCGCCTGCGGCACGTTGACGATGCCGTAGAGCTCGGCGAGCCGATGCTCGCGGTCGATCAGCGTCGGATAGGTCGGCCGGGCCGCCTCGATCCACGGCAACGGATCGCCCTCTCGGCTGTCCATCGCCACCGCGATCACCACGAAGCCGCGATCTCCCATCTCCTCGTAGAGCGCCTGCCACACGGGCAGGTCGCGACGGCACCCTCACCAGGACGCCCAGGTGACGAGCAGGACCTTCTTGCCGCGGTGCTCGGACAGCCGGTGCATCCGGCCGGCCGCGTCGGGAAGCGCGAAGTCGGGCGCCTCAAGGGCGGCGAGGGTCGCCACCCGGTCGCGCGCGCTCTGCGCGAGCACCCACGCATCCCCGCGGTCGCTGTGCACGGCGGGCTGGCCGAGGTGGCGCCAGAGCGCGGCCAGGTCGATGCGCGCACCGTCGACAAAGTCCCGCTCGCGGCCGGTGGGCAGCGGCACGCAGACCGGCCCGCGGCAGAGCCCCTCCGGCTTGGCCACCCAGCCCGTCGCGGCCTCCGCGTCCCGCGCGGGACACCAGAGCGCCGTCGTCGAGGCGTCCGCCCCGTCGACCGTGAACTCCCCCGCATCCGTGAGCAGCGTCACCATGGCGTGTCCCCTCTGGGCGGGATCTTACCATCGCCGCGCGGCGCGGGTCCGCCTTGACGCGGCTTCCGCCGCGCGGCAGTATCGCGCCCGATGCCTCGCGCCCTCGTCGCCCCACCGCGTCGCGCCTGATCGTGTCCCCGAGCCCCCGCCGCCAGGGCATCGCGGCCCTGCTGATCGTGGTCTCCGCGTGGGGCCTCACGTGGCCCGTCAACAAGGTGATTCTCACGACCCTCTCGCCGCTCTGGGCGGTGACCCTGCGCTCGGCCATCGCCACCGTGGCCCTCTTCGCGCTCACCGCCTGGCGCGGACGGGTGGCGCTGCCGCCGGCGGGCGACCTGCCGGTACTGGTCAGCATCACGCTGCTCCACATGGTGGGATTCAATCTCCTCGCGAGCTGGGGCCTGGGCCTCGTGCCGACCGGACGCACCGTGGTGCTGGCCTACACCACGCCGCTCTGGATCACGCCGGGCGCGGCCCTCTTCCTGCGCGAGCCGCTGACCGGGCGCCGGGTCGTCGGGGTGCTGATCGGCCTCACCGGGCTCGTGACCCTCTTCAATCCGCTCACCTTCGACTGGAGCGATCGCGCGGTCGTCCTGGGCAACCTGGCGATCCTGGCCGGCGCGCTCCTCTGGGCCGCGAGCATCCTGCACATCCGGGCGCACCGGTGGCGCTCCACCCCGTTCGCGCTGATCCCGTGGGAGACCCTGCTCGCCACCGTGCTGCTCGCCCCCATCGCGCTCGCGACGGGGCCGCCGACCCTTCTGGAGTGGACGCCCGAGTTCACCCTCCTGCTGCTCTACCTCGGCATCGTGGGGACCGCGGTCGCCTACTGGGCGGTGGCGACCGCGAGCCGGCACCTGCCCGCGGTGACGACCTCGCTCGGGCTCCTGGCCACGCCGGTGGTGAGCGCGATCACGGCCACGCTCTGGCTCGGGGAGCCGCTGACGCTGCAGCTCGTGATCGCGATCGTCCTCGTGCTGGGCGGCGTCGCGATCGGGGTCACCGATCGCGCCGGTGCCGACCGGGGGGCGACTTGACAGCCTCCACGCCTGGCCCCATTCTCCCGGAATGGCCGACTACCACGCGACGGCCGACACCCGCGCGCCGTCGAAGGCGGAGCTGCTGCAAGCGCTCCGCTCGAGCCGCGACGAGGTCGTGGCGCTGATCTCCTCCCTGCCCCCGGCCCGCCTCGAGGAGGGCCGCTACGAGAGCGGCTGGAACGGCCGGCAGATCCTGGCCCACATCGCCTCGATCGAGTGGAGCTATCCGCGCCTCATCGACATCGCCCGCACGCCGCCGTCGGAGCCGTCCGCCCCGCCCACCCGGACCATGAAGGGGGGCAACGATTCCTACAACGATCGCCAGGTGGCCAAGCGCGAGCACCTGACGGTGGCGGAGCTGCTCGCGGAGTTCGACAAGAACCGCGCCGCGACCATCCAGGCGGTGGAGGCGACCGACGAGGCGCTCCTCGCCCGGCGCATCCGCTCGGCGGGGGGCGTGGTCGGCCCGCTGGCCCTCGTCTTCCACCAGATCGCGGTGGCCCACGTGCTCGGCCACGCGCGCGATATCGCAGGAGAGACGACTCGTCATGGCTGAGACGAACGTGCGCGGCCCGCTCGACGGGGTGAAGGTGCTCGACATGACCGAGCACATGGCGGGCCCCTTCTGCACCATGATCCTGGCCGACATGGGCGCGGACGTGATCAAGCTCGAGCGCCCCGGGGCGGGCGACTCCTCCCGGGGCATGGGCGACGGCAGCGAGCGCAATCCCTACTTCCGTTACATCAACCGCAACAAGAAGAGCCTCACCCTCGACTACAAGGGCGCGCGGGGCCGCGAGATCTTTCTCGCGCTGATACCGTCGGTGGACGTGCTGGTCGAGAACTACCGCCCCACCGTGATGGATCGCGCCGGCCTCGGCTGGGAGGCGCTGCAGCCGCTGAACCCGCGCCTGATCTACGCCCAGCTCTCCGGGTTCGGCTCCGACGGCCCCTATCGCGAGAAGGGCGGCTTCGACCTGATCGCCCAGGGCATGGGCGGCATCATGCACGTCACCGGCGAGCCCGACGGCCCGCCGACCTCGGTGGGCCTGCCGATCTGCGACCTCGGCACCGGCATGTGGGGCGCCCAGGGCGTCCTCGCCGCGCTCTACGAGCGCCATCGCACCGGCCGGGGCCAGAAGGTCGAGTGCTCGCTCCTCGAGACCGCGGTCGGCTTCTCCTCGTGGACCAGCGCGGGCTGGCTGGCCGACCACGTGGAGCCGCAGCGGATGGGCTCGCGTCACCGCCAGAACGCGCCCTACCAGCGCTTCGAGACCCAGGACGGCTACATGATGATCGGCGCGGCCGGCCAGTCCATCTGGGAGCGCTGTGCCCGCGCGCTCGGCCACCCGGAATGGCTCGCGGACCCGCGCTTCGCCAAGGCGACCGAGCGGCGGAAGAACCGCTTCGCGCTCGAGAAGGAGATCGTCGCGGTGCTCGCCACCGCGCCCACCGCGCACTGGACGAAGGTCCTCGACGACGCGGGAGTGCCGTGCGGCCCGGTCTACAACTACGAGCAGCTCTTCTCGGACCCTCAGGTGAAGCACCGCGAGATGGTGGTCCACGCCGACGACGCCGAGCTGGGCCGCGTGCCCCACATCCGGACCCCGATCCGCCTCTCGGCCGCCGCGGTGGCGGTGCGGCGGACCGCGCCCCGCCTCGGCCAGCACACCGACGAGATCCTGGCCGGGCTCGGCTACGCCCCGGCCCAGGTCGCGGAGCTGCGCCGCGAGCGGGTGATCTGAGCGCGACCCGCGCGGTCGCCCATGGCCATCTTCCTGATCCGCCACGGCGAGACGCTGGGCAACGCCTCTCGCACCGTCCAGCATCCCGACAACCCGCTGTCCCCACGCGGGCTCGCGCAGGCCGAGCGGCTGGCCGGGCGGCTCGAGCGCGAGGGAATCACCGCCATCGTGGCGAGCGACTTCGCCCGCGCGGCCCAGACCGCGGAGGAGCTCGCGCGCGTCACCCGGCTCCCGGTCCGGCACGACCCGCTGCTCCGGGAGCGCAACTTCGGCGACATCCGCGGGACCGCGTACGCGGACCTCGGCTTCGACATGTTCGCGCCGGACTACGCGCCACCGAACGGCGAGACCTGGGAGGTCTTCCACGCGCGCGTGGACCGCGCCTGGGCCCTCATGCAGGCGTCCGCCGCCGCGACCCCCGGCCACCTGGCGGTCGTCACCCACGGCCTCGTCTGCCGCTCGCTCGCAGCCCGGCACCTGACCCTGCCCGCCGGCGTGGAGGCGCCCGAGAAGTGGGAGAACACCGCGCTCACCCTCATCGAGGGCCCGGACCCGCGCTGGCGGGTGCGGCTGCTCAACTGCATCGCGCACCTGGACGACCTCGCCGCGCGGCCCCCGGCCGAGACCGGCGCGGCTTGACCCGCCACCACCACGGAGAATGCCGATGATCCGCTCCACTCGCTCGTCGCTCGCCCGCTACCTGACCGGCGCCCTGCTCCTGACCACGGCGCTCCTCTGGCCCGCGGGCGGTGACGCCCAGCAGAAGCCGCTGCGCCCCTACACCCTGATCCTCGACTTCGTGCCCACCGGCGAGTACATCCCGCACTACACCGCCCTGGAAAAGGGTTACTACCGAGAAGAAGGCCTCGACGTGAAGATCCTGCGGGGCCAGGGCTCGGGTGACACCGTCAAGCGCATCGCGGCCGGCCAAGGCGAGGTCGGCATCGCGGACATCTCGGCCCTCATCGCGGCCCGCGCCAACACCGACGTCGCGGTCAAGGCCATCGCGCTCTGGTATCGCCGGCCCCCGCACGGCGTCTTCGTGCGCGGGGACTCGCCGATCAAGACCTCGAAGGAGCTCGAGGGCAAGAAGCTCGCGATCTCTCCCGGGAACAGCCACCAGATCCTCTGGCCGGTGTTCGAGAAGCTCTCCGGCCTCAAGCCCGGCTCGGTCACCTGGGTCACGATGGACGCGGCCTCGATGCCGCCCGCGCTCATCCGCAACGCGGTCGACGCGGTGCCCTTCTTCGTGGTGCACGAGGCCCGCATCCGCAAGATCGCCCGGCAGCAGAACGCGGACATCCGGGTGCTCGCCGCGTGGGCCGATCTCGGCTTCGACGTGGCCTCCACCTCCCTGGTGGCGCGCGAGGAGACCATCGCCAAGGACCCCGAGGGGCTCAAGGCCTTCCTGCGCGCCACCCTCAGGGGCGCGGACTACGCGTTCCGCCAGAAGCACTTCGACGAGGGCGTGGGCTACGTGGTCAAGTCGCACCCCGAGGTCGATCCGGACGGCGCGGTGGGCGCCGCGCAGGTGGGCGCGCGCTTCGTGTACGCGAGCGAGGTCACCAGCGGCAAGATGGCGGTCGGCCAGTTCGATCCGGCCCAGCTCGAGAAGACGCGCGATCTCTACACCCAGTACCTCGAGCTGAAGCGGAAGGTCGGCCTCGAGGAGATCTACACCAACGACCTGCTGCCCGCGAGGAAGTAGGGGGCGGGAGCACGGAGGATCCGATGGCACTCCTGATCCGGGGAGGGCAGGTTCTGGCCGGGACGCCGGCCGCGCTCACGCGGTCCGACGTCCTGGTCGAGGGTGACCGCATCGCCGCGGTGGGGCCGGCCCTCGCCGCGCCCGAAGGCACCCCGGTCATCGACGCCTCCGCCCACATCGTGCTGCCGGGCATGGGCAATGCCCACACCCACGCGGCGAGCCACCTGGCCCGCGGGCGGGCCGCGAGCTGGACGCTCGAGGATCTGCTCACCCACTCGGCGGCAAACTACGGATTCAGGACGCCGGAAGACGAATATCTCTCGGCCGCGGTCGGGGCCATCGAGATGATCAAGACCGGCTGCACCTCCGCCTACGATCTCTACATGGCGGTGCCCGCCATCACCGACGAGGCCTTCGAGGCGGTGGTGCGCGCCTACACCGACGTGGGGCTGCGGGTGGTGCTGGCCCCCGCGGTCGCCGACGTCGTCTTCTACCAGACCGTGCCGGGCCTGGCCGATCAGCTGCCGGCCGATCTCCGCCGGACCGTCGAGGAGATGCAGCCCGCCCCGACCAAGGGGCTGCTGGGCCTCACCGAGCGGGCCATCCGCCGCTGGCACGGCGGGGCGGACGGCCGCGTGCGCATCGGGGTCGCGCCGACCATCCCGAACCAGGCCACCGACGAGTTCCTGGACGGCTGCACGGCCCTCGCCCGCGAGTACGGCGTGGGCATCCACACCCACCTGGCCGAGTCCAAGGTGCAGGCCGTCGAGAGCCGCCGGCGCTGGGGCAAGAGCATCGTGGCCCGCCTGGCCGACCACGGCATCCTCGG